>ERZ824488.956-NODE-956-length-34676-cov-6.805956_pt1 | contig 34676 bp, 36 predicted proteins | sample MGYA00519936_ERZ824488 | MGnify/ENA primary metagenome ERZ824488 (study PRJEB31778, sample SAMEA3449153) | human gut metagenome | biome: human gut; feature: human-associated habitat; material: faeces | place: United Kingdom | collected 2010/2012 ... | reverse complement strand
TGAAATATTGAATTTTCAAGGTTCAACACACCGATACGGTATGGGAAGTCTTAGTAATTAAGATATAAAGGAAGGTAGGAATCAAACTTTCGCATGGGAAGCTGAGTGGGATTCCAGGGCTTATGAAGGACATACAAAGTGAAAAAGCGAAGCGGGGAAATACAGTGATTGATTGTTCTGTCAGAAAGGCTTTTCTCTCTTTGAAGCCACCGGACAAACTCATGCAGATCAGACCAGGAAACCTCCTCCGGAGTCTTGTGAAGAATCTCGGAGAGATAAAAAAGATAGGTTTTGATATAGGTTGAGTAAGATTTGGCTGTGTGTTCAGTAAGACTGCGAAGGGAGATTATCTCCCGGAAAAGATTTAAATAATCGTCCATAATGGAACCTCCTGTGAATAAATGTGAAAGAAAAAGAAACAGTCCTTCACAGGGGGCGGACGACAAAGTTTTTTGAAAACGTAGTTGTTGGTTTTAAAAATCCGTGTTAAAGTAATCATAGCAGTTTTTGTATATGTGTATGGTTGCGTTAGGGTACATCCATCATGTTCAGAACCTCCAAGAATAATTTTTTTACTTTCTTCACGCCCGATGGCGATCAGGGTGTCTCTTGCAAAAAGCAGCACAGGCTGTTTCTTATAATTCTGACAGATATCGATCTGACTTCCGCACAGCAGTCCCATGGATGATAAACGGTTGATCAGACGTTCTTCTTCCCAATCCAAACAGTATTTTGTTAGCAACGCCTAATATGTGAAAAATATTACCAGAAACAGGGATTTCTGTAAAATCCGTTTCTGTATTTTGAATCCTTTTAGCAGAGAATCCTTGCGAGGCTTAAAGAGAGATGCTAAAATGGCCCTATGAATCAGACACACTTCCAGACCTATGCTTTCTCATATGGATGTGCTGAAGCCTTACGGGCAATATTGGTTTGTGACGATCACACCTTACGGGAAAGAGATAGAACCGCATGTGCCGGATAAGAAAATCATAATGGAAGATTTTAAAAAGTTGTCAGGTCTGGTAGGAATCGACAGCGTGGGCTGGATATATGATCCGATTTTGCTGGACAGGGACCATACGGTGGAATGGCATATCTCTGAATTTGAAAAATGGCGGCCTGTCTTTCCGGTTATACAAAAACCTGTGTGATCAGTTTTATTGATATTTACCAGAAGGTTGCACGGAATTTTCCAGAGGCCAGAACAGTTTTAAAAAAGGACAGACTGATAAATAGAAAAAACAGATGAAGGAGAGCTAACATGAATGATTTTGGAATCAATGAAATGCTTGAGATGCAGAAAGCCTTACAGGAAAAATATAAGGATAAGTGGGAAGGCATTTCACCGGAGATTGGAAAGAATAAATTGCTCTGGATGGTTGGAGAAATCGGAGAAGTGATCGATGTTATAAAAAAGAATGGTGATCATAAGGCCTGTGAAGAAGGAGCAGAGAGAAGTCATCTGGTGGAGGAACTGGCAGATGTGCTCATGTATTATAACGATGTTTTGCTGTGTTATGGAATTACGGCAGAGGAACTGAAAGAGGCTTACACGGAGAAATTTCATAAGAATATGAGGCGGTGGTGAGCATATGATTTTTGTTAAACTGGATGAGAGTAATATAGAAAAATACATAGAATATTTGGAACATGCACTGGCTGTTGAGCCGGAGCAGATGCATGTAGATAAGATTGATAAAGAAGGCCTGAGAGAAAGAATTAAGGATTCCTTTTTTAGAAAAACAACCTCTGTTTTGGCAATGGAAAACGCTAAAGTTCTTGGGCGCATAGAATATCATTTTTATGGCTGTATGCAGGATGGCTATCATATGGCTTATATTGACTGGGTTTATGTTCTGCCGGAGTACAGGCACAGAGGTATCGCTCAAAGTTTATTTAAAGAAATGGAAAAGGACTGCAGAGAAAATGGCATCGACCAATATTACCTCATCAGAGCCACAAATGCCAATGCAGATAAGTTTTATCACAGCTTTACAGAGGTGGAACTGAGCGAGGCGCCGATTTTGAGAAAAGACTTAAAATGAGTGCATCAAACAACATTTAATACTTGGAGGCAAAAATGGAAATCAAAAACTATTCCGCATACAACGAAAAGGAGATCCTGAAGCTTTATTCGAGTGTCGGCTGGACGGCGTATACGGATGATCCGCAGGCATTGAAGCAGGGCTTTCAAAATTCGTTATTGGTGCTGGCGGCGTATGAAAGAGAAGAACTGCTTGGAATTATTCGAGCCGTTGGCGATGGGGTTACGATCGTTTTTATTCAGGATCTTCTGGTATTTCCTGAAAAACAGCGAAAAGGTGTCGGGACGGCTCTGGTTAAGGCAGTTCTTAAGCGTTATCCGACCGTTCGTCAAATCGAGCTGACGACAGACCAGAGCCCGGAAACAGCGGCGTTTTATGAGTCGCTGGGCTTTTCGGAGTTTGCGAAAATTGGCTGTCGCGGATTTATGAAGTATTAAAAAGGAGGAAACGAAAATGGCGAAAGATCAGAGATTTGAGAGAATTTATTCACAGGGTACCCTGACAATGACGGAAATCTGGGTGGATAAAGAGACTGGCGTAAACTATGTGTTCCATACAAGCGGTAATGCGGGAGGAATGACACCCCTCTTAGACAGAGAAGGAAAACCTGTCATTTCTCCCATTGTAAACCGCGAGTTGTAAAAATCAGAGGAATTTATCGAGTTCCGCCTCGACCTGTTTCCTCTTTTTAATCTTAGGATGTTCGATGAGGCGGCCGCCGGAGATGACCATCTCCAGGTTTCGGAGGGCTTTCAGATCCTTCAGCGGATTCTGGGCCGTGACGATCAGGTCTGCAGCTTTGCCTTTTTCAATGGAACCGGTGATGGAATCGATATCGGTCAGTTCGGCGCTCCGTTTGGTGGCGTTGGTGATGGAGCGGTCGAATAGGGCATAGGGCAGGGCCGGTGAGATCGTAGTACAGAGGAAAGCACCCCGCTCTTTGAAGAGCTTTACCATCTCGTCGGTAAGTTTGGCCCCGTGTTCGATGGAGTCCACGCCATTTTCCAGGGCGACACGGACACCTTCCGGAGATTCCACATGGGCGGCCACGAGATAGCCGTTGGCGTGGGCTTTTTCGCAGACAGCCCGGACCATTTCCGGCGGCATTTTCAGCTCGCCGGGCACAGAGATTCCCTGATTGGAGGCGAGGATGCGGGGCCCAATTTTGGATCCGGCTTTGATTTCATCGCGAAGGCGGGTATCAAAATCTCCCAGACCGCCTACGGTACGGATCGTGGTGACGCCGCTTAAGAGTTCGTCCTTGGCAAAGCCAGCAACCATTCGGTAAGCAATGGCTCTGGTGAGTGAGGTGCTCATGATGGTATTTACCAGTTTTTCATTGTCACGCTGCTTTTTCTGCGGCTTTCCGCTTCCGGCGAGGTGGACGTGCATATTGATGAGGCCGGGAAGGATGTAGTGGCCTTTCAGATCAATTTTTGTGTAGCCGGAAAGATCGGTTGTGTCAGACATGATATCGTGGATTTTTCCATTTTTCACCAGGATGCAGCGGCCGGTCTGCACCTGCATATCCCTGGAACCGTCCAGGATTTTTCCATTTGTAAATGCGTAATTCATAGTTATTCCACGATTCTTAAAATAGTATTTTAACTATACACCAATAGAGAGAGACTTGGCAACATTCAGACGGTTAAAAATAGAAGCAGCAAGGAAATTCTTGGAATAAAGACTGCGGGCAAAGAGGAGGAGGCTCTGAGAGCACTCTGGTAAGAGTTTTCGTTTCCCGGTTGCATTTTTCAGATCAGAGGCGTATAATACAGAACGACAAGGGGAGCTTGCGGAAAGCAGGCTGAGAGTAGACTGTATCGTCTTGACCTATAACCTGATTTGGATAATGCCAACGTAGGGATAAACGCAGAGTTCTTTTTGTGATGGCAACGAGGAAAATGCACGCACTTGTGCAAGTGCATTTGACGACTGCTAATCAGAGCGAGATTCGCGTAGCGTATCTCGCTCTGTGATGGAAAAAATCATGAAGCGGATATGTCTATGTCAGGCATATCCGCTTTTTCTTGTTGTTCAGGCTGTCAGAAAATGCCGGCAACTGCGGAAGAAGGGCCGGAATACTTTCTTTAAGGAGGAGCAAAAAACATGCTGAAAACTTGTTGTGAAAATGTAAGAAAGAACGTACCTCTGGTACATAACATCACCAACTATGTCACCGTCAACGATGTGGCCAATGTGATTTTGGCCTGCGGCGGCAGCCCAATCATGTCCGACGAGCCGGAGGATGTGGTGGATATCACTGCCATCTGCAGCGCCCTGAATATCAACATCGGAACCCTGCATAAGACCAGTATCGAAGCCATGTTGAAGGCAGGAAAGAAATCCAATGAACTGGGTCATCCCGTTCTTCTGGATCCGGTGGGAGCGGGTGCTTCCGCTCTTCGTACCAATACGGCAGTGAAGCTGATGAAGGAACTGAAGCTGACGGTGATCCGCGGAAATATTTCCGAGATTAAGACCCTGGCTCTGGGAAGCGGCACCACCAAGGGCGTGGATGCTGACGTGGCAGATAAAGTCACCGACGAGACTCTGGATGATTCCATCCGTTTCGTGAAGAATTTTGCAAAAGAGAGCGGTTCCATCGTGGCCGTCACCGGAGCCATTGACCTGGTAAGCGACGGGGAAAAATGCTATGTGATCCGCAACGGCCGCCCGGAGATGGGACAGATCACCGGAACCGGCTGCCAGCTTTCCGGCATGATGACGGCTTTCGTGGCTGCCAACCCGGATAACCAGCTGGAAGCTGCCGCAGCCGCCGTCTGCATGATGGGCCTGGCCGGAGAGATCGGCTGGAGCCGCATGGTTGAGGGCGACGGAAACTCCACCTACCGCAACCGGATCATCGACGCCATCTACAACATGACCGGCGAGATCCTGGAGAAGGGAGCCAAATATGAAGTGCGATAAGGAAAATCTTCTACTCTATGCGGTGACAGACCGGCATTGGCTGGAGGGCCGCACCCTGCATGAGGTGGTAAAAGAGAGTCTGGAGGGCGGCGTGACCTTTGTTCAGCTCCGGGAGAAAAAACTGGACGAGGAGCATTTTCTGGAGGAAGCCAAAGATCTGAAGGAACTCTGCAGAGAGTATCACGTTCCTTTTGTCATCAACGATAATGTGGAGATTGCCATAGAGATGGATGCGGATGGCGTGCATGTGGGCCAGAGCGATATGGAAGCCGGGGATGTGCGGGCAAAATTAGGACCGGACAAGATCATCGGTGTTTCCGCCCAGACTGTGGAGCAGGCTGTTCTCGCAGAGAGACACGGGGCCGATTACCTCGGTGTGGGAGCCGTTTTCCCGACGAGCTCCAAGGATGACGCCGTGGAAGTGCCCTTTGAGACGCTGAAAGCCATCTGCGAGGCCGTTTCCATTCCGGTCATTGCCATCGGCGGCATCACGAAAGACAATGTGAAGGAGCTTTCCAGCAGCGGGATCTGCGGAATCGCCGTGATCAGCGCGATTTACGGCCAGAAAGACATTAAGAAAGCTTCAGAAGAACTGAAAACTGCAACAAAAGAGATGGTCAGGGAGTAAATCCCGTTCATCCAGCGGCCCGTCGGGGGCACCACTTCGGACCGCTCAATAAAACGTTTACTGAAAAGGAGAAATCAAAATGAGAACAGCAGTAACGATCGCCGGAAGCGATTCCAGCGGAGGCGCCGGCATCCAGGCAGATATCAAGACGATGATGGCAAACGGCGTATATGCCATGAGCGCCATCACGGCTCTGACTGCACAGAACACAACCGGCGTAACTTCTATTTTAAACGCAACCCCGGAATTTTTAGGCCAGGAACTGGACGCGATTTTCACCGATATCTATCCTAACGCGGTGAAGATCGGCATGGTTTCTGAGGGCGGTCTTATCCGCACGATCGCGGCAAAGCTTCGCCAGTACGAGGCGAAAAACATCGTGGTGGATCCCGTCATGGTGGCCACCAGCGGAGCACGGCTCATCAGCGAGGAGGCTGTGGAGACTCTGAAAAAAGAGCTTTTCCCGCTGGCCTGCATCCTGACACCGAATATTCCGGAAACCGAAGTCCTCACAGGGATGGAAGTGAAGACCACAGAGGATATGATTGAGGCGGCAAAACGCATCTCCGAGGAATATCACTGTGCAGTTCTCTGCAAGGGCGGCCATCAGCTTAACGATGCCAACGACCTTCTCTATGCGGATGGAACCTACCGCTGGTTTAACGGAAAACGAATCAACAATCCCAACACCCACGGCACCGGCTGCACCCTTTCCTCCGCCATTGCCTCCAACCTGGCAAAAGGTTTTTCACTGGAGGAATCCGTGGAGCGGGCCAAGGACTATATCTCCGGAGCCCTGGCAGCCATGCTCGATCTTGGAAAAGGCAGCGGTCCCATGGATCACGGCTTCGCCATCGACAACGCCTACACGAAAGAAGCGGAGGTTTAAGCCATGGAAAAGAAAACCTCTCTCTTTGAAAACGGCCTGATCTGGTTCGGAGCCGGTGTCTCCATCGCTGAGATCCTGACGGGTACTTATTTTTCATCCTTAGGCTTTGGAAAAGGCCTGGCAGCGATTTTGATCGGCCATGTCATCGGCTGCATCATGCTCTTTCTCTCCGGTGTCATCGGCGGAAAACTGGGAAAAAGCGCCATGGAGACCGTGAAAGACAGCTTCGGTATCCACGGCGGTCAGCTGTTTGCTACCTTAAATGTGCTTCAGCTGGTGGGCTGGACGGCCATCATGATCTATGACGGCGCTCTGGCAGCCAACGGCATTTTTTCCACCGGCCACTGGGTATGGTGCCTGGTCATCGGCGCGCTGATCATCGTCTGGATTCTCATCGGCATCACGAATCTTGGCAAGGTCAACACCATCGCCATGGCGGCCCTTTTCATCCTGACGCTGATTTTGAGCAAGATCATTTTCTTCAGTGGCAATCCCATGGCAGACACCGCTGACGATTCTCTGACCTTCGGTGCGGCTGTGGAGTTGGCTGTGGCCATGCCCCTTTCCTGGCTGCCTCTCATCAGCGATTACACGAGGGAAGCGAAGGAGCCGGTGAAAGCGACAGCCGTCAGCGCTGTGGTTTACGGCATTGTGAGCTGCTTCATGTACGTCATCGGTATGGGAGCTTCCATTTTCACCGGGGAAAATGACATCGCCCAGATCCTCATGAAAGCCGGACTTGGCATCGCAGGCCTTCTAATCGTGGTCTTTTCCACCGTTACAACCACCTTCCTGGACGCTTATTCCGCCGGAATTTCCGGAGAGTCCATCGTGGCGAAGCTCAAGGGAAAATATGCGGCCGTCGCTGTGACGGTCATCGGTACGGTGGGAGCCATCGTTTATCCGATGGATGACATCACAGATTTCCTCTACCTCATCGGTTCCGTCTTCGCACCGATGATCGCCGTGCAGATCGCCGACTTCTTCCTTCTGAAAAAGAAGAAAGAGGAGCGGGCTTTCGACTGGTGCAATCTGGTGATCTGGCTTGTCGGTTTCGTGCTGTACCGAATTCTGATGCATGTAGATTTTGCACTGGGAAACACCCTGCCGGATATGGTTCTGACCGTTCTCATCTGTCTGGCAGTCAACGCCGTGAAAGGCAAAAAGAACGCATAAAAAAGAGTGCTGCAGCTTCCTACCCGAAAGGCTTGCAGCGCTTTTCTTATGTTTATTTACCGGTCGGTCATGCTGATGGACTCGATGCCAACGCTTCCGCCCCGGACCACTTCAATGTGGTGGAATTCTTTTTTCATCAGGCGGACCACGGAATCATTTTTTCCTGAAGTCTGGAAAAACTCCAGAAGGAGACTGTCCTTACCGTAGTCGATGACTTGGGCTTTGAAGGTCTCGGCAATCTGGAAGAGCTCCGTCTTATCTTCGGGGGAGCAGTCCAGCACCTTGACGTAGAGGATTTCCTTCATATGAACGGAGACATTCGTGAAATCGAGGACACGAATGACCTCCACCATGCGGTTCAGCTGTTTTTTGATCTGCTCGAAGGTCTCGTCATCGCTGAAAGTACCGATGGTCATACGGGAGACCGTTGGGTCCTCGGTGGTACCCACGGTGAGGCTGTCCAGGTTATAGGATTTTCCGGAGAAAAGGCCGGAGATCTTCGAGAGGGCGCCCACCTGGTTTTCCACATAGAGGGAGATCCATCGTTTCTGTAATTCTTTTTCCATAATTCAACCTCCTTAGCAGTCCATGATCATATCGGCCAGGGTACCGCCGGGCTTGATCATGGGATAGACCATTTCTTCCGGATCGATGATAAATTCGATAATGGTCGGTCTTTTGGTGTTCTTTTTCGCTTCCTCAAAGGCAGCGGCGATCTCTTCTGTCTCTGTCACGCGGATACCCTTGGCTCCGTAGCTTTCTGCCAGCTTGATGAAATCCGGCGTGTATTCCGGATATTCCTGGCCGTCGGTGCGGCGGGAGAGGGCGCCGGAGCGGAGGTTGGTCATAGAGTAGCGTTTTCCGTAGAAAAGCTTCTGCCACTGGCGCACCATGCCGAGATAAGTGTTGTTGAAAATGCAGCAGACGATGGGAAGCTCCTCCAGAACGGCGGTGGCCAGCTCCTGGATGTTCATCTGCATACCGCCGTCGCCGGAGACCATGATAACCGGAGTGTCCGGATTGCCGATTTTGGCTCCGATGGCTCCGGGCAGGCCGTAGCCCATGGTTCCAAGGCCGCCGGACATGATGAGCTTTTTCTTCTCGGTGATGGCCGCATACTGGGAGACGAGCATCTGATGCTGTCCCACGTCCGTCACGAGAATGGCTTCGTCGTACTGACGGTTGATCTCATTTATGATATCAAGGGGGCTCATAAGCTGGCGTTTTTTCATGGTCAGAGGATGCTCGGATTTCCAGGCGTCGATGGTGGAGAGCCACTTGCCGGTGTTGCATTTTTCCACATATTCGGCCATTTTCGTGATGGCTTCCTTCGCGTCGGCAACGATAGGCACATCCACATGGATATTCCGGGAAATGGAGGCCGTGTCGATATCGATATGGATGATTTCCGCGTGGGGAGCGAAGGCATGGAGCTTTCCGGTGATCCGGTCGTTAAAGCGGGTACCGATGGAAAAGAGCAGGTCGCACTCGTTCATGGCCATGTTGGCGGCGTAGGCTCCGTGCATGCCGATGTTTCCAATGAAAAGGGGATGCTCCGTGGAGATGGCGCCCCGGCCCATGACGGTTGTGACCACGGGAACCTGAGTCTTTTCCACGACTTCCTTAAAGATTTCGTTGGCGTGGGAGATGTTGACGCCGCCGCCGGCGAGGAAGAGCGGTTTTTTGGCTTTATGGAGCATTTTCAGGGCTTTCTTGAGCTGTCCCATATGGACGCCGGTGCTGGGCTTGTAACCGCGGATGTTGACTGTCTTCGGGTATTCCGCGCTGCCGAGTTCTGCCATGACATCCTTCGGAAGGTCGATGAGGACCGGGCCCGGACGGCCGGTACGGGCGATGTAAAAGGCCTCCTTGATGATGCGGCCCAGGTCTTCCCGGTTCCGTACGGTGACACCGTATTTGGTGATGCTGCGGGTGATGCCCACGATATCGACCTCCTGGAAAGCGTCATTTCCGATGAGGTGCCGGGCTACCTGGCCTGTGAAGCATACGAGAGGCACGCTGTCATAGTTGGCGGTGGCAAGGCCTGTCACCAGGTTGGTGGCACCGGGGCCGCTCGTCACCAGACAGACACCGACTTTTCCCGTGGTCCGGGCGTAGGCGTCAGCCTCGTGAACCAGAGCCTGCTCGTGGCGGGGAAGAATGATATCAATCCCGCTCTGTTTGTAAAGTTCGTCGCTGATATCAATGGTACAGGCGCCGGGATAACCGAAGAGGGTATCCACCCCTTCCTCCTTCAAGGCCTTTACCAGAAGTTTGTTTCCTGAAATCTGTCTCAAACAAGTTCCCTCCTTCATTCGCTGTATAGCGTTAAAACGATGATACGGGGGAAAAGTGGAAAAGTCAACCGGATTTTTGTGTTAGTGGGTTGGTTTTTGATGGATTATCTGTTAGAATGATGATGCCAGGGGACCAAACTCAAGAGCCGTTCCTGCTTGCAGGAGAAGGCTCTTGAACTTGGGACCCGCCCAAACATGAGGAAGTAGCAATTTACGAAGTAAATCAGCGGATTCCGAATGGTTGGAGAATTGCGAGAGCGAAGCGGAGCAATTCGTATTGCATCATCATGAAAGGAACAGCAGAAAATGAGTTTGAAAGAGGATCTTCTTGCCTACCAGCCCTTCAACGAGCAGGAAGAAAAAGATAGAGAGGTCATGCTGGCTCTTCTGGACACTCAGCCGGACATTTTTGAGAGGAAGAACCGGGTGGCGCATTTCACCGCCTCCGCCTGGCTGGTGAATCAGGCCCATGACAAGGTGCTGATGATCTACCACAACATCTACCATTCCTGGGCCTGGACCGGCGGCCATGCGGACGGAGATCAAGACCTTCTCCATGTGGCTTTGAAGGAAGCACGGGAGGAGACAGGCATCACGAATTTAAAGCCGGTTTCCGAGGGGATTTTTTCCCTGGAAATGCTCACGGTGGACGGCCATGTGAAGAGAGGAGAGTACGTTTCCTCGCATCTTCATGCCAACGTCACCTATTTACTGGAGGCCGACGAGGCAGATACGCTCCACATCAAGCCCGACGAGAACAGCGGCGTGCGCTGGTTTGCGCTGGATGAAGCGCTGAAAGCCTGCAGCGAGCCCTGGATGGCGGAGCATATTTATAAAAAACTGAATGAAAAGCTATCTCTGGAGAACCCGGATACGGGCCGGAACAGATAAGCGGAAAGATAAGAGGGAAAAAGCATATGAAAATTCAGTTGGAGGACCTGACCAAAAGCTTTCCCGGCAGGGGAAGAAACAGCAGCCGGGTGACAGCGGTGAAGGATTTTAATTTCGAGATCCCCGACGGGGAACTCATCGGCCTTCTGGGCCCCTCGGGCTGTGGAAAAAGTACGACACTGAACATGATCTGCGGCCTGGAAAAGCCGACCAGCGGCAAGATCTTTTTCGGGGATAAGGACGTGACGGCGCTGCCGCCGGAAAAACGCGGAGTGGGCATGGTGTTTCAGAACTATGCGCTCTATCCGCATCTCACGGTTCGGCAGAACATCATCTTCCCGCTGCAGAACCTGAAAGGGAAGGACAAGCTTTCCAGGGCGGAGATGGAAAAAAGGGCCATGGACGCGGCGGCTCTCGTGCAGATTCAGGAACTCATGGAGCGAAAACCCGGCGAGCTCTCCGGCGGTCAGCAGCAGCGTGTGGCCATCGCCCGGGCGCTGGTGAAACTTCCACATGTACTTCTTCTGGACGAGCCCCTTTCCAATCTGGATGCGAGACTACGGCTTCAGACCCGGGAGGAGATTCGGAAGATCCAGCGGGCCACGAAGATTACGACGGTCTTTGTCACCCATGACCAGGAGGAGGCCATGAGCATTTCCGACCGCATTGTGGTGATGAAAGCCGGCGTCGTTCAGCAGACCGGAAAGCCCCAGGAGGTCTACGACGATCCGGTAAATCTTTTTGTGGCGAAATTCCTCGGAACTCCGCCGATCAACGTATTTCAGGGGAAAATCAAAAACGGAAAGGTCTGTATCGGAGACGCTGCCGTTCTTGACGCACCAGGTCAGAAGGATCGGGACGTTTTCGTGGGAATCCGCCCCGAGGGCTTTCTTTTAAAAGAGGACGGCCCGCTGATTTGCCAGCTTGGCGGCGTGGAAGTCATGGGAAGAGACATTTCCATCGTTTCGAACCACGAGGCTTCCTTAAATCCCAACATCCGCTCGATCATCAGCGCGGAGACGAAGGTAGATACCTCATCCGAAATCGTCCGCTTTGCGGTGAAGCCATCAAAACTCTTTGTGTTTGACGGCAGCAGCGAAGAGCGGATCCGGATCTGACGGGAGGCGAAACCATGGAAAAGAAAGATTTCAAAGGCTGGCTCTATCTCTTGCCGGCGTTGCTTTTTCTGGGAGCTTTTCTGGTCTATCCCCTCATAGACGTGTTTGTCTATTCCTTCGAGGAGGGCTATAACTCCGCTTCCCAGACTTACTATGGCACGGGAATCTACAACTATTCCTATGTGCTCCATGATCCATATTTTCTCCAGGCTCTGAAAAATACCCTGCTTCTGGTGGCCATCACCGTGCCGGTATCGACGCTTCTGGCCCTCCTGATTTCGGTAGCCCTAAGCTCGGTCAAGCCGCTTAGGAAGCTCTACCAGACGGTATATTTTCTGCCTTATGTGACAAACACGCTGGCCATCGGTCTGGTGTTTATGATCCTTTTCAAAAAAACAGCCTACACCGACGGACTCATCAATCTGGTGCTGAACTGGTTTGGCGGCGAATCGGTGGATTTCATCGACGGCCCCTACTGGGCCAAGATGCTGGTGCTCTGTGTGTACACGGTCTGGGTGGTTATGCCCTTCAAGATTCTGATTCTCACGAGCGCTCTGGCTTCTGTGAACCAGACCTATTACAATGCGGCTCGGGTGGACGGAACCTCGAAGTTTCGGATTTTCTATAAAATCACGCTGCCGATGATCTCGCCGACTGTGTTTTACCTTGTGATCACCGGCTTCATCGGAGCCTTCAAGGCCTACAGCGATGCTGTGGCGCTCTTTGGAACAAACCTCAATGCGGCGGGCATGAATACGATCGTCGGTTATGTTTACGACATGCTTTACGGAGACAGCGGCGGCTATCCGTCCTATGCCTCCGCGGCGGCAATCATCCTGTTTGTCATCGTCCTGACCATCACCTGCATCAACCTGCTGGTCAGCCGGAAACACGTTCACTATACCAAATGAGGACAGAAAAATGGATTATGAAAAAATAGAGCAGTCGGAAAAAAGACGCCGGATCCTCGGAAAAGGAGTAACCTATCTTTTTCTGACGATCTGGGCGCTCATCGTCCTGTTTCCTTTTTACTGGATGCTTCTGACTTCTGTAAAAAGCTACGGCGCTTATAACGCGGAGCATATCCCGGCGTTTTTCACCGCGTCGCCGACTCTTGAAAACTATAAGGATGCCTTCACGGCCGTTCCTCTGGCAAAATATCTTCTGAACACACTGATTTTCACGGTGATCACGACGGCCATCATGATGGTGGTCATCACACTGGCGGCCTACGCCTTTGCAAGACTGAGTTTCCCGGGAAAAAATCTGGTCTTCACGCTTTTTCTCTCTCTGATGATGATTCCGGCGGAGCTGGTGGTCATCACAAACTTTGTGACGATCACGAACCTGAACCTCCGGAACACCTTCACGGGACTGATTCTCCCCTCGGTGACTTCAGTTTTCTACATTTATCTTTTGAAGGAAAATTTCGAGCAGGTGCCCGACGAGCTTTACCGGGCGGCGAAGGTGGACGGAACCTCGGACCTGAAATTTCTCTGTAAGGTCATGATTCCGATCTGCAAGCCCACCATGGTGACGATTGTGATTTTAAAGGTTATCGAGTGCTGGAACTCCTATGTGTGGCCCCGCCTCATCACCGACGATCCCAACCTGTATCTCGTTTCCAACGGAATCCAGGAGATCAGGGAAAACGGCTTCGGCCGGGAAAATATTCCTGCCATGATGGCGGCGGTGGTGGTCATTTCCCTGCCCCTCATCGTTCTGTTTCTGGTTTTCCGGAGTCGGATCATGGAAGGGGTATCAAGAGGAGGGACAAAAGGATGAAAAGCAGATGGAAAAAATATCTGGCGGCAGGCCTTCTCACAGCAGGTGTGCTTTCCCTCACGGGCTGCCACGGGGCGAAGGAAGAGAAGAGCTTCGAGCTTCCGGATATCTTTGATACTTCAAAAAATTATGAGCTTACCTTCTGGGCGAAAAACGATACGAACAAGACCCAGACCGATATCTATAAGAAGGCAATTTCCGATTTTGAGGCCCTTTACCCAAACATCACGGTGAATTTGAAGCTGTATACGGATTACGGAAAAATTTATAACGACGTCATCACCAACATCGCCACGGACACGACACCGAACGTCTGCATCACCTACCCGGACCACATCGCAACTTACCTCACGGGCAAGGATACGGTGGTGCCGCTGGATGAGCTTCTGACGGATGAGACTTACGGCCTTGGCGGAAGCGGTCTGGCTTTCGACTCTCCGACGGAGGAGGAGATCATTCCGCAGTTCCTTTCCGAGTGCAGCATCGAGGGGCATTATTATGCCCTGCCCTTCATGCGTTCCACCGAGGCCTGCTATGTGAATAAGACCTATGTGGAAAAACTGGGCTACACCCTGCCGGAGACATTGACCTGGGACTTCATCTGGGAGGTTTCCGAGGCGGCCACGAAGAAAAACAGCGACGGAACCTATGCGGTGAATGGTCAGGACGTCATGATTCCTTTCATCTATAAGTCTACCGACAATATGATGATCGAATATCTGGCCGAGAAAGATGCAGCCTATTCCACGGCGGAGGGGGAGATCGGTCTTTTCAACAACACGACGAAGGATTTCCTTTTGAATATCGCAGAGCACACGAAGACGGGAGCTTTTTCCACCTTCAAGATCTCCGGTTATCCGGCCAACTTCCTCAATGCGGGCCAGTGCATTTTCGCCATTGATTCCACGGCGGGTTCTACCTGGATGGGAACCAACGCGCCGCTGGTGGATATCAGCGACGATGCAGTGCAGGAGTTTGACACGGAGGTCATGATGATTCCGCAGGTGGACCCGGAGCATCCGAAAATGATTTCCCAGGGACCGTCGGTCTGCGTGTTCAATAAGCAGGACCCCCAGGAAGTTCTGGCCTCCTGGCTCTTTACGCAGTATCTTCTGACCAACGAGGTGCAGATCGCCTACTCGGAGACCGAAGGCTATGTGCCCGTCACCTCGAAAGCACAGGATTCCGCGGAGTATCAGGATTACCTTTCTAGGGCGGGAGAGGACAACAATACTTTCTACGATGTGAAGATTGCGGCCTCGAAGCTGCTTCTCACCCATGCAGAAGATACCTTTGTGACGGCTGTCTTCAACGGTTCTGCCTCCCTTCGTGACGCGGCAGGCCAGCTTATCGAGGATGTGACGAAGTCGGTGCGAAGGAAAAAAGAGATCGACGACACCTATATCGAGAACCTCTACAGCGATGTGACCTCTCTCTATCATCTGGACCAGATCAGCACAGGAGGAGCCGACGGGAAAAAGGATCTCGGCCCCCTGCCGAAAACTTCCGTGGCCCTTCTTGGCGCCCTTGGAGTGATCTGGGCGCTGATCCTTCTGTATCTTCTGAAAGAATTGGTGAAAAAAAGAAAATATCAGCGGGAAAACCATTGATTTCAAAGCAAAAATCTGTATAATATAACTGTTCAGAGCCAAGTAGATTTTTGAACTAAAGTGTGAGTCATGCTTGCATGAACGAGCACTTTTGAGAAAAAATCTATTTGGCGAGAAGCCATAGCGAGATGAAGCGAAGCGGAATCGAGCTGGCTCTGAACAGTATGTTAAAATAATTAACAGAGACACCCGAGAAGGGCGCCTCCGCGTCCGGAGAACGGACGGAAAGGAGAAACTTATGAAAAAAAGACTGGTGTTAATGATGGCACTTTCCATGGCTCTGGCTGTTCCGGGCTGTGCAATGGCTGAGGAGAGCACAGAGGCAGCAACAGAGACAGTCAGCGAAGCAGCTGAGACTGAGACCGAGGAAGCTACCGAGGTTGAGACCGATGTAAAGGGCGAGGGCGTTATGACCCACGAAGAGTACCTGGCAGCAGATGTTGACGCTGAGGTTGTCATCGAGACTTATGTACAGGCAAAACAGTCCTGGTGGGAGGACAAAGCAACCATCTATACCCAGGATAAGGACGGCGCTTACTTCATTTACAATATGCCCTGCTCCGAGGAAGAGTACGAGAAACTCGTTCCGGGAACCAAGATCAAAGTAACCGGATACAAAGCAGAGTGGTCCGGTGAGATCGAGGTTGCTGATGTAGAGTCCTTCGAGATTGAGGATGGCGAGTACATCGCAAAACCGCTGGATGTAACAGACCTTCTGGGAAAAGACGAGCTCATCGACCATCAGAACGAGCTGGTTTCCTTCAAAGGAATGACCGTTGAGGCAGCTGGCCAGGATGCAGACGGAAACGACGTTCCGTTCCTGTACAACTACGACGGTTCCGGAAGCGAGGGAGACGATCTGTACTTCAACGTTTCCTACAATGGCGAGACCTACACCTTTACCGTTGAGTCCTATCTCTGCGATAAAGATACTGACGTATACAAAGCAGTAGAGGCTCTTCAGATCGGCGATAAGATCGACATGGAAGGTTTCCTGTACTGGTATGAGGGCGTAAACCCGCACATCACTTCTGTGACTGCAGCAGAGTAAAGCCCGGGCCAGGGGGACGGTGTTTTCGGACTTTTAACTGTCCCTATTGGTTCAAATAAGAGAAAAACCACCGGGAAGACGTTGAGGGGATGTCTTCTTCGGTGGTTTTTTTGCTTAAAAAAGTAGTTCCTCCAGTGTAAGGAACTTAAGGGACACGGCCATTTCTTCTTCAGAGCAGAGCGCAATCCGATACCCCTCCAGGGTAAATTCCTGAAAAAAAACAGGAAGCGTCTGCTCACCCGGGAGCACCTCAAAAGAATTTAAGGGAACGCGGATACCCTGCCCGGTAAATTTCAAATAGCTCTCTTTCCTGGCCCAGATCCTCGTAAACATTTCCGGTCCCTGCTCCCGGATCAGCGCCTGTTCCCCTTCGGTAAAGCAGCGTTCTGCGATATGAAAGCGGTCCGGCGTTTCCTTCTGGATATCGACACCTGAGGGAGAAAGTCCGTAAGCGCAGACGGCGTACATCCCACTGTGGGAAAGGTTAAAAAAGTGCTTTTCATCGGCGATAACCGGTTTTCCTCCTTTTTCCAGGGAAAGGGCGGAAAAAGACACTTTCATTTTCAAAAAGGCCCGGCGGGCCAGAAGTCCGGCGGCGAGCGTAAGACAGCGATCCTCTGCTTTTTTCTGGCGGAGGATCTTTTCTTTTCTGTGGGCCCAGAGTCCCTCGTCCGGGAGGCGATCAAAGGATTTCTGAAAAAAATTCTCATCAAGAAGAGGAGCAATGGAAAAAACTTCTAAATGCATAAGAAGACTCCCTTTCTGTAAAAAATCGATCTGATTTATTCATCATATCATAGAAAACATACGGAAAGATACTGCTTTTTTTAGAAAAATATGGTACACTGAAGCAAAAGTGAAGGCAAGAGAAATGCTATGAAAAATTGTGGAATAGACGCTATATTTATATTATCGTGGGGATTCTGATGTATTATACCTCATCGGTACAGAAAGTGGCAACAGAACAGTGTTTCAGCATTCTCGATGATTCCAGAGATCAGCTCTCCCGGATGTCCGGACGATTCCCATCATTGCCCTGACGGCCAATGCCTTCATGGAAGACGAAAAGAAATGCCTGGAAGCCGGCATGAACGCTCACCTGCCGAAACCGATGGATGTGGAGAAGCTGTGCGGGATGATTGAGCGGCTGAGGAAATGACTATGATAAAAAAACTGTTAAAAATTATTCCCACGTTATCTCTTACAGGGACGATCGTGTTAAGCATTCTATATAAAACTACTTCTCTGGAAATTTTGCTTACGTTCGCAATTACCCTGGGAACCATTACCTATCATTTTGCAATGCGGTTGTTTGTAGCCTTTCTCTATCGTTCGGCGATGCATAACAGGGCGGATTACAGCAGGCGCTGGTATCAGGTGAGCAGAGCGGAGATGCGTTTCTATGAAAAGCTGGGAGTGAAGCGCTGGAAAAACAAAATGCCAACCTATGATCCCGGCACTTTTGATCCCAGGCAGCACAGCTGGGATGAGATCGCCCAGGCAACCTGCCAGGCCGAACTGGGGCATGAAACGATCGCAGTGCTGAGCTTCCTGCCGATCCTGGCAGGAAACTGGTTCGGAGCCTATCCGGTGTTTGTCATTACTTCCATTCTGTCAGCGCTGTTTGATCTGATGTTTGTAGCGATGCAGAGATATAACAGACAGAGGATTGTCAGGCTGATAAAACGGAAATCATATTGAAGATCAGGTTATGAAAGATGTCTTTTCTTATACGAAAATTCCCTTTGTGATTTTGATTGACGAGTGGGACTGCCTGTTTCGGGAATACAAACAAGATAAGGAAGCTCAGAAGGAATGTTGAGGCTTCGAGAACGTTGTTGGAGTCTCTCTGGAATAAGGATGAAAAAGCGGTGGCAGAAGGAACTGATAAAGCGACGAAAAAACATACCTGTGTGATTGAAGAGGTATATAAAAATAGTTAAAAAGGAGGAATGCATGATGTTACAGCAGGTAATGACAAAACCAGGAGAAATTATATTTCAGGAAGTGCCGGTTCCGGAAGTAAAGGATGATCAGGTGTTGGTGAAAATCAGGAACATTGGAGTCTGCGGATCGGATATTCATGTGTATCACGGAAAACATCCTTTTACGAAATATCCGGTTACGCAGGGGCATGAAGTATCCGGAGAGATCGTAAAAACAGGAAAAGCTGTCACGGAGTTTCATGAGGGCCAGAAAGTGACGATTGAACCCCAGGTTTATTGCAGCCATTGCTATCCGTGCCGTCATGGAAAATACAACCTCTGCGAAGAGCTGAAGGTGATGGGGTTCCAGACAACGGGAACCGCTTCGGAATATTTTTCTGTGGATGCATCGAAGGTAACGTTACTTCCGGAAGAGATGTCTTATGAAGAGGGCGCGATGATTGAACCGCTGGCTGTGGCCGTACATGCGGTAAAGCAGATGGGTGATGTGAAAGGAATGAACATTGCCGTGATCGGTGCGGGACCGATTGGCAATCTGGTTGCCCAGACCGCAAAGGGGATGGGAGCAGTCAGGGTCATGATTACCGATGTCAGTGACTTCCGCCTGGACAAAGCGAAAGAATGTGGAATCGATGTCTGTGTAAATACAAAGAAAAAAGATTTCGGCGAAGCCATGATCGAAGCCTTCGGTCCTGATAAAGCTGACGTGATTTATGATTGCGCCGGAAATAACGTTACTATGGGCCAGGCCATCAAATACGCAAGAAAAGGAAGCGTCATCGTTCTGGTGGCTGTGTTTGCAGATATGGCAACAATCGATCTTGCCGTCGCAAACGACCATGAACTGGATATCAAGAGCACGATGATGTACCGCCATGAAGATTATGTGGGCGCCATTACACTTGTAAACGAAGGAAAGGTCCATTTAAGACCACTGATTTCCAAAGTATTTGCATTCAAAGATTATCTGAAAGCTTACCAGTACATCGATGCGAACCGTGAGACGACGATGAAAGTGATTATCAATGTACAGGAAAAATAAAGGTGGAAGCCATGAAAAAAAGGAGACATCCCGGCGGTGTCTTCTTTTTTGTTATGGAGACGAGGAAAAAGATTAGCCTGGCATTTTTTGTGCAAGCTGACAGTGACAAATTTTCTCAGCTATCCCACTTGACAAAATACCCGTATGGGGTATATAATGCACTCGAAAAATACCGGTGAGGGGTATACAGAGAGGAGATGAACAGATGGCAGAGGAGAAACATTGCTGTTGTTGTGAGATGACCGGAGGTAAGACGAAGGTCCGCACGGATAAAGAGTACAAAGACCTGATGAACCGTCTGAAACGGATCGAGGGACAGGTGCGGGGAATCCAGAGCATGCTGGAAAAGAACGCCTACTGTACGGACATCCTGACCCAGGTGGCCGCGGTAAACGCCGCACTGAACAGCTTCAACAAGGTGCTTCTGGCAGATCATATCCGTACCTGTGTGGCCGACAACATCCGGGAAGGAAATGATGAAGTTGTCGATGAACTGGTGACAACGCTGCAGAAACTGATGAAGTAATCATTAGAAAATGCCAACAGGGACAGAAAAAGAGTCAAAAACACCGTCCCCATTGGAAAAATCAACAGGGACAGCACCGTCCCCCTGGAAAGGAGAGAAATCTATGGAACAATACAACGTGACCGGCATGAGCTGCGCTGCCTGCAGTGCCCGGGTGGAAAAAGCTGTTTCTAAAGTGCCCGGCGTGACCTCCTGCTCAGTAAGCCTTTTGACCAACTCCATGGGGGTGGAAGGAACTGCTTCGTCTTCAGCGATTATTGTCGCAGTGACAGAGGCCGGCTATGGCGCATCCTTAAAAGGCGCCGAGAAAGCACAGGGAGGCAGCGCTTCCGACTATGACGATATGCTGAAGGACACAGAGACCCCGAAGATGAAAAAACGACTCATCGTCTCCGTCTGCCTTCTGATCCCGCTGATGTATTTCTCCATGGGCCATATGATGTGGGGCTGGCCGCTGCCCGCCTTCTTTGATGGAAACCACATCGCCATGGGTCTCGTACAGCTGCTCTTTACGGTAGCTATCATGGTGGTAAATCAGAAATTCTTCATCAGCGGTTTCAAGAGCCTGGCACATCGGGCCCCGAACATGGACACGCTTGTGGCGCTGGGCTCCACTGCATCCTTTGTATACAGTGTATACGCGCTCTTTGCAATGACGGGAGCGCAGGTAAGAGGCGATATGGATGCTGTCATGAGCTACATGCACGAGTTTTACTTTGAATCCGCGGCCATGATTCTGACACTGATCACCGTCGGAAAAATGCTGGAGGCCCGCTCGAAGGGAAAGACCACAGATGCACTCAAGAGCCTTATGAAACTGGCTCCGAAGACCGCAGTCTTAAGAAAAGACGGCGTGGAGAAAGAAGTTCCCATTGAGCAGGTGCGGATCGGCGATCTCTTCGTGGTGCGCCCCGGTGAAAATATACCCGTGGATGGTATTGTACGAGAAGGAAACAGCGCGGTCAACGAGGCAGCACTGACCGGTGAGAGCATCCCGGCCGATAAGGCGCCCGGGGACCCCGTCTCCGCAGCGACCCTGAACCAGTCCGGTTATCTGGTCTGTGAGGCCACCCGGATAGGCGAGGACACGACACTTTCCCAGATCATCAAAATGGTGAGCGATGCAGCGGCAACCAAAGCGCCCATTGCCAAGGTGGCAGACCGGGTATCCGGTATCTTCGTGCCTGCGGTTATCACGATCGCCCTCATCACAATTGCGGTCTGGCTGCTGGCAGGAAAAGACATCGGTTTTGCCCTGGCCAGAGGTATTTCTGTTCTGGTAATCAGCTGCCCCTGCGCTCTGGGCCTTGCGACTCCCGTGGCCATCATGGTAGGAAACGGTATGGGCGCCAAGCATGGAACGATGTTTAAGACCGCCGTTTCCTTGGAGGAGACCGGTAAGATCCAGATCGTGGCTCTTGACAAGACAGGAACCATCACCAGCGGCGAGCCGGAGGTGACAGATATTCTCCCGGCCGATGGCTATACGGAAGAGGAGCTTCTGAAAAAAGCCTATGCCCTGGAGAAGAAGAGTGAGCATCCGCTGGCAAGAGCGATCCTGACACTGGCGGAGGAGAGAAAGCTTTCCGCAGCAGAAATCGAAGACTTCCAGGCAGTTCCCGGAAATGGCCTCACCGGAAGCCTGAACGGAAAGAAGCTGGCCGGAGGAAACCTTTCCTTCATCAGCAAAGAGAGCACGGTTTCCGGACAGCTTTCCGAGAAAGCAGCAGCCCTTTCAGAGGAAGGTAAGACTCCACTTTTCTTTGCAGAGAACGGCCACCTCATGGGTATCATCGCTGTGGCAGATGTGATTAAGGAAGACAGCCCCAGAGCCATTCAGGAGCTGAAAAATATGGGCATCCATGTGGTGATGCTGACCGGAGACAACGAGCGCACCGCCCGGGCCATCGGAAAACAGGCCGGTGTGGATGAAGTGGTGGCAGGCGTTCTGCCGGATGGCAAGGAAGCCGTCATCAGTGAACTGAAGAAAAAAGGCCGGGTAGCCATGGTGGGCGACGGCATCAACGACGCTCCGGCACTTACGAGAGCCGACATCGGTATCGCCATCGGAGCCGGAACAGATATCGCTATCGATGCGGCGGATATCGTCCTGATGAAAAGTCGTCTCTCCGATGTGCCGGCTGCAATCCGTCTGAGCCGGGCAACGCTCCGGAACATTCACGAGAACCTGTTCTGGGCTTTCATTTACAATATTATCGGTATTCCGCTGGCAGCCGGCGTCTGGATTCCGATCTTTGGCTGGACCTTAAATCCCATGTTCGGAGCTGCGGCCATGAGCCTTTCCAGCTTCTGCGTAGTGACCAATGCCCTTCGCCTGAATCTCTTTAAGATGGGCGACGCGAGCCATGACAGGAAGAGAAAAGACGCTCTGGGAAGCCAGAAACTCATAGAAAAGAGCGGTTCTGCCGCTCCTCAGAATAAAGGAGGTGAAAATATGACACTGAAAGTAGAAGGAATGATGTGCGGTCACTGCGAGGCCAGAGTGAAAAAAGCCCTGGAGGAGATCGACGGCGTAGTCTCCGCAGAGGTGAGCCACGAGAAAGGAACCGCTGTGGTAACTCTCTCCAAAGAGGTACCGGCAGAAATCCTGAAAAAAGCAGTAGAGGACGCAGGCTATAAGGTACTTGCCTGAAGATAAGTATTTAAGGAGGAATAAGAGCATGCAGGAAATTACAGTTGGTGTAGATGGAATGATGTGCGGTATGTGCGAGAGCCATGTAAACGACGCAGTGCGCGCTGCTTTCCCGACGGTGAAGAAGGTTTCTTCTTCCCACGGAGCAGGAAAAACGGTCATCGTGATCGAGGAGGATATTCCGGATGAGAAGATCCGCGAGGTCATCGACAAGACCGGCTATACCGTCACCGGTATCACGAGAAAAACCTATGAGAAAAAAGGCTTCTTCTCCCGCTTAAAAAAAGACTGATCCATCAGACAAAACTCATAAGAAGGCTGTACAGTGCCAAAATCAGGAGCTGTGCAGTCTTCTTTTTTTGGATGGACAAGGGGATTTTCCTATATTATAATGATGTCAGATATTACCTATTTTAAAGGGATGAGATTGGAGGATACCGATGAGAAACGTTAGAAGATGGAAAAAACTTTGCGCGCCAGTTCTGGCAGCTGCCTGCTTTGCGGGAACCGTGGGTCAGAATTTTACCGGAAGCTGCTCCTTTGTGCAGGCGGCGGAGACGGAGAGTGAAACGGAGGCCGAGACCGTTTACAGCCAGGAAGATCTGGAGCTTTTGAACAGCCTGGATCAGGCAGAGGCCGAAGGTGTGGATGGCCTGGATGCAGATTCCATTGACTGGGGAAACGCAGAGATTCAGGTTATGGAAGATGAGGAGGTCTCCAACATTCTTCTCATCGGTCAGGACCGCCGGAAGGGAGAAGACCGCCAGCGTTCCGATTCCATCATTATTTGCAGTGTCAACAAGGATAAAGGAGAAATCATCCTGACCTCCGTTATGCGTGATCTCTATGTGCCGATTCCGGGCTATAAAGATAACCGGATCAACGCGGCCTATCAGTTCGGAGGCATGGAACTTCTGGATGAGGTCATCGAGGAAAACTTAGGTGTCCACATCGACGGAAATGTGGAGGTGGACTTCGACGGTTTCATGGAGTCTCTTTCCGTACTTGGAAATCTGGATATTGAGCTCAATGCCACCGAGGCAAAGTATCTGAATGCACATTCCGATCTTTCGGAAACTGACGAAAACGGCTGGACCCTGAAAGAAGGCGTCAATTCCATGACTCCGGCCCAGCTTCTGGCCTACTCCCGGACCCGTTTTATCGGAAATTCCGACTGGGAGCGGACAGAGCGTCAGCGCAAGGTACTGATGGCAGCCTATGAAAAAGCAAAAAATATGAGTCCCTTCAATCTCATCCGGCTGGCCTATGAAATTTTCCCGAATTTTACGACAGACCTTTCCATCGGCCAGATCGTGGGCTACATTTATACGGTGCTCACCGGCGGCATCGATGGCATCGAGAGCTACCGCATTCCCGTGGACGGCACCTATAACTGCGTGACTCTGTCTGCCGGAATGGAGGTCCTGATTCCGGATCTTTCGGCCAACAGCAGCTACCTCCAGCAGTTCATCTACGGCGTGGATGCAGCCGGAAACGTTGCTGAAACAGAGACTGAGACAGAAAGCGAGACCGAATAAGGAGCAGTTATGGAAGAGAAGAAGACAAACTATGATAAGACCCGGGAGGATGCGGAGCAGCGTTTCCTCGCCTATGATCAGGAAAAAATGATCCGGAAATTCAGCCTGAAAGCGGATGAAAACTATCTCTATCTCCGCTTTGTGGGAAGAGACTATCGAATCAGCCGAAAGAACGGAAGGATCGAGTGGAACCGGGAAGAGATCGGGAAAGATTATTTTGAGCCGGCCCAGGCAGGGTTTGAGGAAACTCTGGCTATCATGGATGTGCTCTGCAGCTCGAAGGACGACTGCCAGCTGGCCGGAACTTATAATACGATCGACCGGATGAAGTCTGTACGCTATGCGGCGACGCCGGGCTCCGGCCTCTATACTACCTATGAGAAACTCTTTGACGAGAATACGGAAAAGCTCCAAAAAGTGCTGGAAAACCTGGGCGGCACGAAAGACCATCCGGGGGATGCGGCCGCAAAGCTTCCGGTTTTTGATTTCCTGCCGGTGATCTTTCAGTTCTGGCATTCCGATGAGGAATTTCCGGCCACGCTGAAATTTATGTGGGATGAAAATACGCTGGATTATCTCCGTTTTGAGACGGCCTTCTATGTCATGGGCCACATTTTATCCCGGATTAAGGAGGAACTTGTCCGGCTGGATACCCGCCGCTGCACAATTGAGACCGAGGGTTTTGGAACCATGGTTTTTGAGCTTTATCCGGAATATGCGCCGATCACTGTGGAATCTTTTAAAAAGCTTTCCGACGAGGGCTTCTACGACGGCCTCTGCTGGTGTCGGATCGTGAAGGACTATGTGATCCAGGGCGGCTCCCGGACCAACGATATCATGGCCGAGTGCGACTGGCATATCAAAGGGGAATTTCTGGAAAACGGTGTGGATAATCCCCTGAAACACGTCCGGGGAGCCATCTCCATGGCGAGAGACGACGCCTACGATACGGCGGACACCCAATTCTTTGTGGTACATAAGGATGCGGCGAAGCTCGACGGCCGTTACGCCGCCTTCGGCGAGATGCTCTCGGGATTTTCCGTTCTGGATAAAATTGCCGACGAGCCCACCTACGGTCCGGAAACCTGGAATAAGCCAGTGAAAATGCCGGTGATCCGAAAGATCACAGTGGAATAACCCCTACATGAATTTTTTTTGATACAAGACAGAAAACATCCCCCGGTCAGGGTTGCGGCTTCTTTTCCAAAAACGTATAATCATCAGAAACGGGCAATTATACAGAGAAAGGAAGGCAGCGCAAGCGCGGATAAAACAGGCGCTGCCTAAAATAGCGGATAAATGGAAAAAGAGCGTATTATCAACTACTGGTCCGAGAGAAGCCATGAATTTGTCGATCTTCGGACGGAGGAACAGAACTCCGAGATGGGACGAAAATGGCTTTCAGAGATTGAGAAAAATCTTCCGAAAGGCAGAAAACTGAAGATTCTGGATGTGGGAACCGGCACCGGCTTTTTTGCGCTGATGCTCTCGGCAAGAGGCCATCAGGTGATGGGAATTGATCTGACGGATCATATGATCTACCATGCCAGAGAGCTGGCAAAGGAGCAGAAATCTTCGGCGGAGTTTTTTGTCATGGATGCGGAAAAGCCGGAGTTCCCGGATGCGACCTTTGATGTGGTGGTTTCCAGAAACCTGACCTGGACGCTGCCTCATGCGGAAGAAGCCTACCGGGAATGGACCAGAGTCCTGAAAAAGGGCGGGGTCCTCCTGAATTTCGATGCGGACTACGGTCACGATGATTTCACGAGAGATGAGGAAAAGCTTCCTCCGGAGCATGCCCACTGCCGTCTGAAAGAGGGGCTGGTGCAGGAATGTGAGGCCATCAAGGATGAGCTGGAGATCAGCAGAAAGCTGCGCCCCCAGTGGGACCTGGAAGTGCTGGGAAAAATGGGATATGCCTCCGTTACGGTGGATGAGACTTTATCAGACCGGATCTACCGGAATTTTGACAAGTTCTATAATCCTACGCCTATGTTTGCATTAAAAGCAGTAAAAGAGTGAAAGAAGACAGCTGTACATCCCCCGGGGCGGGTTTGTACAGCTGTTTTAAACAGGAGAAAAAATGGGAAAATATGTAATAAAAAGGCTGCTCCAGCTGATTCCCGTGGTGCTGGGCATTACCTTCCTGTCCTTTGCCATGATGCGTCTGGCGGGCGGGGATGCAGTGACCTACATGTATGAAAATGCCGGTACCGCCGTCTCACAGGAGGTCATCAATGAGGCCAGAGCAGAATATGGTCTGGATCAGCCTTTTCTGGTACAGTATGGAAAATGGCTGAAAGGAATGCTTACAGGAAATCTGGGAGAAAGCTATGTCTCGCATCAGGATGTGGCTGCGTCTTTTGCAGCGAAGCTTCCTGCGACCCTTCTTCTGGCGGCGGTCTCGCTTCTTTTTACGATTCTGATAGCCCTTCCTTTAGGAATCCTTTCCGCGGTGAAAAAGAACCGCTGGATAGACTTTGTGATCCGGTTTTTCAGCTTCATCGGAAATTCGATGCCGGGATTTTTTGCGGCGTTGGTGCTGATGTATTTCTTTTCCATCCGCCTTCAGTGGCTTCCGGTGATCACGACGAAGAATCTTGGGAAAAGCATCGTTCTTCCGGCTATGACCCTGGTCCTTTCCATGGCATCTAAGTATACCCGTCAGATCCGGGCCGCCGTTCTGGAAGAACTGGGAAAAGATTATGTGACAGGGGCGAGAGCCAGGGGAATCCGCAGCTCGGTGATTATCGGAAAAAGTGTGCTGCGGGCCTCCATGCTGACGATCCTTACCCTTCTGGCGCTTTCGGCCGGAAGCCTTCTGGGCGGCACGGCCATTGTGGAGACGATTTTTATGTGGGACGGCGTGGGAAAAATGGCAGTGGATGCCATTACCATGAGAGACTATCCGGTGATTCAGGCTTATGTGGTCTGGATGGCCGTGATCTATGTACTGGTAAATCTGGTAGTGGATCTTCTGTATCACTGGCTGGACCCGCGGGTGAGACTGGGAGGTGAGAAGGCATGAAGAAACAGAACAGAAACCGTTTTCGGCTGAAGCTTTTTCTGGTGCTGGCTGTAGTTTTGCTTCTGGCCGCTCTCTTTTCGCGGCAGCTCTGCCCTTATGATCCGGATCTTCAGAACCTCACGGAAGCGATGAAGCCGCCTGGCCTGAGCCATCCCTTTGGCACAGACCGATATGGAAGAGATCTCCTCTCCCGGGTACTGGTGGGAGGCAGAACCAGCATTTTCTCGGCACTTTTTCTGGTTCTTGTGACAGCCATGGCAGGTACGGTCGTGGGAATGACGGCGGGCTGGGCAGGCGGCATTTTAGATACGTTCCTGATGCGCCTTACCGATCTTTTTCTGGCCTTTCCGGGACTGGTCTTTGCTCTGGCTGTGGCCGGAGTCCTGGGCGGCGGCCTTGGAAATGCAGTTCTGGCGCTGGCAGTTGTGGGCTGGCCCAAGTTTGCAAGGATCTCCAGAAGCCTGACGCTGGCGGAAAAAGAAAAGACCTATCTCTGCGCGGCCAGACTTTCCGGGAACGGGCCCTTGAAGCTTCTATTTTTTCATGTGCTTCCCAATATTTCCGGCCAGATCCTGGTGACAGCCGTGCTGGATATCGGAACCATGATCATGGAGCTGGCAGGCCTCTCTTTCCTGGGACTTGGAGTCAAACCGCCCATGGCAGAATGGGGGAGTATGATCAATGACGGAAGGAGTATGCTCCAGGTAGCGCCCTGGATGGTACTGGCTCCCGGAATTGCCGTTTTTGTAACTGTGATGATATTTAATCTGCTGGGTGATGCTGTCCGGGATGAGTTATCGCCGGGGCAGAGGCAGAAAGAAAGGATAAATGAATGAGAAACAAAAGAATTGCCGCCCTGCTTACGGCGACTGTGCTGGCAGGAGCGGGTATGACTCTGGCCGTACTGGCAGATGAAAAGACCTTTGTGTACGGAACCACCGGATACAGCGAAGAAATGGGGGATGCGGGGTTGAACCCTCACGACAATTACTCCGGCTGGAGCTGCCTGCGCTATGGAGTGGGTGAGACGCTTTTCAAATACAATGACAATATGGAAGTGGAACCCTGGCTGGCAGAAAGCTATGAATTTACAGATGACTGTACCGTGAAGATCACGCTTCGTGAGGGCGTACAGTTTTCCAGCGGGCGGACCATGGACGCGGAGGCGGTAAAAGAATGCCTGGAAGATCTGATAGCCGTCCATGACCGTGCACCGAGGGATATGAAGATCGACGAGATCGAAGCCGACGGGATGGTGGTGACGATCCATACATCAGAAGCCTGTCCGGCGCTGATCAACTACCTGGCAGATCCTTATGGAGCCATCATCGATATGCAGTATGGAATCCAGGGAGAGGGCGGAAGCGCCAATGTGGCGGGAACCGGTCCCTACATTGCCACGGAGGTGACGCCGACTCAGATTGAACTTGAAAAAAATGAAAACTACTGGGGCGGCGAAGTGAAGGTAGATCATGTGACGGTCCGGACCTTTTCGGATGGAAGTGCCCTCTCGGCTGCTTTGCAGACGGGAGATATTCAGGGCACATATGGCCTTCCCTATGACAATTATGTGCTCTTTGACGGAAATCCTGCCTACGAGATCCACTCAGCGGCCACCAGCCGGTGCTTTTTCGGCCAGTTTAATATGGAATCGGAACTTATGCAGGATGTCAGGGTCAGGAAAGCCATTGAGATGGGGATTGATAAGGAAGGTTTCTGCAATGTGATCCTCTCTGGACGGGGCGTTCCGGCGACGGGAGCCTTTCCGGACAGCTTTTCTTTTGGAAATGGGGCAGTCACAGCGCCTTCCTATGATCCGGAAGGGGCAAAAGCTCTTCTCAAAGAAGCCGGCTGGGAGGATACGGACGGAGACGGTTATGTGGACAGGGACGGTCAGAACCTGACGCTTCGCTGGCTGACCTATCCTACCCGGCTGGAGCAGCCCAAGCTTGCTGAGTATGCCCAGGCGACCTTAAAAGAGATCGGCATTGCTGTGGATGTGAATAATACGGCAGATCACAGGACTTATGCCCAGAACGGGGACTTTGATCTTTATGTAAGCTCGGTCACGACAGCGCCCACCGGAGATCCGGAGTATTTTTTCACCAGTACCGTGGTCTCTGACGCGGCGAAAAATTATGGCCATTACAGCAACGAAAAGCTGGATGCCCTGATCGATACGCTGCATGGAACTTTTGACACGGAAGAAAGAGGCAGCCTGGCTGTGGAAGCTCAGCAGACGATCCTGGATGACTGTTCCTTTTTCTTTGTGTCTCATCTGAATATGGGAATCGTGACCAGCTCCAGTGTGACCGGTATGGAAGCGCATCCCTGCGATTACTATGAGATCACCGCGGAGCTGGATGTGAAATGAGGCGGGAAGAGACGCCGAGCCCCCCGCTTCTTGAGGTGAAGGAGCTTACGGTGGCCTGCCAGGGAAAAACGGTTGTCCGGGATATCTGCTTTTCCCTGAAAAAAGGAGAGATCCTCGGGATCGTCGGTGAATCCGGCAGCGGGAAAAGCACGATCTTAAAGGCTGTGATGGGAATCCTCGGAGAGGAATATACGATCACAAAGGGAGAGATCCTTTATAAAGGAAACAATCTTCTGGAGCTGAGCAGGCGGGAGAAAAGAAAGATCAGCGGACCGGAAATCGGGATGATTTTTCAGGATACGAAGGCTTCCCTCTGCCCGGTCCGGAGGGTGGAAAGCCAGATTTATGAAGCGCTGGCAGAGCATGAAACGGTCACGAAGAAGGAGGCCCGAAACCGGGCAGAACTTCTTTTGAAAAAGCTGGGCTTTGCGGAAGGTGAGAGAATTCTGAAAAGTTATCCTTTTGAACTTTCCGGCGGCATGAGCCAGCGGGTGGGAATCTGTATGGCGATGCTGCTGTCACCGGCCCTCCTTCTGGCGGACGAGCCCACGAGCGCGCTGGATGTGACGGTCCAGAAACAGGTAGTGGAAAAGCTTCTGGAGCTTCGAAAGGAAGAAGGGACGGCCATGGCGGTTGTCACCCACAATATCGGTGTGGTGCGGGCTATGGCGGATCAGGTGCTGGTGCTTAAGGAGGGCTGCATGGTGGAGTATGGCAGGCTGGAAGAGGTGCTGGAGCATCCGAAGGAAGCCTATACCCGGCAGCTTTTGTCTTCCGCCCTTACCCTGCGGCGGGCAAAAGAGGAAGGAGAGGGGCGCTGATGGAGAAGATTCTTAAGGCAGAAGGACTGACGAGAGCCTTTGAAAACAAGGGAGAACGTTTTCTGGCAGTCCGGGATGTAAGCTTTTCCCTTTACCGGGGAGAGGCCCTTGGAATTGTGGGCGAATCGGGCTCCGGAAAAAGTACACTGGTGCGGATGCTCACCGGGCTTCTTGCGCCGACCAAAGGGAAAATAGAGTTTTTGAGCAGAGATCTTACCCATGCGGGGAGCAAAGAATGGAGGAAGTGCTATCGGGAAATGCAGCTGGTGTTTCAGCTTCCGAAGGAGTCCTTCGATTCCGGAAAAACGCTGGGAAGCGGAATTGGGGAGAGCTTAAGAAATTCAGGGCTGAAGAGAAAGGAAGTCCGGGAAAAAGTGGCGGAGCTTCTCTCTACCTGTGGCCTGACACCGGATTTTGCAGAGCGCTATCCCGGGGAGGTGAGCGGCGGCGAATGTCAGCGGGCGGCCATCGCGAGGGCACTGGCAGTGGAACCGTCGCTTCTGATCTGTGACGAAGCCACGAGCGCGCTGGATGTGACCGTGCAGAAACAGATCCTGGAGCTTCTGCTCCGCCTGAAAAATGAAAAAAAGCTGTCTTTTCTTTTCATCTCCCATGACCTGGCCCTGGTTCAGGCCTTCTGTGACCGGGTGCTGGTCATGTATCAGGGAGAAATCGTCGAAGAGGGAAAGACAGAGGACGTCATCAGCCGGCCGAAGGAAGCCTACACCAGGCAGCTGATCGATTCTGTACTATAAATAGAGGAGAAAAATATGAGTGAATTGCTGGAAGATATCAGAAAATACTGGACAAAACGGGCGAAAGGCTATTCCGAGTACAATCAGGGAGAGCTTTCCGGAGAACAGAGGGAAAAATGGCGGCAGGCAATCCTTGCGGAACTTCCGGACAAACCCCTTACGGAGATCCATCTTCTGGATGTGGGAACCGGCCCGGGCTTTTTTGCTATCATTCTGGCGGAGGCAGGGATTCAGGTGACGGCTGTGGATTATACGGAAGAGATGCTGAAAGAGGCGAAAGCCAACGCCGGAGAGCTCTCAGAGAAGATTCATTTTCAGCAGATGGATGCCCAGAATCTGGAGTTCCCCGATGGAACCTTTGATGCGGTGATCACCAGAAACGTGACCTGGAACCTGGAGCATCCGGTGAGGGCTTATCAGGAGTGGTACCGGGTTCTCAAAAAGGACGGAGTGCTGCTGAATTTTGATGCCAACTGGTACCGCTATCTCTGCGATGAAGAGCTCCGGAAGGGCTATGAGGAAGACCGGAAGAAGACAAAAGAGCAGCAGGTGGAAGATTACTACGAGGGAACGGATATTGCGGAGATGGAGCGGATTGCCGCCGCTGTGCCCCTGACGGAAATCCTCCGTCCGGCCTGGGACCTTCATGTGATGGAAGAAATCGGCTTTCAGGACTGCCGCTCGGACGAAACCGTCAACGAGAGAATTTTAAGCCGGGCAGATCAGATCAACGGGGAATCCACGCCCATGTTCCTGGTGACGGGAAGAAAATAAAAAAGAGTGTTAAACTCTTGACAATCTTGAAATGGCATGCTATGGTATTGGCGTGTAATTTAATATTGCAGTATCAAGTGCAGCCAGCAGTCATTCCGCAGACTGTTGTCTGAAGAGGGAACCAGGTGAGAATCCTGGACGATCCGGTCACTGTGAACAGGGAGTGTCGCTCAGTTATCCCATTGCATTACCCAGGAAACTTATGTGAGAAGGGGAGCAGACATGATGATCTGTGAGCCAGGAAACCTGCTTGATATTTGAGATGGGCTTCCGATGAAAGTCAAACATCCAATCCGGATACTTCCACAGTTATCCGCAGCTTGTCGCCATGGGTAGGCAGACATTTGTTTATGAAATGATTGTATGCATCTCGCTGTGCATATATTAAGATACACAAAGTTTAATACCTCCTTCTAAAAAAGGCAGAAAATCCGCATCTGCCTGATTGGACGAAGTGGCCCGGGAGTTTCGGACAGGGAACTCTCCGGGTCATTTTGTTGCCATGCATATGAGAAAAAGGTCCAGTGGACCTTTTTTGAGTTTAAAAAGAATAGTTGAGATTTATTTTCGAAAATGCATTGACAAAAAAATGTCAATGTCATATAATATTTAGGAAAAATTTTCTCAGACATTTTATGTAAGTGCCTTTCGTAATGGAAAGGATAATAGGGAAATAAGTGAGAAGCTTATGCGATGCCGTCACTGTGAAGGTTTCGCTTCCTGAGAGGCTCTTTGAGCCGCCACTGCATATGCGGGAAGGAGCAGGAAGCATAGGGCCGAAGCCAGGAGACCTGCTTATATAAGGTTAATTCTTTACGGATCATAAAGAATTGCACGGAGATTGTCACTCTTTTTCAGACTTGCGTGGTTTCCGCAGGTCCGTCTGTTTTTTTCTGTGTGATCCATGTTTCGATCGTTTTTGATATCTGATTTCCTGTTTTATAAGAGCTCTGTGTTTTTTGAGCCTGAGCGGGCAGTCAGGATCAGTTCGGACAAGATCTGGTAAGAATCTATTCACATGCCCATATTGTTAAAAAATTAACAATACAAGAGAAAGGAGTGCTTATGAGCAGCAAAATTACTATCATTGGAGCAGGAAGCGTAGGATCAACCATTGCCTATAATCTTTCAAACAACGACCTCGCTTCCGAGATCGTCCTCATCGACATCAACAAGGAAAAGGTGGAAGGAGAGGTTATGGACATCGTCCAGGGTACCAGCTTCCGCAATCCTATTTCCATCGTTGCAGGCGATTATGAAGATGCCAAGGATTCTGATATTGTCATCATCACTTCCGGTATCGCAAGAAAACCGGGACAGACCAGAATTGAACTGACTCAGACCAATGTCAACATCCTAAAGAGCATTACCCCCCAGATTGTAAAAGAAGCGCCGAATGCCCTTTATATTATTGTAAGCAATCCGGTGGATATCATGACTTATGTATTCACCAAGATCTCTGGACTTCCGGAAAACCAGATCATCGGTTCCGGAACTCTTCTGGACACAGCAAGACTTCGTTTTGGTCTCTCCGAACATTTCGAGGTGGCTCAGAAAAATATTCACGCCTATGTATTCGGTGAGCATGGAGATACCTCCTTTGTTCCCTGGTCCTGTGCGGATGTTTCCGGAGCAAGCCTGGATGATTATGCGGAGATGATGAGACATCTCGGAAAAGAGCCGAAACCTCTTGATAAAGCAGGAATGGAAGAGTATGTACACAAATCCGGCGGAATTGTTATTGCAAAGAAAGGAGCAACCTTCTATGCGGTATCTGTCGCTGTATGCAAACTCTGCGGTATGCTTCTTTCCGCCTACGATTCCATCGCTACCGTTTCTTCCGTTATGCATGGCGAGTACGGCATCGAGGATGTTGCTATCAGCACACTGACGCTGGTAGGACCGAACGGCGTACAGGGAAAGGTCCCCTTAAAGCTTACGGATGAAGAGGTTGCAAAACTCCAGAAGAGCGCAAACTCTCTGAAAGAAGTAATTTCTCAGATTGAGCTGTAAAGACAAAAAGGCTTCTGCTGTTTGTACAGAAGAGGCAGAACCTTCCAGAAACCGCGGAGAAAAAGCTCCGCGGTTTTAAGAGAAAGAAAGGACAACGGAAACCATGAAGTACAGTTATTATCCAGGGTGTACCCTGAAGAACAAGGCGAAAGATCTGGATGCCATCATGCATCAGCGTGTAGGCTTTTATGTGTCAAAGAGCGGCAGACTGATAGCCATGGGAAACTATGGTGTGGCACTGGACAAGAAAGATGACCCGAATGACGGGAACGGAATAGGCCGTGTGGTTCGCGAAATTAAAAAGGACGGTTCCTTCGGCCCCATTTATTTCATTTATTATAACCATGCGTTCAATGAAAAGAATACCTCTTATCCTTATTTTAAACGGAGTAAAGACAAGGAGTTTGTAAAAGCCTGTCAGGAGATTCTGGATAATCCCCGCTACCGTATGCAGTGGGTGGAGGAAGCCGACCGCAATGACCCGTTGATTCCTTTACACAAAGAATACAAAGCGTATTGTGACTATACCTTGCCCGACGGCCGTTTGGTAAGCCTGTGGAAACATGCCCTGACTTCCATCAGCGAGGATGGCGGGAACACATGGGCGCAACCGGTGGAACGTGCGAAAGGTTTTGTAAACAGTAATGCGAAGATTTGGGGGCAGCGTTTGAGTGACGGTACATACGCCACGGTGTATAATCCTTCCGAGTTCCGTTGGCCGCTGGCTATCTCGCTCAGTAAGGACGGGCTGGAATATACGACCTTGAATCTGGTGCACGGCG
>ERZ824488.953-NODE-953-length-34757-cov-24.254683_pt1 | contig 34757 bp, 36 predicted proteins | sample MGYA00519936_ERZ824488 | MGnify/ENA primary metagenome ERZ824488 (study PRJEB31778, sample SAMEA3449153) | human gut metagenome | biome: human gut; feature: human-associated habitat; material: faeces | place: United Kingdom | collected 2010/2012 ... | reverse complement strand
ACAAGCTGACTGCCTACAATGGTGTTCCGATTACGTATGATGCCATTGGCAATCCGTTGAACGATGGCACGTGGACGTATGAATGGCAGGCAGGACGACAGTTGAAGCGCATGACGAATGCTGCGACTGGCGTGACGATGGAATTCACCTATAACCATGACGGCCTCAGAACGAAAAAGGTGAAGAAGGTAAATGGTGTTCCCGCGGAGACTACCGAGTACATTTTGAATGGCAAAAGAGTCATCGGTCTCACGCATACTATCCATATGGAAAACGTGACAGATATGATGCACTTTTTCTACGATCCGCATGGTAAAGTGGTTCAAGTGAACTATAATAGAATCACTTATAGCTATGTTCGCAATTTTCAAGGCGATATTGTTGGCATACTTGACAACTCTGGAACCATCATGGTAGAATATAATTATGATGCGTGGGGAAAACCGTTGTCCATGAATGGTTCTCTGGCGAATACATTGGGAAGGAGGAATCCGTTCATGTACCGAGGGTATGTTTGGGATGAGGAAATGGGAATGTATTATCTTAGAAGTAGATATTATAGCCTGATCTTCTACAGATTTTTGAACGCTGACGTGCTAATAGCTCGTAACATTTACGCGTATTGTAGCAATGCACCTGTTCTACATTATGACGTATCTGGACAGGCGTGTCAAAAATGCTTGGATGCAGTGGGAAGGACGGCAGACAGATATGTTCTAGATAGAGCCCAGTCACGATGGTTTTCGCAGTGGCTTTCCCAAAAGTATCCACGTGAGGAACTCAAATCATTGGCTGCGGAAATTGTAGACTCGCTCGTTCCTGGCTTGGTTAGCGACGGTGCTGAGAAAGCAGCGGAATCTTTCAGTAAATTCACTCCTGCGACGCTTGCGTTGTTTAAGGCTTTATCTATTGGAGGCGACATATGCGAACCAATTAAGCTTCATTCAAGCAAAACTGGCAAAGATATAAAGGAGTTTTATCAGGAGACGAGATCTAATTATGAACCAACACGCGGAACGATCATTGACGTATATGAAGGATGGAGTGAAGTAGTATTGTCTATCACGGTATTGCTTGATGGTGAATCAATTACCGAAACATGGGTGGATGTAGGTGCATTTGATAAAGTCAGCGCAAGGACTATTGGCAGTGTATGGTCATTTCTTAAAGAGACATATACCCCTGTTTCCCATGGACATCCAGCATACGGAGTTGATTACGAGGATTATGTATGGGAGTGATTATGTAAACATGAAACGAATGAGAATCTACTTGACTGCGCTGTGCGTTGTTGTTATTATTACTGTTGGCTTCGTCTGCATTTATAAACAAGAAGGTACAGCTTACTTCAGCAATGAATTCACGGAAAAATTTAAAATCTCAGATTTGAATAATGACGACGTAAGGGAGCGGGCGAAAAACAGTGGTTATTATCGAGTTAGTGAAGACTATAATGCTTCAGGAAATGTTTCCGTTTGGGAGCTTCGGCTGCCCATTACTGACGAATTTATAATGACATCGTATTTTATTACCAGCACACATGCACACGAATATTCTTTTCAACAAAAGAACCGCCTTGCGTGGTGGAAAACATATAAGCGAGAATCTTTACGTTCGAATTATTCCAAAATGGCCAGTAAGTCGAAATATCAATGTGATGCTACAATTGATACTGGAACAGAGAATATATATATTGCGACGTATGGCGAGACTGTATCTGAATGTGTGAGCAAAATTGAGAACGTTCTACTTAAAATGTATTCCGATTTGGTGGTATCTTATAACGATACAAAAAAGTAACGAAATTGCAGATGTAAGTAGTCAAACACGGACATTTATTGTTTGATGTGATGAGAGGACGTTTCTACCGATATGAGACGATGTTAAGAGAAACAATTGGCGAATTACTGCTATTTGCGAAAGAGTGTATTGATTAGGTAGTGAATACGCCCGATTCATGGTATTGCTTTATTAAGCGGACCATTGACATCGGGCGCATTATTAAATATTCACCAAAGAAAACTATTGAAGACTTTGCTGCCAATATAATCATTGAACTATCCAGATTGTTGCGCCGAAGTCGTACTATGGCATTCAGGTTGGCGTGTTCTATGGAAGAAATGCGAACACGGCCATGTTCACAAATGTCAGCCTGACGCGAGGACTGTATGGAAATGTCTATACCTACGACGCGAAGGGCAATATCACTGCTATAAAAGACCTGTCGAACCAGAAGTCCGCGGCGACGTACGATTCCTTTGACAATCTGCTGAGCTATGTGCAGCCGGGCAGCGCGGCGACGGAAAAGTATCTGTTCACTTACGGCACTACCGACGCGGAGAAGAAGCGGCATCTCCCGCTTACGACCACGACTCCGACCGGTGTCAAGACTACGGCTGAATATAATGCCTTCGGCTTGTAATACGGTTCAGCTTGTCATAGGCATAATCCACCTTAGAAGTATCACTGCCGTTATAGCGTACCTTCGTCACACGATTGTCTGCGTCGTAGGTATATTCCGTCTTGAAATTCTGGTTGGCAGTTGCCTCATTGAACGCCTTTACACGATTCTTCTTGTCGTATTCAATCAGGGTTCGATACTTCATGTCCCCCTCTCCGTCGCGCTGCTCAGCTTCGTTCGGACGGTCAGTCTGGTCATAACCGGTACGGACGGTACTGCCGTCGGTTGAGTCCTTCACAAATGCAGCGCGTCCCTTAGAGTCATACTCATAGGAGAACCGCGGGAATTCGTCGTTGTCATAGCCCACGCCGGTAACACGGTCAAAGTCATCATAGGTGTATTTGACCTTTCCGCCGTTACCGTACTGGACTTCCTCAAGTCGACTCTTGCGGTCAGGGCTATAGACGTTGGTCGAGAGTGCCTGATTTCCAACCTTTACCGCGGTCTTGCGACCCAGCTCGTCATAGTTGAAGGTGTAGGTCACGTCCGGTGTGTCACCGGTCGTGTTGTGGGCAACCGTCTTGATGCGGTCGTTCTCGTAGGTGTAGGCATTCCGATAGGCCTTGCCGTCCGCCGTAGTCTCTACGCCCGTCACACGTTTCGATTCGTCGTAGGTATAGTTCACCGTCTGACCATTCGAATCGGTCACGCTGGTCAGCGTGCCGTCTGTAGCATTAACAACCTGATGCACTTCATTGCTGCGAGCATCCTTGGATATGCTCTTCTTTCGCACAAAAAAGCTCCTGTGAGCCGTTCTGCGTTTGAGTAAGCAACAGGAGCAAAAAGGGCGTAGAAGAGCAGGGCGGTGTCAAAGCGTAACGCGCTGACCATTTGCGCGGGCTCACGAAAATGGTCAACATCATGTTCGTGGTTCCACGAACATGATGGGCATTTTGCGGACGTGCGCAAAATGGTTTGCGCCGACCATATTGTTGACCTCACCAATATGGTGGCATGAGAAAAGCCCCGCCGCTGGAATGCGGCGGGGCAGACAACGAAATCTACAGACCTGCGAATTGTTTATTGAACCTCTTGGCCGATGGACAGGCTGACAGGCTCTGCGTGCGTAAGCCAATGCTGAATACTTAGAAGCGTAGCCATCTCAGAGAGTCCATAGCTATGGTCGTATCGATACTGCGAGCACACGGATGCAATATCCGCCATGTTGACGTGTCCAACAATCGGATGCTTCGCGTACAAATCCATTTCATCGAGACGAAGCTGAAACGCCTGAAAGAGTTTCTGCGGTGATGCGCAAATATCCGTGTCCACAGAGCGTTTACGGAGCGCTGCGAAACTTGCCTGCGCGATTATCTCGGAGCACTGCGAAAGATCATCGCCCCACCAATAGTAGGTACTGAAATAGGGTATATCCTCCGTCCTGTCCGCAGGCGCATAACGGGAAACCTTGCAGGTTCTTATCTCCGTAATCAGGATCAGCGCGTATTTCCCGGAAAGTGCCGGATATTTATCATTTTCGGGGAGCCTGAGCGCGACAACATCCCCGACATTCCACGGCGAATGGATTACCGGCAAAGGCTTCAGTCGTTTGGGGCGCGGCAGAGGGGCGTTCAGCTGCTCGCGCAGCCGATCCAGCGCCTTCCTGCGATTGACTTTCTGTTTCTCCGTCTCCCACAGTTCGGAAGATGCCGGCTGGTCAATCAGCGTCAGCGCGACCTTTCGCACGTCTTCGGACAGCTTCCGGCCGCAGCGCCATTCTGTTGCCGCCAAAGCGAGCCATGCGTCCGGATCGTTTTCCGGATCGTCTATATCCATTTCAAGCTCTTGCAGCACTTGCTGCTCCGCGTCCTCCGGCGTATGGCCATAGCAAAGAAGCTCTTCATACATTCCGCGAACATCACAGGCGGTATCGTTCGCGAAAATCGAAGTTCCCCATGAGCCCATGGGCGTTCACCTCCTCTTATTAGTACAGCATACGGATTGGGATTTCATCAACTTTCCAAAGCTCTGCGATTCGACGCAATTCCTTCGAGAACTTTGGAAGATTGCGGACAGCGATTTCACGTCGAGCATTTTCAAGCGCGTCCATAGTATAGGCCGAAATAAGAACCTGTTCACCTATACGCGCTGCTGGTCTGGAAAGCCCTGTGGCAACAACTTTCATTTTATAATTTGCACGTTGAGGATGATGAGGATCAGTAAGATGCTCCCTTGCTCTACGCGCCACATTGTTGGTGATTCCTACATAATGCACAACGTTGTTGTCATCATGCAGAACATAAATGCTGTTGCCGTATGTATCTTCTTTTGAAATTTCCTCGACGGATTCAACCGCCTTGACAATACTGGTCGCGACACTGTGGCACTTCTCTACAGTCTCGATCGTGGTCTTGATTGCAGAGACGCACAATACTGCAAGCCCTACTGCGGCCGCAACAGCAACGACCCCAATCGCGATAGGTGCAACAGCAGAAACTACAGCTGTCGCTGCCGCGCTGATTGCAGATTTAACGATTGCCGAAGCCCCAGCAGCCAGTGCAGTAAGGAACCATGTGCCATTAGGATCAAAAGCGGCAATGGGAGCATTTGCACAGTAGCAATATGGGTTGTGGCAAAGCAACGCCTGCCCTTCCGCAATGAAGTTATCAGGGCTTAAAAATCTTTGCGAAACAGCGTTGTAGTAGCGGCTGCGCAGGTAGTATAGCCCGGTTTCCTCATCGTAGATGTAACCACGATAGCGGAACGGATTGCGCTTGCCCAGCGTCGCTGCCAGCGAACCGGTGGTGGAAATTGCTTTGCCCCATGCGTCGTACTTGTATTCTACTACAAGCGTGCCCGAATTGTCAAGCAGCCCAACGACGTCTCCCTGCAAGTTGTGGACGTAGGTGTAGATCGTGCCGTTGTAGCTGACCTTCGCCGGGCGGCTCTGCGCGTCGTAGAAGAAGTGCATCACGTCCTGATGCGCCGCTTCGGAGGTATCGCGGTAGTCCACCGTCATGTGCGTGAGCAGCTTGCCGTGCAGATAGTAGTTCGTCGTTTCGGGGTACCAGTCCGCCTCCACCACCTTCTGCGTGCGCAGGCCGTTGTGGTCGTACTGGAATGTCAGCGCCGTGCCCTCCGCGCTCATGCGCTTCAGCTGGCGGCCCGCCTGCCATTCATACGTCCACGTGCCATCGTTCAACGGATTGCCCATAGCGTCGTAAACAATCGAGATGCCGTTATAAGCAGTCAGCTTGTCCTTCCAGTTCGCGTCGCCGTAGGTATACGGAATCGACTCCAGAGCTTCACCCAGTTCATCCGCAATAGTATATGCATACTTCGCCTTGTTCAGGATATTGCCGCCCCGGTCGTAGCTGTAAATCCACGTCGCATTCTCATGCGGGTCATTGACACGGACAAGCTGACCAAGTGCGTCATAAACGTAAGTGGTGGTAAGACCATTTCTCGTCTCACTGGTGATGTTGCCACGATTATCATAGGTATAGGCGAAGTTCATGGCATTCTCACCATCACCCTGCGTAATGCTGCTTACCAGCGGGGTCGTTGCATTCTCGCCGTAGGCAGTTGCGCCCGGAGCGTATGCATACTGCGTCGCATAAGCGCTCGTTCCATTGGTCACAGTTCGGCTGGTAATACGGTTCAGCTTATCGTATACGTAGTCCACCTTAGAAGTATCGCTGCTATTATACCGTACTTTCGTCACTCGGTTGTCAGCATCATAAGTATACTCCGTCTTGAAGTTTGCATCAGCCGTTGCTTCATTGAACGCCTTTACACGATTCTTTTTATCGTATTCAATCAAAGTACGATATTTGAGATTTTCCTCTCCGTCGCGCTGTTCGGCTTCATTCGGACGGTCAGTCTGGTCGTAACCCGTTCGAATCGTGCTGCCGTCGGTCGAATCTTTCACGAACGCGGCACGACCTTTAGAATCGTACTCATAAGAGAATCTCGGAGATTCGTCGTTGTCATAGCCTACGCCCGTAACGCGATCAAAGTCATCATAGGTGTACTTTACCTTGCCGCCGTTGCCATACTGAACTTCCTCAAGTCGGCTCTTGCGGTCAGGGCTATAAACATTCGTCGAAAGCGCCTGATTTGCGACCTTCACCGTGGTCTTGCGGCCAAGCTCGTCATACTCAAAGTTATACACAACGTCCACTGCGTCGCCAGTCGTATTGTGCGCAACCGTCTTGAGTTTGTCATTCTCATAAGTGTACTCATTCCGGCTGGTTCTACTCTCTCCATTCACCGTATAGGTGGACTGCACACCGGTAACACGATTCGACGCATCGTAGCTGTAGTGCACAGACTGCCCTGCCGGGTCGGTTACGCTCAGAAGCTTACCGTTTGCGTCCAGTGTATTCGTAACTTCATTACCACGTGCATCCCTCTGCTTGGTCACAAAGTTCCCGTCCTCGGTATACTCCGTCTCCGTTCGGATGAGCGGCGCAGAAGCATTTTCCTGCACAGTAGCGTTAATAGCGCTACCATAGGCATTATATTCGGTCGTAGTCTTGACGCCAGTCGGGGTCGTAGAAGTCAGCGGGAGGTGCCGTTTCTTCTCCGCATCGGTAGAACCGTAAGTGAACAGATACTTTTCCGTTGCCGCGCTGCCCGGCTGAACGTAGCTCAGAAGATTGTCAAAGGAATCATACGTCGCAGCGGATTTCTGATTGGACAGGTCTTTTACAGCAGTAACATTGCCGTTCGCATCATAGGTATAAACGTTTCCATACAGCTCACGCGTCAGGCTGATATGAGAGAACATGCCCGTATTCGCGTTTCTTCCGTAAAACACGCCTACCTGAATGCCATAGTACGACTTCGGCGCAACAATCTGTGCGGATACGCACTGCCAGCCACTTCGACTGGTGCTGAAATTGATTCGGTTCCAGCCGGAATACGTGTACGTATTGTCCGAGTCCGTGCGGAAGCGCACGCCAAGTCTCGGCTGGAAGGTCGACGGCGCGCTTGCCACGCTTTTCGCATTGCACCAGCCGCTGATCGTGAACACGTCATCCTTCAAGCCATACGCGACAACATCCTGAACGATATATACATCCGTTGCGGACGGCTTGCACGTCAGACGCATTGCATTGCCGCTGACAGTAGGCGGCAGCCCATTCACGGCGCGGTCGGTAACGACGCAGTTCAGCGTAGAAGTGCTTACGCCGTTGCCGCTATACGTCCACTGCTTCGGAAACAGTCGAGGCGTGCTGCCTGCGGTGTTGTTCTTGGTCAGGCTGAAGTCGCCGTCGCTGACCATATTGAAGTGTGCTATGAAAAGCACCGCCACTCGGATGCAGCGGTGCTTATATACCTATTCTATCGACACGGTCTTATTCTTTATTGCCTCCCGTAACCACAAGGCAGCACAATGAATTCTTTCTTGCGGAGAACCGGACGGAATGAAGAATTCGCTTCTAAATTCTTCGCCATCAGCATATGTGCCAAGCGAATCTGCATCAAATACACGTATCCACACCGGGTTTTCAACCTCCGAATGGGCTGCGTCGTCATATAGTATCATAATGTCTTTTTTGCCATTCGTAAATGACGAAAAGTAATATGATCCGCTTTCCTGTTTCATATATTCCCTAAATCCATACTCTGATTCAAGAAATGAAAACTCCCTCTTAATCACAAGATATTTACGCATATGCTTTCCTCCCAATTACATCAGCCAAATATTATATAGATATTTATATCCTTTCGTAAGAAGCACTTCCTTTGCATAGGCTCCCGTTAATTCGCCGCCGCAATCATAAATTGGTCCCCTTAGCAGCATGACCCCCTTTACGATACATTTATTTTGCCACCAACCCACCGTTTCTGCAGCCTTTACGCCGAAATTTTTCTTTATAAAGTTAAATTCCTTAAGCCCCTCATAGCGTCGGGTTTTGGCAAGTTCTGAGACACTTTCAAATGTACCCTGTTTTCCAATTGTTATCCCGGCTCTTGCATTCTTTACCATCTCTACCACCCCTTTAGCCACAGAGTAGCCAAAAGCGCTCAATCCACTGAACATAAATCCGTTTGCAATTCCATCAAGAACAGCTTGACCCGTTCCTTCCCAGCTTCCAGTAGCAATGCGATGGATAACAACGCTAAGCGCTGTAGTGCCCACTATGCCTTCCGCTACACCCGCCAAAACTGGAGCCGCTGCACCGCCTGTAGCAACGGTAACAACAACAGCCGCAGCCGTTGCCACAACACCGATAACTATTTTTGCCCAGTTAGGCAAAGACCTATTTCCGTCAACGTCAAAACGGTTGACCGGATCGTTCATACAATACGCAAACAGGTTATAGCCTGCCGAACCGTCGTCTTCACTGAGGTAATCTGTATCATCCGCGTTAATAAACCGACCGACGTCAGGAGCGTAGTAACGACTGGATACATAATAGAGTTCCGTTTCCTCATCGTAGACATATCCACGATAGCGGAGCGGATTATACTTACCCAGCGTCGCCGCGAGCATGCCCGTTGTGCTAACAGTTCCTCCCCAACTGTTATATTTATATTCTACCACTACCGTGCCAGAGTCGTCAAGTATTCCTGCACTATCGCCAGAAATATTATGCACATAGACGTACATCATACCATTGAATTCGACCTTCACGGGATGGGGCTCACCATCGTAGAAAAAGTGCATCGTATCGACTCCATTCGACGCATGGTCAGTATGCGTTAGACCGACAACGTTTTTACCGTTCAGAAGGTACTCCGTCGTCTCCACGAGAACGTCATTTACCTTCTTCACCTTCTTCGTGCGAAGGCCGGAATCATTGTAGGTAAATTCCATCGTCACGCCAGTTGACGCATTCGTCATGCGCTTCAACTGCCGTCCGGCCTGCCATTCATACGTCCACGTGCCATCATTCAGCGGATTGCCAATTGCGTCATAGGTAATCGAAACACCGTTGTAGGCGGTAAGCTTATCCTTCCAATTCGCATCGCCATAGGTATACGGAATCGACTCAATAGCCTCGCCAAGCTCTTCTTCGGTAGTATACGCATGCTTCGCCTTGTTCTGAATGTTGCCACCGCGGTCGTAGCTATAAATCCACGTAGCATTTTCGTGCGGGTCGTTGACACGGACAAGCTGGCCAAGTGCGTCATAGACGTAGGTCGTGGTAAGACCATTTCTCGTCTCACTGGTGATGTTGCCACGATTGTCATAGGTATAGGCGAAGTTCATGGCATTCTCGCCCTCGCCCTGCGTGATGCTACTCACAAGGGGAGTAGTCGCATTCTCGCCATAAACAACCGCGCCCGGGGCGTATGCATATTGCGTCGCATAAGCGCTCGTTCCATTGGTCACGGTTCGGCTGGTAATACGATTTAGCTTGTCGTATACGTAATCTACCTTCGAGGTATCACTACCGTTATAGCGTACCTTCGTCACACGATTATCCGCATCATAGGTGTACTCCGTTTTGAAGCTTTGGTCTGCCGTCGCTTCATTGAATGCTTTGACACGATTCTTCTTGTCGTATTCGATAAGAGTACGATACTTCAGATTTCCCTCGCCGTCGCGCTGTTCCGTCTCGTTCGGACGGTCGGTCTGGTCATAGCCAGTTCGAATCGTACTTCCATCCGTCGAGTCCTTTACAAACGCGGCACGGCCTTTGGAATCGTACTCATAAGTGAATCGCGGAGATTCATCATTGTCATAGCCAACGCCCGTAACGCGATCAAAATCGTCATACGTATATTTGACCTTGCCGCCATTGCCATACTGAACCTCATCCAGTCGACTCTTACGGTCAGGGCTATAGACATTGGTCGAAAGCGCCTGTTCGCCGACCTTTACCGTAGTTTTGCGACCAAGGTTGTCGTACTCGAAATTGTACACAACGTCTACAGCATCACCAGTCGTATTATGCGCCACTGTCTTAAGCCGGTCATTCTCATAAGTGTACTCATTCCGGCTGGTTCTACTCTCTCCATTCACCGTATAGGTGGACTGCACACCGGTAACACGATTCGACGCATCGTAGCTGTAGTGCACAGACTGCCCTGCCGGGTCGGTTACGCTCAGAAGCTTACCGTTTGCGTCCAGTGTATTCGTAACTTCATTACCACGTGCATCCCTCTGCTTGGTCACAAAGTTCCCGTCCTCGGTATACTCCGTCTCCGTTCGGATGAGCGGCGCAGAAGCATTTTCCTGCACAGTAGCGTTAATAGCGCTACCATAGGCATTATATTCGGTCGTAGTCTTGACGCCAGTCGGGGTCGTAGAAGTCAGCGGGAGGTGCCGTTTCTTCTCCGCATCGGTAGAACCGTAAGTGAACAGATACTTTTCCGTTGCCGCGCTGCCCGGCTGAACGTAGCTCAGAAGATTGTCAAAGGAATCATACGTCGCAGCGGATTTCTGATTGGACAGGTCTTTTACAGCAGTAACATTGCCGTTCGCATCATAGGTATAAACGTTTCCATACAGCTCACGCGTCAGGCTGATATGAGAGAACATGCCCGTATTCGCGTTTCTTCCGTAAAACACGCCTACCTGAATGCCATAGTACGACTTCGGCGCAACAATCTGTGCGGATACGCACTGCCAGCCACTTCGACTGGTGCTGAAATTGATTCGGTTCCAGCCGGAATACGTGTACGTATTGTCCGAGTCCGTGCGGAAGCGCACGCCAAGTCTCGGCTGGAAGGTCGACGGCGCGCTTGCCACGCTTTTCGCATTGCACCAGCCGCTGATCGTGAACACGTCATCCTTCAAGCCATACGCGACAACATCCTGAACGATATATACATCCGTTGCGGACGGCTTGCACGTCAGACGCATTGCATTGCCGCTGACAGTAGGCGGCAGCCCATTCACGGCGCGGTCGGTAACGACGCAGTTCAGCGTAGAAGTGCTTACGCCGTTGCCGCTATACGTCCACTGCTTCGGAAACAGTCGAGGCGTGCTGCCTGCGGTGTTGTTCTTGGTCAGGCTGAAGTCGCCGTCGCTGACCATATTGAAGTGTGCTATGAAAAGCACCGCCACTCGGATGCAGCGGTGCTTATATACCTATTCTATCGACACGGTCTTATTCTTTATTGCCTCCCGTAACCACAAGGCAGCACAATGAATTCTTTCTTGCGGAGAACCGGACGGAATGAAGAATTCGCTTCTAAATTCTTCGCCATCAGCATATGTGCCAAGCGAATCTGCATCAAATACACGTATCCACACCGGGTTTTCAACCTCCGAATGGGCTGCGTCGTCATATAGTATCATAATGTCTTTTTTGCCATTCGTAAATGACGAAAAGTAATATGATCCGCTTTCCTGTTTCATATATTCCCTAAATCCATACTCTGATTCAAGAAATGAAAACTCCCTCTTAATCACAAGATATTTACGCATATGCTTTCCTCCCAATTACATCAGCCAAATATTATATAGATATTTATATCCTTTCGTAAGAAGCACTTCCTTTGCATAGGCTCCCGTTAATTCGCCGCCGCAATCATAAATTGGTCCCCTTAGCAGCATGACCCCCTTTACGATACATTTATTTTGCCACCAACCCACCGTTTCTGCAGCCTTTACGCCGAAATTTTTCTTTATAAAGTTAAATTCCTTAAGCCCCTCATAGCGTCGGGTTTTGGCAAGTTCTGAGACACTTTCAAATGTACCCTGTTTTCCAATTGTTATCCCGGCTCTTGCATTCTTTACCATCTCTACCACCCCTTTAGCCACAGAGTAGCCAAAAGCGCTCAATCCACTGAACATAAATCCGTTTGCAATTCCATCAAGAACAGCTTGACCCGTTCCTTCCCAGCTTCCAGTAGCAATGCGATGGATAACAACGCTAAGCGCTGTAGTGCCCACTATGCCTTCCGCTACACCCGCCAAAACTGGAGCCGCTGCACCGCCTGTAGCAACGGTAACAACAACAGCCGCAGCCGTTGCCACAACACCGATAACTATTTTTGCCCAGTTAGGCAAAGACCTATTTCCGTCAACGTCAAAACGGTTGACCGGATCGTTCATACAATACGCAAACAGGTTATAGCCTGCCGAACCGTCGTCTTCACTGAGGTAATCTGTATCATCCGCGTTAATAAACCGACCGACGTCAGGAGCGTAGTAACGACTGGATACATAATAGAGTTCCGTTTCCTCATCGTAGACATATCCACGATAGCGGAGCGGATTATACTTACCCAGCGTCGCCGCGAGCATGCCCGTTGTGCTAACAGTTCCTCCCCAACTGTTATATTTATATTCTACCACTACCGTGCCAGAGTCGTCAAGTATTCCTGCACTATCGCCAGAAATATTATGCACATAGACGTACATCATACCATTGAATTCGACCTTCACGGGATGGGGCTCACCATCGTAGAAAAAGTGCATCGTATCGACTCCATTCGACGCATGGTCAGTATGCGTTAGACCGACAACGTTTTTACCGTTCAGAAGGTACTCCGTCGTCTCCACGAGAACGTCATTTACCTTCTTCACCTTCTTCGTGCGAAGGCCGGAATCATTGTAGGTAAATTCCATCGTCACGCCAGTTGACGCATTCGTCATGCGCTTCAACTGCCGTCCGGCCTGCCATTCATACGTCCACGTGCCATCATTCAGCGGATTGCCAATTGCGTCATAGGTAATCGAAACACCGTTGTAGGCGGTAAGCTTATCCTTCCAATTCGCATCGCCATAGGTATACGGAATCGACTCAATAGCCTCGCCAAGCTCTTCTTCGGTAGTATACGCATGCTTCGCCTTGTTCTGAATGTTGCCACCGCGGTCGTAGCTATAAATCCACGTAGCATTTTCGTGCGGGTCGTTGACACGGACAAGCTGGCCAAGTGCGTCATAGACGTAGGTCGTGGTAAGACCATTTCTCGTCTCACTGGTGATGTTGCCACGATTGTCATAGGTATAGGCGAAGTTCATGGCATTCTCGCCCTCGCCCTGCGTGATGCTACTCACAAGGGGAGTAGTCGCATTCTCGCCATAAACAACCGCGCCCGGGGCGTATGCATATTGCGTCGCATAAGCGCTCGTTCCATTGGTCACAGTTCGGCTGGTGATACGGTTCAGCTTGTCGTATATGTAGTCTACCTTTGAAGTATCACTGCTGTTATACCGTACTTTCGTCACTCGGTTATCAGCATCATAGGTATACTCCGTCTTGAAGTTTGCATCATCAGTCGCTTCGTTGAACGCCTTTACACGGTTCTTCTTGTCATACTCAATCAAAGTACGGTACTTCAGATTTCCATCTCCGTCACGCTGTTCCGTTTCGTTCGGACGATCGGTCTGGTCATCTCAAAAAGCTGGTGTACCTGCGCTCCTATCACGGCAAGCGGCTGGACGCGCTGGCGGAGGAGCTCCGCCGCACGTTCGCGCGCTTTCCGCGAACCACGCGAATCGTATTCGACCATCGCGGCTTGGGCGACGCGTTCCCCCAATTCCTGGCGCAGCCGTGGATCGACCCGGAATCCGGCAAGGAATCTCCGCCGTGGACGTTGGATGACGAACGGACGATCATCCACAACGCCGTGCCTATCCTGCGCAGCGTCAAGGCCAGCGCGCAGATCAACCAGCAGCTGGTGTCCTGCCTGCGCGTTGCATAGGAGCAGCGTTCCATCGAGCTGCCGATCAGCTCGCGGTAGGCGGACAGCGTGACGGACGAGGAAAGTGAATCGGACGAAGCGCCGAAGAAGCGCAGGCTGACCATGCAGGAAAAGGCGATCTATCTGGAGAGCGACGCGCTGCAAATCGAGATGGGCAACGTCGTCTCCAAAACCGGCATGGGCGGCGCGATTCTCTACGATACCGCCCGCACCAACCAGCACAAGGATCGCTATTCGGCGCTGGCCATGGCGGTTCGCTATATCGCGGAGCTGGAGGAGGCGCGCAAAAGGCGGCTGCTTGAGCCGGCTCATCCCTGCGTAGGCGTGGTCAGTCGATTCTGATTTTGCGCCGGTATCGGCAAGAAAGATGATTTCATTACGCATCGTTCGTTGATTTCCTGCCGATAGCGGCTTGCGGCGTTCGTCATGCCCTGCTCTTTTTCGAAAGGAAGCGTCCCTCTATTTACATTTTTGCATTCAATTTCCGCAAGTATACTTTCGGATTATGTTGACAAAAATGAAAATTCGGGGTATAATAGTTGCGAAAAAGGGGGTGCGAGAATGTCTATTACCGATCCGATCAGAATTCTGAAAGTTCTTTCAGCTTTTAATCCATGGTGGAAAACAGGGGCGATCAATCCTATATTCACAAAAAACTATAAGCGCTTCGCATATTATGAGGCGATGAAACGACTGGAACAGAGGGATATTCGTAGAACAGTTGTCTTGACCGGTGCAAGGCGCGTTGGGAAGACAACTATTGAATATCAGATGATTCAGGCATTGCTGGAACACGGAACAGACCCTGCCCACATCGTATTTATTTCAATGGATCATCCGATTCTGAAGCTGAGTCAACTGGATGAAATTCTGGAATGCTATCATCAGAACATTTGCCCTTCGCAGGATGTATATTACTTTTTTGATGAGATCCAGTACGCAGCGGACTGGGATCGTTGGCTTAAGGTTATTTATGACACGCAGCCTGATACGCAGGTCGTCGCGACGGGCTCCGCCAGTCCGATTCTGATGCGAGGGAGTTCAGAGAGCGGCGCAGGGCGCTGGAGTGTTATACCTGTTCCAACACTGTCTTTCTACGAATACTGCTCCCTTATAGGCGTTGAGCCGCTGGAACTGGAGCCTGCGATTCGACCCACGGCTTTTGCCCACATGTCCAGACAGCAACAGACGCAGGTAATGATAAAGCTGAATGCCGTGCAAAACCATTTCGCACGCTATCTCCAAGTAGGCGGTTTTCCCGAATTGGCGCTTGCTAAGGATGACCTGCTGGCGCAACAAACCATGCGCGAGGACGTTGTTGATAAGGTGCTGAAACGGGACATCCCTTCTCTTTATAACGTTCGCAATGCAACAGAGCTGGAGCGGATTTTTCTGTACCTATGCAACGTCTCTTCAGAAATCGTCTCTTCGGAGGCCATTGCCAAAGAGCTGAACGGCGTAACCCGCCCGACCGTAGATAACTATATTCGATATCTTGAGAGCGCAAACCTTATCTATATCAGTTATCCGGTCGATTTGGATGGGCGCAAGCCACTGAAAGCGCGGCCTAAGATATATATTGCGGACGCTGCCATACGGAACGCCGTGTTGATGGACGACGATATCTTGACGAACGCGGATGAAATGGGGAAAATGGTTGAAACTGCGGTATACAAGCATGTAGCTGCCTTCTACTATCAGAATGCAACAAAGGTTGGATATTATCGCGGTGGACGAAAAGACAAGGAAATTGATATTGTCGTAGCATACCCCAAGAGCAAAGACATTCTTATTGAAGTAAAATATCGGGAACAGGCTACGATTAAAGAGGATGATGCAATACGGGAAATGAGCAAGAATGCCGGTGCAGCGCTGGTCATTACAAAGCGGGCGGACGATTATGGTACAACCGTAATGGAGAACCAACAGACGTTGATCCGCATTCCAGCCTTTGCTTTCCTGTATTTGCTGGGACATGCTGAAAAATGCGGATACAAAGGAGCTGAATAAGGTAAGGGCGTTCCGGCAGGAGCGCCTTTCGCAGAGGGAAGCTACACGGACACAAAACGTTTCGAACGAATGCACATTGTCGAGATGCGAAAGAAGAGGGCGTCACGATGGCAGAGTTGCACATATTTTACGCAGGCATACTTTCGAAAATGCCGACTAAAATGAAAAAGAAAGACGGTCGTTCGCAAAAACAGTAAAGGTCAATCATTCTCACCCGAATCAATAGAAAAATTACGGCTGACGGAATAAACACGGTAGCCGACAAATATTTTTGTTGACAAGATAAACCGTAGCGTTTATAATTGTGATAGGGGTGAGATTATGAGAATTGATGAACCGCTGAAAATCGTGTGCGTTAAAAACGATCTGACAATGGCAGAGATTGCCAGGCGATTGGGCATTTCGCCTCAGGCGTTGAGTCAAAAACTTAAGCGGGGAACAATATCGATGGACGATGCTGATAGAATTGCCAATGTGTCTGGCTGTAAAATGGAATGTAGCTTTGTATTGCCCAGCGGAGAGAGAGTTCCTATCATGCGTGTGGAGGAGAGACCATGATTGAGTATATTGAGGGAAATATCTTCAATAGCCCGGCGCAGGTTATTGTAAATACGGTTAACACAGTCGGCGTAATGGGGAAAGGACTTGCCCTGTCTTTTAAGAAGCGTTATCCGGAAATGTTTGAAGCATACAAGAAGGCATGCGACAAACACCAGCTGACAATTGGCAAACTAATGCTCTATTACGCTCCGGATCATTGGATCCTAATGTTTCCCACGAAGGAAAGTTGGCGGAATCCTTCCAAAATGGAATATTTGGAGGCGGGGTTAAACAAATTCGTTACAAGCTATACAGAAAAGAGAATAACATCCATCGCCTTTCCCAAACTGGGTTGCGGAAATGGCGAGCTCTTGTGGGAAGATGTAAAGCCTGTTATGGAAAAGTACCTGAGGCCTCTTCCGATAACGATTTATATCTACGTCGGAGTGGACACAACGCGGAAGCCAGAACATCTTGCGCAGGAGGAAACGACAGAATGGTTGCGGAGACATGCGCGCGATATGTCGTTTGCAGGATTGTGTGACGATCTCAAGCATACGACAGCTCTGCTTCCCTATGCGTTTTCCGGAATCGAGGGCGAATGCTTCGCATCATGGAAAGATGGATTGAAGATTAAAACGGGAGAACAGAGCGTTACACTTTCTGAGGACGAGCTCTCCGAATTATGGGAGCGTATACGCATTCAGGGGATTATCCCTTCAAAGAAAGCAGATGTCCCTCAAACGCTTTTCTATCGCTTGCTAAATCAAATGGGCTATCTTTCTCCCGTGCGAATTCTGGATCGCGAAGGTGCAAATGCGCAAAGCGGGTATCAACTAAATGAAGGGTATGGAAGGGTATTTGAACTGCGGGGTGAAACCACATGACATACGAGGATATTATTCGAAACAATTGCGAAGCCATTGACCCGTCATGGTGGCCCAAGTATGCGTACCACTTTACAGATGTAACAAATGCGGTTAGCGTGCTATCCTCAGGCTATCTATATAGCCGCAATGAGGCAGGAACACGTGGAGTAATGAAAAACGAGAATGCAAGCCGCCAGGTCATTGATATGACGGATACAAAAGCCACATCGTTTGTTCGGTTCTACTTTCGCCCGCTGACGCCCACTCAGTATCATAACGAGGGATACAAGCATAGCCAACTTCGATATTCTGGAGACAGCGGAGCCAATATCCCCGTGCCTGTTTTTCTCCTTTTTGATCTGGAAACGCTCCTGAACATGAAAGACACGAGGTTTTCTGAGCTGGGCCAGGCAGGGCATGGCAGCCCCATGTATCAAGGTGTTGATGCCTTTGCTGAGATGCCCTTTGATAAAATATATAGCGACGGCCCCTGCGATAAAGAAACACTTTCTTACCGGCATGCCGAGATATTGTATCCCGATATATTTATGCTTGACGGCTCATTAAAGGGGATCTTTTGCAGAAATGTATGCGATCGATCAACTCTCCTGAATATGTTAAGGGAGGAAGATAAACCGGCTTATTACCGATATAAGGATTTAATTCGTGTAGCTCGGGATAAGACATATTATCGGAATGGCTTGTTTATCGAATCAGTCCTTTTTCATGACGGGATGCTCAGCTTTATCTTTGCGAATTCACATGCAAAAAACGCATATGCCAATCGGAGCAGGGAAGGCAAGCTTCAGCCAGTAACCGTGAGTTTTCTGTTTGAGTGGTGTAATTCCAAAGGAGTACTTGCCAGGCGAATGGGAGAAGTACAAATCAATTATTTGAACCCCGGATCCGTCAATTGTCGAGTTTCGACTTTTCCCAAGGCAACGGTATTAAAAGTGACGGTGAAAATCGATAATAGCATAATCTGCTTAACCGAGCAGGCATTGACGGATTGTGAGATTATATAACCAAATACGACAGCAAATAAGGCGTTCCGGCAGGAGCGCCTTTTACTATGGAGGAAAAGCATGAACTGGATAGATCGGATTCGCGGCAGGGCGCAGCCCCGGGCGGAGCCTGAAGCGAAGCCGGCAGCGGTCATGGCCGTGGGCGCGAAGGACGACGCCTCGACCATGACCTACAATGACAAGACGATCACCTACTCCGGCGATCTGGCGAGCTACGATTATGACGCCATCCTGCGGGACAAGCAGCGCAGCATCAACAGCCTGTACAAGTTGGCGGATTACTACGTGGACGCAGACCCCATTTTCCGCGGGATCATCAACGGCGTGTACGTGCCCTTCTCCCTGTCGGACGATTTCCGGCTGGTGGGAGCAAGCGAGCAGACGAAGGCCAAGTATCTGGAATACTACGACCGCATTCACCTGAAGGATCGGATGCGGAGCATTTTCTATCAGTATTTCAAATACGGCAACGTCTACTGCTACCTCATGGAAGACGGCAACATCATCACGCTCCCGGTGCATCTGGTGCGCATCGCCAACGTCATGGTGGGCGGCGAGCCCGTGCTGGAATTCAACTGCAAGTCCGTCCGGGACGATATGCGCCAGCAGGGCGTCAAGGCGCAGAAGGGTTTTCTGGAGGATGAAGACCTGAAGGTGCGTCTGGAGGGCTTCCCCAAAGAGGTATCGGACGCCATCGGCAAGGGCAGCGACTGGGTACAGATGAATCCGGAAAACACCTTCGTGATGCAGGGGCTGAAGGAGGACTGGATGCGCTACGCCGTGCCCATGGTGGCGACCTGTCTGGCAGCGTTCCGTCGTAAAGCCTAGATCGCGCAATACGAATCGGCGCTGCTGAATCTGGGCGCGCACAGTTTTGTTCATGTGACCTACGGCGACAGCAGGTCGGACGTCATGCCGGACATTACGCAGCTCAATGCAGTCAACAGCCTGTTCAAAAAGGCCATGACCGGCGCGGCGCTGGCGACCACCAATCACCTGTGCAAGGCGACAGTCATTCAGCCGGATCTGAACGAGATGTTCTCGGACGACAAATACAAGGACGTGAACGCGGAGATCCTGTCTGCGGGCGGCATCAGTGGGATCATCGTCAGCGGCCGTGCCGAGGACGGAAGCAACTTCGCCTCTGCGCAGGTATCGATGCAGACGGCCGCCATGCGCATCAGGCAGGCGCGGGATGACTTCGCCTGTGCTTACGCACATTGTTGACAGATGCTTTCCTGTCCGCTGATGGGCAATCAAGGGAAGAAAAGATACCTGCTGCATATTCTCGCACGCATTCACATTTTGTTCACAGGTGACCTTTTGCATCACTTTTATTTTGCCGTAAACATCTCACCTCCTTTGCTTTTGTTGAGCATCAGAGGTGAAAAGCCAAGCGCCATCTGTTTCCTTCGCGGAATCCGTTTCGCCCAGCGTATTCTTATAGTGCTTATACGCCTGTGCGGCGCTGGCTACTTCCGTTTTCAGCTGCTGCTGTTTGTCCTTCGCATCCGCCAGCCGCTGCGCGTAATCGTTCTGCCGCGTATAGCACTCCTGCAGCTTGTCGCTTGCCTGCTGGAGCGCGCGCTCGTACTGGCCAACCGCGTCCTGCTGAAGCTGAAAGGTGCGCTGAAGGGTAGAAAGTTTCGAAGACAGACCCGCCGTGGTCGTCTCGAAATTCTCAACGCCCGCAGAGGCCAGCCGGAACGCCGATTCCGCTTCCTGGATCTGCTTGTTGATGGATTTGATATTGCGTGTGAAATTATCGCTGTTCAACGACAGCGATACCACGAGATCGCGGAGCGTCTCGCTCATGCCGGCTCACCTCATTTCTGGGCATAATGAAAGCGCCTTTGACGGCGCTGAACATAAAAAGAGCAGCTTTTCGCTGCTCCTGAAAAAATGTTATTTTTGATTCACCTTACTCGCTCATGCGTTTAATCAGTTCACTTGGTTTGATCGCCATGACCTTGCTGTTCTTGAAATCCTTCAGATTCCGTGTGATGATAAAGTCTGCTTTGATGCGACTGGCGCAGACGCTCTGCAGAGCATCCTCATAGTCGTCAATCGGCTGGATCGCAGCTTTTTTCAAATCGACCGCTTTCATATCGGCAATGGTAAAAATTGCCCCCAGCTTGCCGATCACCTCTTCGATCTGGCTGCGATCCAGTTCTTTGCGCATGATATACGCAATATTGGCGATGGACAGGGCGTAAACGAAACCCTGAACCTGACCGACTTCACACAGCTTGAAAAGCTGAGACGCAGGCTCCGCAAATCCTTCTCGGTTGGCGAGAACATCCAAGATGATGTTGGTATCAATTAAAACCTTCATGTACCGTTGTCCTCGCTTATCGGTCGTATTTGGCGGTTCTGGCATGCTTTGCTTCATCGTCGCTGTACTGCTTCTTGAGTACGCCGAGCAGGGAATCGGTGAGGTACCCCGCCGTCGCTTCCTCGGAAATGATGCGGGCTACCCGCTTTCCGTTGCGCAAAATAACGACTTCGCCTTTCTCCATAGCGTACTGAAGATACTTTCCAAAATTATTTTGAACGTCTGTTGCCGAAACCATTTTCATCGCGGTCTGCATAGAATCAACCTCCTTTAGCTAATTCTATTATATGCAATTTCAGCGATATTTGCAAGCAGAATCGCTAATTTTAGAAAGGAAATTTTCGCTAATTCAATTCTGCGCAGGTTTCAGGCTCGACCACACCTCGTCAATGTATCGTTGGCGAGGTTCTTTCTTTTTCTGCTCCTGTCTGGCATTCCATGCGCGTATCTTCAGGAATCCCGGCATGTCCATGCAGTCGATTTCATCCATACGCCAGCCGGATTCCAAGAGCGAGTTATAAGTGGAATAGACAAATTCAGGCAGCGTCAGAACAGCGGGATCTCCTCCGCTTCTGCCGTTTTCGGCGGACTCGCCGGTTCCTTCGCCGCCTTCGTAGGGAACTGACTGAGAATTTCGGTGGTTTGGGTCTGCACGGCCATCAATGCCAGCGCGATGTCGTGCATCAGGCGATCCACGGGATAGCCGTCCAGCACATCGTCCGGACTGAACTGATTCCCGAACAGCAGACAGAACCAGCGGATCATCACGTCCATTGCGTCCGGAATACTGACCTGTTCCGATTGCGGGATCTCTTCGCCCTTGACGGCGGCGTTGGACAACGCCACGATGCGGGCGTACATCTTCGCCGCCGGTTCCATCTCGCGCAGCGCACGGCCGGAGACGAAATCCACGGCATATTTCTTATCCTTGAGGGTGCAGGTGATCATAGCGATTGCCTCCTATGTCATTGAAAAGATTCTCCGCGCAACACACACTGCGCGGAGAACAACGGAGTAAAGCGGTCACGGGCTGGACGTGAATACCGGCTCGTACACGCTTTCCAGGAACGTCGCGCCCTTTTCAGCCGTGAAGCCATTTTCTCCTTCATCGGCCACCGCCTGATACTGATTATCATGGGTGCGGCGAATAGCCGTCCATTCCACCTCGCCGGTCTGGCGGGTGATGCTTTTGCCTTCCTTCGTGGCATAGCTCTCGGTCACGGGCTTGGCGCGCACCTTGTAAAGCCACACAAAGCGGTATTTATGGTTGGCCTTTTCGCTCTTGAAACCGACAGCGAAATAGGGAGGCTTGTCGGTGGACGAACGGATCAGCACGCCGTTGTCGTCGATTTTATTGGCGAAAATCATCTCCTGGATGATCAGCGGAAGATCGGCCATTTTTGTCTTGAACGACAGCTCAGGGTCGGGATACAGGACGTCAAATTCCGCGTCATCCGCATATTGAACCTCCGGTTCACTGTTCTGGGGCGTGATGGACGCCTCGATAGCGCCGGCGACCAGCTGAAGCGCTCCGTAGGTCAGCGTCTCCTCGGTATCCACCGTAAGCGGCGCGATGACCATGTTTTTAAGGCCCACCGTAGAGCTTACGGCAGGCGAAGCAGCGGGATTGGGCATGGGGTTGTCCTCCTCATTTTTATTTCGTCAGTTCATCCTTGAGAATATTCTTCATGATCTGGTACGCCTCGTCCTTGCGCACATCGAAGGCCGGGCGCACAAAGGGATGTGCGGGAGCGGGCGCAGGGCCGCCGTGTCCTTTTTCGACCGGGTTGGCATAGTATGCGCCCTTTTCGGAATGCTTTACGCCGATGGTGATGTACTTGCCGCCTCTGCGGGAACGGCGTATACTGTGCGTTCGAATGGAACCATGCAGTGCGCCGGTGATAATCTTGGGATCAGAAGAAGCGTTGTGCAGCATCTGCTCCTCGATGGGCTTTGCGCCCTCCTGCAGTGCACGGTTCACGCCCTGCCCGAACTCCAGATTGGACGCCATATTGGTCAGATCGTTGCGCAGATTATCAAAGCCCTGCAGTTCCATTGGCATGGGGATCTCTCCTCCATTCGTGCAAAAAGAAACCGTGCGGCGCGCATCAATGCGCCTGCACGGCAAAGAGAAAAAGCCGGGGTTTTAGGAACGAGAGCCTGCCGATTCAGACTCTTTCTTCCGAGGGCAGCGTTTCAGCGTCAGTCTGCTGTCTTTCGGCTTTGAACTCGGCGACGCGATGCTCGGCCACGTAATGCGTGGCATAGCTGCGCTCGATCTCCGCTGCGCCGCTCTTGCTGAAACGCAGCAGAATTACAGTTTTTCGCCCCTGACCGTCTTTCTTTTTCACGCCCCAGCGCTTGTAACAGCAGTATGAGGGCTTCAGATTCTGCGCCTTGGCATATGCACGCATTTCGCGCATTACAGCTGACAGTTTCTTCAGATTGACCGTACATACGCGTTCCAGATAATCCACGCGCCCATACCGCCAATCCTCATAACGCTTTTTCGGCAGCACGCCGATTTCCATGAGCACATCGACAGGCGCGGCAAATCCGCGCTCCCTGCACTGCCTGTATTTGGACGAGCGCACCTTTGCGATAGTTCTCCATTATTCATATCGCGATTCCTTTCCAGACCATGGATTGTGTAATGCACAGTCACTATATCATTTCAGGGGACAGTCGGTCAACGCTGCCAAGGTGAATCTTTCTCTGTCAGCCCATGGCGTCCTGCCAGTAGACCCACGTCCACTGCACGGTGTAGGTGCGGGTGGCCGGGTCGTAGGCGGGTTGATTATATCCCTTGTCACTTTCCTCCAGCATCCAGAAATCCGCGTCGTACATGGCCTGACGGATGCGATTTGCCATTTCGGTGGGGTCGATATCGCTCCAGAGGTTCAGATAGACATACGTTCGATACCCCACAGGACGGTCGTCTTGAAAGGCCGTCTCCGTGGTGGTGCTGGAATAAACCACATATTGCAGCGGCGGATTCTGGTTTTCGGACGTGGCACGCCAGATGCCGGCGATAACGGGGATGCCGATGTTTTTGAGCGCTTCCTGTACCTGTCTCATCCGCTCACTCCCTTCGCAATGGACGCTTTCAGACCGAGGTACGTTTTCTTGAACGAATACTCGCCCAGCGTGGAAATGATCCACTTTTCATCCTGAAATTTCACCCACATACCGGGCTTCACGTCCCTGCGATAGCGAATGGTGAAGTTGATGACCTGCTCGGTATTCATCACGTCCGCAGCCCGATAATGCTGGTTGCCCGCGTCGACGGCACTGGCCCATACGTGGCAGAGCACCACGTCCTTTGGTTCAGGATAGCCGTTCACATTGATGGCGTTCTCGGTATAGCCGATCTCCACCAGATGGCACAGATCCCCGGGGTGGGGCGTGCCCTCAAAGTTTTTATAGCCGCGCATGAGCCGTCACATCCTTTGTTGAAGCACAACATATTCACACATTCCACAGGCTTATCCACAATATGCTGTATCTCGCCTCAAAACATTTTCTCCGGATCGCGATAGGGATACAGCAGGCTGTCAAATGCCATCCGCATGGCCTTGTAGGTGGTCATGTCAGGGATATCCCGATTCTCATAGTAGAATCCCACCATGAGCAGAACCGCCAGTCGCACAGGCTCAGGCGCGGGATCGGGAAACTGCGTCCGGCAGTAATCCTCCGCCGCAGCCTGTGCCTGCACAATCAGGCCGGTCAGATAGGCGTCCTCCTCGTCGTGCTGGATACGGAGATGGGTTTTCACCTCATCCACGGTAACGATCATTGAAGCTCACCTCAGTTAGGCGGAGCGGATTCCATCAGACCTGCGTTACGGATGGCGGCCAGCAGGGCATTAAAGGCGTCCTTCAGCGCGGCAATGGTAGTTGCTTCACTGTCAGGCACATATTCGATCTGATCAAAGGGCAGTGAAGGCGTAAACAGATCGTCGCCGCCCTCGATGGTCGCGCCGGGCAGGAAGGTGAGCTTTCCGCCAATGACCAGCTCGTTGCCGCCTTGCGCAAAATAGTTGTGGGTATTCCGGGTGAGGTCCGGAACTGGTTCAGCTTTCATCATGATGCAGCACCTCTCTTTCTCACGCGGCCTTCATCTGCAGGCACTTCACGGCTTCGCGCAGGATAAGCCTGCCATCCACACGCTGGGTGATCTTAAAGCCTACCTGATCGTTGACGGCGTACAGCTCGTTCAGGCGCTGCAGGGAACGGCCCTCCCGATCCGCCAGCCAGTAATAGCTGAAGTCTCCGTACAGGATGGCCTTGTTGCCCGCCGTGGGCAGGGGCATGTAGTTGGATATCAGCACCTTCTGGTTGAGCAGCGTGTCGGGCTGCCCCGCCAGCAGACCCAGCTGCCAGATGAAATTCCCCTGACCGTCCTTGAGCTTGCGCAGCAGCTTCAGCGTGGCGTCGTTCATGATCCACAGCCCCTTGCGGCGGTATCCGCTCTTGAGCGAATGCTGCAGGTCGATCAGCTCGTCCGCCGTAATGGCCACGGCAGACGCGGCGGTCACGCCCAGCTCCGCGCCCAGGGTATCGTGCAGCAGGCCGGTGGGCTTGTGCGTGCCGTTGCCCGCAAGAATGGCTTCTTCCTCGGCGGCGCCCACGCGGCGGGTGAACTCCCCTGCGATATAAGCCGCCATATCGAAGGCGCTGTCGTGAAGCAGCTCCTCGGAGATGCGGATCATGCAGCCCACCTTGTGAGCGCCCAGGGTGATCTGACCGAAAGCGTCGTCGCTCTCGGGAATGGCGGCTTCCTCCTCGATCCAGGAGGCCGCGCCCTTGCTGGTCACCAGCGGGATCTTGCGGTCGCCGGAGGAGGTGGTGATCTTATGCACCAGCCCGCGCATGATGTTTTCCTCTTCCAACCCCTGGATCAGCTGATGCTCGAACTCGTCCGGCACGGTGTAACCGCCCTCGGACAGCGTGCCCACCTGCAGCGCGTCCCGCACCTCCGGGCTGCGGCGGTCCAGATTGCGCATATGCGCCCAGAAGGCGTTTTTGTACGCGTCGGATGCGACGCCCTGCCGGGTCTCCGGCGCGCGCAGGGGACGGGAAGTCAGGGCGGGACGCACGGGAGCGTTCAGCTCGCGCTCGATCTCCGCGGCCCGCTCCTCACGCTCGATGGCGTGACCCAGATCCACGACCTCCTGCTCCATGCGCTCGTAGATGGCGGTATCCTCGCCGGACATCAGGCCGTTCTCGCCGCTGCGCTCGTCCAGAAACGCCTTCGCCTTGTCCCATACGTCGCTGCGCTTCTGGCGCAGATCAAGAATTTTGCTCATGGTGTTTTTCCTCCTTCTGATCATTGGATTGTTCATTGGAATCGGGATGCCCATATCGTCGGCTGGCGGGCATGAGCAGACCCAGCCGCTTCTGCAGCTGGGTCACGGGAATGCCGGAGGGTTCCGGCAGGGCAGTATTGGTAACATTTTCCTCTTTTTCATCGATGCCGCCAGATACTACCGTTTGCTCTTTGTCAGGCAATGCCATCGAAGGGTGATCTTCGTTCGCGTTCTCTTGCTTCTCAGTGCGGGACAGCCGGGGCTTATGGCGATCCTGCCATGCCTGTACCTTCGCCTTGGCGAAATCCAGATTCGCCCTGCGCTCCCCGGCGTTCTCCGGCGCGCCGGGCTTGCCGTCTTCGGCGATGGCGTCAATAAACCCGTACTGCAGCGCGGACTGCGCGTCCAGCCACGATGTGGCGCTCATCATGGCGGCCACCTTCTGGCGGTTCTGCTGGCACCGGCGCTGGTACACGTTCAGGATGCTCTCCTTGCACGCCTGCAGCAGTCGGATAGAGTCCATGAGCTCCCGCTCGTTGCCCCAGGCTACGACGCTGGGGTCGTGGATCATCCAGAGACTGCCCGGGGTCATCTCCAGCCTGTCCGCCGCCATGGCCAGCACCGTTGCCGCAGAAGCCGCCGTGCCGGAGACGGTGATCCGCACGCTGCCGGGGTAGGCGCGCACGTCGTCGAACATGCGCACAGCGGCGTTGCAGGAACCGCCATAGGAATTCAGCCGGATATGCACGTCGTCCGCAAGCCGGTTCTCTTTCCCGTACAGCGCTTCATGAAGGGACTCTGGGGTGATCTCGTCCCCGAACCACATTTCGTCGTCGATATAGCCGTTCAAGCTGAGTTCTCTCAATTCGCATTCTCCTCCATTTCTTCCGCCCAGACGATACCGGCCAGCACAAAAAAGACGCAGTATACGCAGACCGAATTGCCGTAGGCCTTGTATTCCGCGCTGTCCGTGCGGGGACCCCTGAGCCATTTGACGATCCGGTTCCGGCTGGGCGCCTTGGTCGTCTTGCCCGTGGCGCGATACCATTCCTCGAACACCCCTGCCCAGTAACGAATTTCTTCGTCCGTTGGCGCCTCTGTACCCAGCTGTTCCGTCCAGCCGTCCGGATACCCCTGCAATCGGCAGCATTCGCGCGGCGTGAGCCTGCGCACGATATAACCCGTTTCGGGCGCGGTCACCGCGCCGGGACCCTGCGCCGTGAGCGCAGGTACCTTTTCCTTTCCGATGTTCATGCTGTACTGCGCGGTCTGACCGGAGGAGAAACAGGCGCGATCCATGGCGTATGCCGCGCCTTCCGGCCCGGAGGACTGTTCGTCCCTGCCCACCAAGGGCGGATCCTTGTAATCCCGCGCCATGAGCGGCGGGGATTTCTCCTGATCCACCTGCGTAAAGCTGCCGGTGGTCATGGCATAGACGGCGTGGCGGTCTGACGTATCCAGCGTGAACGCCACCTCGCGGTTGATTCCGTCGCCCTGCGGCCCGTTCTCTGCTTTCCGCCCGATCACGGAGCCCTGAAGGCAGCAGGGGCTTTCGGCAGGCGCAACAACGAGCATGCCGCCCTGGTGGCATTGGGGACTGCTGCCCGACGTATCCAGTGTTCGGCTGGTCTGCGCTTCGTAGATTCCCGCGTGAGGATTGTCCGAAAGCATGGCGCGGCTCTGGTCGGAGGATAGACCGAACACCAGCGGCACCTGATTCCCGCCCGTACCCATCCGTGAGCAGAGCGTCTGGCAGACGCCGTCCTCGCTGATTCTGATCCGGCTGTCGGTGGGATTGAAGTCAATCGCCACGCCGGGTACCACTCCCGCACGCAGCGTAGGCGCACGTTCTTTCTCGTACCCGATTCCCCGGCTGTCCGCACTGTGCTCGCGGCAAAACCCCGCCGCGCTTACCCGTTCGCCTGCCGCTCCAGCGCTATCCTGAGAACCTCGGGCAGCTCTTTGCCGCGCTTCTCCGCCCGGCGGAGTATACCCTGACAGGCCTTCGGACTCAAAGAGAACCTTTCCGGCACATTGTCCATCAAGATCGAGGACAGCAAATATACGTTTCCGTCTTTGTGCGACGCCCCAACCTTGCGCGGCGTCGAGGACGCGCCAGGCGAGAGAATAACCGTCGCCCAGGATCTCGCCTGCAGGCAGCCAGCGCCCGTTCTCCGGCACAGGAACATCTGCCTCGGGGTCTTTGATGCGGATGAGGCTTTCGAGGACGCAGCGGAAATCCTGCCCATTCTGAGAGGACAGGGCGCCCGGCACGTTTTCCCATACCGCCCATCTTGGATATTTTCCATCGGTGCTTTCCCTCATTTCAGTAATAATGCGCACGGCTTCATAGAAGAGGCTGGAACGGCTGCCGTCCAGCCCCGCGCGCTTGCCCGCGATGCTGAGATCCTGGCTAACAGGGGCTACCGAACGTAATCACGTCCACAGCCCCAAGATCACCTCCCCTCAAAGAGGCGATATCGCCGTAATGCTTCACTTCGGGCAGCCGTTTTTCCGTCACCCGGATGGGGAACGGATCGATCTCCGACGCCCAGACGGGCGTGATGCCCGCCATTTTCCCTGCCAGGGGAAAGCCCCCGACGCCGTCAAAGAGACTGCCCAGCGTAAGTTTTCTGCTCAAGTTGAATCCTCCAAAGTTTCTTCCTGCGTCGTACTTTCCGACCCGCCCAGCATGGCCCGGCGGACGGAAACCATGTTCCCGTTGACGAGGAGCGCGTTTCCGCCATCCTCTTCGGGCACGGGGTTCATGTTCTCCAGACCTCGGATGTCGTTCATCGACAGCCAGCCGTTCTGCCGGCCGATGGCGTAGCCCTCCATGCGTTCCTTGTACGCGCCCCGCATCAGTCCGTCCATGTTGAAGCGGACATAAAAAACGCCCTTCTCCTTTTCGGCGAAGAGGGCGCGGTTCATGGCCTGCTCGATGCGCACCACCCAGGGACGGATGGTATGCACGGCGAATGAAATGGACTGATGCTCAATATTGCTGAAGGTAGCATGCTCCAGATCGCCCACCATGTGAGGCGGTACGCGATAAATGCGGCAGATCTCCGATACCTGAAACTTGCGGGTTTCCAGAAACTGAGCTTCGCTGTTCGGGATGGAGATGGGCGTATAGCTCATGTTCTCTTCCAGCACGGCCACCTTGCCGGAGTTGACGGATCCGCCGTAGGCCGCGTTCCAGCTTTCCCGCAGCTTCTTCGGATCCTTTACCGTATTGGGATGAGTCAGGATACCGCTGGGCCGTGCGCCGTTGGAGAAGAACTTGCTGCCGTATTCCTCGGCGGCAAGGCCCAGGCCGATGGCGTTCTTCTCCAGCGCAATGGGGCTGTAGCCCATGACGCCGTCGAAGCCCAGTCCGGGGATATGCAGCACGTCCTCCGGGCGCAGGCGCACCACCTTGCTCTCGCGGGTGGTGTAGTCGTAGATGAGCTTTCCGCTGTCGTCTCTGTCCACCTGCATCTGATCCGGCAGCAGCGGATACAGCCCCAGAATGTGGCCGCGCCCGTTGCGCAGGATCTGGCAGTAGGCGTTGCCGTAAATCAGCAGGTGGGTGAGCATGACCTCCCGCAGGATGAAGCTGGTCATTTCGGTGTTGGGCTCGTCATGCAGAATGCGGTACAGCGGATGCTCCGGCGCCTTGACGCTGCCCTCGCCCTGATTCTGATATACGTGCAGGGGCAGGCTGGCGATGGTCTCGGCGATGACGCGCACGCAGGCGTAGACCGTGCTCATCTGGATGGCGGTGGTCGCCGTGACCGATTTTCCGGACGCGCTGGATCCGAAATAGAAGGTGGCGGCGGAGCTGACGCTGTCCGTCGGTTTTTCGTTCCTTCCGGGCTTGTCCCGCGCCCGAAACAGCGATGAAAATGGATTTTTCATGGAGTCCTCCTGTTGTTACAGTCCTTTTCCCGTTTTCCGGTCATGGCAGCTCTTGCAAAGGGGCTGCCAGTTGTTTTCATCCCAGAAAAGATTGCGATCTCCGCGATGAGGCACGATGTGGTCTACCACGGTCGCCGGGGTCAGATGGCCGTTTTTCTGGCATTCGGCGCACAGGGGATACTGGGACAGAAAAGCCTTCCGTGCCCTTTGCCAGCGTGCGTCGTACCCCCGTGCAGTCGCGCCGCCTCGAAGAGCCTCATGGCTCCACTCCTTGCGATGCACCTCGCAGTAGACGCCGCTGTCGCAGAGGTTGGGGCATCCCGGATAGCGACAGGGACGTTTGGGCGTATGGGGCATATTGGCCTCCTGTTCCGGCAATAAGCGCCGATTTTCATGATGATTTCGCGCGCTTTTCTGCTTATTATCAGCTGATTAGGAGCAGTAACGGCGCAAAAAAGAGCAAATCACAGCGTTTCGCACCCTTTTCACCGGACGTAGGCCGCATTGCTCTCGTTTTGCCAGTCACAGAAAAATCATCTCCCGCTCGTCGTACACGGAACCGCCGCTGTTCTGGTTCTTCATCGCCCGATCCAATGCCATGACCAATGCCACCGCACCGTCCACCTTTTCCGTAGATTTCTGTTTGTCGATCTTCAGATTGCCCGCAGGGTCGGTGCGCACGAAGGCGTTGTCCATGTTCCAGCGCAGCACCGGGTGTCCACCGTGCGCCAGCCTGTGTTCCAGCACCAGCCGCATCAGTTCCTTCGTCGGCGGCGACATGTCCCGGAATCCCTGCCCGAAGGGGATCATGGTGAAGCCGTCGTCCTCCAGATTCTGCACCATCTGCGTGGCGTTCCAGCGGTCGTAGGCGATTTCCTGGATGTTGTACTTTTCGCCCAGCTCGCAGATGTATTTTTCGATGAACCCGTAATGCACCACGTTGCCCTCGGTGGTCTGAAGAAAGCCCTGCTTTTCCCATACGTCGTACATGACGTGGTCGCGCCGAACGCGCAAAGGCAGCGTCTCCTCCGGCAGCCAGAAGAAGGGCAGAATGACATACGGTTCGCTCTCATCGCTGGGCGGAAAGACCAGCACCAGCGTGGTCAGGTCGCTGGTGGACGAAAGATCCAGCCCCGCATAGCAGACGCGCCCCTCCAGATCACCCGGAATGACCGGCGCACCGCATTCATCCCATTTGTCCATGGGCATCCACCGAATACTTTGTTTCACCCACTGATTCAGGCGCAGCTGGCGGAACATATTCTCGTCCGCCGGTGTTTCCAGCGCCTTGCGGTAGGCGTCCCGTACCTTGTCGATGGTAATGGTATATCCCAGCGATGGATTGCACTTGTACCAGTTCTGCTCGTCCTGCCAGTCCGCATCGTCCGGAAGTCCATAGACCACGGGATAAAAGCGCGGGTCATGCTTGCGCCCTTCCAGAATATCCAGCGCCTTCTGATGCACCTCCCAGCAAACGGAATTGCGGTCAGTGCCGGCGGTAGTGAGAAAGAACCACAGCGGCTGCCTGCGCGCATCACCGCTGCCCTGGGTCATTACGTCATAGAGGGCGCGGGTGGGCTGCGTGTGAAGCTCGTCGAAGATGCAGGCGGAAACATTCAGGCCATGCTTCGTAGCTACTTCACTGGACAGCACCTGATAGATGCTTCCCGTGGGCTGGTACACCATGCGCTTGGTGGAGGGGATGATCTTAATCAGCCGGCTCAGCGTAGGGTTCTGCCGAACCATATCCACCGCCACGTCGAACACAATGGCCGCCTGCTGACGGTCGCTGGCGCAGGAATAGACCTCCGCCTTCCACTCATCGTCGTTGGTGAGCATGTTCAGCGCCAGCGCCGCGCCCAGCTCGCTCTTTCCGTTCTTCTTTCCGATCTCGATATACACCTGATTGTATTGCCGCATTTCAGGATCTTCATCCCGCACTGTTCCGAACACATCCCTGATGACCTTCTCCTGCCAAGGAAGTAATTTGAAGGGTTTCCCGTGAAATTCGCCCTTGGTATGCTTCAGGCACTCGATAAAGCGCACGACGCGGCGCGCCTTCTTTTCATCAAACATCGTCCTGCCACCCGCCCTTCAGCAGCTTCGCCATGGGATCCTCCGCATCCGCTGCGTTTCCGCCTGCAATGATGCGGGTACGGCAGGCGGGCGTCAGGCCAAATTCCGCGGCTAAGGCGTGCATGGTTTTCTGGCTCTGCTGAGAAATGCTGACCTGGGGCAGCTGCTGAAGGTATCCGGAAGGCGTTCTAAACACCGGACCGTGCTGGGAGATGACGTCCTCAGCCTCGCGCCAGCGGGCATACGCCTGACAGTAACTGGCAAAGGCCGCCGTGTCGGCCATTGTCAGTACGCCCATGGCTTCCAGCGCGGGCGCCAGCCGCTTCCATTCCTTTTTCGCTTCGGGCAGCAGCCAGGCCGGACATTTCACGCCGCCTTTGGGCGGAATTGGCTCACGCTCGTTGAGCGGCCGCCGTCCCTTGCCACGGTCGCCTTCCAGCTTCTTCAGCGCCGTTGGCTTGGGCTTTCTTCCTGCCATCGCCATGTAAACTCCCTCCTTTCTGCGATTTGCCGCATAAGCGAAACGCCTTGCAAAGCGATAGCTCAGCAAAGCGTCTGCACTGTTCTGTTGCTTTCGTTCGTATCCACGCCGGTTCCGGCGCTGCGTCGTTGTAGCGGCCATATTCGCCAAACATACATTCCATTCCGACATTTCTGGCTTGAACAGCTTCGGCAAAGCTGGAATAATACCCCAGGTGGATATCGTGCTGACCGATTTTAATACGCGCACGATATTTTCCGCGAGGCGCATAAAAGCTGACGCCGGATACTCCCGAGGTATTGTTGCACTGCAGCGGCTGATTGCACTGATTCTGCTGATGCGTGCAGATTCGAAGATTACTCTTTCGATTGTCCAGCGTATCCAGACTGATATGATCGACCTCGTATCCTTTGGGGCATCGAATCAGATAAGTGTGCATCTTTCTCCCAGATCTGTCGATGAGATAGGGCCTTGGATTGGTTCCGCCCTGCAGGCTGATATACCACTTAACAGGGCGGATTCTGTCGAAGCATTCTTCGTCAAACACAAAAGTCGTACCGTCCGGAAGCTTACCGTAGCCGATTCCGTTTTCAAAATGGTATTGAACATTACTCGCCATTCGCCGATTCCTGCATTTCAGCCATCGCTTCTTCAAACGACATCCGCTGACCATCGCGCATCAGATAAACATCTTCCGTCTGACCGTCGTGATAATGAACATACCGTTTCACCGCTACGTCTACGAATTTGGGCTCGATTTCCACACCAAAACAGGAGCGGCTGATCTCCTCGCAGGCAATGAGCGTAGAAGCGGAGCCGAGAAAGCCGTCCAGCACCAGCCCGTTGGTCTGCGTGCATTGTTTGATCAGATAGGCGATCAGCGGCACGGGCTTTGAGGAGGGGTGGCCGAAGCCTTCTTTTTCAGAGTCTTTGATCCCGTCAAACTCGAACACGCTGGTCTGTTTCTGATCGCCGTACCAGATATGCTTGCCGTCCTTCCGCCAGCCCCAGATGATTGGCTCCATATTGAATTTCCAGTCGGTGCGCATCAGCGGCGCTCTCGGCTTTTTCCAGACCAGCCCCGCGCCCACCTTGAAGCCCGCGTCCTCAAAGGCGTCGTAGAAAACGCGCGTCTTCATCGTGGCATAAAACTCATAGATGGATGCGTCCTTCGCCATGGCGTTCTTGAAATTCGTGAAGCATTTCATGAGAAATTCATAGGCCTGTTTGTCGTTCAGGTCATCGTTGGCAATGGTGCCGGACTTGTTTTTCAGCTCCACAAAATAGGGCGCGTCCGTACAGACCAGATTGACCTTCGTATCGCCGAGCAGTCGCTCGAAGGTTTCCGGCAGGGTCGTATCGCCGCAGATGACGGTATGCCTGCCCAAATGCCACACGTCGCCCATTCTGCTGAAACAGGGCTGTTTTAATTCTGCCCCAACGTCAAAATTATCTTCTTTAACGTCCTTATCGTGCACCTGGGAAAACAGATCGTCTACCTCCGCCGCATCGAAGCCGGTGACGTCCACGTCATAGCCGCTGATCTTCAGGTCGCTGAGCAGATCCGCCAGTGCGACGGGCTCCCATTCGCCGACAGCCTTGTTGAGAGCAATATTCAGCGCCTTTTCTTCCTGCTTGTTCTCGATGTGAACGACCACGCAGTCGATCTCTGTCGCGCCTTCCGCAACGAGTACCTTATAGCGCTGGTGCCCGCCTACGATATTCCCCGTGACCTCGTTCCAGATGACAGGATCCACATAGCCGAACTCACGCAGGCTGCGCCTGATCTTTTCATACGCCGGATCGCCGGGCTTCAGGTCTTTGCGGGGATTGTATTTTGCGGGCTTCAGCTGATCCACGCTGATTTTCTGGATGTTCATACTGGTATTCATGGAAAACCTCCTGCTTCTGAGCATAACTTTTCACAGCAAAACAGCCGCCCCATCGGACGGCTGAACGCGATTTTGGGTGTGGGGCCCCCGGGCCCCCTATTTGTCGGAAATTCACGCGAGAGGGCGCCCCGGTCCGGAAGAAAACGCTCCCGGAGATTCGATCCCCCCTGGGGGGCGCAAAGCCGACCCGTCCGCTGGACTTCTTCACGGCGAAGCGCGAAAGCCGACTGCGCCGCCCGGAGTTCGCCGCGGCGAAGCGCGAAAGCCGACCGCGCCGCCCGGACTTCTTCACGGCGAAGCGCGA
>ERZ824488.947-NODE-947-length-34883-cov-7.012404_pt1 | contig 34883 bp, 53 predicted proteins | sample MGYA00519936_ERZ824488 | MGnify/ENA primary metagenome ERZ824488 (study PRJEB31778, sample SAMEA3449153) | human gut metagenome | biome: human gut; feature: human-associated habitat; material: faeces | place: United Kingdom | collected 2010/2012 ... | reverse complement strand
TCGCATAATGCCCTCAATTACCAATCGTTTCCTTTATTGTAACTATTTTACAGAATGTATGAAAGTTCTTGAAAACTATAAGGAAAACTTAAATATGCTTTTAATCATATTTCATCCTTTTCGTCAATGTTTAACTCTATTTGTTTTGATAAAAATTCCAATTCCAAGATATATAAATGAAAAAATCATAATAAATAGAGACCATGCAAGAATATCCTTATAGGCAGTATTTAATACAGCTCCTATATAGGCTGCACCTAAACAGATCGCCATACATATTAGTGGCCCCCATTCACTATCAATTTCACGGATGCAAATTGCCAAGACTCCGGTAAAAATAAGAAGAACAGCCATAATAATCCCGGCTATCCCGCCTAAATCAGATGATTGAGCAATGGCAGATAGCCTCGAAACTAAGGTGGATTGATTGAGGCATAAGATAGCTATAACTATAGACATAACTCCTGTTATAGTCATGGCAATGGGAGCGGAGCTCTTTTTTGGTTGGTATCCACAATTAGGACACGCTTTTGCTTTATCGGAATATTGCTTTCCGCATTCAGGGCATTTGATTAAAGCCATTTCTGTTTCCTTCTTCCTATAAACCAGTTGTGTTTCCATTTCCATAATTGGAAGACTCTTTATCGGAATTTGCTGTGCTTATTGTATCATCTGCTTCTTTTAAAAGATCGTCACCTTTTCCGCATGCATACGATATGAAAAGCTCATCATCGTATAAATCTGAGGTATCTTCTGATGAATCAATAGTTCTTAAAACAACATGGGTATCATTATCACCGCTCCACCAGGTTATAGAGGTTTTATTTCCAAAAATATCTTTATCCGTTGTTGTTTGATCTGCTTCACCATAAAGAGAAGATAACTTACTTATTAGATCCTCGGACATTTGCTGTAAATTTTGCGGGCTAAAGCTGTAAGTTGCTCCATAAAGAGCAGTGTTAATATCATCTTTTGGAAGTGTACCATCAACAGGAGTATAAGCGAAAAATAATTGAATATCCGTTGTAGTATAGCCGGCTACTTCTGTTTCCTTATTACTAAATGGTTGGGCTATCATATTGATGCCGGAGTTTTCAAAATCCAAAACTCCGTCAGCGTACTGACTATCGGTGAGAACTTCATAAACACTATATGTACGCATCATATCAAAAGACATATCATACCAATCGAAATCAGAAAGTTCTTGTTTAACATCTGCATAGTTTGTACCCCACGGGATATTGCGAAAAAGAATTTCAGTTTTATTTTCCTCTGCAAAAGAAGAAAATGACATTGCAGAAATGATACTTAATGCGGTAAATAATGGTAAAATCTTTCTTTTCATATAAACTCCCTCTTTCTCCTACATTTTTATTGAAACGCAAATGCGTAACAATCATGCTTTTAATCGTAACTCAATTAACTTCTGGTAATACCCCGTAATCCTTGCCACCTGCTCGATAGTATAGCCAGATTCAATATAGTCATTCAGAACTTCATCCGGCAGCAGCAGTTCCATAGCAAATCTGTTTGCTTCGGATTCATACCCCGCTGTATTGAATTGGGTTCTTGTATCCATAAAAATAGCATTGGCATTTTTATGTAGGAACATATGCCCCAGCTCATGTGCAAGCACAAAGCGGCGTTCATTTTCAGAGAGCCTATCATCTAAATAAATTAGGTTGTTCCTCTGAAAATATTGGTAAAAGCCCCGAACGCCCTCCAAAGGGTAATTGACAAGAATAACGTTCATTCCTTTTACCATTTCAAAAGGATCCCTGGTCTTATAAAAACGTACCAGCTTATTTACTTTCGCCTTGATATCCATAGGCATCAGTCCTTTTTGTATTTCTTGGGAGTATACTTCTCCTTATTCTTTTTCTTGGCCAGTTCCATGCCAATCTGCATGGCAGAGAGTATAGACTCGATTGCCTCTGGGCTGGCTGGATCACCATCGAACATCAGACCTTCCTGGGAGAGAAGCTGCTGTTTGGTCTGGTCAAGAATCTTTTCTATATCTTTCTCATCACGGTGGGTGAGCTGCGGCTCAGAATCTGCATCTTTACCCGTTGTAAGATATTCGATACTTACACCAAAATAATCTGCTATTTTCTGAAGCTTTTCTCTTTTGGGTCTATATTTCCCTTGTTTCCAACTTGTCAATGTTGCTGTTGTGATTCCGGTATCTTTGGCAACTCGATAGGCAGTAATCCCTCGCTCTTCCAATAGTTTTTCAAAAATTTCATACATAGTACGCTCCTTCTAAACTGACTTAGAAAACTATGCTAAAACATATTGACAAGCAAAGAAAACTATGCTATAGTCTAGTCATAGCTTAGAAAACTAAGTTAAAAGTAAATAGTTTCTTAGATAACTTAGATGACACTTTGATTATATAAGAAACCTTAGCTAAAGTCAATAATGTAGTCTTGGAAAGAAGGTGAAAAAGTGTACGAAAAATTTGCTGAATTATTGGCGAAAAATAACAAGACGGCATACCAGGTGTCCAAAGACACCGGAGTATCTACAGCGACTTTATCAAACTGGAAACATGATAATTATCGGCCGAAAGTAGATAAGCTTAAAGTTCTCGCCGACTACTTCAACGTGCCGATCGAGTATTTCCTGGAAGAGAAGAGGTGAGAATGAAATGGCATTTATGTTTTTTGGAACAACAGTGATATGTGCTGTGGGCTGGCTGACGCGACGTGTTTCTTGTGCGGCTCTCATATATTATATCGAAAAAAACGGATACAAACTTCCAGACAATCAGGATTTATCAGAATGTACCCGTTTTGCAGTAGAGAAGCTTTTGGGACTATAAGCCAAGCTTCTTTAAAACAAGAGATGTTATGGCGCTATTAGCCACACTGGATATTACCTCAAAAGACATAGACCCGATGTTCGTGAAAACAGGTTTCAATTTCTGATTCCATATAGTATCTGATCGGATTTTTTCAAGAAACTCATGACCCTGAAAAGTCATTTCGTAAACCCGAAAGGTAATTATTTTCCCATCAGATGAACGGCTAAGTTTAGCATTAACATAACCGCCTTCGGACAGTTTAATGAGAGTATATAGTATTTGTTCATAACTATAGTCCAAGAGACAATTTTGAAATGCATCAACTTTGTGCGCACCTATGTGGAATGTTTCAAGTTCGAGTAATACGTCACGAATACAGTCCGGGGTTAGTTGCATGGTAATTATTCCTCCTTTTCTTTCATACTCGGGCATGCCAGTGCCCTGTAGGAACAGGATAGGAGAATGAGATGGAAAAGTCAATGAGAAGGAGGGCAGAAAGATGCTGAACAACCTGAAAAAGGTTTTGGATGCCAAAGGTATCACAGTGAGGGCCTATGCAAAGGTTCTTGGTGTAGATGAGAGGACCATCCAGAACAAGATCCGGGGAAGAACCCCATTTACATACCAGGAAGCGGTTGCTACCAAAAAGGAACTTTTCCCAGAGTATGATCTGGAATACTTATTTAAAGCAGATTAAAGCAAAAAGCCATAAGAAGTGTTGGTTCTTACGACTTTTGCCTAAATTTATTTACCCTATGTATTTTGCAGGTGTTGTGTTTAAGTGCCCGGTTCATTCGCTTAGTGAAGTAAGTGCCTAAACTATTCACATGCGCACAACGCCGCATATCCCAACACAATATGCTTCTTGGAATACTCCGCCACTTATGCAGTTTTAGTTCTGCGGATGTTGCGGCCCATTAGCTGACGGAATAAGAAAGTTCATATAGGGAGCAGGGCAGGATCAGTTTTTTAATCATATAGATTCCACCTTTCTTGCCCATGAATGGGACGAAAAAATTTTATCACATAGGAAAAATATTTTCAATCTATAAAGGAGAACAAAGTGACATTTCAGGATTTTTTAAGAATGGTAAGTAGAGGGCAGAAAGTAGAAGTGGAAATAGAGCTGTATGGAAGAACCTTTCTCACAAGAGCAGTTGCGTTTGATTTTCTGACAAATAAAGAAGAGGAAAGTGCTAAATTGAGAGAACTGCATGTATTGAAAGTAGGTATCACTGCTGGCGTTCTTGCGGTGAAACTTGGGTGATTCAGTAACCACCAATCTGTAAGTTACATATTTTACACCAGGAGGTGAGAACCACGAAAAAGCCCACGATTATAAGCAATCTGAAGATCAATGGTGAATGGGTCCGGCAGGAGGATGTTCCGCCAGAAGTAGTACAGAGAATGGTAGAGGAAGTTATGATCCGGGCCGGAGGAAACATTGGCTTTGACGTAACACCAAAAGCAAAAACCGCCTGAGGGCGGGGAAGGGAGGACGAGCATGGCAAATATGTTAAGAAACACCGTGACAACCCTTGTATCGATTACGACTGCCGCCTGGATTGCGGTGCAGGGTGATGTCAGCACAGGATACCGGGTAGTCGGAATGGTCGGGACGTTCATTTTTCTCAAGTGGTTGGCCCTGGATGCCTGGGATTGTATCGGGCAGTTGGTCAGAGAAAGGAAGCAGGAGCATGACAGATAAAGAAGTAGAAGCCAGGCTTCATGAGCTGGGCGAAAGATCAAGAGCCCTGGATGCACTGGATCCGGAGTGCAAGAGATTGTACGAGGAAATAATAACTCTCATCCCGCGAGCACAGGAAGCTGTCAGGAGGCGGCTGGATGATCTGGTCTGAAATGAAAAATGCCCCTGGAGCGGCAACTCCGGCGGGGCACATAGCAATAAAAAATCAATTACATTATGAGACAAACAAGGAGGAAAGTCAAGATGACATTAAGAGAATTAACAGGACAGTATAGCGTTTTATTTGAGATGGCAGAGGAAGGGAATATTGATCCGCAGATCATGAAAGACACACTGGAGTGTGTGGATTATGAGTTTGAGCAGAAGGCGGAGGCTTATGCGGCAATCATGGACACGCTGGCAGGAGAGGTTGATACGATCGATAAAGAGATTGCACGTCTGACTGATATGAAAAGGACGAGAAAGAACAACATTGAATACATGAAGAAAGCCCTGCAGCGTGCGATGATAACGGCAGACAAAAAGAAGTTTAAGACAGACTTCCACAGTTTCTCTATCAGAAAGAATGCACCGTCCCTGGACAACGTGGACTCCCTTGCAGTTCCGGAAGAGTTTCTGGTCATTTCAAAAACAGTAGACCGTGTTGCTCTGCTGAAAGCGGTAAAAGAAGATCCAGAGAAATTCGAGGGGATTGCTTCTCTCAAGCAGACGGAAAGCCTGGTGATTAAATGAAACCTTTGAAGTTCCGGAAACTCCGGGCAGATGAAGTAGAGTGTAGGATTTCCGTAGTAAAAGGTAACGGAGTGTCGCTTCTGCTCTATAAAGATGCCAGATGTGACATGAATATCCTGGATGAGGTTGTGGGTCCGATGAACTGGCAGAGGTTCCACAGCCGGGATAATGCGAACTGTACCGTTTCCATCTGGGATGATGACCGGAAGATCTGGGTATCAAAGGAAGATACCGGAAAAGAAAGCTATACGGAGAAGGAAAAGGGACTGGCTTCTGATTCCTTTAAACGAGCCTGCTTTAACTGGGGAATCGGCAGAGAACTGTATACAGCACCATTTATCTGGATCAGTTCGAATAACTGTACGATCAAAGCACAGAGCAATGGAAAGTATACCTGTTTTGACCGATTTGAGGTTTCAAAGCTTGATTATGATGAAAAAGGCCGGATCAATCAGTTGGTCATTAAAAATGCAGATTCAGGCATGGTTGTATATCAATTTCCTAAAAAAGGGAAGGGAAAAATGGAAGAGCAAACGGAACAGCCCTCAGACCGGTTGATCAATAAGAAAGAACAGCAGCGCCTTTTGGCAGAAGCGAAAAGAACCGGAATGAATCTGGAGAAAGCGTTAAGGCAGAAGAATATCAGCAATATTGAATCCATACAGTTGAGCGTGTATGAGAAGTGGATAGACCAGTTGAAACAGCGGCAGAGCCTTCCAGAACCAGCACCAGAAGATATGAAACAGGACATTCCAGAAAGTGTAGACGGCGATCTTCCCTGGAATTAAGGAGGCGGATGGACATGCATGCGTTGGTGAATATCCAAAAGTATAAAGAAGGCCCGGAGGGAACCACACTGGTGATTGACCTTCCAAAGCTCCAGATCGGGGAGCTTCTGGTCAGAAAAAAGATCAGAAGCGGGGAACTCCGGATAGATGATGGCCGGTACATATCAATTGAGCAGAGGAAGAAAGCCTATGCGACAATCCGGGACATTTCCGACTATACCGGCTATCTCCCGGAGGTTCAGAAAGAATGGCTGAAATATCTGCATATCGCAAAAACAGGCTGTGAGTATTTTTCACTTTCTGACTGTTCCATGGATACAGCTAGGGAGTTCATCAATACCATTCTGGAATATGCCCTGGAAAATGGCGTTCCCCTTTCTGATTATGCAGTAAACCGGACGGACGATATCGGGAAGTACCTGTATTTCTGCCTGATGAAAAGGAAGTGCTGTGTATGTGGGAAGCCCGGGGAGATCCACCATGTTGACGCGATCGGGATGGGAAGGGACCGGCTGACGGTTAACGACAGTGATCTGAGAAAGATGTGCCTGTGCCGGTACCATCACACGATAGCCCATCAGCGGGGCATGAAGGAATTTGAGGAAATGTACAAGGTCTACGGCATCAAAGTGCCGGATGAAGACCTGCAGGTGAGCCAGCAGACCAACAGAGCATCTGAATGATATATCACAACACCAAAGCCCCTCAAGCTGGCCGGGGGGCGGGAAGGAGTGACAGCATGACAGCAGCAGACATGGCACAGGCCATTTTTGACAGGATCACCAGCGGGGCCGGGAATGCTGTAGGGCGGCCGGCGGTAATCGATAAAAGCAACTCGACAATAGACAGGGCCCTCCGGGAGCTGGTCGAGCAGGCAAACCGGAACGGGGACTGCATCATCAACGCCGGTGAAGGTTATTTCCGGCCGATTCCAGGGAACACGCTGGATGAGTATTACTTTCACGAATACATAGTAAAAGAAAAAACCCGGGTGAAGGAGCTAGATAAGAAGATTAGCACGATGGAGAACACTTTTGAGGCATGGAGGAAGGAAGCGGCGAATGATTTATAAGCTTGTGATCCCAGGAACGCTTCCGGGACTGAATGAGTACCTCCAGGCGGAGCGCCGGAGAAGTGGCCGTTACAACTGCGGGAATGAAATGAAACAGCACTGGCAGGCATATATAGGTGCTTTCATCCGGAAAGACCTTGGAAGGAAGAGAATTGAAAAGCCTGTGAGACTTCATTACACCTTCTACGAGCCGACAAAAAGGAGAGACCTGGATAACATAGCGGCAACGGCACACAAGTTTGTCCAAGACGCGCTAGTGAGGTCTGGGGTCCTTCCGGATGATGGATGGAAATATGTCAGAGGTTTTTCTGACAGCTTCCAGGTAGACAAGAAGGAACCGAGAATTGAGATTCTGATAGAGTGCGTTGAGAACGCACAAACATAATAAGGAGAAAAGACAGATGCCAAGCAGAATTTTAAAAGAAAGCATCTGCTCCAGTGACAGTATCAACGAACTGTCATCATTTGAAGAAACATTTTTTTATCGATTGATTGTAAATTGCGATGATTATGGAAGATTTGATGCACGGCCTGCAATTTTAAAAGCAAGGCTGTTCCCACTTAAAGACAGGGTGACTCTTAAAAACGTAGAAGATGCGCTTGTGAAGCTGGCGGAAGTAGGATGCGTGAAGCTGTACAGAGTAGACAGTAAGCCTTTCCTCTATCTCCCGGCTTGGGAAGTCCATCAGAACGTCAGAGCGAAAAAGAGCAGATATCCGGAACCGAGTGAGGAAAGTGAAAAAGAAGCATATGTAGGAAAAGAAAAAGCATCTGATAGAAACATGAAATCATCTGAAAACATATGTATGCAGATGTATACAGATGATTGCAAATGTTCCCGTAATCCTAATCCTAATCCTAATCCGAATCAAAATTCGGAATCCGAATCCTATTCGGGAAACGCGCGCGTAGACGCGGCACTGGATGAGTATAAATCATTTCGCAAGGAGATAAAGCGGCCTTTGACGGATCGAGCCATGCAACTTGCTGTCAAAAAGCTTGAGACCCTTGCTCCAGATGATCCGGGCAGAAAAATTGCAATCATTGAACAATCAATCGTCAACGGATGGATTGGTCTGTTTCCGCTCAAAAATGAGCGGCAGACTGCTGAAAATGAAGACAGATATGATGACTTAAAGGAGTGGGTAAAAGAACATGACAACACAGGAGTTTGCAACGATTTCGGCAGCGATTAGGGCAGCGTGGCCGTCAGCGAATATTATGACAGATCGGCAGTCAAAAGAGGTTTGGTGGACAATGCTGTCGGATCTGGACTACAAACCCTGCCTGATGGCATTAAAAGAGCATATGAGCACATGCAAGTTCCCGCCGTCAATCGCTGAGCTGAGAGAAAAAACGGCAGGAATGACACAGGCGCCCGTTCGAGACTGGGGCGAAGCATGGGAAGATGTGAAAAGGGCAATCCGGTTCAAAGGGATGTACCGAGAACAGGAGGCAATTGAACAACTCGACGAGATCACACAGAAGTGTGTGAGAAGACTCGGCTTCCAGAGCCTTTGCACATCTGAAAATGAAACGGCTGACCGGGCAAATTTCCGGATGATCTACGAACAGGAACAGAGGCAGCAGAACACTTTCCGGCAGTTACCACCGGCATTGCAGGAACAGAAAAGAAAACTGCAGCAGCTGACTACGGAGACAGTAAAAAGACTGGAAGGATGAGAAATGGGAACAGCATCAAACGCAACGTCCCTGGATGATCAGGAAGAAAAGGTGATGTGTAGTGAGGTTTTTCAAACTAAGGAAGGGGTGACTTCAATGCAGGATTTTCCTTGCAAGAACTGTCAGAAACGCCATACAGGCTGTCACGGGACATGTGGCGAGTATTTACTTGCCCAGACAGAAAACGCCCGCAAAAGGGCATATGCGAACGCACGGAAAAGGATTAGTCGGGACGAGGCGGCGGTGACCGTGGAACATATTAGAAAATTGAGAGAAGGACGCTATCCGGGAAAGGTGTTTCGGAGTGCGAAGAAATAAGGAGGATGGAAAATGAGAGACATCAATGTGGTTTGTAGAAATGAGAAAGAGCTTTTAAAAATTACTGAAATCGCAGAAAAAGAAGGGTATCAGTGGATTGGCGGTGCTACATTGCCGGAGTACAAGCCTTCCGGTAAGAGGTATCCTTATGAGATTCTTTTTCGCAAAGTGCTGACTTATAATTGTTTTTGCACAAAAGATTCCAGCAGTGCCAAGGATTTCATCAACGACTATAACATCGACCATACAGAACCATGTGAAATCAGCGAGAAAGTCAAAAACGAAATTATCCTGGATTTCATGGAGAAATGGCATGATGTGTTAGAAGAATGCGGAGGAAAAGAGTGCGAAAATTGCGTACTATATGACGGAGAATGCAAAGCGGAACTGATGGAGTATAGTGGAAATAAAAACGCTTTCATGGATGCCGCGAAATTCATGATAAAAGCCCTGGAGGAAAAGTGATGGACTTGGAACAAAAATCAATAGAACGCATCAAACTGGCGGCTGAAATGTCATTGCAGCACTATAAGCAGCCGTTGGTATGCACATATTCCGGTGGGAAAGATTCGGACGTCATGCTGGAACTATTTAAACGGTCCGGGGTGCCGTTTGAGGTTCAACATAGCCTGACCACGGCAGATGCACCACCAACAGTTCAGCACATCAAAAAAGTATTCAGAGGGCTGGAGTTGAACGGAATAAAGGCAAAAATAAATTATCCAACATACAAAGACGAACGCATATCAATGTGGCGGCTGATTACACGGAAGAAATTACCACCAACTAGGTGGGCAAGGTATTGTTGTCAGGTGCTAAAAGAAGAAGCTGGAGATGGCAGGTACATAGCAACAGGAGTTCGATGGGCTGAAAGCACAGCAAGAAGCAGACGCTCGGAATTTGAAAGGTTAGGAAGAACCAAAAAAGAAGCTAAACATTTTTCAACTGTTATGCTGCTAGAAGACAATGATGCAAAACGGCGAATGACAGAAATGTGCATGCAGAAGCAGAAAATGCTTGTAAACCCTATTATCGACTGGGGAAATACGAATATTTGGAAATATATCGAATCAGAAAAAATTGAAACATGCGATCTGTATAAGCGAGGTTATGACCGTGTTGGCTGCATTGGCTGTCCGATGGCTGGGAAGAAACGTTGGAAAGAGTTCAGGGACTTTCCGGAATACGAAAGAGCATATAAAAAAGCGTTCGAAAGAATGTTGGAAGAGATCAAAAAGGCCGGAAAACCTGCGAAATGGAAAGATGCCGAAGAAGTTTTTCTTTGGTGGATGGAAGACGAAAACGTAAGCGGCCAAATGTCATTTTGGGATTTCCCGGAGATGATACCGGAGGAGATGAGAAATGGGAAATAGTATTTTAAAATATCCCGGAAGCAAATGGAGGATTGCAAAGCAAATTGTGGAACTGATTCCGCAGCATCGAAGCTACCTGGAACCCTTTTTCGGCTCCGGTGCGGTGCTTTTCACAAAAACTTTATCACCGATTGAAACAATCAATGACATAGATGGTGATGTGGTGAACCTCTTCCGGTGCGTCCGGGAGCATCCAGCAGAGCTAGCCCGGGCGGTGAAATTGACGCCATATGCCCGGGAAGCATATGAGGGTTCCTGCAGGGCAGCAGATGAGAGTGATCCGATTGAAAAAGCCACGAATTTTCTCATCCACTGTTGGCAGGGGTATGGCTATCGCACGAACGGTCAAAAAGTAGGCTGGAAAAATGACGTACAGGGTCGAGAAAAGGCGTATGCACTGTTGGAATGGTGTGTCCTGCCGGAAAGAATCGTTGATACTGTAGATCGCCTGAAACATGTTCAGATCGAAAACCGGCCAGCCTTAGATGTTATCCGGCGATTCAACTACGAAAATGTGTTCATGTACCTTGATCCGCCGTATGTTATCAATAGCCGAGTGGGAAGACAGGAACAGTACAAAAACGAAATGACCGATCAGGATCACGAAGAACTGTTGAAAGAATTGTTGAGCAGCAGGGCAAAAATCATGATCTCGGGGTATGAATCGGATATGTACAATGACTATTTGCAGGGATGGGAGAAAAGAACATTTCTGAGTCACACACAGATGGGAAAACGAAGGCAGGAAGTAGTCTGGATGAACTATGAAACAGATAAACAAATGAAATTGGAGTTGTGAGGTGATGAAAAATGGCTGAAAAATACAAAACTTGCAAACACAGCACCGGGAACGTCGGTGAACTGATCGTATATGTGCGGCCTGGGTGCCCGAGGTTGTCGATAATCAACGGGGTAATGTGCAGTAGTAAGGCGAGATGCAAGGAATGCAAGAGCTGGAAGGAGAGAGAAAAATGGAAAGATTAACACAGTGGGTAGATGATGGAGAAAAAAGATTCGCTATTCCGCGGGTAGATATTCGAAATATGGGACATGAAAAATGTTGTACTCGCCTTGCAGAATACGAAGATACCGGTATGACACCGGAACAGGTCATAGAGATGCAGATGGAGTGGGCAGCTATGAAGGCAGCGCACACAAGATGGATTCCAGTCACGGAAAGGTTGCCGGAAGATGAAAGCTACATTCTTGTATCATTCGAAAACTGTACTTCTCCGGATATCGCATGGTACAAAGAAGATGAAGAAGGCGGTGCATTTTATCTGGAAAATGATGAATACACATACATACAGTATGGTTTGTTTGTAAATGCCTGGATGCCACTACCGGAACTATACAAGGAGGACAAGCAATGAGCAACTATGTGAAACGCCGCCTGGATGAATACAGGAGATTCCTCCAGGACAAAGGTCCGAAAGGAAGCTTTTCGGTCGGGGAAGCAATAGAAATGATTGAACAGTTGTTAGAAGATTACAAGGCCGATCAGGAAGGAGAAGAGGATGAGTGAGTACAAGACAACCATCCAGGGTTTGGCCGCCGGAGACAAAGTAATGTTGCGGCTGCCGGACGTCAAGGGCCTGACCGACGCCGAGCGGGAGAACCGAAGAATAATCGAAGCTACCGTAGTAGCAATATATCCGCACTGCATCCATTTCAAAACGGAATTCGGCTATTCGGTATCGCCGGCGATCATGGTAGCACAGGAAATGCTATCCGGAGTGGAGTATCACGGGAGATGCCCGGGAAACGAGCGAGCGATTGGCAGAAGAGCCGGTGGGAAGACCAGGAAAGGGTGGAAAGTGTATGAGTAGGGATGAAAACAGCATCGGAAAAAATATAAAAAGGATAAGAGAAGCAGCGGGAATGACACAGGAAAAACTCGGCGATATTGTCAGAAGCAACCAGCAGCTGATTAGTGCATATGAAAATAATAGAATGAATCCCAGTTCAAAAATGTTGGCTAAAATTAGTGCTGCGTTGAATGTTCCGATTGATACATTGTTTGAAAATGGAACAGTAAAAAGTGATGAGTATGACCGTGGTTATCAAGCAGGATATGAGGCTGCCAAGAGGGAAATTCTGGCGCGCATGAAACATTGGGTAGAAGGAAAGGAAGGTGAGGCCGATGGGAAAGATAAAAATTACAAGAAAACTCCTGGATGAGTACCGGAAGACGAAAATAGAAATTCCTCTTCTGGAGCAGGAATTGCATGAAATGTGGACTACGGAAAAAGGCTTTGGAAGCTCTGTGATCCTGAATGGGAAGAACGGATCAAAGAAGCCGGAGACAGTGGTAGGGTTCGATCAGGAACGGTACGAGAGAAGAAAACTGATCCTCCAGAACAAGAGGGAGAAGGCCCGGGTCGTGGAGCGGTGGATTAACTCTATAGAGGATGTGGAGACAAGGATGGTCTTTAAAATGTACTACACGGAGAGACTGGGGTTTGAAACTATATCAATTAAGCTGGGGCGTATCCGGAGCGGAGACTATATCCGGATGTACATAAGAGATAAATTCTTGAAAGAGAATGAAATCTTTTAAAATATATCGCATATATCGGAAATATCGTGATTTAATATAATGGAAGCCAAAGGCCCACCGGGTCGGCGGCTTTTGATTACGGATTGCCATTAACCGTGATTCTTCAAAAAACTGAATTTCCACCAGATCGAGTGCGCGACCTGGTGGATTTCGGAACATAGCTCAGCGGGTAGAGCAACTGGCTTATATCCAGTGTGGCGGGGGTTCGAGTCCTCCTGTCCCGATCAGCAAGGCAAGGGAGCGGCTTTGCTGGACTCCTAAAAGTTTTCATCTTTCTTTCCTTTCGTAAAGGTAATTGGCAGAACGGCACGATGGCCGCCGTGGGAGCGATCCTCAAGCGTCATCACATCGGAACGTTTCCCCAAGCGGGAGGGAACATGAGCCGCTGTAAAGTGAGCCGCCGGTTCGAATCCGGGCGTTCTGAGTTCTCCTTGACGGAGAGAAAATCACACTACTCCCATACACTTTTGAAACGCCCTGTAGAAATGCAGGGCGTTTTGTAGTATGATAAAAGAAAAATGTGTATCGGAGGAAGGAAAAGGTATGAAATTAACAGATGAATTGAACAAAAAAAATCCGTTTCTTTACTATGTTCGTGGAGAATATTATGCTTTTGGAACAGGGATATGCGGAAAATGTGAGAACAACCTTCGTGTGAAAGAAGCATACGAAATGTACATGACCGGAAGAAACATAGAGTTAACTGAACAGCAAGCTGTGGTAACATTCAAACATGTAAGCTGCGTCGCAGAAGAAACACACGCCAAGGTTCATTCGATGGAAGAATTTGAAGAAAATTTTTCAAAAATGAATTTTTCAGAAGAAGACTTGAATGAGATTGAGAAACAGATAGATTGGTATGTAGCTTTTTGGACGAAGTATGAATTAAATCATTTTTTTTAATCCGATGAACCTTATATAACCGGTCTATAATATAAAAAAGCAGTCCTTCAGGGCTGCTTTTTCTGTGGGAAAAAATAAAACGATTGAGAGGTGGTGATACTTGGGAAGAGCAAGAGACCCCAACCGAAATAAGGCTTTTGAGATTTACAAAGAGCATGATGGAAAGATAGATTTGGCTGAGATTGCAAGTCGGCTGAATATTTCGCCTGGGACAGTCAGAGGATGGAAGTCTAAGGACTCCTGGGATAAAAAGCTGAATGGAACGTTCCAAAAAAGTATGGAGCGTTCCAAAAATAAAAAGATGGAAGAAAAAAAGGCGGCTGAAAGAGACGTTGAACAGGTTATGAAGAATCCTGATTTAACCGATAAACATCGGCTTTTTTGTATTTATTACAGTCGTTGTTTCAATGCTACAAAGGCATACCAAAAAGCGTATGAATGTGATTATTTCACAGCAAAAGCACATGGCTTTGAACTGTTGCAAAGTGTTGCCGTAAAAGCAGAAATTCTTCGCCTAAAGCAGTCCCGGCTGAACCGTGAACTTCTGGATGAACATGATATCTTCCAGAAATACATGGATATTGCCTTTGCTGATATCACGGACTTTGTGGAGTTCGGCCAGGAAGAAGAAAATGTCATTGGTTCGTTCGGCCCGGTTCAGGTTGAGGATCCTGCCACCGGTAAAAAAGTTCCCCTGAAGCAGAAAGTCAATGTTATCCGTTTCAAGGAATCCGGACAGGTTGATGGAACACTGATTGCTGAGGTCAAGAACGGCAAGAATGGAGCATCAATCAAACTGGCTGATCGTATGAAAGCTCTGGAATGGCTGGCCCGTCATATGGATATGGCAACAGAAGAACAGAAAGCCAAGGTTGAGCAGATCAAGGCACAGACGGCGGCAATCAAAGCGAAGACACAAACGGATGATGAAGAAATAACAGCTGATGACGGCTTCCTAGAAGCTCTCAAGGGAACTGTTGCGGAGGACTGGGCTGATGAGGAAGACTAAAGAGTATTTTCATTTCCAGCCCTTTTCGAAGAAGCAGAGACAGGTCTTAAATTGGTGGTGCGAAGGCTCGCCAGTACGGGATTATGACGGCATTATCGCTGACGGTGCGATCCGATCTGGGAAGACAGTCAGCATGTCACTATCTTTCGTTCTCTGGGCGATGAGCAGCTTCACGGGCCAAAACTTCGCCATGTGCGGAAAAACTATCGGTTCTTTCCGGCGTAATGTTTTGTTCTGGCTTAAACTGATGCTGAAATCCCGTGGTTACGCTGTGACAGATCATCGGGCGGATAACCTTGTAGTGATTTCCCGCGGAGATACGGAGAACTACTTCTACATTTTCGGCGGTAAGGATGAGCGTTCACAGGATCTGATCCAGGGCATTACCTTAGCCGGCGTATTCTTCGATGAAGTTGCGTTGATGCCGGAGTCCTTCGTGAACCAGGCGACCGGCCGTTGTTCCGTCGAGGGTTCAAAGTTCTGGTGGAATTGCAATCCGGACGGCCCCTACCATTGGTTTAAGCTGGATTGGATCAATAAGTCTGTTGGCTACCTTGGGAAAAAGAAAACTGCCGAGATTGAAAAACAGGCAGCGGAAGAGCATAAGCCGTCAGGATTGAAGAAAATCCTGTATCTGCATTTCACAATGGACGACAACTTGAGCCTGTCTCCGAAGGTGAAAGAAAGATACTGCAGCCTGTACCGAGGGGTATTTTTTAAACGCTATATTGAGGGTCTGTGGTGCGTGGCCGAAGGAATCATCTATGACATGTTTTCAGAAAATCGCCATGTGCGAAAAATGAAAGATTTCGCTGGACAGCTGATCGGCTGCAATAGGTATGTAAGTTGTGACTATGGTACTCAAAATGCAACAGTGTTCCTACTATGGGAAAAGGGTAAGGACGGTATCTGGTACTGTATCAGGGAGTATTATTACTCTGGCCGGGAAAAAGGTGAGCAGAAAACGGACAGCCAGTACGCCGATGATCTGAAAAAGTGGCTGAATGGGACAAGAATCAGAGGCATAATTGTGGATCCTGCTGCCGCTTCTTTTATTGCAGAACTCCGGAAACGGGGATATAAAGTCATAAAAGCCAAAAATGACGTAGTAGATGGCATTCGTTTGGTTTCTACACTGCTTAATCTTGGCAAAATTGTATTTGATGAAGGCTGTGTAAATACCATAAAAGAATTTGCATCTTATATCTGGGATGCAAAAGCAGCAGAGCATGGCGAAGATAAACCTGTGAAGCAGTTCGATCACGCGATGGATGCTGTAAGATATTTTTGCTATACGATACTTAATAACCAGACAGCACGGATTGGAAACAAGGCAAAAGCCGGTTTTCAGTAAGGAGTGATAATATGCATATTTTTACAATGCCGGCCGACCGCTGGGATGAAGCAAATCCGGATAAGCGGGCTATTCTGCATTTGATCCAGAAACATCAGGGATGCGTGCCGGACTTGAATAAGTTGAAAGCTTACTATGAAGGAAATCATGATATTTTAAAAGACACGGATCGGGAAAATAAACTGGTTTGTAATCACGCAAAGGATATTACAGATACAGCGAGCAGTTATTTCATCGGAAATCCCGTAACATATAAGTCGGATCAGGATATTAAGCCCTTGATGGACGCCTTGGAAACATCAGGAAGCGATGAAGCAGATGGAGATAATGGTCTGGATTTATCCATTTATGGAAGAGCTTATGAATACATTTATACTCGCCAGGAGGAAACGGAACTTTTTATCAAGAATCTGTCGCCTCAGAATACTTTTATAGTTTATGATGACACCATTGAGCAAAACGAGCTTTTTGGTGTCTATTATTATGCCAGAAAAGATGACACGGATGTGGGAAATACCGTATATGTGGCCACGGTACTGACACAGAACTATAAATATGTTTTGAATATTCAGAACATCGATACGCCACAGGCGCTGATTGAACCTCCGGAGGCTCATTTCAAAGGAGAAGTGCCGTTAATTGAGTATTTGAATAATAAAATGGCAATCGGTGATTTTCAGCTACAGATCCCGCTCATTGATGCATACAATGCTTTGATGAGTGACCGTGTAACAGATAAAGAGCAGTTTATTGATGCGATTTTGGCTATTTATGGAACGTTACTGAGTGATGAGGATAACGAACCCGGGGACGGTGCGGGAGCTGAAAAAGCAATGAAACGTCTTCGGAGAGAGAAACTTTTGGAAATGCCGGGAGACGGGTCTAAAGCAGAATATATCACCCGGACTTACGATGAAGCGGGCGTGGAAATCCTTAAAAAGGCAATAGAGCAGGATATCCATAAATTCAGCCACATTCCGTGCATGACGGATGAATCTTTTGGCGGCAATGTATCTGGCGTCGCAATGGAGTTTAAATTGTTGGGTATGGAAAATATCACGAAGATCAAAACTCGATATTACAAAAAAGGCCTCCGTAAAAGGCTGAGGATCTTTGCTAATTTCCTCAATACCAGATCCGGTATACATGTAGATGTGACCACAATCACTCCGATCTTTACCAGGGCGCTTCCGAAAAATCTGCTGGAAATCTCTCAAATTGTAAGTAATCTCTGGGGCAAAGTTAGCCGGAAGACACTGCTTGCACAGGTACCTTTCGTTGATGATGTAGATGAAGAACTGCAGGCGGTAGAAAAAGAAGAGCAGGAAGCTTTGGAACAACAGAAAGAGATTTTTGGCAATGAGCCGAATACGCCGCCGGACAACAGCGGCACTTCAAAGGATGATCTGAATGGCAAAGAGTGAAAAATACTGTGCTGACCGGGCCGCTCAGCAGATGTGGGGCTACATGCAGGACGCGGAAAAGACTGCGGATGAGGTTTCGCAGCTGTATCTCAGTTCCTCCAGATATCTGCAAAAGGCCATTGATGGGATTTTCACGAAGTACATGACGAAGCATGGCTTGACAGAAAAAGAGGCAAAAGAGCTCATCCGGCGGCTGTATAACAAAGCTTCCATCCGGGAACTCCTGCAAAAGCTCCAGGCGGCGGAGAGCACGGAAGAAAGAGAAGAATTCCTTCGAGAAGTCGAAGCTCCGGCATATCAGGCGAGGATCCAGCGGCTTGAGGCCTTGCAGGAACAAATAGACTTGATTATGCGGAACGTCTATCAGCAGGAAAAACAAATCAGCACCAGGCATTACACGGGATTAGCGGAGAAAGCTTATTATCATTCTGTCTATGAAATTCAGAAGCGTGTGGGCCTGGGCTTTTCTTTTGCTCATGTTGACCAGAAGCAGCTTGATAAGGTCATAAACAGCCAGTGGTCCGGCCGAAACTATTCCACCAGAATCTGGGGGAACACGCAGAAGTTGGCAGAGGATCTCAAAGAGGAACTGCTGGTAGATCTTATCACAGGGCGCACGGAAAGAGAGGCTGCGGATATCCTGGCGAAGAAATTTGCCCAGGGAGCCAGCAATGCCCGGAGGCTGATCCGGACAGAGAGTTGTTTCCTTTCCAATCAGCTTGAAATGCAGTCCTATAAAGAGTGTGGCATTGAGAAATACCGGTATCTGGCGACACTGGACCTCCGAACCTCGGAGATTTGCCGGGAGCTGGACGGAAAGGTATTTCTTGTCTCTGAGGCGCAGCCGGGGAAGAATTGCCCGCCGATGCATCCCTGGTGCAGATCAACAACCGTGGCGGTGGTATCGGAAGAAGCTTTTCGACGGATGCAGAGAAGAGCCCGGGATCCTGTGACGGGAAAAACATATCTGGTTCCGGCATCTATGAACTATCAGGAATGGTATGCAAAATATGTTGAAAAGAGCAGCAATCCTGCTATAATAAGAGTTGAAAAGACTACTCTTACCGCAGAGCCAAACACAGTAACAGAGGTGATTGGTAAAAAGGGAGGAATAGACCGGAATTATTATGGCCCAGATGGAAAGCAGGAAAAACAGATCAGTAATAATGACCACGGAAATCCTAAGCTTCATTCATTTGGTAAGCATGGCGAACATGTCCATGATTACATATATGCAAGTGATGGAAAGTTAAAAGGGCGCCCAATGCGGGAATTGACTGACGAAGAAAGAAAGGAGAATGAGGATATATTATGAGCGTAGATGAGATTAGAGACTATATCACAAGCTTATGTTCACATTTGACTTTTGACTTTGAAGGAAAGTCTTGTGGCGTGGACCCGCTGGCACCAGATCAGTTTGATATGTGGTGTGGAGATGATACAATGACCACAAAATCAGTTGATGAAGTTATGAATACGGCATTTTTTGATGGAAAATGTCTTAAAGAAATAGTTGATAAAATCCAGAATATAGAGATGTAAATACCACTGGTTATGTGACTGGTGGTATTTTTATACCCATTTTTAAGAGAAAGAAGGTGAGACGATGCTGGTTGAGAAGATTTACACCTGGATCCGGCAGAGATGCTGCCGGCATAAATTCCGGAAACATTATATTCACACGGAACGGAAGTATGTACATCAGTGCGCAAAATGCGGAAAGGAACGGTGATCCGGATCATCTCCCTTTGTGACGCGGGGTGAAGCGTCTTATTTTTGCGTCTTTTTCCACCAGACGTTAAAGAAGTGGGGTGAAACCTCAAACTGAATGGCCCGGGCGCAGATGCGTATAGGCTGGGCAGAAAGGACAAGCAACATGAGAAATAAGTATATGAGATGCATGATTCCGATGAAATTGCAGATATTTGCTGAAGGTGGAGAAAATGGAGACGGTGCTGGGGCCGAAGACGGCAATGGTGGCGGATCCGGAATGGATACCTCCGGCGGAACAGATCCTAAACCGGTATCCTTTGATGACTTTCTGAAAGGTGACGGAAATCAGGCAGAGTTTGACCGCCGTGTGCAGAAAGCTGTAAATACAGCAGTTACAAAGGCACAGCAGAAATGGCAGGCTTTGGCAGACGAAAACCTTTCCGAAGCCGAGAAGCTGGCAAAAATGACAAAAGAAGAGAAGGCTCAGTATCTTCAGCAGAAGAAAGAAAAAGAGCTGATCAATCGCGAAGCGGAAATCACCCGCAAAGAACTGATGGCCGAAGCTAAGAACACCTTGGTGGAAAAGAAACTGCCGGCGGGCCTGGCGGATGTATTGAATTATGCAGATGCGGATTCCTGTAGTAAGTCCATTAGTGCTGTGGAGAAAGCCTTCCAGGAAGCCGTGGAAACAGCCGTACAGGATAGGCTGAAAGGTGGAAAACCGCCGAAGAAAGCACCGGAAAACAATGATGATCTGGAAAAGCAGATCGAGGAAGCAATGCGTAGAATTTATTAAGAAAGGATGATAAACAATGGCAATTAACACTCTTGCGGCTGCTACACTCTTTATGCGGCAGTTAGATAAAATCGCTGTCCAGGATGCCGTGACTGGCTGGATGGATGCAAACTCCGGACAGGTAATTTACAATGGTGGCGATGAGGTAAAGATTCCGAAAATGTCCGTACAGGGACTTGGAGATTACGATCGTGATACAGGATATGTACAGGGCGGCGTTACTCTGAGTTACGAAACCAGAAAAATGACCCAGGATAGAGGTCGTAAGTTTCAGCTGGATCCGATGGATATCAACGAAAGCAACTTTATCCCCACAGCAGCTGCTGTAATGGCAGAATTTCAGAGAGTCCATGTGATTCCGGAGATTGATGCTTACCGTATTTCCAAAATCGCTTCTGAAACCATTACTGCGGACAAAGCTGGAATGATCGAGTATGGCTACACACCTGGAGCAGCCAGCACTTCCGCTCTTCGGAAACTCAAAGAGGGCATTAAGGCAATCAGAAACCTGTACAATGGCCCGCTGGTATGCCACGCGACTCCTGATTTCATTATGGAGCTGGAGCTGGAACTTGCAGGAAAAATCACTGCTGTAACTTTCGCCCGGGGTGGCATTAACACCAGCGTTCCGGCTGTAGATGGTGTCCCGATCGTCTCAACTCCTTCCAACCGCATGTATACCGCTATCACTCTGTATGATGGAAAAACTTCTTCACAGGAGGCTGGCGGTTATGTAAAAGGAAGCAATGCAAAGGATATCAATTTCTTTATCTGCCCGAGAACAACTCCGATCGCAGTGACCAAACAGGATGTAATGAGAATTTTCGACCCGAATATTAACCAGAGTCTCAATGCATGGCAGCTGGATTACCGTCGCTTCCATGATCTGTGGGTTCTGGACAATAAACTGGATTCCATCTTCCTGAACATCAAAGATACAAAAGAGTGATTCAGGAGGTAGCACATGAGACTGATTAAGGATAATGTGGAACGGATCGCCGAGTCTGAAATGGAGATTCAGAAGCTGAAATCTGAGGGGTTTGTGGAAATGAATCCAGAAGAAAATCTGAAAAAGGAAAGTGATTCAAATGACAGAACTCGAAAAGCTCAAAAAGCTGACCGGTGAAAAGGACGAAGAACTCCTGCAGGTTCTCATGGAGGATGCCACCGCCTGGGTGCTGGCCTACACGAACCGCACCCGGCTGGTCTCCGGCCTGGACAAAACAGTCCGGGACCTCGCGGTGATCGCACTGAACCGGATGGGTACTGAAGGGGAAGCTGCCCGGACTGGATCCGGAGAAAGCTACACCTTCGATGATGCCCCACGGCAGATTTACGATGTTCTGAACCGGTACCGGCTGGCCCGGGTAGGAGGTGTGGCGCATGAGACTCAGACGGAGTAGACTGGCAGAATATAAGCACTGCCGCATGGAGCAGAAAAAAGATAAGGAAGGTGGAACATACACGGAGTATGGTCTGCCTTCTTCTTTTTATGCGGAAATGTGGACAGCTGGTGGAAAGTTACAGTCAGAAATGTATGGTTCCCGCCTGCCAAATATCCGGAATCTTCGCCTTGAGGGAACATACCGGGAAGTACCTGGGAAGTCGGGGAGAGTGTCCTATGAGGTTACAGATGGTCCGACGATAACCGTCAATGATGGAATCTGCATCAACGGGGATGTGCCGGATTATAAAGTCGTAGCAATCTATCCTTACCGGTTTTTGACACTGGAGGTGGAGAAAATATGATTCTTGGTGAAAAGAAGCTTCTGGATTCTTTAGGGAAGCTGAGCCAGACAGATCTTTATGGTGCTGTTGCAAGGGGAATCAAAACTGTGCAGGCAGAAGCAAAAAGCCTGTGCCCGGTACATGACGGGGAATTGAGAGACAGTATTTATATCTCTGTGGAGAATAGCGAGGATGGCATCCGGGGAACGTGTTACACGAACAAGAGCTATGCGGCCTATGTGGAATTTGGTACCGGCCCGAAAGGACAGGCAAATCACGAGGGCATTTCTCCGGATGTGGCCGTTTCCTACAGACAGTCTCCCTGGTGGATCCACGAAATCCAGGTAGGGCGAGAGACGGCAGAGCGGTACGGCTGGCCATACATTGACACACCGGACGGTCGTTTCTACTGTTGCTCCGGCCAGGCAGCTCAAGCGTACATGTATCCGGCATTAAAGAACAACGAGCAGGAGATAGAAAGGATCTTTGAAGAGGCGGTGAAAAAGAAGATATGAAAAATGTGAAAGACCAGGTCTATGCGGCACTGGCTGAAGTATTCGAGAATGTCACGGATCAGTACCCGACCGACTGGGCCACACTTCCGGCAGTGGAGTATATCGAAGAAGATAACAAGGTCTATGAGAGAACTGATAAGGAAGAGAAAGCCTACGTCCGGTACCGGGTGGATATCTGGGATGATCATTCTACGTCTGAATCCGCCTTGAAGGTTGACGAGGCACTCGCAGGCATTGGACTGGTGCGGATCCTGTGCCAGGACGCCCCGGAACCTGGAAAATATAAACACAAAGTAATGAGATATGAGGCCATCATCGACGTTTTCACAGATGATGTATACTGGCCGAATTGATGAAAGGAGCAATGATATATGTTAGCAAATGGCGCAAAACTTGGTTATAAAGCTGAAAAAGGAGCAGCTGCATACACTGACCTTCCGGGTCTGAAAGAAATCCCGGATTGGGGCAGTGATCCGGAGAAGGTAGATAACACCTGCCTCACGGACGCTTACAAGCAGTATGAAATGGGTATCGGCGAACTGGGAGACGTGAAGTATAAGTTCAAATACGACAACTCCAAAGCCGACACTCCCTACCGCACTCTGAAAGCCCTGTCCGATAGCAAGGAAGTAGGATTTTTTGAGGAGACACTGAAAGACGGCACAAAGACCGATTTTTCAGCACAGGTGTCTGTCAAGAGAACTGGTGGAGGCGTGAATGGAGTTATTGAGTTTGAAGTAACGATGATCCTCCAGGGAGCTCCCACCGTAACTGATCCAGCAGCCTGAGAAGGAGAAATAATACATGCAGAAAAAGAATATGACCCTGGGTCTCGATGAAGCAGTCGAGACCCCAGAAAAAGAAAATGACTCTAAAGTTACCACGATCGAGGAAGCAAAAAAGAAAAGAAAGCCCTTTCATATCTGGGAGGTTTCCGGTGTAGAGCACAAGATGAAGCTCAACACCGGTATGATTGCCAAACTGGAGAGCAAATATGGAACGAATGTCATGAATCTGGTTATGACCGATGAAATCCCGCCGCTGTCCGTGATGCTGACTGTAGCGCAGGCAGCCATCGCACCTTGGGAGCATGGATGCAACACTGAGAAGGTATCACAGATCTATGAATCCTGGCTGGAAGAAGGCGGCAGCCAGTCCCGCATGCTTCAGGATGTTATTCTGCCCACTCTGCTGGTATCCGGTTTTTTTACGGAGAAAGAAGCAGAGAAAGTGGAGAAGCAGCTGAGCGAGAGCGACAGCCTGTCCTGACGCCTCTTGAACAGATCTGGGACTTATACCCCAGGGCACTTGACTGTGGAATAACGGTTGAACGCTTCTGGGAGCTGTCCCTGGCAGAAATATGTGACGAAATGGAGAGTTTCTACCGGCAGCAAGAAAAACAGCTAAAGGAGAAGCTCTCTATTGCTTTTGTTCTGGCACAAAGCACGGCGGAACGGATTGGAATGTACCTCAATAAGGACAACAAGGCCCGAGAACCGTGGGACTTTTATCCGGTGCTTTTTGCGGATGAAAAGGCCGCATACGAAAAGGCTACGGAAGAGGCTGAAATGGAAGAACGCCGGGAGAAAATCAGAGCCTATGCGGCAGAGTGGAAACGCCAGCACGGGCAGGAATAAGCAGAAAAGAAAGGAGGTGGGACAGTGAGCGAAACATTACACAAATTGCAGGTGGTCATTGAAGGAAATTCTTCTAAACTCACTCAGGCAACGCGGGAAGCCATGCAGGAAACCAGGCGAATGACCAGTGGGATCAATGCAGAGCTGAAAAAGATTTCAAGTCCGTTTGCCGGCATGAAGAGCAATCCTGCACGGGAGATTGCCCGTGGCATCCGGGATATGATTAAGCAGATGCAGATCGCCGCGGGAATGAAGGTGTATACCGACGATTATAAGAAAGTCTGCAAGGATATTTCTGATACGGAAAAAGAATTGGATAAGCTCCAGGGCAAAATGGCCGGTATGGAGGGAAAAGAGTTCGTTCCGACACAGGAATTTAAGGACCTAGAAAAGAATATCCAGAAAAGCTCATCTGCACTGGAAAAATTGAACAGTCAGAAAGTGAAGATGGAGCAGACGGGGAAAGATACCGTTCCTACAGAGGATTATACAGCCGTCACAAACCAGATGGCTGAGGCACAGAACAGACTTTCTTCATTGAAAGCCCAGATGGAAGAATGGAAAGGCCTGGGAGTCAACGGTGGTGTAGGCATGGAAGGCTTACGAGCCAATATTGAGGAGACAGAGAAAGAGATTTCCTACCTCAAAGGCGAACTTAAAGATTTGCAAGACACCGGAGGAGCATCCAGACAGACGGATGCTTACCGGGATTTGACCGGGGAGATCACCAGAACAGAGAGAAAACTTCAGGAATACAAAGACTTGCGTTCTTCAATGCTGTTGGACGGCTCTAACCTGGAGGAATCCGAAGCATTCCGGAAGAATGAGCTGGCAATCCAGGACGCTACGAAGCGGTTAAGGGAATACAATGCCGAAAAAGCCAGCATGGAAAAGTCTGGGAGTGATGTAAAGCTGTCTGGACAGTGGAAAAATGCTGCTGCGGGAATCCTCTCAAAGTCTCTCTCTGGTATGAAATCTACACTGGGACAGGTCACAGCTGGAATCAAAACCGCCGGTGGAGCGTTCGCATCACTGATTCATCGGTTCAGAAACGGAATCCCGGTATTTAGTCGGGTAAAAAATGCAGCAGGCGGTCTTGGCGGAGCCTTTAAAACACTTGGAATAACAGCTAAATTTATGTTGGCGTCATTCCTTATCAGTAACTCCGTGAGAGGCGCTGCAGATGGTTTTAAAAACCTTGCGAAATACTCAAGTAGTACCAACGCCGAACTGTCATCGTTGATGAACAGTCTGAATCTGTTGAAAAACAGCCTGGCATCTGCGTTTTCGCCAGTACTCAGTGCTATTGCACCCGCACTGGATACTCTCATCAACTACTGCGTAAATGCGATCAATGCCATTGGTCAGTTGTTTGCAGCACTGACTGGTCAAGGAACGTATTACAAAGCAGTGAAAGGCAACCAGGACTTTGCGGCGGGACTGAGTAAATCAGCTGACAAGGCTAATAATTCCGCAAAAACACTGAAAAATACTCTGATGGGCTTCGATGAGATCAACAAACTGGACGATGATTCCGGATCCGGCGGCTCTGGCGGAAGTGGAGGCGGTGGTTCAGCCGGCTCTTTCGATATGGTTCCGGTAGAAAATGCCTATGCTGATTTCGCAAAGCGGATCAAGGATGCCTGGGCAAAAGCAGATTTTACAGAGCTTGGCGGTATATTCGGAACAAAGATCCGGGATGCACTGAACAATATCCCCTGGGACAAGATCAAAGAAACAGCTCAGAAGGTTGGAAAATCCCTTGCAACGTTCATCAATGGGGCAGTGGAGGTATCCGGCCTTGCAGATGCCGTGGGAAACACGGTGGCACAAGCACTGAATACCGGTGTAGCTGGTGCGGATTCGTTCATGAAAAACTTGCACTGGGACAGCGTCGGACAGTTTGTTGCTGATTCGATGAATAGTTTTGTCAAAAAAGCAGACTGGAAGGGCATCGGAACGGCGGTCAGAGATGGTGTAAATGGAGTGATCACGGCGAAAGCCACATGGGCTGAAGCATTTGATTTCAAGGCGGCAGGAGAAGCAGTAAAAACGGCTGTCAAAAATGCACTGACGGGCATTAAGTGGACTCAGGCCAACACCGGAGCGGCCAGTCTCGGAAAAGGCATTGCTACAGCACTGAATAGCATCATGACGACAGATACCTTTTCTTTGATCGGGAAATCCGCGGCAGGAGCTGTAAACACTGTGATTTCCGGGGCGTATGCGTTCATCGGGACTATTGACTTCAAGGGTTGGGGAAAGAGTATTGCAGCGGGGATTAACAGCTATTTTGGAAAAATGAACTGGCCAGAAGCAGGCCTTACTTTTTCAAAAGCCGTCAACGGTATTCTAGACACATTGTTGTGGGCCTTAAGGGACACAAACTGGCAGAAAGTGGGACAGAGCATCGGAAACTTTATTGCTAACATTGACTGGAATAGTGCTTTAAGTAAAATCGGCCAGATTGTTTGGGAGGTCATCAAAGGAGCTATTACGGCGGCAATAGAAGTGGCGAAGAAGAAACCAGATATTATTGTTGATCTCGGAGCAATTTTACTTTTTAAGGTAGTAACAACTGCGGCACTACATGCTGGCGCGGTTTCAATTTCAACGGCTCTTGCCACGGCTTTGAGCGGTCTTAGTGGTGCTGTTCTATCACCATTGGGTTTGGCGATAGCGGGAATTGTTGCTGTGGGAATAGATGCTATTGGAGCAGAAGGAATAGCAAAAGCAATTAAGGCAGACACGATATCTGAAGGAGTAAAAATTGCTTTTAATGAAGCTTCAAAGAATTTAAAACAGTCGTTCCTGGAAGAAGGGAAACAATACAGAAAAAATTTTTTAGATACCCTGGATGGAAAAACAACGGAGCATGACTCTGCAAGTGGCGAAAGCTTTGGAGGCGGTGGAAGAGATTTTACAATCAGTGTCAAGGCTAAAATAGTTACCCCTGCTTCCAGTTTAAAAAAAGATATCCTCAACGGCTGGAACAGCCTCGGGAATACGACCGTGCAGCTCGGCACAAAGCTCCTCTCGGGTTCATCCACCGGCCTCCGCAACGAGGTGTGGAACGGCTGGGATAGACTCGGAAACACTACCGTTTCTGTAGGAACCTCCCTCAAAAGTGGCTCTTCCTACGGCCTGAAAAAAAGTGTCGTAAACGGCTGGAATGGCTTAAAAAGCACTGTCGTGTCCGTTGGAACCTATCTCAGAAGTGGGGCTACTCGCGGACTTCGAGATTCCGTTGTGAATGGCTGGAACGGTCTTGGCGGAGTAAGCGTATCAACTGGTGTTGGTATTCGTGATTCTTCCAGTGATCTATGGAACAAGGTTCAAAATCTATGGAATAACTATGGTGCAAAACAGACACTGTGGTTCCAAATCAATCCTACGGCAGCCAGTTGGACTCCAGGACGGAAAGCTGCCGGCGGTCTCTACACTTCCGGTCAGTGGCGACCCATCACGGCAGCAGCATCCGGCGGAGCCTTTTCTGCCGGTCAGATGTTCATAGCCCGTGAGGCAGGACCGGAACTGGTAGGAAGTATCGGAAGAAGTACAGCAGTCATGAACAACACCCAGATTGTTTCGTCTGTGACGGCTGGAGTTTACTCCGCTGTGGTATCAGCGTTCAGTCAGTATGCGGCAACGCAGAACAGACAAAGTGGTACGGCAAGCATCAACGTCTATGTGGGCGGTAAGCAGGTTACGGACGTAGTGATCGAGGAAGTCAACCGGCGGACGAGTGCAAATGGCGTATGCCCGATCATGACGTAAAAGGCGGTGAACCGGTGGGCGACTGATCAGGTCAAAGAACCGACGGCCGCCCGATTAAATGCAAGGAGTGATGAATAATGAATGTGCTTACGATCGGTGGAAAGGTAATGCCCCGAGTGCAGAAGCTGAGTATATCTCATGAGGCTGTCTGGTCAAAGAACGCGGGCCGTGGAGCTACCGGGGCTATGATCGGAGATATCATAGCCCGGAAAACAAAACTTGAAATCACATTTTCCCCCATGTCGGATGCAGACGGTGTTCTTCTGGACACCGCCATCGCTCCGGCTTTTTTTAGTGTCATGTATAAGGATCCCGGCACAGGGAAAATGGAGACCAAGACCATGTACGCCGGGACACCGAAATACCCGGTATATACCTATGCGGACGGTTTTCCACGGTATGTGGGAGTAGCCGTAAATTTGATTGAAAAGTAAGAAAGGACTTTTTTAAGATGAAAAAAGTAATGAAAAACAGCGAAATGGTAAACATCGTAAATGGTCTTGTAGCGATGCAGGAACGGGAGACGAAATCCGGTGAGAAGATGTTCCCTAGCCGCATCCGTGTGATCTATGCAATCAAGAAGAACAAGGAACTGCTGGTTTCCCTGCTGACACCCTATGAGGAGTCACGGAAGGAGCTCCTGGAGGAATATGGTACAAAAGCAGATGAAAATGGTCTGGTATCTGTTCGGAAAGACTGTATTGAAAAATGGAACAAAGAAATCGGCGAACTGCTGAATATCGAAGTTGAGGCTGATATTCATATGGTCAAGTTCGAAGAAATCGACGGTCTGTCCCTGTCAATGAATGACCTGGAAGCTATTGATTTCATGCTGGAAGCCCCGGAGGGGTTCGCGGAGTAAAAGGAGGCGTAAGCCATGTACAAAACATCTGAAAAATTCAAAAATGCGGTATATGGCGACAGTAGAACCTTTCTTGCAAAAGTCAGTGACGGAACACATTCCTCCAGTGAGGAAATCTTGTCACTCAAGCAGGCTTCCCGGTCCGTATCTGGTGACTGTATAAGCGTCGGCGGAGCAGTCAGTTCATATGTAGAAATCAAGATGTGGGACCCCGGATTTACTCTGAATGGAACAGAACTGGAGATCAGCATCGGCATGACAATTGATTCTGAACCAGAATGGGTCCCTCTTGGCCTTTTCACGGCACAGAAGCCGAAGTCAGATAGCGGCGTTGTGACTTTTACAGCCTATGACCGGATCCAGACCCACATGAGTGGGGCGTTTATGTCAGAACTGACGTATCCCTGTGACGGTAAGGCTGTCCTGGCGGAAATGGCAAAAAAGACCGGTGTTCCGATCATTACGATCAACCTGCCGGATGGTGTCATGATTCCGAAACGTGCAGTCTCAACGGATAGCATCGTGGATGAGTCCGGAAATCCGGTGACAGACACAAAGTATGTCACGCCCTTTGATGGTTACACATACCGGGAAGCTTTGTCTTACATAGCCCAGTTCTACGGCATGTTTGCCACGATGGACCGGGCTGGAAATGCGGTATTCCGGTGGTATGCGGCGGCAGACTGTTCCATCAGCGCTGATCGTTACTATGATGATCTGACTTTGGGTGAATCTGTTTTCACAGTGGAGAAGATCATCTGCCAGGCCGGGAACGATACTCTTTCAGCCGGGGAAGGGACTGCGTGCATGCAGTTGGAAAACCCGGTAATGACGCAGGATCGGCTTACGGCGGTCCATCAGCAGATCAAGGGGATTGAATTTCTTCCGGCTTCCGTGTCATTCCTGGGGGATCCACGGATAGATGCGGGAGATATCATCACGGTGACGGACAAGACTGGTAATGTGGTGAACATCCCCGTGATGTCACTGGTGCAAGATTATGATGGAGGATTGCTGACAGAGGTTCAGTCATTCGGAAAAGTAGAATCTGAGTCGTCGCAAAACAAAGGGCCGACCGATCAAAAAATAGACAGACTATATAAAGATCTGTTCCTGGTCAAGGAGCTGGTGGGCGAAAAAGCCTCTTTCGGGTATGTGTATAGCGTTTCAGCGAAGGTCAGGAAGCTAGAGACGGAGACTATTACTGCGGACAGGATAGATGTAAACGGTATCTTTGCGAAAGATATAACAGCGACTGGAACGATTATGGGGGCAACTCTGAAAGGTGGAACAATTGACGGAGGAACGATCACCGGAGGAACAATCAAAGGTTCACTTGTTTACGGAGCTGACTATTCAAAATTCGGTAACTTTGTGTTTGCTGACGGAAACACATATTCGTCGGAAGATGGTCTGTTTATACAATTCACGACTAAACGGAACAACCTGGTGCCTACTGACGGGAATCCTGTTTTCAGCATATCCAATAACGGCGGGAATTTGTTTAAAGTTTCCAGTGATGGATATATAGAAGGTACATTACACGGCTCGGCGTCATCGTTAAGAAACGCCGGAATAAATGTCATCGGAATGGTAGCCAGCGATACAGTTACCGCATGGGGAAATTTGTTAAATAGTGTACATTTTATCAATAATGAATCCTCACAAATTGTTACTGATAATCCTTCGACCTGGGGAATGATTTTTAACATGGCAATGGGGCCGGAGGTTCATCAGATCTGGTGCACACAACCGACAGGCGCATTGTTTCACCGCGGGGGAAATAGCGCCGGATGGAGCGGAACATGGCGGGAAATCGTGGATTCTTCTAATTATGCAAAGATTACAGGAGAGTCATATACTGTCGGTAGCAGCTGGAAAGCGCTTACACCCTATGCAGGTGATAATATGACAGCACTCGGTATGACTGGATATAGATACACTCGACTATATGCCGCAAGCGCAACTATCAGTACATCTGATGAGTGCGAAAAAAATATTCTTTCAGGGATAACAGAACCCTATGAAAAAATGTTCATGGAGCTTACGCCAATCCTGTATATGTGGAAAAACTTCGGCAACGAACTGAAACCACATGACCGGGTTCATTGCGGGTTAGGCGCACAAAGCATGTATGCCGTAGCGGAAAAATGCGGGCTTTCCGCCAAAACGCTGGCAGCTATTTGTCGTGATGATCTGACGGAACCCACGGCAGACGGCAGGACGGAACGCTGGGGGATTGCATATGAGGAATTGATACCCTTGACTATTCACATGACGCAGAAAGCACTCGGAAAAATTGAAAATATCGAAAGTTCGGTGAATGAGTTAAACAGAGAAACTATAAAAATAGCATTTTTGCAAGAACAGATAGAACAGTTATACAGTTACGTCAGAGAACTAAAAAAGCAAATATCAGAAAGGGGATAAAACTATGTTGACAGAGACGGCAAAAAAAGTAACTATCACAGCTACCTCGGTGGCAGAGATTGAGAAAAAGAAAATCGTGTTGGAGAATTACACCGCAACGGTGGATTCGGAGAATCCGGAGAACATGAGCATGAATAGATTCTTCCCAAACGCAGAGTCAAAAGAATTGTACAAGGATCACCGGGCTGAATGCAGGGAAGATTACGCGGCATTCATGGAAAAAGCGTACGCCCTCCAGGATGAGATGTTTGCTATGCCGAAAAAATAAGAGGTGAAAAACGATGGAAAAAGTTCTGATTGCAGATTTTTCAAGTGGTAAAGACCGGGTCACAGTCCGGGGTCTCTGGCAGTTCGACAGGGGCGTGAAGTTGAAAGTGATCGGAATCAACGTGGCAGACGTAAACCGCGTTGATTTTGCGCCCGTAATCGCTTCAGAGGCGGTGCCGGTGGTAGTTACCCCGGACGAAGACGGCACATTCACCGTTTCTATTCCGGGAGCAGCTACAAAAAGCCCCTACGACGTGACCGCGTATATCTATGTAGATACCGCCGAATACGGCTACACTGTGAAAGCCGTCAGTATGCCGGTGATTCTCCGCCCAGAAGCCGGAAAACCCGGAGAAGAAGAAAAGCCAGATCCGTTCGGGGAAGTGGTCGAAAAGGTCTCTGGATATGCCACAGCCGCACGAGATTCCGCCAGGGTTGCGGCAGAATCTGAGAAAGCAGCATCCGAATCCGCTACACAGGCGGAGAAAGCAAAAGAAGCTTCCAGGGGATCAGCAGAGAAAGCATCCGAATCAAAAGAAGCTGCCACAACGTCAGCCACGGCCGCCGCCGAGTCCGCCGGCCGGGCCCGGGAATCCGCCGCTATCGCCCGCTCAGCCGCCGATGAGGCTACGGAGAGCGCCACCGCCGCGGCTGAATCCGAAACCACCGCGGCACAGCAGGCACAGAATGCCGAACGATCCGCGACAGACGCATCAGGTTCAGCCGAATCCGCCAGCCAGTCCGCTGAGACTGCCAAAACCGCCGCAGACGCCGCCGGGAAATCAGCATCAGACGCACAGCAGGCAGTCAGATCAGCGGCCGAGAGTGCGTCAACAGCAACAGCAGCGGCCCAGACGGCCACCACCGCCGCCGGGAAAGCATCTGAATCCGCAACGATAGCTGCCCAGGCCGCCGAGACCGCAGGGCAGAAAGCCATAGCAGCGGAAACGTCGGCCAGCAACGCCGCAGAATCAGCGACCGCCGCCGAGAAGTCCGCAACAGCCGCAGGAGATTCCGCAAGCGCCGCGAAAACGTCTGAGACGGCGGCAGAAGAGGCAGCACAGACCGCGCAGGAGCAGGCGGAGAAAATCAAGGCGAGTGCAGAACAGATTGAGAAAAACAAGACTGATGTTACTTCGCTAAAGGAAGATACTGCTGCGCTGCAGAAGCGCCAAAATGTTCTTGTTGGCAGTGATACAGGCAACCCAGTAAGCTGTGATGATGCCTTTTCTGCACCATTGTGTGGGCTGTATGTGTACGGAAAGAGCACGCAGGACGGAACGCCCAGCCCCGATAACCCTGTGCCAATTATAAGTGCAGGGGATGGCGGGAGCGTGGCGGTGAGGGTGACGGGGAAAAACATGCTGAATCCAGCCCTGTTCCAAGACAATAAATATCAAAATTTTAATGTTAATTCCAATTATTATGATATTACAAATTCTGATTCGTATTGGATAACAGGCTTTCAACCGTGCTTACCGAATACAACCTATCGCCTTAATGTGAACATAGAAGGCGGTTGTTTTTATGATAAAAAAAGAATGTAATCGGTGTTACCGGATTTGAATTTTCATTTAAAACGCCAGCGAAATGTGCGTATTACTGTGTCAATTTTTCAACATTGGGAACGCCATATGGTACGCCAGTCATTGCAACAGTGAGTGAATCCGCTGCCTACTCCCCCTACTGTGAACAGCTCCTTACCCTGCCCACGCCAAACGGATTACCTGGCATCCATGTCACGTCTGGCGGCAACTACACTGACCAAAACGGCCAGCAATGGGTGTGCGACGAGGTGGACTTGGAGAGAGGGGTGAAGGTGCAGAGGGTGAACGCTGTAGACTTGTCAACCTGTATAACTACGACTATCACTAAGTTTGCGGTAACAAAACGACTTTCGATTCAGTTGCTGCCCTATGGCCGTGATTATAAAACAGAAGCCCTATGCAATAAATTGCCATTTTTGGTTTCGTTTAGCAAAGATACCCCGCACTTTTATGTAGACAAAACCAATGTGCAGATTTTTATTCCTAATGACGCCAAAAAACCGGAAGAAGGAGAATACATTTTATTCTACGCTCTCTCCACCCCCATCGAAACACCACTCACCTCTGATGAGATAGCCGCATATAAAGCCCTCACCGCTTATGCGCCCGACACCGTAGTGCAGGCCAGCGATGGCGCTGGCATCAAGCTGGACTACCAGCGGGACGTAAATCTCGTCGTCAAAAATCTTGAGGACGCAATGGCGTCCATGACTACCACATAAGGAGGTACCTATGGCAATTAAATCAAAAGCCCGACACGACCTGACCCTGCGCTCCATCAAACGCGAGATCGCCGCCGGACGTGACGTGGCGTACTGGCTGGATAAGGCGTATACCCATTTGGACAGCGGCCTGCTGACGGAGGACGACATCGCAGAAGTGGAGACTCTGGCACAGGCGTACTACGACGCTCTGGACGCTGAGGACAGCAAAGAAGATGCCACAGATGATACAGAGACAGTCAGCTAAAGATGGTTTTAGCGAAGTAAAAAAAAAAAAACGAAATTCAGCATAAAAATCGGGGCTATATAGCTCTGTTTTTTTTAAAATAAGGAAGGTGATTTTATAAATCCAATCAGAGCAAAACCGCAGAGAAGAACGTTACATATTATATTGAAAGAATTATTCAGAAAGAGAGGATATGCAAATGAAAGTAATTGATTCATATAATGCCCTTGTTGGTGGTATTGTTGCCGTATTGACATACATCTTCGGAGAGCACTGGATGATGTTCGCGTTGTTCCTGGCCTTCAATGTGGCAGACTGGCTGACCGGCTGGATGAAGAGCCGCATGGCACACAAAGAGAACTCAGAAGCCGGCTGGAAAGGTGTGCTGAAAAAGCTCGGATACTGGATCATGATCGCCGTGGCTTTTGGCGCCAGTGCAGTGTTCACAGAGATCGGAAAAACTATCAACGTGGATCTGGGTGTGACTGTGCTGCTGGGCTGGTTTGTGCTGGCATCCCTTCTGGTAAATGAAATCCGTTCGATCTGCGAGAATTTCGTGGAGGCTGGCTATAAGGTGCCGAAGATCCTGACAAAAGGTCTGGAAGTGGCTGAAAAGGTTGTGAATAAAGATGATGAAACAGGGGGCGAGTGATCGTCCTCTTTTTAATGAGTTAAAAATGAGTTACAGATGAATTAAAACGTATTTCTCTGGCGGATTCCGCTGGGGAGAAAGGAGACAAAAAATATGAGTACATTAAGCATCAAAAAGAATTACCTTACAAATAACCGTTGTTATAAGGACGGGAGAACGTGCAAAAAGATCGGCATCCAGATCCACACAATTGGCACAGGCCAAGGAACTGCTCAAAGCGTGGCCGATTACTGGAACCAGTCCGCGGTATCGGCCTGCGTTCACTACATCTGCGATGCGGA
>ERZ824488.946-NODE-946-length-34888-cov-15.525565_pt1 | contig 34888 bp, 27 predicted proteins | sample MGYA00519936_ERZ824488 | MGnify/ENA primary metagenome ERZ824488 (study PRJEB31778, sample SAMEA3449153) | human gut metagenome | biome: human gut; feature: human-associated habitat; material: faeces | place: United Kingdom | collected 2010/2012 ... | reverse complement strand
ACTCGCCCTTTAAGGCATGTGCTTTCTCAGTCAGAAACAGGAGTGTTTTCCTTTTGTCCGTTTCAGACTGAACACGGCTTATCAGCCCTTGATTTTCCATTCTTTCCAGCATCGTCGTAAGAGATGTTATCGCTAATCCGCATTTAGTCGAGAGTGATCTGATTGAGATACCATCCTCCTGCCACAGCACATAAAGAATGCGCCCCTGGGCTCCATTGAACGCATCAATATTCTTTTCGCTGAGAATCTTCTCAAAAATCCGGTCCCCAAGCTGTTTTATTTTGGTAACAAGAAATCCGCCGTTCATTTTCATGCAAATGCTCCTATATAGTAGTTTGCTTCAAATAATACCATATAGGAGCGTTGTTGTCAAGAGGCTGTATGTCTAAAACATCCGGCGAGTTTTTCATAGCCTGCGCTTTTTGTGTTCTTTCCGCCCGAAAGCATTGACGCACCGCGCCGAATCCTGTATCATGAAGCTGTTCATTCGGCTGTTTTCGCCCGTTTGGGCATTGTGCAACTGCTTTTTCTTATTATGAAAGGAGTCCTTTCCTCATGGCGATGAATCTGACCCAGAAAATCCTGTCCGCGCACCTGCTCAGCGGTGAACTGATTCCCGGCTCGGAAATCTCTATCCGCATTGACCAGACGCTGACGCAGGATTCCACCGGCACGATGGCGTACCTGCAGTTCGAGGCGATGGGCGTCAAGCGTGTCAAGACAAAGAAGTCCGTGGCGTACATTGACCATAACACGCTGCAAACTGGCTTTGAAAACGCGGATGACCACTATTACATCCAAACGGTGACGAAAAAGCATGGCATTTACTGCTCTAAGCCCGGCAACGGTATCTGCCATCAGGTACAGCTGGAGCGCTTCGGCGTGCCGGGCTACACGCTGCTCGGCTCGGACAGCCATACGCCCACGGGCGGCGGCATCGGGATGCTTGCCATCGGCGCGGGCGGACTGGACGTTGCGGTCGCGATGGGCGGCGGCGCGTATTATCTGGCGTGCCCGCGTGTCGTCGGCGTGCGCCTGCATGGCAAGCTGTCCTACGGCGTTGCGGCGAAGGACATTATTCTGGAAGTCCTGCGCCGGCTGACCGTCAAGGGCGGCGTCGGCAAGGTGATGGAGTACATCGGCGACGGCGTGAAAACGTTGAGTGTCCCGGAGCGCGCGACGATTACGAACATGGGCGCGGAACTCGGCGCGACGACCTCCATCTTCCCGTCGGATGAAGTGACCCATGCGTTCCTCAAAGCGCAGCAGCGCGAGCAGGACTTCGTGCCGCTGTCCGCAGACCCGGATGCGACGTATGACGAAATCCTCGACATTGATTTGACCGCGCTTGAACCGCTCGTTGCGAAGCCCCATATGCCTGACATCGTGGAAACCGTCAAGCAGTGCGGCCCGATTAAGGTCGATCAGGTGTTTATCGGTTCCTGCACCAACTCCTCCTATACGGATATGATGCGCGTTGCCCGCATTTTGAAGGGCAAGACTGTGCATCCGGACGTAAGCCTGGTCATCGGCCCCGGATCGAAGCAGGTGCTGACGATGCTGGCACGCAACGGCGCTTTGGCGGACATGATTGCGGCGGGCGCGCGCATTCTGGAATCCGCCTGCGGGCCGTGCATCGGCATGGGGCAGTCGCCGCGCACGAACGCTGTCTCCGTTCGCACGAACAACCGCAATTTCTACGGCCGCAGCGGCACCAAATCCGCCGGCATTTACCTTGTCTCCTGCGAGACGGCGGCTGTCACGGCGCTGACTGGCGTGCTGACGGATCCGCGCTGCCTTGACATTGACCTCGACATCCCGATGCCGGAGACGTACACCGTCAACGACAATCTGGTCATCCCTCCGGTCGCGCCGGGCGAAGAGGAGACGGTGGAGGTCGTCCGCGGCCCGAACATTCAGCCCTTCCCGCTGGGCAAGCCGCTGGCAGACGCGATTTCCGGCAAGGTGCTGCTGAAGATGGAGGACAACATCACCACCGACCACATTGCACCGTCGGACGCGAAGCTTCTGCCGTTCCGCTCGAACGTGCCGTACTTGTCGGACTTCTGCCTGACGCCCGTGGACGCGACGTTCCCGGCGCGCGCGAAGAAGGAAGGTGGCGGCATCCTCGTTGCGGGCATGAACTACGGGCAAGGGTCGAGCCGCGAACACGCCGCGCTTGTCCCGCTGTATCTGGGCATCCGCGCCGTCGTCGCGAAGTCCTTTGCCCGCATCCATCAGGCGAACCTCATCAACAATGGCATTCTCCCGCTGACGTTCCAGAATGAGGCGGATTACGACCGCATCGCGCAGGGCGACACGCTGAGCCTGCCGCACGTCCGCGAGACGGTGGAAAGCGGCAGCGACACGTTCGTGCTGCATAACGACACGAAGGGCGAAGATTACACCGTGCTGATGCCCCTGACCGCGCGCCAGCAGGGCTGCATCCTCTATGGCGGGCTGCTGAATTATACAAGAGAGAGCGCAAAGGCGGAATAAGATAGTTTGTCCCCCGGAAGTATGGGCTTCCGGGGTTATTATTTCAGGCGGAATAGAGAGGCTTGCGAAAATCTGCTGCTTTTGCTACAATCAAGGGGGAAGGAGGCTGCCCTGATGAAAAATATCAAGTACACCGTCTCGCATCCTATCTTTGTGTTCATGAAGAAGCATTTTTGCCCGCACTGCAAGGCAGCACTCACAGTGGAAACGGCGCATCATTTGGTGAACTCCCGTTCCGAAGAAGCGAAGAACTACGATTTTTCCACGGAAGACGGCAAGATGATTGGCACAGTTGACTTCCGCAATCCGTATTTTGCCTGCCCGAACTGCCATGCGGAGTTTTCGGTGGAAGAATTGTGGAAAATGGAGCAGGAGAAAAGGGCAAGCAGATAACGCAGGCGAATTGAAAAAATCGTATGATGCAGCAAAACAGCCGGGGACTGCCTTTCCAGCAATCCCCGGCTTTCGTAATCCCAATGAACCCTTACTTGACTTCCAGCAGGTTCTTGCATTCCGCGAACGCGCGGCGGCCAATGATTTCAATCGTCGCGGGCAGGGTTACGCTCTTGAGCTTCGTGTTGCCCTCAAACGCCTGCGCGCCGATTTCCACCACCGGCAGACCCGCCACCGTGTTCGGAACGGTCAGCGTCGATGCCGTGCCGTTGTACTTGACGACCACAATGCCCGTCGAGTCGTCACGAACCGCGAACACGAAGTCGCCTGTCACGGTGAATGCCTTGTTGACAGATTCGAGCTCCGTATTGCCGGACAGCGCCTTAATCGTGATGGTGTAGTCGCCCGGCTGCAGCAGCTTCAGACCCGGCACCGTGTAGTTCAGCGCCGCCGTTTCGCCCAGCAGCGCAGCCGTGCCATCCGGCGTGGTCAGCAGCAGCTGATACTTCGCTGCGCCGCCAGCAGCCGTCCACGTCACCGTCAGGTCCTCGCCCTGCTTCGCGGCAGGAACGGTCACAGTCAGCGGATCGTCGGTCACATACAGCGTCAGGGACTGCGCCGGGGAAAGTTCGCCAGCGGTCGTTCCGTAGTAGGGCTTGAACTGAATCGTGCGGACACCGTTGCCGCTGCCCAGCGAAGCGAAGGCGCGCTCGATAACCGTCACATCGCCAGTCGTCGGATAGCTGGTATTTGCCTTGCCGTCCACATACAGGACGACCTTCGTCGCGTTCTTGGTGTTGACCGTGAACGTCACCGGCACATTCAGCTTCACGCGGCTGGGATTCATGGTGAAGTTGACGACTTCCGGCTTGTTGACCACGGTCGTCGTCAGTGTAATCGTGTACGCCTTAAACTTTTCGCCCGCGGTCGTGCCGTTGTAAGGCTGGAACTGAATCGTACGGACGCCGCCATTATTCCCCAGCGACGAGAACGACATCGTGAACTCGTACTTCGACATGCTGGTCGTTACGTCCTCAAAGCGGCGGTTCACCTGCCCGTCGACATACATCAGCAGCTTCGTTGCGTTGTCCAGATAAACAGTGAATTTAATCTGCTCGCCCAGCACCGCGGTCGTCTTGTCAATCTTGACATTCGCAATCACGGGGGCAGCAGACGAACCGCTCATCAGGGAAATGGTCGTTGCGGTGGTCTTGTCGCCGCCGACTGCGCCGTTGTAGGCTTGGAACGCAATGGTACGCTTGCCCCCGTTGTTCCCCAGCGAAGAGAACGCCATGGTGAAGGTGTATTCCGTCATATCAGGGGTGATGTTCTCGAAGCGGCGGTTGACACTGCCGTCGATGTACATCAGCACCTTCGTGGCGTTCTTGATGCGCAGGGTGAAGGTGATGTTTTCGCCCAGCGTCGCGTTCGGATTGCTGATTTCCAGCAGCTCAACCCGCGGCTTGTTCGCCACGCTGATGGTAATCGTCTTGGTGTCGGACATAGCGCCGGGCGTGTTGCCATTGTAGGGCTGGAACGCCACCGTGCGCACGCCGCCGTTTGAACCGAGCGTCGAGAAGGACATCTGGAACGTCGTTGCGCCGTCCTTCACGTCGTAGATGTAGCGGTTCAGCTTGCCATCAATGTAGACACGCATCTTCGTTGCGTTCTTGGTGTTGATGGTGAAGGTGATGGTTTCGTTCAAATCAACCGTGGATTTGTCCAAACTCCAGCTGGTCACGGTCGGCTTGTTCGGGCTTTCGTTTGCGACAGTCACAACACGTTCGGAGGTCTTTTCACCCGCCGTCGTGCCGTTATAGGCTTGGAACGCAATGGCGCGCTTGCCCCCATTGCTTCCCAGCGACGAGAACGACATGGTGAAGGTGTATTCCGTCATATCGGGGGTGATGTCCTCGAAGCGGCGGTTGACGCTGCCGTCGATGTACATCAGCACCTTCGTGGCGTTCTTGATGCTCAGGGTGAAGGTGATGTTCTCGCCCAGACCCACGGTCGTCTTGTCGATATTCTTTACCGTTACCTGCGGCTTGACAGACGGCTTCGTCAGCGTAATCGTTTGTTCAGCGGACTTTTCACCGGGCGTATTGCCATTGTAGGCTTGGAACGCGATGGTGCGCTTGCCCCCGTTGCTCCCCATCGAGGAGAAGGACATGGTAAGCGTCGACGTGTCGGTGGGCACGTCGTAGATGTAGCGGTTGACGCTGCCGTCAATGTACATCAAAATCTTGGTGGCGTTCTTCGTGTGGATGGTGAAGGTGATATTCTCGCCCAGTTCCGCCGTCGCCTTGTCCATTTCGAACGTCGGTTTGCCCGGAATAATCACATCCGCGCGGTCGATGTTTTCGAGGTCATCCGGCACGTCCGTAGGCGCGGGGGTCGACGCGGGTTCTTCGGTCGGCACGACAACAGGTTCTTCGGTCGGCACGACAACAGGCTCTTCGGTCGGCACGACAACAGGCTCTTCGGTCGGCACGACAGCGGGCTCTTCGGTCGGCTCAACAACGGGTTCCTCGGTCGGCACGACAACGGGTTCCTCGGTCGGCACGACAACAGGTTCTTCGGTCGGCACGACAACGGGCTCTTCGGTCGGCACGACAACGGGCTCTTCCGTCGGCTCAACTACAGGTTCTTCCGTCGGCACGGGCGTGGGTGCAGGGGTCGGCACGGGTTCTTCCGTCGCAGCCGCAAGCACCAGCAGGGCACAGGGCATTTCCACGCCGCTCGCGAAAACACCGGTGTGACGCTGATTCTCAATGCCCTCTTCCGGCACAGGATGCACTGCATCCGCCGCCAGATAGCCATATGCAACGCCAGCCGTCTGGTCATACACGCAGACGGAAATCCGTTCATTCAGCTGACCCTTCTGCGGACGATGCGTCACATACACTACGCCAGTTACCTGACCAACCAGCTCATCGCCCGTCGGATTCAGGTACAGCTGTGCGCTGCTGAACGTCGCGGCAAAGCCGGAGTCAAAGAACTCGTTATCCAGCACGGAGCGGCTGTAATCTACGGCTGCTTCGTCCACGATTTCGGGCGCTTCCGTTACCTCGGGAACATCCGTCGTTTCGGGGATTTCCGTCGTTTCGGGGATTTCCGTTGTTTCAGGAACATCCGTCGCTTCGGGGATTTCCGTTGTTTCAGGAACATCCGTCGCTTCGGGGATTTCCGTTGCTTCGGGAATATCCGTCGCTTCGGGCGCTTCCGTTGCTTCGGGGATTTCCGTTACCTCAGGAACATCCGTCGCTTCCGGTGCTTCCGTCGGCACGACCTCAACCGTTTCCGTCGGCGGAGTTTCCGGCTCTTCTGCAGCCGCCGTCAGCACTGTTCCCATACTGCCCGTTACCATGAATACAGCCAGCAGGAAAGACAATGCCTTTCGCATCCACTTTTTGTCCTTCATCGTCCTCACTCCTTGTTCTGTGCAATCTTCCGGCACGACGTATGGTTGTGCCAATGGCAAGCGATTGCTGTTTTCCATCTTTCTTTTCGCGGCGAGCTGCAGTGCTCCCGGTGGATATAGCAATCTCTTTCCCAATTCCAGCTATATTGTAACAAATTACAAGTCGGCTGTCAATACTTACCGCGCAGAAAGCCGAATTTTATACGAAAATCAAGGCGCTTTCTCTGCATCTGTCTCGCGGAACTGATTTTTCCATTGCCGAATTGCCGTGGCCGGCAAATCAATTTGCGTCTCCCATGCGGAACAGATTCGCTCCTCCAGCACATCCAAATTCCCGCCGCGGGGCAGGACGGGCAGATTCGTGTCCTTCGCGATTTCACTTGCGCGGTTGTCTACCGCCAGAATCAGGCTTCGGCAGCCCATGTTCATTGCGTGGATGCCGCCGTGCAGCCGCGTGCCAACGTAGTCAATCCCGCCTGATGCCAAAAGCGCTGTGTAATCTCGCAGATTCGGCTGAATCAGGTGCAAATTCTGCGTCACGCGCGCATCCATTTGGCGCAGGCAGGCGTAGTCCTCAACTGCTTGCAGCCACACATACACCTCGCGGTAGTGCTTTTGCAGCATGGTCAGCATCTGCGCATCCTGCTCCGGGCTGCTGCGGTAGTCCGTCAGCGTTGTCACGACGCGCTCCGCCTTGTGCGTCGGAATCTGCGCGCATTTGTCGGCTGTCAGCCCCCACATTGTCGGGCACGCCGTATTCAGCACGTTCGTGATGCCCAGCTTCAGCAGGCGCTGGCGCGTGTATTCGTCGCGCACCGCGTGCAGGTACTGCCCATCCAGCAGCGTTTTTAGAATCCGCTTCGTGTATCCTGTCGGCTCGTCCTGGTATTGATACCACCCCGCGCCCAGCAAAATGACATGCGTGCGCTGAAATTTCTCACGAATCAGGCGGAAATTCAGCAGCTCCCGCTTGTGCAAATCGCCGCAGCGCATCATCACCGCGTCCCGCAGGCGGATATTCCACATCCTTTGGCGGCGCATGTCCGAGGAAAGCAGATTCGTCCCGCAGACAAATGCGAAATCCGCACTGCCGACGTGCTTCATCGATACCTTCGACAGCCTGTCCCGAACCGGCACGGCGACGGACAGCTGCACAGGAAAGCAGTCGTGCAGCACATGCTCACAGGCGTTGCGGATGATGAAATCTCCCTGATTCGCTGTTGAGATAGTAGGGTCGAAACGCACAATTTTGCGGCAGTGCTGCATTTCCTGATCGATCATGCCTTCTTCCTCCATTTGCGCAAGAAACTCCGCCCTTTTTCAAGCATCCAGCGATATTCTGCCGTCCGCCCCAGCGCCAGCGTGTACAGGAGCGCCGTCACCGCCGCGCAGGTGATGCCCTTGATGATAATCCATATCAGCGTATGCCCCATCCGCGCGCACAGCAGCAGCGACAGCGCCATCACCGCGCCGTTGAGCAGCAGCAAGCCTCCCTGCGCCTTGAAATACGCGGCAGCGCTGCGCCCGAAGGTGCGATGGAACAGCACTTTCGGCTCATACCAGAAGATGGTGCAGAGCCGTGCCAGCCCGGTTGCGCCGATGATGCCCGCTACGCCGAAGAAGTGCCCCAGCAGGATGGACAGCAGGATGTTGACCAGCGCCGTCATAAACATAACATACTTCATTTGCCGAAAAAGCCCCAGCGTTTCGCGGTACATCCACACGGGCGCGACGATGGTGCTCAGGTAGAATGTGAACAGCACCGCTGCTACCGTCCCTGTGTCCATCAGGTATTCTTCGCCCACCCAGATGGGGATGAAGTCCTGTACAAGCGCGCCGTACGCGGCGACGCAGAAGCCCGTAATCGCCCCGAAGAGGACAATCAGGTTGCGGAACATGGCGTATGACTTTTCCGAATTCTTCTCGGCATTCAGATTTCCCAAGCTGGCGGAAATGCCGGTAATCACGATGGAAACGAACGTCGTCACATACGTCGTCAGCGACGCGTAGTTGGAGTAGTAGCCGACGAACACCGTGCCCAGCATGACGGAAATCAGGATGTTGTCCGTGTTGTTGATGAGTATTGTCGCCAGCTTGTAGAGAAACATGGAGCGGATGTTGTCGTTCAGTTCCTGCTTGCGGTGCATCGGCGCACGTTTCTGCTTTTCCCGCAGGAAGGGGTACATCTTATCCGCTAAATGGCTCAGTACCGCATTCTGCAGGAGGGTGCAGGCGATCTGAATCAGCAAATAGCCAAGATAGCTGCTCCAAATCAGCAGGCACGCGATCTGCGCCGCATACTGCAACACCAGCGCCGCGGCGGAAACCATGTTCTGCAAATATGCCTTCTGGTCGGCCTGAATCAGCGTCGTTTTGTAGATGACCAGATAGGAAGCCACGGAGTTCGCCAAGTACAGCACATAGTAGACGATTAGCTGTGCCATCGGCAGCTCACTGCTGATGATGAGCGGCAGGAAGGGGATTACCGCCGCGCCCAGCAGCGCTACCGCCAGCGCAATCAGGCGGTAAATGCGACGATAATAGCCCAGCAGGTGCTGGATTTCGCCCGTGTCGCCCCGGTGCAGCGGGGCGTACAGGCTGTACACCAGCACGTTGCCCACGCCCAGCTCCGCCAGTGACAGCATGGCCAGAATGTTGCTGTACAGCCCGTTGACACCCGTATAATCCGCGCCCAGCCGGCGCACAAACACCGTTCGCACGGCAAAAGCCAACAGCAGCGTAACCACCTGCCGTACTGCGCCTACACCGATGTTGCGTGCTGTGTTTTCGCTCCTTGATGCTGTGTTCATGATTCCTCTCCGCCTGTTTCGCCTGTCTGCTCCTGCGCCGCGTCCTCCGGCTGCGGGTTAAACGTCAGGCGCAGTTTTTCCGGCGGCACAGTGCATCGCCACCTGCGCTTCTTCTGGCCGCGCGCATTTGCCTGCTGATCAGGCGTGTCCTCCGCGTCCGGCTGCCACTTGCCCAGCAGCCCCAAAAACAGTATGTTCAGGAAAACGCCCTCCGTGTTGATGCACAGGAAATACAGCAGGAAAACGCCCAGCACATACAGCAGCCGCTCCTTGGCAAATTTGGTGCGGATACCGAGGTACATCAGCCATAGCCAAACTGCCGGGAGAATCAACCCTGTATCCATGACGAAGGCGGCAAAGCCATTGGAAATGTTCTGCACCCTGTGTTCCAGCAGAATTTCCGCCTTCCGCTCCGAGAAAATGCCCTGTCCCGCAATGGGGGATTCCAGCCCGATTTCAAAGCCGCTGAAGGTGTCGTTCCACCGCGTGTAGAACGAACCGCCGGAATTTCGTCCGACAATCTTGCGTTCCACTACGCCCGTGACAGACTCGATGACAAACAGCAGTACCAGCCCAACGAACGCCGCCATCTTGATGCTGCGCGCCATTTTCCCGCCCTTTTTGCGGAATGCCACCGTCAGCAGCACAACGCCCAGACAAATGAAGCCTGTTGTGGACAACGTGCTGAGGATGGTAACGATCAGCAGCGCAATTGCCCAGCAGTATTTCTTCTTGCTCATGCCCATGCGCGTTTCGTCGCTCATCAGGAACAGCAGCGCGAAGTTCAGGAAAATCTGGTGGCTGCCCGGCTCGTTGAACATACCCGCGTTGCGGTGGAAAACCGGGATGTTCAGCCAGCCTAAGGTAAAATAAGGCGTCAGATAAAATCCGTTGACGCTGGAAACTTCGTAGTGCAGCAGCGGCAGCGGCAGCGACAGCAAATCGCCGATGACGAAGGAAATCAGGCTGATGGCCGCCTCTGCCAGCATGACTTTGGTATACAGCCGCATATACGTCTGATACCCGATGCAGCTTTGCAGCACCAGCACATAGCCGATGTTGCACAGCCAAATGACAATATCGTTGATGTGGATGCCGTTCTGCGGGTTGACAAAGCTCGTCAGCAGCAGCGCCGCCGTCAGCAGCAGCGTCAGGCGTATGTTCTGGGCGCTGATTTTCGGATGATGCGCCCGCGTCAGCAGCAGAATCGACGCAATCAGCATGGCTGCCATCAGCGGCATCCGCAACACCTGAAAATACAGCGAACCCATGCCCAGCACGCCAATCAGCACACAGAGTGCATCCACATGGTTCTTTGTGATTCGGATTTTCATCGTGCAATCTCCGTATAAATCTGATGCAGTATCTCCAGATTCTTCTGCGCATCATGCGTTTTTCCAGCGTGTTCTCGCCCGGCGCGCGCCATCTGCGCCGCTTTTTCCGGATGCGCGAACATCTCGCAGATATCATATGCCAGCAAATGCGGGTCGTCTGCCGGATAAATCAGCCCTTCCACGCCGTGCGTCATCAGACAGCGCACGCCGCCGACATCCGACGCAATGCACGGTACGCCAAGCAGCATCGCCTCGCCCAGCGAATTGGGGGAGTTTTCAATGCTCGACGGCAGCACAAATACCTGACTTTTTAGATACCGCTCCTTCATTTGCTGTGCATTCAGGCTTCCGGTAAAAACAACATGGTCGTAGAGGTCGCTTTCGCGCAGCAGACGGTGGATGTACCGTTCATAGGCATTGCGCGCAGGCGGCGGAATGCGTCCATAGTCCTTGCGCCCCACATAGAGCTTGACATCGGGATAGCGCTTGCGGACAATCGTCAGCGCCTGCAATAGCAGATGCAGCCCCTTGAGTGGCACATGCGCCTGACTGCAGAAGAGACTGTGCGGCTCGCAGCTGTCCAGCGACCATTCGCCGGTGTAGAACTCGTCCCGCAGCGTCTCATTGTTGAAATGATAGGCCGCCTGCGGGGCAAGCTCCGCCATGCAGGCAGCATCCCAATCGGTGCGCCCGATGACGTGCCGCACCCTGCGCAGGGCTTCCTGTTCATACTGCCCGACGCGGCGGTAGATTGCTTCCTGCCGGACGATATTGCCCTTCACCAAGTCCTTCAGCGTGTGCCCGTGGCAGACGTGTTCCGGCAGATAAGCGCGATAATGCTCCGCGTATATGGACAGAAGCCCCTGAATGGAAATTACAATCCGCTCGCGCATCCCCATGTGTTCCGCCGCATTAACCATGGCCAGCGTGTGCTGATTTTCCGTGCCCCAGAGGTGAATGACATCCGGCTGCTCTTTGCGCAGAATATCCTCCAGCTGCCGGGTGTAGGCTTCCCCACAGCGCTGCGTAGGGCGTGTGGGGTTGACAAGCCCGTAATAGCGGTAGCCGTCCACTTCGCCCGTCAGCGCTTTCGGCGCGTCAAACACATACGTCAGCGCCACATCCGGCAGCTGCGTCAGCCGCCGCGACAGCCCGACCAGCCAGCCCACGATATACACCGGGGGAAGCGATTCTTTTTCCGCAATGGCAGGGAGGATAATATTCCCCATCCACATGATCTTCACGCTTCAGCCCCTCCTTTCACTTTGCGCTGTGCGGCATGGTTATTCCGCTGCGCCCCGCGTCAGAAAATCCCGCAGCTTTTCCCGCTCCTGCGCCTGCGATTGGCAGTAGCGCGCAATGTTGCGCACATAGCGGTCATGCACGGCTTCATCCAGCAGCCTTTCCGGCGCAAAATCCGCCATGCTGGATACCGTTTTGCCCAATTCGTTTGCTTCCACCATTTGCAGCGTCCCGCAGCGGCTGCCCACAATCGGCACGCCCCGGAAGAGAATATCGAATACAACGCCGCTGCTGTGCAGGGAGTAATTCTCCGAATAGTTTAGGATGCAGTAACGGCATTGGCGAATCGCTTCGTCATACGCCGCTTCGGACAGGTATTCCAGCCGCAGCTCGATGTTCTTCGCCCCCGCGCAGACTGCCCGCAGTTCCGTTTCCAGCGGCGCTTCCTGCACCCGACCTGCAATCAGCACCCGATACGGCGTGTTCCGCAGCTGTTTTGCCGATTCAACAACGCCTTTGTCCGACGTAATCAGCCCGACCATGCCGAAATCATAGCACTTCTGCGCATACGGCACAGGCGGCTGCATCGTTCCTGTGCTGATGTAATCGGACACGACGCACATCGGCCGCCCATACGCCGCGCCAATGGCTGCATTGGGGCAGATAACGCCGCTGATTTTCCGCCTGCACAGCGCATACAGCCCCCGCTTCAGCAGCGAATTGACGCCGTCGGTGCTGTACTGGATGGCGTAGACCCGCGTTTCTTTCTTCTTGAACAGTGCAAGCCCCAGATACGCTGTTGCGACGGCGCTGCACTGGAGGACAATCACGTCATCCTGCGCTTCCCGCAGCAGCGCGCGCACGTTCTGGAACACGGCGCGTTTGTTACGCACCGCCGAACTGCCCACGATGTAATCATGCGGCAGACGAATCAGCTTGTCCCCGAAGCGGTCGCCGTACACCGGCCCGCCCGCAATGCGCACATCCATCTCCGCGCCGAACAGGTCAAGATAATTCTGCGCGACGGTGAAATAATGCCCAGCGGCAATGCCGTCTGTGCTGGTGCTCCGTACATCTGCCACAATCAGCCGCATGATGGTTCGTTCCTTTCGCCGCTTTTCTGCATTGCCTTGCTGTAAATCGCCATCAGCTGACGATAATTTGCTTCCGCCGTGAAATTCTCCTGATACGTTTTCAGCGCGCCTTCGCTGACGGATTCCGCGTGCTGCAGCCGATTGAGCGTCTGTGCCAGCTGCTCCGCCGAGTCCGCCGGAAACTTGAAGCCCGTCACGCCGTCCGAAATCAGGGAACCCGCGTTGCCTAAATCCGAGCAAATCACCGGCGTGGCGGCGCTGAAGGCTTCCACAATTGTCATCGGGAAGCCTTCATACCACTGCGTTGGCAGAATCAGCGCCTTGGACTGCCCCATCAGCGCCCGTGCCGCCGAATTTGGCACAAAGCCGCGCAGCTCCACCTGCTTCAGCTTTTCCCGCGTCAGATATTCGCGGCACCATGCTTCCTCCGGCCCTGTACCGCAGATGATCAGCTTCATGCCCCCGCCTGAACGCTCGTAGCGCGCCCACGCCTCCAGCAGCAGCCGGATGCCCTTGAGCGCATCCAGCCGCCCGATGTACACCACCTGATTTTCGCGCGCCGCGTATGGCACAATCGTCTCCGGCGGTTCCACAAAGTTCGGCTTTACGGACACGTTTTCCGGCGGAATCTGCTCAAGCGCCAGCAGCTTCTGCCGGTTGAAGTCCGTCAGGGTGATGTAATGCAGGCGGCTGTACGTTTTGAGGGCGCGGTGCAAACGTGTGCTGAGCACGCAGAGCACCGTCTGCAGGCGGCTGCCGCGGTAGCAGCGGTGCTTCACCGCGCAGTGCAGCCCCTTTTTCGTGCAGTCCTCGCAGATATGGCCGTCGCGGTAGAAAAGCGCGTTCGGGCAGAGCAGACGGAAGTTGTGCACCGTCTGCACCACGGGAACGCCCTCGCGCAATGCCGCGTAATACACTGCCGGGCCAATCAGCGGCAGCGTGTTGTGCACATGCACCAGCGAAATCCGGTTTTCGCGGATGCTCCGTCGAACCTCGCGGTATGTACGGATGCTGAAAAACATCCCCAGCGCACTGCGGATTTTCTCCAGCGCTCCCATGCGCGAAATCTCCTCGTTCCGCCGCACATACAGCGCCGCAGCGTGACCGTGCGTTTCCAGCAGGTGCTTCTCGTTCGCCACAACGACATCCTCGCCGCCGGGAACCTGATAATAGTCGTGTACCAGCAGTACAGCGGGCTGCTTTGTCGTTTGCTGCATTTACTTTCTCCTGATGGTCGCGTTCCAGATGAATTTCAGATTCGTGCTCCAGTAGCGCTGGAATAGCCGCTTCGGGTCTTGCATCAGGCGATAGAGCCATTCCAGGCTGTGCTTCTGCATCCATAACGGGGCGCGCTTCACGTTGCCCGAAAAGAAATCAAAGCCCGCGCCGACGCCAATCATCAGCCCATGCACACGCCCTTGGTGCGCCGCCATCCAGCGCTCCTGCTTCGGCGCTCCCAGCCCGACCCACACAAAATCCGGCTGCGCCTGATTGATGCGCGCCACGGCAAGCGCATCTTCCTCCGGTGTCAGTTCGCGGAAAGGCGGCACGTCTGTACCCGCAATTACCAGCCCCGGATACTCCTGCTGCAGGCGCGCAATCATTTTCTCCTGCACTTCCTGCGTGCTGCCGTAGAAATAATGCCGCCAGCCGTGTGCCGTGGACTGCCGAAAGACCTCCATCATCAGGTCAGGCCCGGTTGTCCGCTGAATCTGCGGATACCCGCGCCGCCGCGCTTCCTGCGCCAGCGGATTGCCATCCGGAATCGCCATCAGACCGCCGTTCTGCACGGCACGGTAGTCCGCATCCTCGTAACTGACGACGGTTGTATGTACATTCGATACGCAGATGTAATCTCCCTGCAATTGATGAATATTCTGCGCCAAATATTTCAGCAGCCAATTCATGTTGATGACTGCAATGTTGACCCCTAAAATCGGACAGACCGGAATTTCACGCTTGTCCACTTTGCGGCAGTATTGCGCTGCTCCTTCGTGCGCCGTGGCAAACACCCCTTTCCCCGCTTCCCCAGCAAGAAACCTTGATACTATTTCCAGATTCACCTGCGCCATCTGCTTGCGCCTTTTCCCTTCTGGCGTCCGCTCATTCCACTTAGCGTAGCGCTGCTACGCTGCGTTCCATTCACGTTAGCCAGAATGAAAAATTCGCCGCGCATCTTGGCGCATTCTTATCTGGAAATAGTATGAATCATAAATTACCATTTTCATTATAACGCAAACATCAGTAATTTGCAAGCATTTCCATTTCAGACGATGAAGAAATTTCCTTTTTTTCTGCGGATGAATTGCCGCCCCGTATTCGTTCTTTCATTAGCATACCAATGCGAAAGGAGTATTCTTTATGAAGAACTGTATTTCCCGTTTCTGCCTGCTTGCCTTGCTTCTCCTGATGACCATCGCCCCTGTCCGCGCGGAAATTATCGGGCAGACGACGGAGAACGAGTACATCCACCGCCTGATTGCGGACAACGGGCAGGAACTCTGCTTCGTGTCCGGCGAGAAAGACCCGTACCTTTCCTATGCGGATGTCAACTTCGACGGCATCAACGATGTGGTGATACTGACACAGCGCGGCGCGAGCAATTTCGTCTACCAGTTTTTCATTTTTGATGGCGAACAGTATGTTCTCTGTCCGCTGACGTTCACGAATTACGACCTTGATGCGGAACACAAGATTGTAAGGAGTTCTGTGAACGGCGGCTTGGCGGGCGGCATTCACAGAGAAACGCTGTACCGTTTTGAGGGGACGGAGGCGGTGCTGCTGCGCTGGGCGGTCGGCGAGGAGAAAGAGGAATGGACGTTCGACGCGGATGGTTATACCGTCCGGCACTACAATGATGTGCTGACCCTGCAGGTCTGGGAATATGACCCGGATATGGACGGCATCCTGATTTTTGAGCAGGATGTATCTACTGAAGATGAAAATGCGCTGAGGGAAGCGTTTCAAGCGGAAAATGACGCGCTCTGGTCGGGCATCCGCTAATACTATTTCCTGCATTCACTTGCGCCATCTGCTTGCGCCTTTTCCGCTCTGACGTCCGATCGTTCCATTTGGCGTAGCGCTGCTACGCTGCATTTCACTCCCGTTAGTCAGAACGAAAAATTCGCAGCGCATCTTGGCGCATTTTCATTTGAAAATAGTATAAAAAAAGTTAGTCATATCAAACGAAACCGCTTGACAATCCGCCGCGCTGGTGCTATCATTCAGATACCCTGATGGGGTATATTGCATTCATCGAAAGGATGAGGGCTGATGATAAAAACGACGCTGAAAATTGATGGCATGATGTGCGGCATGTGCGAGAGCCATGTCAACGACGCAATCCGCAAGGCTTTCCCGGCGGTCAAGAAGGTGACTTCCTCCCACGGCAAGGGTGAAACGGTGGTCATTTCCGAAGATCCGCTGGACGAAGCGCAGGTGAAAGCTGCGATTGCCGCGACGGGCTATGATTTCAAGGGCATGTCAAGCGAGCCGTATCAGAAGAAGCGTTTCCTTTTCTTCTGATGGTTTCATTCGCACAACAAAAGCAGGGCTGTCTCCGGCGTGGAGGTAGTCCTGCTTTTTGTTTTCTGTGTTAGTTGATTTTTGTTGTGCAGAGGGCTTCACCTCTGCGGAGGCGACAAGGAGACATGAAAACAGATGAAGTCTGCGGTCGCCCCTTGCCCCCCTTCGCTATTTCCCCCACTTGATATGCTTCATGTGCTTCATTACCAGCGTGGCGCTCACGCCGGTCAGCGCGCCGAAGAGAATGCCGCTGAGCATCAGGACAGCCATGTAGTACGCCAATTGCGACGTGTGGAGGATAATCATCGCCATCACGATTTGCCCGACGTTGTGCATCACGCCGCCGACAATGCTGACCGTGACCGGGTGCATCCACTTCATGCGCGAAAGAAGGCACATGCTTGCCAGCGACAGCACACCGCCTGCCAGTGCGTACGGCAGCGCCGCTACGCCGCCCAAAAACAGCGAGGACAGCACCACCTTCAGCAGCATCAGCACCCACGCCGTCGGCAGGGACAGCATGTAGACCGCGAAAATCAGCACGCCGTTGCTTAAACCCAGCTTGATGCCCGGTACGCCCAGCAGCGGCGGAAACAGGCTCTCCACCCAGCCCAGCACCAGCATCAGCGTCAGCAGCACACTGCACAGCGCAAGCTGCTTTGTGGTGATTCGCTGCTTATTCATTTGCTGCGTCCTCCTGCACGGTCGTCAGCCAGTCCATCAATTCGTCGCGGCTGTACAGCTGGAGCGTCACCTGATTCGGCAGACAGATAATCCTGTTGCCCAAAATGCGTGTGTCCTTGTTTTCCAGCGTCACTTCACCCTGCTCCACGCAATCCTGATTGTCGCAGTTCGCCTCGTGCATGTCGATGCTTGTCGGGGTGACATGGACGATGTTGATGCAGTCGCCGTGGCGGAAGCGATAATAGCCCTCTTCGGTCAGCGGAATCGGCTGATACGTTTTGTCACCGACGGTGACGACGAGGAATGCTTTCACCTGCGACAGGTCGGGGGTGGCGGTGGCTTCGGGGACGTCTGTGACTTCCGGCGCGGCAGTCGCTTCCGGTGCCGCGGTGATTTCGGGGGTCGCCGCTGCCTCCGGCGTGCTGGTCGCAAGCTCTGTCTCTGTCGGCGCCTCTGTCGGCGCTTCGGTCGGCGCATCTGTTGCGGTCAGGGGCAGCAAAGGCGCATTAGCGTCTACATTCGCGGGTGCGTTCCTCCGCAGCACAACCATCAGCACCGCCACAATCAGCAGCAGCGCTGCCACAATCAGCACATTGCACCACAGGCCATTCCGCTTCGCCTTGGGATTCGTTTCCTTCTTCATACCCGTTCCGCACAATCCTTTCGTTATTGAGTATCCCCATCATACAACGCCGAGTCGGATTCGTCAAGGGGCGCGCGCAGGTGTTACAAACTTGTCACAAAGCGGCGAATCCATCCCGATGTCAGCAGGCGCTTTTGCCCGTTTTATTGGAAGCGGAACGCATTAGTCCGCGCCGCCCCATGGCAACGAAACCGACAATATCCGCAATCAGCCAGCCCGCCGGAATTGCCAGCCAAATCGCCATCATGCCGAAATGCGGCGCGAAGGCGTAGGACAGCACAACGCGCAGCCCAAGCGAAAGCACCGTCAGGACGATGCTCATGCCTGCCTGCTCCAAACCGCGGAAAATGGCATAAAGCAGGAACAGGAAGCCGATGCCGATGTAGCACAGCCCCTCGGTGCGCAGGTACGTTACGCCGATGGAAAGAGACTCCGCCGATGCATTTTTGAGGAACACGAGCAGCAGCGGCTCGGCGAAAATCGCCACGAGCGTGGAAACAATCAGGCAGAAGCCGCCGGAAAGCAGGAACGCTGTGCGGATGCCGTGACGGAGGCGCTGCGGCTGATTCGCCCCCTGATTCTGGGCGACGAAGGTCGCGAAGCCGTTGCCGAAGTCCTGCGCGGGGCTGTACGCCAGCGAGTCAATCTTCACGCCGGCGGTGAATGCCGCCATCGCTGCCAGACCGAAGCTGTTCACGAGACTCTGCACACACAGGATGCCGAAATTCATGATGGACTGCTGAATGCTGGTCATGGCAGAGACGGAGAAGATGCGCCTGAACAGCGCACGGTCGGGGCGCAGGTCGTGCTGCGAGGGCGTCAGCGCCGGAACGCGGAAGAGCACATAACCTAAGCACAGGAAACCGGACAGTACTTGCGAAATAAGCGTCGCGACGGCAGCGCCCGCCACGCCCCACGGCAGCACCGCCACGAACAGAAAGTCCAGCGCGACGTTCGTCAGCGACGAAATCAGCAGGAAAACCAGCGGCGCGGTTGAATTGCCAACGGCGCGGAGCATACACGCCCCGAAGTTATACAGGAACGTCGGGATGATGCCGATGAACACAATCAAGAGGTAGCGGGAGAGAACGCCCTGCGCTTCAGGCGGAATGCGCAGGAGCGCCATCATGACGGGCAGGAGCGCGTAGGAAAGGATGGTCAGCAGCGCTGATACGCCCGCAATCAGCACAAACGCATTGCCGACCGCTTTGCGCACGCCGGCATCGTCTTTCTGCCCGAAAAGCTGGCTGACAACCACGCCGCTGCCCATGCACAGCCCGGTGACGATGCTCGTGAGCAGAATCATGACGGAAAACGCGCTGCCGACGGCGGCAAGGGCGATTTCACCGCAGTATCGCCCGACGACGAAGGTGTCCACAAGGTTATAAAGCTGCTGGAGCAGATTGCCCGCCATCAGCGGCAGAGAAAAACGGAGCAGTCCGCGGAAAATCGAACCATGGGTCAAGTCAACATTCATAATAAAGGAATTCTCCTTTCACTGCACAGGATAGTATAGGTGAAAAAACGGGAAACGTCAAGTATGGCGCAAAGGCAGAGAAATCAAGGCAAAGAACGAAAAAACACAAAAAAAACAATTTTGGCGCGAAAACGATTTCACATCGTTAAATCAAGGGGTTGCTGTGAAAGTGGGGAATTTTGCAGGAAGATTGGTCAAAAATTGCAAGCGGCAAGCCCTTGACAACCCTGCGTCAATTCCTCTATAATGAATATCAACGTATCATTTGCATCGTGTCATCTGGTACGAAATGAATTGGAGGGGTTAGACCATGAAGAAGATTCTCTCTCTGGTCCTGTCTGCGTGCATGATGCTGAGTGCGGCTGCGCTGGCAGAAGGCACGTTCACGCCTGCTGATTCCTACGATGTCGGTGAGCGCGTGTACAACGCGGGCACTGTCACGCTGGAAAAGAGCGAGGGGAGCGCGCAGACGGTTTCTACCGATCAGTATGTCGGCGAAGCTGGCAAGGATTACACCGATGAAAAGGTGTACACCTACAACAGCTACACCCCCGGCATTAACTCTTCTCTGAACTGGGACCCGCTCTCCTGGGAAACGAACGAAGACACTGATATTTTGAACAATGTCAGCTCTGGTTTCTACACCTTCGTTCTGAATTCTGAAAAGAACGGCTACTCCGTCATGCCCGAACTGGCTGCTGAAATGCCGGTGGACGTGACTGCTGAGTATGTCGGTCAGTACGGCGTGAAGGAAGGCGAGACCGCCAAGGCTTGGCGTATCGCGCTGAACAAGCTCGCCAAGTGGGAAGATGGCACCCCCATCACCGCTGATGACTATGTGTACTCCATGCAGCAGCTGCTCAACCCGAAGATGCTGAATCGCCGCGCTGACAGCTACTATGCTGGCGAGTTCGTCATCTACAACGCGAAGAACTACCTCTACGCGGGCAAGACGACCTATGACCTGATTGCAGACACTGCCGAGAACCTCATTGCCGCCGGCACCGATGTGTACCTCGACATGAGCGCTTGGGGCATGGTCGGCGCGCTGGACGCGGAGGGCAATCCCGCGCCGCAGTATGTGAACATTGCGGACGACACGATGTACCGCGATGCTTCTGTTGAAGACGAAACCGCTGCCGAAGCGTGGGTCTCCGCGAAGTACCTGTTTGACAACTACTTCGCCGCGGGTCAGCAGTATGAGTCCATGCAGGCTCAGTACCTGTACACCGCCAGCGTTGCGGATGCCGCAACGTGGGACGAAGTTGGCTTCAAGAAGGTTGACGATTACACCGTTGACTTCATCCTGGCCAACCCCGTGAACGAAGCGAACTTCTATGTGCCCTACAACCTGTCTTCCTCCTACCTGGTCTACAAGCCCGTTTACGAAGCCTGCAAGACCTTCTACAAGGACGGCAAGGAAGTTGCCACCGAGGAAGAAGCGGACGAAGTGAAGACCAAGTACGGCCGTTCCGTGGAGAACACGGTTTCCTACGGCCCGTACAAGCTGTCTTCCTTCGAACTGGACAAGGAATACACCCTGACCCGCAATGACAACTGGTATGGCTATCATGACGGCAACCACGTCGGCCAGTATCAGACGGACATCTACAAGGTGACCTGCATTGCCGACCACGCGACCCAGGTGCTGGCGTTCGAAAAGGGCGAGATTGATGACATCGCTCTGCAGGCGGACGACCTGAAGAAGTACGGCAACAGCAAGTACATCAAGTACGGCCCGAACAACGGCTACACCACCAAGCTGACCATGAACACCGACTATGAGAAGCTGCTGTCTCACGGCACCAATAGTCAGGTTCTGGTGATCCCGGAATTCCGTCAGGCGATTTCTTACTCCTATGACCGTAAGGAATTTGCTTCCTCCTTCACCGCGGCTGGCACGGCTGGCTTTGGCCTGATCAACGAACTGTACTGCTATGACCCCTTCACCGGCGCGCTGTATCGTGACAGCGAACCCGCGAAGGCAGTCCTCTGCCGTCTGTTCGACCTGACCTGGGGCGAGGGCGGCGACTACGACACCCTCGACGAAGCGTACGAAGCCATGACCGGCTACGAAGTCGAAAAGGCGCGCGCGCTGATGGCGGTTGCGTATGACAAGGCTGTTGCTGCCGGCATCTACGATGGCACCAGCGACATCAAGATTGACCTGCGCGTGTACCAGAGCGACGCTATCTACGTCAACATGTTCAACTACCTGAACGCCGCGCTGAAGAACGCTTGCGTTGGCACGCCGTTTGAAGGCAAGGTCGAAATGACCATGACCGTGGACACCGACTACTACGAAACCATGCAGTCCGGCAACGCGGACATGATCTTCACCACTTGGGGCGGCGCGACGATGGCTCCCTTCGGCGTGTTCGGCAACTGCTACACCGACGATGCGTACGGCACCGGCAACCAGCAAGAATACGGCTATGACACCACCACCATCGACATTGTTTACAATGTGGAAGGCGTTGGCGAAATCACCGACACCCTGCAGAACTGGGCGAACTGGTGCAACAGCCAGAAAGTTCCGTCCATCGATGAAAAGCTGGGCAAGTTCACTGATTACACCTACGACACTCGTCTGCAGTTTGCGACCGCTGTCGAAGGCGCGTTCATGAACTGGTATCCCTGCTCCTCCATCTACTACCGCAACACCGCGAGCATGAACTCCCAGAAGGTGAACACCGTTGTTGATTCCTACGTCACGCTGATCGGCTTCGGCGGCATCCAGTACATGACGTACAACTACGATGACGCTGAGTGGGCGGACTACATTGCCAACAACACCCTGGAATACTAATTCAAGGCGCACATTTGCCGTGATTCTCTGAAACTCGGCACGGGCATGGGGGCCTTTTGACCCCCATGCCCGATGTGCGTGTTAAAAAACGGTTGATTTTCGGGCGTTTCTTAAGGGGACGCTATGATTCCAAAGAGAAAAGTACAGAATAGTGATTCCTTAAGAAATGCCCAATAGGGATTCAATCCAGTCAGGCAAGCCCAGTCCGCGGTGATGCGCATCTCCAGCCGCATCCTCCGCGACCCCGTCACGGGTGGGGCGACGCACTCTGACGGCCGGAAGCAGGGGGGCAGCAGGGTTCCCCGCCCCTTCCGCTCAATATGAAAAACGGAGGTAACGTGGAATGTCCAAAAATGGTATGACACGATACATCATCAAGCGTGTCCTGTACATGTTCCTGGTGCTGTTCATCATCATGACCATGTGCTTTATCCTGATTAAGCTGCTGCCGCTGCCCGCCGTCCGCGAAATGGGCCGCGACATCAACCTCGTGCTCGCCAAGCGCGAAAAGATGGGCTACAACAAGCCGATCATGGTGCAGTACTTCCTGTACCTGAAGAGCATCCTGACCGAATGGGACTGGGGCGTCGGCGAGCAGATGTATGAAGGCATGGGCGTTTGGAACGTCATGATGCAGAAGCTGCCCTATACGGTGCTTGTCAACCTGTATTCTATCCTGATTGCGATCCCGCTGGGCCTTGCTTTCGGCATCTACGCGGCGCTGAAGAAGAACAAGTGGCAGGATAACTTCATTTCCACCATGGTCATGGTCTTCATCTCGGTGCCAAGCTATGTGTACGCCTTCCTGGTGCAGTACTTCCTGTGCTTCAAGCTTGGCTGGTTCCCCTTGCAGGCGGCAAGTTTGTCACAGGCGGGCGGGTCACTGTTCAGCTGGACGATGTTCGTATCGCTGATTCCGGCGGTGCTGTCGCTGGGCTTCGGCGTTGTGGCAGGCTTGACGCGCTACACCCGTGCGGAGCTGAGCGAGGTGCTGACCGGTGACTACATGCTGCTGGCGCGCACGAAAGGCCTGACCAAGGCACAGGCAATTTCCCGTCACGCGCTGCGCAACGCAATGGTCGTCATCCTGCCGATGATTATTGGTGAATTCATCGGTATTCTGGGCGGCTCGATGATTATCGAAAACATCTTCGGCATTCCCGGCATCGGCAACCTGTACATCAACTCCATCAATGTCCGCGATTATAATTTCTTCATGGCGCTGAACGTGTTCTATACGGCAATCGGCCTGGTTTCGGGCATTGTCATTGACATCAGCTACGGGTTTATTGACCCGCGCATCAGAATGGGGTCGAAGAAATGATGGAAAAGAATCTGTATCCGGAAATCCCGAAGGAAAAGTTTGCTTTTGTCCAGAAGGACGAACGCATCCATGACGAAAAGCTGCAGACCAAGTCCATCAGCTATCTGGGCGACGCGTGGCTGCGCTTCCGCAAGAACAGGTCCTCCGTTGTGGCGTTCTGCCTGATTGTGTTCCTGCTGCTGTTTGCCATCATCACGCCGTTTGTCTCGCCGTACACGGTGCAGTTCCGCGACGGCTACTACAAGTCGGTGCTGCCGAAGAACACGCTGTTTGAAAACGCGGGTTTCTGGGATGGCGCGCGCAAGGAAAAGGTCAGCGAAATCGGCTACCATTACTATAACGCCATCGGTCAGGAAACGGGCGTGCCGGTCGTGAAGAAGGAATACGACCACTACACCGATGCCAATGGCGTGACGTACTACAACCTGCGCGTGGATTCCTACGCGCTGGTCGGCTTCGCGTATGTCAACCTGAGCGAAACGGAATACAACAACCTGATGGCGTATCAGAACGAGAATGACATTCAGGTCATCTACCCGCTGCAGAAGACCCACAATTCGCAGTACATGATGGGCAACGGCGGCGCGAACTTCTGGTACCAGCTCAAGGACGAGAGCGTGAACACCAACGGTGATCCGGCGCTGGATGAAAACGGCAGCCTGATTCCGAACTACCTCACGTCCGACAACCCGAACAAGGCGAACTACAACAGCAAGCGCATTGCCGGCGACGACGGCGCGGATGGGCAGTGGTACACCTACGCCCAGAAGAACCAGACGGGCTACCGCGTGCGTGTGCATTATCTGGAGTACTTCCGCTATGTCAACGGCTATGAACCCACGTTCATTTTCGGCACGAACAACTACGGGCAGGATATTTTCACCTGCCTGGCAGTCGGCGCGCGCCTGAGCTTCCTGCTGTCCATCGTCGTGGCGAGCATCAACTTCATCCTCGGCGTGCTGTACGGCTCCATCGAGGGCTACTACGGCGGCGCGGTTGACATGGTGATGGAGCGTATCTCCGACGTGCTGAACAGCGTGCCGTTCATGGTCGTCGCAACCCTGTTCCAGCTGCACTTGGCGGAAAAGGTGGGCGTGCTGCCATCCCTACTGTTCGCTTTCGTCTTGACCGGCTGGGTTGGTACGGCGGCGCGCGTGCGTACGCAGTTCTACCGCTTCAAGGGTCAGGAATACGTCTTGGCGGCGCGCACGCTGGGTGCATCCGACGCTCGCCTGATTTTCAAGCACATCTTCCCGAACAGCCTGGGCACCATCGTGACCGGCGCGGTCATGACCATCCCCGGCGTCATTTTCTCCGAATCCATGCTCAGCTACCTGCACATCATCAATCTGGAAACGTCGTCGCTGACCTCCATCGGCACGCTGCTTTCCGGCGGTCAGGCGTACTTGAGCACCTATCCCCACATCATCATGTTCCCGGCAATCTTCATCGCCATTTTGGAAATTGCTTTCAACCTGTTTGGTAATGGCCTGCGCGACGCGCTGAATCCTTCGTTGAGAGGAGCGGACGACTGATATGGCAAAGCTGGAAGTCCGAAACTTGACCATCTCCTTCCGCACAAACAACGGTGCGGTTCGCGCAGTGCGCGATATTTCCTTCAATCTGGAGGAAGGCGAAACGCTCGCCATCGCCGGTGAATCCGGTTCCGGCAAGTCCGTCACCACCCGTGCTATCATGGGCATTCTGGCGGGCAACGCCATGGTGGATGCGGGCGAAATCATCTACGACGGCAAGGATTTGCTGAAGATTCCGGAAGAAGAGTTCCACACCCTGCGCGGCCACAAGCTGGCCATGGTGTTCCAAGACCCGCTGAGTGCCCTGAACCCCATCATGCGCATCGGCAAGCAGCTGACGGAAGCCATGCTGCTGAACAACAAGGAACGCCGCCGCGATGGCAAGGAACGCTTCAACAGCCTGCTGGCGCAGCTCGAAAAGACGATGGTGGCGGATGCCGAGGCGCGCGGACAGGGCGCACAGGCGCGCGAAGCCATCCACGCCAAAACGAAGCAGTTCGACCACTTTGCTTCCGTTGGGTTGAAGATGGAATATACCTATAAGGAAGCGATGGAATCCATCGTTGAGTGCATGGACGGCATGGACGAAATCGACAATGCCATCCTGACGGGCAAGGACAAGGATGTCCGCGAAATCTGCGGCCGCATCCGCAAGTCCCTGAAGCATATCTTCGACCCGTACACCTTCGATGAGAATGACCCGGAAATCGCAAAGTGGCATACGGCGCTGGAAGGCTTCCAGAAGAACTACACGCGCCGCCGCGAAAGCGAAATGCGCGCGCTGATGGCGGAGATGACCGCTAAGCTGGGCGCGATGGTGAATGCGCAGGAGCCGAACTTCTTCTGCATCGGCTATCTGGCGGCGAGCGGCAAAACGCCCGACCCGAAAAAGCAGTCCATCACCGAGCTGAACCAGATGGCGCGCGAAACGCTCGACCGCGAGTTCATGATTGACTTCTTGCAGGACATTGCTCACGCGCTCCAGTACTCCAGCCAGCAGGCGGCGAAATCGCAGCAGGCGGCGGTGGATACGCTCCGCAGCGCCCTGAAGGTCTATCAGCAAAAGCCGCTGAACGAGGGCGAATGCAAGGAAGCGCTGCACAAATCGGCTGCGGCGGTTGAAGCAGCCATCGACAAGCTGCAGCTGGATAAGGACAATCAGGCGTACGTCTACCGTTCGGGCGCACAGTCTTACATCGACCGCTATGCCCGCTCCAAGACGCACAATCCGAAGGAAGAAAAGCGCTACGCCCGCGAGCAGAAGAAGTTTGAGGCGCAGAAGGCGAAGGGCAAGAATCCGCCGTCCGTCATCCCGAAGAACCTGATTGACGCGGATATGGCGCAGCACAACCTCTGCGAAATGACCCAGAGCCTGCTGAAGCACTTTGAGGAACTCATCGCGGCGAGCGAAACGAAGGACTTTGACGTGCTGGCGGTGGAAATGGTGGACTACATGAAGGCGCGCGCGCAGGATTATGCCTTCAAGCTCACCAAGGGCATGGCACGCCACCGCGCCATCGAATTGATGAAGGAAGTCGGTATTCCGGAGCCGCACAAGCGCTTCTATCAGTATCCCTTTGAGTTCTCCGGCGGTATGCGTCAGCGCATTGTTATCGCTATTGCGCTGTCCGCGAACCCGGATATCCTCATCTGCGATGAACCGACAACCGCATTGGACGTGACCATTCAGGCGCAGATTCTGGAACTGATTAACCGCCTGAAGAAGGAACGCCGCCTGTCGGTCATCTTCATCACGCACGACCTTGGCGTTGTGGCGAACATGGCGGACCGCATTGCCATCATGTACGCCGGCAAGATTGTCGAGTATGGCACGGCGGATGATGTGTTCTACGACCCGCGCCACCCGTACACATGGGCGCTGCTGTCCTCCATGCCGGACTTGGAGACGCGCGAGAAACTGGAAGCTATCCCCGGTACGCCGCCGGATATGATTCTGCCGCCGAAGGGCGATGCTTTCGCCGCGCGCAACAAGTACGCAATGGAAATCGACTTTGAGGAACAGCCGCCGATGTTCCATGTCAGCGAGACGCATATGGCGGCGACGTGGCTGCTGCATCCGAATGCGCCGAAGGTAAATCCGCCGGCGATTGTGGTGGAACGCATTGAACGCATGAAGAAGGAGCAGGCCGAACGAGAGGCAGCAGAAGCCTTGCAGAACGCGAAGAAAGGAGCCGCCGAAGCATGAAAATCGCAAAGGGAATCGCCTCGGTGCTGAAAACGATTGGGCTGGTGGTTATGGCCATCGCCATCGTAATGAGCATCTATGTTGTGGCGAATGACGGTGCGGGATGGTCTACGCTATCGGGGGCGCTGCGCTCTTATCAGCAGAACGCTTCCGTGGTTACGCGCGCTTGGTTCGACAAGCAGTATTTCTCCGCCATGATTGATGCCGCGTCCACCAAGACGCTGGGCGGGGACGTGCGCCAGAATCGCGCGCTGACGTTCTATACGACGTGGGTGAACGAACTGGCAGCGGGGCAGGACGCGCTGTCCAAGCAGAAGCTGGATACTTTCTGCGCTGATTTCGATCAGAATTTCGACGTGGATGCGTATCTGACGCTCTATGAGCAGCAGGAAAGCGGCAGCGACAGCCGCCTGCTGGCGGAATCGTTTGACTACCTGAACGAAGTCATGACGCCGGCGGCGCCCAAGGGCAAGCCGATTAAGATTGCTACCGCCAATACCGAACCGGATGTTGCAGCGTTCTACGAAACGTTTGCGCAGGAGCACGGCGAAGAAGCTGGCAGCTATCTGGAATTTGTGGAAACGCTGACGACGATGGTTCGTGCGTCGGTGGATGCGGGCAACAAGCCGGCTTCCATGAAGAAATATCTGAATGCACTGACCTTTGAGGACTACGCCGCTGCACTGGCGGAGCAGCGCACGATGGAGCGCGTCGACACGGAGGATATCCGCGACGAGTTTGCCGCGCTGGTGGAGCAGAAGAAGCAGGGCGAAGCGATTGACTTGGAAGCGTTCGTGCAGAGCAAGTACGAGGCGCTTCAGGCACGCTATCCGAGCGAAAACCTCGGCACGCTGGATGTGTTCGCGACGACGCTGCTGGAGCGGATGCAGAGCGAAGACTTTGACGGCTCGCTCAGCAGCCTGTTGAAGGCGGTTCAGGTGTCCGTGGCGGCAGCGCCGACTTACCAGACCGCGCTGAAGTCTCTGGCAGAAACGACCGTCAAGAAGTCTGATGACAGCAACGCCATTTCGCTGGTGATTGCGCTGTGGTGGCTGGCGGCACGCTGGGTGTGGCTGTGGCTGATTGGCATCGTGCTGCTGATAATCGCGCGTGTGATGAACGCCATCACGGACAAGGTGACGCTGGCTCGTCTGGAGCACGCGGGCATTGAGGAAGAAAGTGACGTCCTCCTGCGCGTCAATCACCTGAAGCAGTATTTCCGCAGCGGCGACTATATCAACAAGGCCGTTGATGACGTCAGCTTCTACATCAAGAAGGGCGAAGTCTTTGGTCTGGTGGGCGAGTCTGGCTGCGGCAAGACCACGACGGGCCGTACCATCATCAACCTGTACGACCCGACCGAGGGAGACGTGTACTTCCAGGGTCTGCGCATTTCGTCCACGCAGAACGGTCTGCCGGTGCTGATTCGCAGCCTGAAAAACGACTTCGAGGAAAAGCAGCGCCAGATGAAGGCGGCGCTGAAGGAAAAAACGGAGAAGAATCCGGCGCAGGCGGCGGCGCTGAAGGCGGAATACGACCAGAAGATTAAGGAAATGCGCAAGGAACTGAAGGAGAAAATCCGTCAGGCCCGCACGAACGCATTGGAATCTTCTGTGGAAAAGAGCAAGTGTGTCGAGAAGTACCGCGAGAAGCGCAAGGCGGAGCTGACCGCGGCGTTTGAGGCAGACAGCAAGACGCTGTCCGGTCAGGCGCTGGAGGAACGGAAGGCGCGCTACGAACAGGACATGAAGGTTGCCGCGAAGGACAACATCATGACCAAGATGCAGATGATTTTCCAAGACCCGATTGCCTCGATTAACCCGCGCATGACTGTGCGTGAGATTATCGCAGAAGGCCTGAAAATCCGCGGCATCAAGGACGAAAAGTACATCGACGAAAAGGTCTACGAGGTGCTGGATCTGGTTGGTCTGGTGCGCGAGCACGCCGACCGCTATCCGCATGAGTTCTCCGGCGGCCAGCGCCAGCGTATCGGCATTGCCCGCGCCATCGTGCTGGAGCCTGACCTCATCATCGCCGACGAACCCATTTCCGCGCTGGACGTGTCGATTCAGGCACAGGTTATCAACCTGCTGAACGACCTGCGCAACAAGATGGGCTTGACCATCATGTTTATTGCGCACAACCTGTCCGTCGTCAAGTACTTCTCCGACCGCATCGGTGTCATGTACTACGGCAAGCTGGTGGAGCTGGCGGATTCCGACGAGCTGTTCGAGCATCCGCTGCATCCGTACACCAAGTCGCTGCTGTCCGCGATTCCGTACCCGGATCCGCATCACGAGAAGCATCGGCAGCGCATTGAGTACAAGCCCTTGAAGGAGCATGACTACTCGGTGAACAAGCCGTCCCTGCGGGAAATCAAGCCCGGACACTTCATCAACTGCAACGACGAAGAGTTTGAACGGTATAAGAAGGAGCTTGGGCTTTGAAAAAATCAAAGCGGGCGATGCCCTACTGGATTTGCATCGCCATCGGCGCGCTGATATTTGCTGGCGTTGCGTCGATGCGCAGTATCTGGACGCTGAGCGAGCGGGAAGAAATCCTGAGCGGTTTGTGCGACGCGCTTTTTGTGCCGGGCGCGCTGCTGACCTGTGTGGGTCTGCTGACGTTCACGGCGCGCGAAGGTGTGCTGGACATCATTTCCTACGGTTTCCGAAACCTACTGGTGCTTTTCGCGCCCGGAAAGCATAAGCATCAGCACTACTACGACTACAAGATGGCGAAGGAAGCCAACCGCGGCAAGGGCACACATGCGCCGCTGGTGGTCGGGCTGGCGTTCATCCTGCTGGCCGGTGTGTGCCTCATCTTCTATTACTACGGCCTTTGATTTGGTACCTGAGAAAGCCGCCTTCGAGAAATCGGGAGGCGGTTTTCTCTACCTCCGGTGTTGTTTTCGACGCATAATCATGGTATAATGCAGACAGCGTTTCTGACGCACTAAGATGAAGGGGGATTCTCTTCCATGAACAAGATTCTTTCGACGAAAAACGCACCCGCCGCGATTGGCCCGTATTCGCAGGGCGTTCAGGCGGGCAATACGGTGTATGTGTCCGGACAGCTGTATTTTGTGCCGGAAACGGGCGAGCTGCTGGAAGGCACGATTGGTGAGATGACTGAGCAGTGCATGAAGAACATTGCCGCAATTCTGGCGGAAGCGGACTGCACGTTGGCGGACATCGTGAAAACGACGATTTTCCTGAAGGATTTGAACGACTTTGCTGCGGTGAACGAAGCCTACGGGAAGTTCTTCCCGCAGAATCCGCCGGCGCGTGCGTGTGTGCAGGTGGCGAAGCTGCCGCGGGATGCGAAGGTGGAGATTGAGGCGATTGCCGTCAAGGGGTAAGTGCCTTTGGGGCAGCTGACTGCTGTGGAGCAGGGGATTTCACCGCTGCGGAGGCAAGAAGGAGAAACGACATGGACCTTAAGAATCAATTGGTAAAGCACAAAATGTTGGGGAGAGGAACAATTGTTGCGCAGGATGACAAGTACATCACGGTCGCATTTGCTTCAAAAACGAGCAACTTTGTGTATACCATCCGGACACATTTGGGAAATTCTTGACATTGGTGGATGAAGATCTTCACAATGCCGTGGTTCATGAAGTCGAAGAGACACGTCTTGCAGATCAGCAACGTAATGCAGTAAAAATGGCAGCAGCTGTCCCTGAAATTGCAGAAAGCGAACCTATACAGGAAAAATCTGAGCGGATTCCCGGTAAGCCTATGACGTTTTATGTTTTTCAAGGTGAAACTTTCGATATTGAGTATCGCGGCGGCTTTATTTGGGCACCGCAGCATAGCCAAAACGGAAGCAAAATTTTTCACTGGGAAAACATGGCGCATGTTAAAACAGGCGACATTGTGCTTCACGGATGCAACGGGCGCGTTGTAGCGGTGAGCAGTGCCGTTTCGGACTGCTATGACTGCGATAGGCCGGCAGAACGGGCTTTTGAGAACGCATGGAATAACCAGGGTCGCCGCGTAGACCTCAAATATACCCGTTTTGCAATGCCGATTAAAACGTCGGATTTTCTTAGCGATATTTTGCGATACTGCAAAGCGAAGTACAGTCCATTTGATAAGGCTGGTAATGGGAATATGGGCTACTTGTATGAACTGAATCGCGAACTCGCACGGATTTTTCTGTCTGCGGCGATTCGAGAGAATCCAGAGCTTTCGGACATTGACTATATTCGAGAGTTTATGGCAGAGAAAACGGTGTAAGCGGACAAGAATATCACAGGGGATTTGCTCTTTGAGTTGTTCCGCTACTTTCTACGGATAACCACGCGAAAACTGCATGAGAGTGTTACCAATCCAATCGCGCGAAAGGGTCAAGGGACGAAGTCCCTTGCAGGGTGCAGGGGCAGCGCCCCTGCCGGAGTCCAGAGGCAGAGCCTTTGGCGTTCCCCCAAAAATAAGGAGAAGATAGATGAGTAAGCATATACTGCTGGTGCATGATCTGGCGGGGTATGGGAAGGTGTCGCTGAGCGCAATGATGCCGGTGCTGTCGCATATGGGACATCACCTGTACACGCTGCCGACGGCGCTGGTGAGCAACACGCTGGATTACGGGAAATTCTACATTCAGGAAACAACGGAATACATGCGCCAGTCGCTGAAAGTCTGGGCGGAACTGGGATTCTCGTTCGATGTGGTGTCCACAGGCATGATTCTGTCAGCAGAACAGGCGGCGCTGGTGTCCGATTTCTGTGAGCAGTCCGCGAAGAAAGGCGCGCTGGTCTTTGTTGACCCCATCATGGGCGACGAGGGCAAGCTGTACAACGGCGTAGGGGAGGAAACCATCGCCCACATGCGCAAGATGGTCGCCGTGGCGGACTGCATCGTGCCGAACTACACCGAGGCGGCGTATCTGGCGGACATGCCCTATCACGAGGACATGACCGAGGAAGAAGCGCGCGCGCTGACGATTCGCCTGCACGAAATGGGCGCGAAATCCGTCGTCGTGACGAGCGCGAAGGTGGACGGCGAGAACTGCGTCGTCGGCTATGATGGCACGGAGGGCGAATTCTTCCGCATCCCGTTCGACCTCATTCCGGTGCGCTTCGTCGGCACGGGCGATATTTTCGCCGCAGTGATGCTGGGGCGGCTGGTGGACGGCGTGGCGCTTCAGGAATCGACGCACCGCGCAATGGACGCCGTGCGCACGATGATTGACCGCAACCGCGACAAAGAGGACAAGTACCTCGGCATCCCGATTGAAACGTGCTTGGAGGTGCTGGACGAATGAAGCGCCCGCGCCTGCGCATCACGCTGATTGACCGCAAGGGCAGCTGTCCCTGCCATCATGGGCATAAAATCGGCGATTCGTGGGATTTTGACACCGAGCGCGGTCAACTCTGCCCGATGGCGATGCACGTTGCGTTCCTATATGCGGATATCCTCCGCTATGGCGGCAGCATCCCCGGTCAGCCGGACGGCACAGCGGTGTTCTCCTGCCCGGATGCGGACACGCTGAACATCTTCCGCGTGGAGCGGATAGAGGAATAACGCCTGGACGCGGGGCATATCCTCCTTACCGAATCGGAAGGAGGGGAATTGCCCTATGACAGGAACACAGACTGTGCGCCGGACGACAACGCGCGCACGCCGCGGCGGCTCGATGCAGCTGCTGCGCGGGCTGGGCGCGGCGATGCTGACGACCATCATCGTCGTGGCGATTTTTGCGCTGCTGATGCAGTGGATGAAGCCGACGGAGGACACCGTGCGTATCTTCAACCAGCTGCTGAAGGTCGTTTCCGTCGCTATCGGGACGTACATCGCCGTTGGGCGCGGTCAGGAAGGCGGACTGCTGCGCGGTTCGCTGATTGGGCTGCTGTACATGGCGCTGGGCGTGGCGGCCTATGCGCTGCTGAGCGGTCAGGGCGCGCCGTGGACGGCATATTTGGCTGATCTTGCTATGGGAACGGCGACCGGCGGGATAATCGGCGCGATTGTGTCGAATATTTCCGGAAAGTGATTGCAATTAGACCCCGAATCGTGTATAATGCCCATATACCCCTTTTTAAGAAATGGAGGATTACAACTATGAAGCATATCGAAACCATCCAGAAGCCCTGCCTGAAGAACTCTCTGGCCCACGGCGGCTGCGGCGAATGCCAGGCATCCTGCCAGTCCGCTTGCAAGACCAGCTGCACCGTCGCCAACCAGTCCTGCGCCAACAAGGAAAACAGCGACGTGCTCGCGGGCAACGAGGGCAAGCTCAACCGTCTGTACAACCGGAAGTAATGATACGCTTTCCAGATTCGTCTGGCAAACGTATCCGGTTTGCAACAGGCAAAGGCGGAGGCGGCATCATGCGCCTTCGCTTTTTTCGGGTGCAAGGGTGCAAAAAGTATCCTTGCGGTTTATCTAACTCAGGAGGAATAATAGCAATGATTCATACCTTCAAGGCGGTTGGTCAGCCGATGCTGCTGGATGTTGGCAGCGGCGCTGTTCACGCCATCGACGACATGGCGTTTGACGTGCTGGAAATGTGGAATGACCACACGCCGGAAGAGATTCGGGACGCGCTGAAAGAGAAGTACACGGCGCAGGAGCTGGACGAAGTTATCGGTGAACTGAAGCAGCTCGAAGAACTCGGCGCGCTCAACGCCCCGGATAATTATGATGACGTGAAGCAGGTGACCGAGTCGGGCGTGGTGAAGTCCATGTGCCTGCACGCGGCGCATGACTGCAACCTGCGCTGCAAGTACTGCTTCGCGGCGACGGGCGACTTCTGCATGGGCGAGCGCAAGCTGCTGCCCTACGAGGTCGGCAAGGCGGCGATTGACTGGCTGGTGGCGCACTCCGGCAAGCGCGTCAATCTGGAGCTGGACTTCTTCGGCGGCGAACCGCTGATGAACTTCCCCGTCGTCAAGCGACTGGTGGAATACGGCCGCTCCATCGAGAAGGAAAAGAACAAGCACTTCAAGTTCACAATGACGACGAACTGTGTGCTGATGAACGACGAAATCATGGACTTCCTGAACAAGGAAATGAGCAACGTCGTCATCTCCATCGACGGCCGCCGCGAAGTGCATGACCGGATGCGCCCGACCATCAACGGCAAGGGCAGCTATGACATCATCATGAACAAGGCGCAGGAGTTCGTCCGCCGCCGCAATGCCTGCGACAAAGAATACTACGTCCGCGGCACGTTTACCGGCTTTAACAAGGATTTCGGCAACGACGTGCTTCATCTGGCGGATCAGGGCTTTGACCAGATCAGCGTCGAGCCGGTTGTGACCGACCCGAAGTGCGAATACGCCCTGCGCGAGGAGGATTTGCCCGAAATCCGCGAGGAATACGAGCGCTTGGCGCAGATTTATATGGATCGCCGCGCGAACGGCAAGTGGTTCAACTTCTTCCACTTCATGGTGGACTTGGAGGGCGGCCCGTGCCTGCGCAAGCGTCTGACCGGCTGCGGCGCGGGCAATGAGTATGTTGCGGTAACGCCCGATGGCGATATTTACCCCTGCCACCAGTTTGTCGGCCGCGACGGCTACCGCATGGGCAGTGTGCTGGACGGCACGTTCGACCGCGACATTCAGGCGAAGTTTGCGCACAACACGGTGCTGAACAAGGAGAAGTGCCGTGACTGCTGGGCGCGTTTCTTCTGCTCCGGCGGCTGCGCTGCGAACGCCGAAGCCTTCCATGGCGACATCTCCCAGCCCTACGACATGGAGTGCCAGATGGAGCGGAAGCGCCTTGAATGCGCAATGGCGATTTACGCGAAGGAGCGCGCCGCCCGCATGGCGAAGGAAGAAGCGGCGAAGGAGTGACCCAAGGGGCTTTGCCCCTTGACCCCACCAGAGACTCTGCCTCTGGACTCCGGCAGGGGCGCTGCCCCTGCACCCTGCAAGGGAGTTCCTC
>ERZ824488.945-NODE-945-length-34889-cov-24.034908_pt1 | contig 34889 bp, 30 predicted proteins | sample MGYA00519936_ERZ824488 | MGnify/ENA primary metagenome ERZ824488 (study PRJEB31778, sample SAMEA3449153) | human gut metagenome | biome: human gut; feature: human-associated habitat; material: faeces | place: United Kingdom | collected 2010/2012 ... | reverse complement strand
AATCTGGTTTCCGGTGATGCAGGAAATGTTCTTTTGAGGGAATTTGTTTCCGACGACACGGGCGTGGGGCGCTCCGCTCCCCTACATCCCCTCGGGGACGGGGTGCGAGAGGGTTGCGACCCTCTCGCGCTCTCCCGGGGTTGGGGTGACGCGGAATCTGGTTTCCGGTGATGCAGGAAATGTTCTTTTGAGGGAATTTGTTTCCGACGGTACGGGCGTGGGGCGCTCTGCTCCCCTACATCCCCTCGGGGGACGGGGTGCGAGAGGGTTGCGACCCTCTCGCGCTCTCCCGGGGTTGTTCTGAGGGGGATTTTCGGGGGTTGGTGCGGCGGGCGGGGGGGGCTTTGTTTTTCCTACAGTCCATCGGAGGGATGAGTTACGAGAGGTTTGTCCGGGGCGGACGCGCCGGGCGGGAAAAGGGAGAGGGACATGTACGATGTGTTGGTGATTGGCGGCGGGGCTTCGGGGCTGGCTTCGGGGCTTTCGGCGGCGCGGGCGGGCGCGGGGCGCGTGGCGGTGGTCGAGCGGCAGGCTCGGGTAGGGAAGAAGCTGCTGGCCACGGGCAACGGGCGGTGCAATTTATATCATTACGGGTTATGCGCGGAGGAATATGCCGGAGATCGGGCGTTTATACGGGCGGTTCTGGGCGGGTTTGATGCGGACACGTTTTTTGCTTCGCTGGGGCTGCCGGTTGCGGTGGAGGAGAACGGGTGTGCGTATCCGGGCAGCAACCAGGCTTCGGCGGTTTTGGATTGTCTGCGGCTGACGGCCGGCGAGGCGGGCGTTGAGGAGATCTGCGAGTTTGACGTTTCGAGGCTGGAGGGCGGCAGGAGGGGATGGCGCGTATGGGCGGCGGACGGGCGTTCGCTTTCGGCGGCGCGCGTGATCGTCGCGGCGGGCGGCATGGCCGCGCCGAAGCTGGGCGGGTCAAACGCGTTCCGGTCGCTGCTTGCGCCGCTGGGGCATACGTTTACGCCCTGTCTTCCGGCGCTCACGCGGCTGTGCGCGCGGCCGTCGGACGTGGCGGGGCTGAAGGGGCTGCGCTGCGCGGGGACGATTGCGCTTTCGGTGAACGGGCGGGAGGTTTCGCGCGAGACGGGCGAGCTTCTGTTTGCCGAGGACGGCGTGAGCGGCATTGCGGCGATGCAGCTTTCGATGTTCGCGGCGGAGGCGCTGCGGCGCGGCGAGCGCGTGGAGGCGCATCTGAACGTGGGCGGCGGTCTGGACGCGGCGGCGGTGCTGGCGCGCGCGCGGCGGTTTCCGGAGCGGGCGCTGGAGGAGTTTCTGACCGGCGTGGTGCCCAAGCGGATCGGGCAGGCGGCGTTGAAGCGTGCGGGGATTGCGCCCCTGAGCCGTCTGGCCGGGTCGCTTTCGCAGGAGGAAGCGGTGCGCGCGGCCGACGAGCTGAGCGACTGGGTGATTCCGGTGACGGGCCTTCCGGGCTTTGACGCCGCGCAGGTGATGCTGGGCGGGGTGAAGTGCCGGGAGTTTTATTCCGAGACGCTGGAATCGAAGCTCGCGCCCGGGGTGTACGCGTGCGGGGAGCTGTTTGACGTGACGGGGCCGTGCGGCGGGTACAATCTCGCGTGGGCGTGGGCGAGCGGATGCCTGGCCGGAAGGAGTGCGGCGAAGCTGCTGTGAACGGGACGCGGGCGTGTATCGGAAGGATTCCGGCGGCGCGCAGGCGACGCTGTGAACGGAGACACGTGGGAGCGTTCGGAAGAGCTGCGGCGGTACACAGGTGATACCGGGCGAGGTGACGTGCCGGAGGTTTTGTCCTGAGACAATGGAATCGAAGTTCGCGCCCGGGCTGTTTGACGTGGCAGGGCCGTGCGGCGGCGTCGCTGTGAACGAAGCGCGAGGATGGGTTCCGGGAGGGTTTTCGGAGGAATGCGGCCGAAAGCTCGGACAGTCCGGATTCCGTGGCGGAATCGCCGGAGCATGTGGTTCAATCGAAGCGCGGAAGGGATTCCGAAGGCGCACGGCGAATTTTAGATGGTTCAGGTTACAGAGGGGAATCGCGGGAAATGGAAAAGAAGGATGAAAGCGCGCGGGCGGGGGCTTGCGCGGCGGGAGCGATATGATCAGAATTACGAATGCGCGGTTGGAGCTGAACGAGGCGAACCGGCCGCTGGAGGAACTGGCGGCAAGGCTTTTGAAGGTGCGCCGGTCGGATGTGAAGCGCGTGCGTCTGGTGAAGAAGAGCGTGGACGCGCGCGACAAGGGAGACGTTCATTTTGTGTGCGCGCTGGACGTGGAGGTTTCGCCCATGCCCGCGCGGCTGCCGAAAAACGCGGCGATGTGCGAAAAGGCGCGGGGCTGGGAGGTGCGTCCCGACGATCGCCTGCCGGACGCGCCGCCGGTGGTGGTGGGTCTGGGCCCGGCGGGTCTGTTCGCGGCGCTTACGCTGGCCAGACGCGGTCTGAAGCCGGTGGTTCTGGAGCGCGGGCGCGACGTGGGCGCGCGGCTTGCGGACGTGCAGCGCTTCTTTGAAAGCGGAATTCTGGCCGAAAACAGCAACATTCAGTTTGGCGAGGGCGGCGCGGGCGCGTTTTCCGACGGCAAGCTGAACACCGGCATCAAGGACGCGCGCTGCCGCTGGGTGCTGGAGACGCTCTGTCAATTCGGCGCGCCGGAGGAAATTCTCTACGAAGCCAGGCCGCACATCGGCACCGACCGGCTTCCCGGCGTGGTGAAGGCGATAAGGGAGGAAATCGTGCGGCTGGGCGGCGACGTGCGGTTTGAAACGACGCTCACGGGACTGAGGGTCGAGAATGGGCGCGTCGCGTGCGCGATTGCGGGCGATCGGGAGATTCCCACCTGCGGCGTGGTGCTCGCGGTGGGGCATTCGGCGCGCGACACGTTTGAAATGCTGCTTCGAGCCGGCGCGCCCATGGAGCGCAAGCCGTTTTCCATCGGCGCGCGCATCGAGCAGAAGCAGGCGTGGCTGAACCGCTGTCAGTATGGCGCGGCTGCCGGACATCCGGCGCTGGGCGCGGCGGACTACAGGCTGAACACGAAGGTGTCGGACGGGCGCGGCGCGTACACGTTCTGCATGTGCCCCGGCGGGCAGGTGGTGGCTGCGGCCAGCGAGGCGGGCGGCGTGGTGACCAACGGCATGAGCCCGTACCGGCGCGACGGCGAAAATTGCAACGGCGCGCTGCTGGTGGACGTGCGCGTGGACGATTTTCCGGAGGCGGACGGCGTGCTCGCGGGTGTGCGCTTTCAGAGAAAATGGGAGGAAGCGGCGTTTCGGCTGGGCGGCGAAAGCTATCGCGCGCCCGCGCAGCTGGCGACGGACTTCCTGCGCGGCGTTTCCTCGAAGGGCGCGCGCGGCGTAAGGCCGACCTATCGCCCCGGCGTGACGTTTACCAATCTGGAGGGCTGCCTGCCGGCGTTCGCCGTTTCCGGCATGAGGGAAGCGCTGGCCGCGTTCGACCGGCGGCTGCCCGGCTTCGCGGGGCCGGACGCGGTGCTGACGGGCGTGGAGACGCGCTCGTCGTCGCCGGTGCGCGTTCTGCGGAATGCGGAGACGTGCGAATCCGCCGTGCGGGGGCTGTTCCCGGCGGGCGAGGGCGCGGGGTACGCGGGCGGCATCCTGTCCGCCGCGGTGGACGGCATCCGCTGCGCGGAGAAGGTGTGGCCGGAGGGACAGGCATGATCGAGTTTGCGAAGCGAAGCTTCGGCGTGAAAGCAGGTTTACCGGTGCGCGTCTGGAGAAGCGTCGATGCGAACGGATTCGTCGCGCGGAAGCGCTTCCCGGCAAGGTATGCGGAGAAGGTGTGGCCGGAGGGGAAAGCATGATCGAGTTTATCAATCGGAATCCGGGCGTAACGGCGCTGTGCGCGGTGCTGGCGGCCTCCGGCGCGCTGCTAATGGTGTTTTCGGCGCTTCTGAAGCGGCAGAGCCGGCGCACGGCGGCGATGCTTCGCAGGCTTGACCAGCGCGTGATGGGCAGCGGCGGGCAGCTGCGCGCGTCGGTGGACACGCTGAGCCGCACGATGAACGGCGCGGCGGCGAACCTGTCCGCCGTGTCGGACAGCATGGAAGCGCGGCAGGAGCGCATGCGCCGCGAGATGGCGGAAAAGCTGGAAATCATGCGCCTTCAGAACGAGCAGAAGCTCGAAGCGATGGGCGCGGGCATGCAGCGCACGCTGGAAGCGCGGCTGGGCGAATCGTTCCGGCTGGTGAACGGGCAGCTGGAAAACGTGTACAGGGGCGTAGGCGAGATGCGCAAGCTCGCGGAGGGCGTGGGCGATCTGAAGCGCGTGCTTTCGGGCGTGAAGACCCGCGGCATCTGGGGCGAGGCGCGGCTGCGCGCGATTTTATCCGAATCGCTGACAAATTCGCAATACGAGGAGAACGTGGCGGTCGTGCCCGGCTCGCAGGAGCGCGTGGAGTTCGCCGTGCGGCTGCCCGGGCGGGACGAGGGCGCGCCGGTGTGGCTGGCGGTGGACAGCAAGTTCCCGCTGGAGGACTATCAGCGCCTGATCGAGGCGGGCGAGCGCGGCGACGCGAACGATGTGAAAAAGTGCGCGCAGGCGCTGGAAAACGCCGTGCTCGAACAGGCCAGGCGCATTTCGCGCTATATCGACCCGCCGCATACCGCCGATTTCGCCGTGATGTTCCTTCCGTCGGAAAGCCTGTACGGCGAGGTGCTGGCGCGGCCGGGGCTGATTCAGAAGCTGCAAAGCCGGTATCACGTGCTTCCCGCGGGGCCGGGCAGCTTTCAGGCGCTGGTCAACTGTTTGCAGATGGGCTTTCGGACGCTTGCCATGGAAAAGCGCAGCGCCGAAATTCTGCGCATGCTGGGAAGCGTGCGGCAGGAGTTCGCGCGCTTCGGCGAAACGCTGGATAAGGCGCGCACAAGGCTCGAAATGGCCGCGGGCGATCTGGACAGCGTGGGCGTGCGCACGCGCGCGATTAACCGGAAGCTTTCCGATTTGGAGACGGACGAACCCGGCGAGGCTGAAAAATCGGAGGCGAAGGCTTGACAGGCGCCTGCTTTTTCGTGTATGATAGCAGGCAGATTTGTCAAAAGGTGAGGGAATATGCCGAAGATTTCTGTTGTTTTTGCGCTTCTGATCGCAATGCTGTTCACTTCGCAGGAGGGTGGGTTCCCTGCGCCCGAGAAAACGGAGCTGGAGGTCACGTTCCTGAACGTCGGCGTGTGCGACGGCATCCTCATTCGCATGAACGGGGAATCTGTGTTCATCGACGGCGGAAGCTATCCGGAGGGTGAATTCTGCCGGGACTATCTGCTGAACGCGGGCGTGAAACGGTTGAAGTATTACATCGGCACGCATTCGCACAGCGATCACGTCGCGGCGGCTGCGCCGATCATGGCGGCGATTCCCACGAGTGAGGTATTGATGAATACCGAAAACTGCCTCTGGTGCATGAAGGTCATGGCGAAGACCGAGGAAGAGCAGCGCATCATCGAGAATGTGAAGTACCGCTGCTTTGACGAAAGCGAAACGGTGTACGTGGGCGACGCGGCGATTACCCGCATCGGGCCTGAAAGCTATATCCGGATAAAGCACTACAACGATATTCAGGAGAACGAGAATTCACTCATTCTGCGCGTATCGCTGGGTGACATTTCCTTTATCCTGACGGCGGATACCAGCAGCCATCAGCTGTTTAAGCTTTTGGAGAAGGATGAGAATATCCTGAACTGCACCGTGATCAAGGGGCCGCATCACGGCGGGGGATTCCACAGATTCATTTTCAAATACATGAAGGCGGATTATATCGTGTATTCCACGTCCAGCATTTCGCCGCCAAAGCCGGATCAGCGGAAGCTGGCGGAAGCGATGGCAAAGCGCGTATTCATCACCGGTGACAGGCATGACGGAGCCGTTACCTTCCTCACGGATGGAAAACAGCTTGCGTTCAGCGCCGCCAACGACAAACAGGAATAGGATGAGGAGGTTTGTACATATGCAAAGGTTCCGGAGGGCATTCGCCTTTTTACTGCTGGTGGCGTTGGTATTCGCGGGAGCGGTCGCCGCGGAGGAAAACGGCAAATTGCAGGTGCATTTTCTGCGAATCGGGCGCAACGACGGGATTCTGATTTCCATGAACGGGGAAACGGCGTTCATCGACGGCGGGTCGCGGTATCACGGGAACGTGGCGGCCGACTATATGGAGAAGCTGGGCGTTACGCATCTGAACTACTACATTGGCACGCACGCGCACAGCGACCATGTGGGCGCGGCGTGCTCGCTGCTGGCGCGGATTCCCGCGGACGAGATTCTGTACACCTATTCGCTGGCGGTGGACTGCATGCTCGACAGCGCCCGCACGGCGGAGGAAAAGCGCGTGATTCGCGAAACGCCGCGGCGCACGCTGGCTTACGGCGACGAGTTCACCGTGGGCGCGGCCACGCTTCGCGTGATGGGACCGAAGGCGTACAAGCCGCGCGCCTCCTACAAGGACGGGCTCGAAAACGAAAACTCGCTCATCCTGCGGCTGGAATACGGGAGCGTGAGCTTCCTTCTGTGCGCCGACACGACCAACGGCGTTCTGAAGGCGCTTCTGAAGGAGGATCCGTCGCTGATGGAGTGCACTGTGCTCAAAAGCCCGCATCACAATGTGGGCCTGCGCACGGAGGTCTATGATTGTCTCAAGACCGACTACATGATCTTTTCCACCAGCAGCAAATATCCGCCGGAGCGCGCGCAGATCAACAAGGCGCGGCGCGCGGGCGCGCGGGTGCTGATCACAAGCGGCGACAACGCGGGAACCGTGGTGTTCACGACCGACGGCGAAAAGCTCGACTATACCTGCGAAAACGAGGCCGGCAAGTGGAAGGTGGGCAAGAAATCGATAAAGCTCAGGAAGGGGCAGACCAAGAGCGTTTCCTGCGACACGCGCAGGATGATCAACACGCTGTCCTTCGAATCCACCGACGAGAGCGTCGCGACCGTCGACCGCGCGCTGTGCAAAATCACCGGCGTGAGCGCGGGCGAATGCGATATCATCGTCACGGCCTTCGACGGCAGCACGCGCACCATTCACGTGACCGTGCGCTGATTCGCGTCGGCTCGCATCGTGACGAAAATGTGAAAATGTAGTTTCTGTAAAATCGCAAAAAGGTGTTGACATTGGGACGGGAGATGTGTATAATATTCTTTGTTGGTCGGGCACGTTGTGCTCGGTCGACATGATGGCGAATGGTGTAACGGTAACACTAACGACTCTGACTCGTTCATTCTAGGTTCGAATCCTAGTTCGCCAGCCACATGCCTCCATGGTCAAGCGGTCTAAGACGTCGCCCTCTCACGGCGAAAACTGGGGTTCGAGTCCCCATGGAGGTGTAAAAGCAACCGCATATGCGGTTGTTTTTTTGTTCGAAGATTTGTACTGGATGAAACTGACTGGGGCCCGCTTTCGTCTACATGGAAGGGACGGACGCGAAGCATTTTTTCCATTCGGAGGATTCGGGCTTTCATGCCACAGCGACGGAAGCAATGCGCTTTTCCTGTTGCATGTGTCGGAGGAAAGGGTGGAAGCGGCGGATTTTGCGTTTCGCAGCGTTTGTTCCGGAAGTGCGGCGCTTTCTGTGTTGCTTATGTGGGAGGAAGTGGCCGAGACGGCGAATTGTGGGAAAAGTAAGGCGGTTTCTGCGTTGTGTGTGCGGAGGATGTACCGGAACTAAGGCATCTTTCGCTCTATTCGTGCGGAGGATGGTTCGAGACGGCGGTTCCTGCTTTCCTGCGTCATCGGCGGATGGAGAGCGGTTCATTGGCAGGAGATTGAGTCGGCGGAGGGTGAAATGGAAAAGATCAGGGAGCTATGGGATGAATTTCGAAGCGGAAAGCCCGACGGGGCGATTCGGCAGTTTTTGAAATACCTGCTGGTGGGCGGCGGTGCGACGCTGGTGGAGTGGGCGCTGTTCTGGCTTCTGGACGCGAAGCTCGGGCTGCATCATCAGTGGGCGACGGTGATCGCGTACACCGTGTCCACGTTCGCGAACTGGGGCTTTGGACGGCTGCTGGTGTTCAAAAAGAGCGAGCGCGGCGTGGCGGCCGAAATCGCCGGCGTGTATCTGGCGGCGGTGGTCGGGCTGCTTCTGAACATGGGCATCATGTTCGTGCTGGTGGACGCGCTCGGCTGGAACGAGATGCTGTCCAAGGTGATTGCTACGGGGCTGGTGTTCGTGTGGAATTTCCTCATCCGGCGGCTGGCGATTTACCGGAAGGCGCGCTGAGCGGCGAGCGCTTCCTTTTAAAAACGACTTCATGACGAACGGAGGCGGCGAACGATGAGAGACCGATACGAATCCCCGCTGTGCGAGCGGTACGCGTCCGCGCGGATGCAATATATCTTTTCGCCCGATTTCAAGTTCACCTCGTGGCGGAAGATGTGGCTGTATCTGGCCGAGGCGGAAAAGGAGCTGGGGCTGGACATCACGGACGAGCAGCTGGACGAGATTCGCGCCCATCTGAACGACGTGGACTACGACGCGGCGGCGGCCTATGAGAAGCGCCTGCGGCACGACGTGATGGCGCATCTGCGCGCGTTCGCCGACCAGTGCCCCAAGGCGGGCCCGATTCTGCATTTGGGCGCGACGAGCTGCTATGTGGGCGACAATACGGACGTGTGGCAGCTTTCGGAGGCGCTGAAGAGCCTTCGCGGGCAGCTTCTGGGCGTGATTTCGGCGCTGTCCGACTTCGCGCTGAAGAACGCCGACGTGCCGACGCTGGCGTACACGCATTTTCAGGCGGCGCAGCCCACGACGGTGGGCAAGCGCGCGACGCTGTGGCTGCAGGATTTTCTGATGGATTTTGACCGCCTGACGTTCGAACTTTCGCGCCTGAAGCCGCTGGGCTGCAAGGGCACGACGGGCACCGGCGCCAGCTTTCTGATGCTGTTTAACGGCGACGAGAGCAAGGTTCGGGCGCTCGAGGGGCTGATCGCGCGCAAGATGGGTTTCGAATCGTGCGTGGCGGTTTCCGGACAGACGTACACCCGCAAGGTGGACGCGTTTGTGCTGAACGTTCTGAGCGGCATCGCGCAGAGCGCGTCGAAGATGGCGACCGATCTTCGCCTGCTTTCGCATCTGAAGGAATTCGACGAGCCGTTCGAGAGCGAGCAGGTCGGTTCTTCGGCGATGGCCTACAAGCGCAACCCGATGCGCAGCGAGCGCGTGTGTTCGCTGGCGCGCTACGTCATGACCGACGCGCTGAATCCGGCGTGGACGGCCGCCACACAGTGGATGGAGCGCACGCTGGACGATTCCGCCAACCGGCGCATCGCCCTGCCCGAGGCGTTCCTCGCTGCCGACGCGATTCTGACGCTGTGCCGCAACCTGATCTCCGGCGGGCGCGTGTACCCGGGCGTGATGCGGCGGCACCTGAACGAGGAAATGCCGTTCATGGCCACGGAAAACATCCTCATGCGTGCGGTGGAGCTGGGCGGCGACCGGCAGAAGCTGCACGAGAAGATTCGCGAATACAGCGTGGAAACGGCGGCGCGCGTGAAGCTGGAGGGCGGCGAAAACGACCTGCTCGACAAGCTGAAGGCCGACCCGGCGTTCCATCTGGACGATGCGGCGCTCGCTGAGATACTGGACGTGAAGCAGTTCATCGGCTGCGCGCCGTCGCAGACGCGCGCGTTCGTCGAGGAAGCGGTTCGCCCCGTCCTCGAAGCCTGCGGCACCGGCGACGGCACGGACGAGGTGCGCGTGTAAGAAGTTCATAGTGGAAGCGCGGCTTTCTCTCAGGAAGAGGGAAAGCTGCGTTTTTCATGGATATTTTTTCAGAAAGCCTGTTGACGGAAGCAGTAGGAATGCGTATAATTAGCCTTGCTATTTAGCATTGCTAAATAGCGAAACAAAAGCGAGGTCGAGCGTATGGACAACCGATATGTGCAGCAGTTCAAAAAGGGCTCTCTCGAGATGATCCTGCTATCCCTGATCGGGCGCAGGGAAACCTATGGCTATGAGATCATCACAGAGCTGAATCAGAGCGCGTCCGTTCTGGGGTACGCGAAGGAGGGCACGATTTATCCGATTCTGTATCGCCTGCAGGAGGCGGAGCTGATTCAATGCCGTCTCGCGCCGGCGGCCGCGAACGGCGGCTCCAAGAAGTATTATTCCCTCACGCCCAAGGGGAAGGAAGTTTTGCGGGAGCTGATTCGGTTCTGGGCGAGCTACGCGGACTGCGTGAACGGCTTTATCGCCGCCTATCGGCAAACGGAGGTGTCAGAGGAATGAAGGAGCAATACATCAGGCAGGTCAAAAAGGAATTGCATGCGTCGCGCAAGCGCAAAAACGAGGTCGCGCGCGATTTGAATGAAATTTTTGCTTCCGCGGCGGAGCACGGAGAAACCGAGCGGCAGGTGGTGGAAAGGCTGGGAACGCCGAAGGAATTTGCCGACAGCGCGGCGGAATCGTTTGGCGTGGAGAATTGCGCGCGGCGGAATCGGAAGGGGATTCTTTCATGCGTCGTTTCCCTTGCGGCGGCTCTGGTTGCTTTTGCGATGTATGCGCTCGCAGGGCTGAATCAAACGCCGGACGGCGCAATCGGGCAGGCAGACGCGATGACGGGCATTCAGGTGAAGGGCGCGTTCGGCGTTGACGTTTCGCAGGTTATGCTGGTGATTGGCATTCTTGCCGCGGCGTTTGCCGCCGTTCAGCTGGTTCGGGCGCTTCGCGGAAGCAGGAGGAAAGCATGAAGAAGTGGATTTTGGTCTTCGTTCTTTTGATCGCGCTTTTGACGGCGTGCTCGAACCGGACGGAAACATCAGTCGATGCGCCGCCGCAAGCATATACGCAGCTCGACGAGGGCGTATGGCCTGTGAACGCGTACACGGACGGGCTTCCCGTTCCTCCCGGCACGGTCGCGTGGGCCATGATCGACGCGGAACGCAATCATTGCAGCGTCGGTATCGAGGATATTGCCGAGAGCGAGTTTGACGATTATCTGAATCGCCTGAAGCAGGCGGGATTTTCCGTGGTGGAGGATGTGTCGGAAAAAATCAAAGGGCAGGACTACGTTTCGGTCGGCGCGATTCTTTCAAATGGCGAGAAAGGCGTGAGCGTCAGCTACGTTCCCGGGAATCTGGCGATCTACATCACGAAGGGATAAGAAAGCCGCGGCTTTCTTCCATGACGGAGGAAAGCCGCGGCTTTGCCGTGGGGCGTTTGTCAGAACCGTACGCGGGCGGCGGCGGGCTCGGTTTCGGCGAGCGCGCGGCCGTTTTTGCAGGAAAGGCGCACGGCGGCGCTGCGGTTGAGCGCGTCGTAATAGTTTTTCGCGTCCAGCACGATGAAGCTGGCCGGGTTGCCCTCGCGAACGCCGTAGGAATCGCCGAGGTGGAGCGTTTTGGCGGCGTTGGTGGAGATGAATTTGCAGGAGTTCATGATGTCGCCGTAGCCCATCATCTGGCACACGTGCAGACCCATGAAAACCACGTCGCGCAGCGAACCGGTGCCCATCGGGTACCACGGGTCGAAGATGTCGTCGTGGCCGAAGGATACGTTGATTCCAGCCTCGGTCAGCTCCCTGACGCGGGTAACGCCGCGGCGCTTGGGGTAGGTGTCCACGCGCCCCTGCAGGTGGGTATTCACCAGCGGATTGGACACGAAGTTGATTCGGCTCAGCTTCAGAAGCCGCATCAGGCGCTGCACGTAGGCGTTGTTGTAGGAGTGCATGGCGGTGGTGTGGCTGGCGGTCACGCGGTCGGCAAGGCCGGTTTCGTAGGCGCACGCGGCCAGCGTTTCCAGGCCGCGGGAGGCCTCGTCGTCGATCTCATCGCAGTGCACGTCCACCAGCTTGTCGTACTTTTCGGCCAGCGAGACGGCGAAATTCAGCGAGGACACGCTGTATTCCCGCGTGAACTCGAAGTGCGGAATCGCGCCCACGCAGTCCGCCCCCATGCGCACCGCGTCCTCCATCAGCCGGCGGCCGTTCGGATAGCTCTCAATGCCCTCCTGCGGGAAGGCGACGATCTGCAGCGTCACAACGTCCTTCAGCTCGTCGCGCAGCTCGAGCAGCGCCTCCATGGCCGTGAGCTTCGGGTCGGTCACATCCACGTGCGTGCGGATGTACTGAACGCCGCTTGCCGCGTACAGGCGCACCGCGCGGTTCACGCGCTCGCGCACGTCCGCCTTCGTCAGCTTTTCCTTTCGCTTCGCCCAGCATTCGATGCCCTCAAACAGCGTTCCGGACTCGTTCCACACCGGGTCGCCCGCGGTCAGGCAGGTGTCCAGATGCACATGGCTCTCGATCAGCGGCGGCAGCGCCAGACAGCCGCCGAAGTCCCGAATGTCCTCGCCGGGTTTCGCCGCGAGATTTGCGCCGATTTCGGCAAATTTGCCGTTTTCCACTCGAATGTCGCGCAGCTCCGCCGCGTTTTCGATATACAGATTCCGATACAGCATTTCGCGTTCCCTCCCGCTTATTTTCTGCGAAGAAGCCGTCCCGCCAGATAGCAGGCGGCGGCCACGACCATGTTGTTGATGGCGGCAATGCCGAAGGTGAAGCCCGGAACGAGGTTTCCGCCGGTAAGGTTGCCGACCACCGCGCCGGCGACTACGCCCACGATCGCCGCCCAGTTCGCAGGACGCCCCGCGGGCTCGTCGCCCTCGTAGGCCCTGCGGTTCGCGAAGAAGTCCGCGATCAGGATCACGCCGACCGCCGGGAGCGTCGCGTTCAGCAGGGTGAGCCAGTTGCAGAAGTTGTTGTACAGCCACATCGCGGCCACCGTGCCGATCACGCCTGCGAGGATCACCAGCGGCTTTTTCCTTTTGCCCGTGATGTTGGCAAGCCCCAGCGCGCCTGTGTAGAGCGCGTTGTCGTTGGTCGTCCAGATGTTCGCGCCCAGCACGAGGAAGGCGAACACGCCCAGATTCAGCTCGATCATGACCCAGAAGATGTCGTTGCTGCCCACGAACGCGCCCGCCACGCCGCCGAAGCAGAACATCAGCGTGTTGCCGATGAAGAAGGCGATGACCGTTGTCCAGATGGCGGCTTTATTGCCGCGGGCGAAGCGGGTGAAGTTCGGCGTGGCCGTGCCGCCGCTGACGAAGGAGCCGATGACCAGCCCCACGCCGGAGTAGAGCGTCAGCCCGCCGGTGGATTTGGCAAAAATCGCCGTCAGGCCGCCGCCCTGCGCCGTGGCGGTCACCATGGCGTAGGTGCCCAGAATGGCGATCAGCGGCACCGACACGTAGGAGACGATTTCCAGCCCCTTGATGCCGAAGTAGGCCGAGGTGGTCATGCATACGCCCACCGCGAGCACCAGCAGATAGGGAAGCACCCTGGATTCCGGCGCGAGCACCTGCGCGGCGGGAATGGCGAACATGGCTGCGCCCACGCCGAACCAGCCGATCTGCGTCAGCGCGATCATGGCCGAGGGCAGGCGGGAGCCCTTCGCGCCAAAGGCGCGGCGAGCCAGAAGGTCGAAGGAAAGGCCGGTTTTCGCGCCGATGTAGCCGAGCGCGCCGGTGTACGCCGCCAGAATCGCGCCGCCCAGCAGGATGACCGCGACGAAGCCCCGAAGATTCAGTCCGTTCGCCAGATCCACGCCCGTCCACATGCTGGCCGAGAAGAACGTGAAGCCCAGCATGATGAAGAACATGGGCCAGAAGCCCTTGCGCGCCCCCGTGGGCACGAGCTCGTTTGAGTAGTCTGCGTCCACCGGTTTCTGTACCTGATTCGCCATGGGATCGACTTCCTTTCTCCGCAGTGCGGATACGAATTTCTTCAGAAGTCTCGCAGACAAAAAAACGGCCCGCAGTCCATGACGGATGCAGGCCGGCGTATACAAAATACGACTCCGCGTCTTATCGGCATCTCTGTACCGTCTTAAAGACCCTGAATTGCGGGTATTCTACCGGAACCACGCCCAAATGTCAACGAAGAAAGCGTTAATTCATGCCGGTATACCGAGCCGCGGCATCCTCCGTTTCTCGAAGGAAGCCGCGGCCTGCTCAGATTGTTCGAGTGATGGTGAAGGATTCGGATGCGCCGTCGAGGGTGCGGGTGATTTGGAGGGCGTCGGGGGTGAGGGCGCGCAGGGTGGTATCGCCGCGGCGGAGGATGGGGGACGCGTTACGGCGGCGGATGAGAGATTGGATACGCGTCTGGAGGGCGCGATCCTCGCGGCCCCACGGGTAGGGCAGGCGGCAGAAGGGGTCGCCCATGCCGGTCAGGCCGGCTTCGTCGCCATAGTACAGGCAGGGCATGCCGGGCAGCAGGGTGATCAGCTCGAACGCGCGGACGAAGCGCTCGCTGCCGAGGGCGTACTGTTCGGGCGTGAGCGGCGTAAAGGCGCGCTGCTCGCGCGGGGGCTCGAGGTTTTGGGATCCCGCCAGCACGTTGATCGCGCGCGGCTTATCGTGGCTGCCGAGCAGGTTCATCATGGAATAGAGCATGGGCTTCGGAAGCGTACTCAGCTGATGGTTCACGGCGTTTGCCAGATGGTACGCGTCCTGCTTCCCAAGGAAGAACGCGAGCACCGTGTCGCGCAGGGGGTAGTTCATGGCGCTGTCAAGCGTGTCGCCCAGCGCGTAGCTGCGCGGGCGGCCGTAGCTCACCTTGTTGGTGGGATCCTCCCACACCTCGCCGATCACGCAGTTCTGCGCGCCCTCGGCCTTCGCGCGAAGGCGCAGCGCGTGGATGAACTCCATCGGCAGCTCGTCGGCTACGTCCAGCCGCCAGCCGGACGCGCCGCTTCTCAGGTAGTGCGCGATGACGCTGTCGTCGCCGTTCACGATGAAATTCAGAAACGACGGCTCGGTTTCGTTCACGTTCGGCAGCGTGTCGATGCCCCACCAGCTGTCGTATTTGCCGGTTCTGGGGTCGATACGGTACCATTTCGCATACGGCGAATCGGGCGACTGATACGCGCCGACGGACGGATAGGTTCCGTAGCGGTTGAAATAGCGGCTGTCCGCGCCGGTATGGGAAAACACGCCGTCCAGCACCACGTGGATGCCTGCGTCGGCGGCTTCGCGCGTCAGGCGCTCGAAATCCGCTTCCGTGCCGAACGACGGATCGATCTCAAGGTAGTCGCCCACGTCGTATTTGTGGTTGCTGCGGGCGCGGAAGACCGGGTTGAGGTAAATCGCGCCGATTCCCAGATCCTTCAGATAGGAAAGCTTTTCGCGCACGCCCTCCAGATTGCCGCCGAAGAAATCGATGGCTTCCGCGTCGCCGTCCGCAGCGGCGGGGCGCAGGTCGGGCAGCTCGTTCCAGCTTTTGTGCAGGTACGCGCCGCGGCCGGCCGGCGGATTGGCCTTGCCGCCGATGAAGAAGCGGTCGACCATGATCTGCATCATCACGCTGTCGCGCATCCATTCGGGCGCTTCGAACGCGGGGTCGTACACGGTGATCTGGAACGACGGCGGCTCGTGGTCGTAGCAGGCGCATACGTCGTCCTCCGGCTTGCCGGCATAGACGCGCCCATCCGGCGTGTCAACGACGAAATAGTACCACAGAAGCCCCTTTTCGCGGCCGACCGGCACGTCGGCCTCGTAGGCGCTGTCGGACAGTGCGCGCATCGGCGCCCATTCCTCGCCGCCGCCGCGCCACAGGCGCACGAACGCGCGCTCCGACTCGCCCGCCACGCGCAGGCGCAGACGAACGGCGCTTCCCGCGGGCACGGCGCCCAGCGGGAAGCGGTCGAGATTCAGATACGGGTCATGCCACAGATAGATCATAGCTGCACCTTATCCAGATGCCACACCCTGTCGTTGTATTCGCCGATGGTGCGGTCGCTGGCGAAAATCCACGAGCGCGCGGTGTTGATGACGGCCTTGCGCGTCCACGCGCGGCGATCCAGATAATTCTTGCCGATGGCGGCCTGCGCGCGCAGGTATCCGGGCAGGTCGGAGAGCACCAGATACTGGTCGGCGCAGCTGTTGCCGTCGCCGAAGAGCAGCGAATGATACAGGTCGCGGAAGATGCCGGGCTCGCCGGGGCACAGCGTGCCGTCGATCAGCTGCGTCAGCGCACGGCGAATCTCGGCGTTGGTTTCGAAGATGCCGCTGGCGCGGCTGGGCTGCGCGTAGGCGGCCTCCACCTCCTCGGCGGTCATGCCGAAGATGTAGATGTTGTCCGCGCCCACCGCGTCGAAGATTTCCACGTTCGCGCCGTCCATCGTGCCGATGGTCACCGCGCCGTTCATCATGAACTTCATGTTGCCGGTGCCGCTGGCCTCCTTGCCCGCGGTGGAAAGCTGCTCGCTCACCTCGGCCGCCGGTATCAGCACCTCGGCCACGGACACGCAGTAGTTCTCCACAAACACGACCTTCAGCATTTCGCGCGCGCGGGGATTCGCGTCCACCAGCCGCGCGATTTCGTTGATCAGGCGAATGATCAGCTTGGCGCGGTAGTAGCCGGGCGCGGCCTTCGCGCCGAACAGGTACGTGCGCGGATGCATGGTGTAGTTCGGGTCGTCCATGATGCGGTTGTACAGAATCAGGATGGCCAGCGCGTTCATCAGCTGGCGCTTGTATTCATGAAGGCGCTTCGCCTGCACGTCGAAGATGTCGTCCGGGTGCAGGATCACGCCCTGCGTGCGGAGCAGGCGCTCCGCCAGCCGCTGCTTGTTGCCCTTCTTTGCCGCGTCGAACTTCTCAAGGAACGCCGCGTCGTCCTTCATCGCCTCAAGATCGGCCAGACGGCGGTAGTCCTTGCGCCACGCCGGGCCGATGGCCTCGTCGATCAGCGAGGACAGCCGGTAGTTGCTCTGCATCAGCCAGCGGCGGTGCGTGATGCCGTTGGTGATGGAGATGAACTTATCCGGGTCGGCGAGGTAGAAATCGTGGAACACGTCCTTTTTCAGGATGTCGGTGTGAATGCGGCTTACGCCGTTGACCGTGTGCGACATGCTGACGCACAGGTTCGCCATGTTCACGCGGCCGTAGCCCAGCACGGCCATATGGCCGATGCGTTCCCACTGGCCGGGGAAGAAATTCCACAGGCGCGCGCATTCGCGGCGGTTGATCTCCTCCAGAATCATATAAATGCGCGGCAGCTGCTGCTTTACCATGTCCTCCGGCCACTTTTCCAGCGCCTCGCTCAGCACGGTGTGGTTGGTGTAGGCGAAGGTGCGGCGGGTGATGTCCTCAGCCTCGGACCAGCCCAGACCCATTTCGTCGATCAGTATGCGCATCAATTCCGGAATCGCCATGCCGGGATGGGTGTCGTTGACGTGCAGCGCCACCTTGTCCGGGAAGATTCTGAAATTCCTGCCGTAGACCTTGATGAAGTCGTTCACGGCGTACTGAACCGACGCGCTGGAAAGGAAGTACTGCTGCTTCAGGCGCAGCTCCTTGCCCTCGTAGTGGTTGTCGTCGGGATACAGCACCTTGCTGATGACCTCGGCCAGCTCCTTTTCCTCCACCGCGCGGGCGTAGTCGCCGCGGTTGAAGGACTGAATGTCAAACGAGCTCTTGGCGCGCGCCGACCAGCACCGGAGCATGTTGACCATGGTGCTGTCGTAGCCAAGGCAGGGAATATCATAGGGCACGGCCTGCACGGTGGTATAGCCGACGTGGCGATACTTCGTGCGTCCCTCTTCCTCATAGGTTTCCACATGCCCGCCGAAGCGCACCTCCACCGTCTGATCGGGGCGGCACACCTCCCACATGTTGCCGTTTTCCAGCCAGTTGTCGGGCTGCTCCACCTGGAAGCCGCCCACGATCTTCTGCCGGAACAGGCCGTATTCATAGCGGATGGTCATGCCCATCGCCGGAAGCTGCATGGTGGTGAGCGAGTCGAGGAAGCACGCGGCCAGCCGTCCCAGACCGCCATTGCCCAGCCCCGGCTCCGGCTCCTGCTCAAAAATCAGCGAGCCGTCCAGCCCCAGCTCCTTGAGCGCGCGTACGTAGTTGGACTCGTTCACGAGCGAAACCATGTTGTTGTGCAGCGCGCGTCCCACCAGAAACTCGGCGGACAGATAATACAGCTTCTTGCACTTCTGGCGCTTGCGTTCGCCGCGCGACGCGGTGCGGCGGCGCATGACCTCGTCCTTCACCGTCTGCGCCAGCGCGTCGTACAGCTGGGCGCGGGTCGCGTCCTCGATTTCGCAGCCGTAGTTTCGTTCCAGCTTCTGAATGATGGACGATTTAATTTCTTCTACCGTCAGGCGTTCGATTTCCACTGAGCAATCCCTCCGATTTTCTGGCATGAGAAATTGTTTATATTATACCATTTTCCGCGCGCCCATGCAAGACGGCGCCCGCCGCGGGGGAGAATTTCGCCCTTGCGTCCGAAAACCGGCGAATTTTCTTTGGTGGATATTGCGATTTTGTGTCGATCGTTGTATACTATACGATGAATGAATCTGCCCACGGAGGTGAAAAGCGGTTGTTTTACGCGAGATATGCCAAGCGCGCGATCGACGTTGTGCTGGCAATCCTGTTGCTGATTGCCCTTGCGATACCCATGCTGATGATCGCCGCGCTGATTCGGCTGGATTCCCGCGGCCGCGTGCTCTTCTGCCAGAAGCGGCTGGGACTGCATGAGCAGCCCTTCACCATATACAAATTTCGCACCATGCGCGTGGACGCGCCCAGCGAAATGCCCACCCGCATGCTGACCGGCTCGGCGCACTACATCACCCGCGTGGGCAAATACCTGCGCATTTCGAGCCTTGACGAGCTTCCGCAGCTGTTTAATATCCTCAAGGGCGATATGTCGTTTGTGGGCCCGCGCCCGACGCTGGAAAACGAAACCGCGCTCACCCGCGCGCGCGAACGGGAAAACGCCTACAGCGTGCGCCCGGGGCTTACCGGGCTTGCGCAGATTCGCGGCCGCGACGAGCTTTTGCCGGACGAAAAGGCGTATCTGGACGGCGTTTACGTGCGCAATATGAGTTTGTACTACGATTTCCGCATTGTGCTGGGCACGGTTTTCGCCGTCGTCAACGCGGAGGGCTATCAGGAGGGCGGCGACGAATGAGCAGAATTTCCGTGATCATCAGCACCTACCGGCGCGACGAGAGCCTGAAAACGGCGGTCGCGTCCGTGCGCGCGCAGACGTACCCGGACGTCGAAATTCTGATTGCCGACGACAACGCCGATCCGGCGTGGAACGGGAAGGTGGCGCGCGTCGCCGCGGAATACGGCGCGCGGCACATCGTGAACGAACAGAACCTCGGCTCGGCGCGCAACCGAAACCATGCCGCGTCGCTTGCCACGGGCGAATATCTGGCCTTTCTGGACGACGACGACCGGTACCGGCCGGACAAGCTCGCGCGCCAGCATGCCTGCATCCGCGAAAACAACGCGGACATGTGCATCGAGGATCTGACGCTCGTGAACGAGGACGGCCGCTTCATCGAAACCCGCTCGCGCCGCTATCTGATAAACGCGAAGCCGCAGGACTATATGAAGCTGCACGTGCTCTACCACATGACCAGCCCGGACACGCTGATGTTCCGGAAAAGCTATTTTGAGGCGTTCGGCGGGTTCGCGCCCATCGATCTGGGCGACGATTTCTACCTGATGGAGCGCGCCATCGAGCAGGGCGGAACGCTGTGCTACCATCCCTATGCGGGCACGGTGGCCGTGGTGCATTCGCGCGAAAGCGGGCTGTCCAGCGGCGCAAACAAGCTGAAGTGCGAAAACGACGAGTTTCCCTATCTGATCAAATTCCGGCCGCTGTTCACGGCCGCCGAGTGGCGCAGCGTGCGTGCGCGGCACTATGCGGTGGTTTCGTTCGCCTATCTGCGCATGAAGAAATACGCGCCCTGTCTTCTGAACGCGGCGCGGGCGTTTTTCCTGTCGCCGAAGATGTGCGTGAAGCTGATTGTGGATGCGAAGGGAGGCGGGCGGCGATGATTTCCAGCCGGAAGGCGATGGCGGTTTCCGAAGAAAACGCGGAGGGGCTGTACGAGCCCACCGCGGACGAAATGGCGCGGATGAAGCGCGTGATGCTGATGATGTACCGGGACGTGGCGCGCGTGTGCCGCGAAAACGGGCTGACGCTTCTGCTGGGCGGCGGCAGCGCGCTGGGCGCGGTGCGCCACGGCGGCTACATTCCGTGGGACGACGACATCGACCTGATGATGCCGCGCGCCGATTACGAAGCGTTCAAGCGCGTGTTTCCGCAGGCGCTGGGCGAGAAATACGTGCTTCAGGCGCCCAACACCCCCGGATGCGAGATTTCCAACACGTTTATGAAGATCATCCTGCGCGGCACCGAGCGGCTGGAGCTTCAGAAGCTGAACGCCCCCGGCGCGCACGGCTTATGGCTGGACGTGTTTCCCATCGACAACGCGCCCGCGTCCGCCGCGGCGCGCGCCGTGCGCGGCTTCTTTATCGACGCTATCAACTATCTGGCCGTGTCCAACTACCTGCGCACATTTGACAGCGCCGCGCTGCGCGAATACGTTTCCGCAGCGCCCGCGGCGAAGCGCAACTACCGCCTGCGCATGGCGCTGGGCGCGCTGACGGCGTTTCTGCCCTACCGCGCGCTGTACAACCTGTTCGACCGCGCGGCGCAGATGAAAAAGAACACCGGCTGGATCACCGTGCCCACCGGCATTCGCCATTACGCGGGCGAAGCGCACCGGGCGAGCGCGTATTTCCCGCCATCGGAATGGAAATTCGAGGGCGAGACGGTGCTTCTGCCCGGCGACGCGCACGAGTACCTTTCGCAGCTCTACGGCTCGGACTACATGACGCCGCCGCCCGAGGGCCGGCGCGAGCGGCATTATTACGTGGCGCTCGATCTGGGCGCGTACGGAAACGAGGCTGACGATGAAAAACGCTAAAACGCTTGCACGCATCGCGCTGTCCGCGCTGATACGGGTTCTGCTGCTGCCGTTGTGCCTTCTGCCGATTCGAAAAAACCGCGTGCTGTTCGTGAGCTACCGCGGCAAGCAGTATTCGTGCAGCCCGCGGGCGATTTCCGAAGCGCTGGAGAAAATGAGCGGCGGCGAAATCGAGATCGGCTGGGCGTTCCATCGCCCGCAGGATTTTGAAACGCTTACGGCGCGCGGCATCCGCGTGCTGGACGACCGTTCCTTCGCCTTTGTCGTATACGCGCTTACGGCGCGCGTGATCTGCACAAACGCCTACTACAAGCCGTTCCTGCCGCGCCGCCGGGGGCAGTTCTTCCTGCGCACGTGGCACGGCGGCGGCGCGTACAAGCGCGTGGGGCGCGCGGAGAAGCTGCCCGCGGCGCATCGCTTTTACATCCGCATGCAGCAGCAGGGCGCGAGCCTGTACACCTCCTCCAGCGAAGCGTTCACGCGCATGACGCTGCGCGAGGCCTTCGACTATCGCGGCGAGGTGCTGGAAACGGGGCTGCCGCGCAACGACGTGCTGCTGGACGAAGCCGCCCGAAACGAAGCCGCCCATCGCGCGCGCGCGGCGCTCGGCGTTCCCGAGAACGTGCGGCTGGCGCTGTACGCGCCCACGTGGCGCGACGACCGGCTTCGCGCGCACCAGATCGACTTTGCGCGCCTGAAGGCGGCGCTGTCGGCGCGCTTCGGTGGCGAGTTCCGCGTTCTGTTCCGCGGGCACTACATCACCGACGGAAACGGCTCGGCCGGCTTTGGCGACGTGGACGCGACGCAATACCCGGATATGCAGGATCTGCTGGCGGCCTCCGACGTGCTGGTGACCGACTATTCCTCCTGCATGTGGGATATGTCGCTGATCTTCCGGCCCGTATTCCTGTATTGCACCGACCTCAATGCCTACCGCGCCGACCGCGATTTCTTCACCGACATCCGCACGTGGCCGTTCCCGGTCAGCGAGACCAACGACGAGCTGGAGCAGACCATCCTGCGCTTTGACGAGGACGCGTACCGCGAAGCCGTCCGCCGCCACCACCGCGAGCTGGGCAGCTGCGAAACCGGCCATGCCGCGCGCGACGCCGCGGCGCGCATCTATTTCGAGTGTACCGGAAAGGAGCCCAGGCCGTGTTAATCTCGCATAAAGCGTCCTATATCATCAAAATCGGCACCGCGCTGGCCGGCCGCGCGATCGTAAGCCCGCTGTGCCTTCTGCCCATTCAGAAAAAGCGCGTGCTGTTTCAGAGCTTCCGCGAGAAGCAGTACGCCTGCAACCCGCGCTACATCAGCGAAGCGCTGGAGCGGCTGTGCCCGGGCGAGCTTGAAATCGGCTGGGCGTTCCGGCAGCCGGAGAAATTCGCCTATCTGCGCGAGCGCGGCATCCGCGTGATGCAGAGCGGCTCATGGGAAGCGATTCAGTTCGCGCTCACGGCGAAGGTCGTGTGCGTGAACACGTACTATAAGCCCACCCTGCCCCGGCGGCGCGGCCAGTATTTCCTGCGCACGTGGCACGGCGGCGGCGCGTACAAGCGCGTGGGCAGCATGGCGAAGATGGAATGGTATGACCGCGTTTACATCGGCATGCAGCAGAGCGGCGCGAACCTGTATCTGTCGTCCAGCAAAATGTTCACCGATCTCGTGCTGCGCAAGTCCTTCGGCTACACCGGCGAGGTGATGGAGGAGGGCATGCCGCGCAACGACCTTCTGGTGCGCGGCGCGCCGGAGGAAATGGTGCGCGCCATCCGCGAGCGAATCGGTCTGAAGGACGGCGAGCATCTGGTGCTCTACGCGCCCACCTACCGCGACGACACGCAGGTGCACGCCTTTGGACTGGACTACGCCGCGCTGACGGACGCGCTGTCGGCGCGCTTCGGCGGCGCGTGGCGCGCGGGCTTCCGCAGCCATCACGTGACGATGTATTACGAGAAGGGCGACAACACGCACGGCGCGCTCGACCTGACGGATTATCCGGACATGCAGGAGCTGCTTCTGGCGGCGGACGTGCTGGTGACCGACTATTCCTCCAGCATCTGGGATATGTCGCTGGCGTTCAAGCCCACGTTCCTCTACTGTCCCGACCTCGACCGCTACCGCGCCGAGCGCGATTTCTATATCGACATTCACGAGTGGCCGTTCCCGCTCGCCGCGGACAACGCCGCTCTGGCCGCCAACATTCGGGGCTTTGACGAGGAAAAATACCGCGCGGACGTCGCCGCGCACCACGCGCGGCTGGGCTCCTGCGAAACGGGTCACGCGTCCGAGGCCGCGGCGCGGCGCATCATGCAGGTGTGCGGCGTTACAGAGAAGAATTGACGGGAGGATATGCCATGAACGCAGGATTGATTTTCGCCGGCGGCACGGGCACGCGCATGAGCTCGCGCACGCGCCCCAAGCAGTTTCTGGAGCTGAACGGTAAGCCCATCATCGTTCATACGCTGGAATACTTCGAGGAAAGCCCGCTCATCGACGCGGTGTGCGTGGTGTGTCTGGAAAGCTGGATCGACTTTCTGAAGGGTCTGCTGGAAAAGTATCGGCTGACCAAGGTGCGCTGGGTCGTGCCCGGCGGCGAAACCGGGCAGGGTTCGATCTTCAACGGTCTGAAGGCCATTCACGAAAGCGGCGCCGACCCTGCGGACACGCTGGTTCTGATTCACGACGGCGTGCGCCCGCTGATCAGTACGAAGATTATCGAGGACGTGGTCGCCTGCGCGCGCAAAAACGGCAACGCCGTCACCGTGACCAGCGCCTACGAGACGATCATCACCGTGGACGAGAACGAGCAGGTGGAGGACGTGGTCGACCGCAAGCGCGCCAAGCTCGCCCGCGCGCCGCAGGCGTTCTTCCTGAAGGACATTTACGGTGCGCATCTGCGCGCGCACGAGGAGGGCTACACCGGCGCGATCGACTCCGCCACGCTGATGCGCCACTACGGCGCGCGGCTGTTCACCGTGGAGGGGCCGGTGGAGAACATCAAAATCACCTCGGCCAGCGACTTCTATATCTTCCGCGCCATCGTCGAGGCGCGGGAGAACAGCCAGATCTGGGGCCTGTGACGGGCGAAAGGAGCACCGTTCATGACGAATCTCGAATGCCCGAGCCGCCCGCGGTTTCAGGCGGACGTGGAGGAATGCGCCCGCAGCGGCTTTGATTTCTCGCTTCTGAAGGATTCCACCATCCTGATCACCGGCGCGACTGGTCTGATCGGCGGCGCGCTGACGCGGGCGCTGCTGGCGGCGAACCGGCTTCGCGGGCTGAACGCGCGCGTGCTCGCGCCCGTGCGGGACGTTTTGCGCGCGCGGGACGCGCTGGCGGGCGTGTACGGCCGGGACGATCTTTCCGTGTTTCCCATGGACGTGACCCGGCCGATGCATATCGACGAACCGGTGGACTATATCGTGCACGGCGCGGGCGTGACGACCTCCAGGCTGTTCGTCACTCATCCTGTGGAGACCATCGAAACGGCGCTGATGGGCGCGCGCTGCGCGCTTCAGCTCGCCGCCGAAAAACAGGTTCGCGGCATGGTGTACCTGTCCAGCATGGAGGCCTTCGGCGTGACCGACCCGGCGCTGCCGTCGGTAACGGAGACGCAAATCGGCTATATCGACCCGCAGTCGCTGCGTTCCAGCTATTCCGAGAGCAAGCGCATGGCGGAATGCCTGTGCGCCGCCTACGCCGGGGAATACGGCGTGCCGGTGCGCGCGGCGCGGCTGGCGCAGACGTTCGGCGCGGGCGTGAGCCCGAAGGAGACGCGCGTGTTCATGCAATTCGCGCGCGCGGCGCTGGAAGGCCGCGACCTCGTTCTGCACACGAAGGGCGAATCCTACGGCAACTACGTCTACACCGCCGACTGCGTGAAGGCGCTTCTGCTGCTTCTCACCCGCGGCGAAAACGGCGGCGTGTACACCGTGGCGAACCCGGACGCCTGCGTGCCCATTAAGGAGCTGGCGCGCCTGTGCTCGGAAACCCTGTCCGGCGGCCGCGCCCGCGTCGTGTTCGACATTCCCGAAAGTGCGCTGACCTACGGCTACGCGCCGGACGTGAAGATGCGCCTGAACGCGGACAAAATGAAAGCGCTCGGCTGGCAGCTCTCCATTCCGCTGGACGAGATGCTGCGCCGCCTCGCGGCGGACATCCGGTCATTCTCCGAAACAAATTGAATAAGAAAACGGCACGCGAATTCGATGCGTGCCGTTTTCTTTTGAAACAAACGCCATTTTTGAATTTTTGCCGTATTTGATCTTGCAATTTTCCTCGGACTGTGGCATAATATGCGTCGGGAGAAAATGTGGGAAGGGTCTTTCAAAATGGCATTGACGATTTCTGAAAAATGCAGAAACATTCATCCGTCGGTCACGCTGGCCATCGACGCGCGCGCCAAGCAGTTGCGCGCCATGGGGCTGGACGTGATCGGCTTCGGCGCGGGCGAGCCGGACTTTGACACGCCCCGCTATATCAAAAGCGCCGCGCGCGACGCGCTGGACGCGGGCATGACCAAATACACGCCCGTGGCCGGAACCGTGGAGCTGCGCACGGAAATTCAGCAGAAGCTTCTGCACGACAACGGTCTGGACTACGAGCTTGCCGACATCATCGTTTCAAGCGGCGCGAAGCAGTGCCTGTTCAACGCGCTCAGCGCCATTCTCGACCCCGGCGACGAGGTGCTCCTGCCCTCGCCCTGCTGGGTCAGCTATCCGGAAATGGTGCGCATGGCCGGCGGCGTGCCGGTGATGGTGAAGGGCGACGAGGCGAACGGCTTCCTCGTGGACGCGGACGCGCTGCGCCCCCATGTCACCGAGCGCACGAAGGCGCTGATTCTCAATTCGCCCAACAACCCCAGCGGCAGCGTGTGCTCGCGCGCGCTGCTGGAAGGCATCGCCGCACTGGCGGTGGAAAAGCAGTTTTACATCATCTCCGACGAAATCTATGAGAAGCTGATTTACGACGGCGAAGCGCACGTTTCCATCGCTTCGCTGGGCGACGAAATTCGCGCGCAGACGATCGTGGTCAACGGCGTTTCCAAGTCCTACGCCATGACTGGCTGGCGCATCGGCTACGCCGCGGGCCCCAAGGCCGTCATCCGCGCCATGACGGCGTTTCAGAGCCATTCCACCAGCAACCCGAACTCCATCGCCCAGCACGCCGCCGCGGTGGCGCTCACCAACGGCGAAAAGTTCATGCACGACTCCCTCGTGGAATTCGACGCGCGCCGCCGGCTGATGCATCAGCTGATTTCGGAAATCCCCGGCCTGTCCGCCGCGCTGCCCAAGGGCGCGTTCTATATGATGCTGAACATCTCCGCGCTGATCGGCAAATCCCTGAACGGCCGCGCGATTCGCGGCAGCGACGACTTCGCCGAAATGCTGCTGGAAAGCCAGAAGGTGGCCGTTGTGCCTGCCCGCGCCTTCGGCGACGACCGCTACGTGCGCCTGAGCTACGCCACCTCGCGCGATAAAATCACCCTCGGCCTCGCCCGCATCGCCGAGTTCGTGAAAGAGCTGGAATGACCTCGCGAACGTGAAACCGCCTCGCTTCGTGCGCCAAAGGAGCCGGAAGAATCGCCAACGCTAAACCGCCGGAGACCCGCGCGTTCGCGTCGCTTCGCGCGGCAAAGTTCCTCGAAACCGCTAACGAGAAACCGCCGGAGACCCGCGCGTTCGCGTCGCGTCACCTCGCGCGGCAAAGGAACTGGAAGAAACCCCAATGCGGAACCGCCGGAGCCCCGCGCGTCTGCGTCGCGCCACCTCGCGCGGCAAAGGAACCGGAAGAAACCCCAATGCGGAACCGCCGGAGACCCGCGCTTCTGCGTCGCGCCATCTCGCGCGGCAAAGCCGTTTGAATAACCGCCAATGCGAAACCGCCGGAAATCCGCGCCCATCGCGCAGGTCTCCGGCGGTCTGAATTTTTGGAAATGCGTTTTAGTCGACGCGCACCTTCACCACGACCTTGCGGCCATGGCTGCGCGTGCCGTCGGACAGGCAGGGCATATGCGCGTCCTGCGGGAAGAACACGGCGAAGCAGCCGGGTGCCAGCGGAACGCGGAAGCCGGGGCGGGGGTCGTCGGACATCATCGCGTCTTTTTCCGCGTTATACGGCTCCCAGTCCGCGGTCAGGGCGGTGGGGCGGCAGCCGCTCAGCTCGCCGCCGTCCAAGTTTACCTGAATGTCGGCATACTTCTTATGGGCTTCCCAGCGGCCCTCCTCCACGTACTTCGTGTCGGAGACGTTGGCGTATACGTTCGTGCCGTCGATCTCGTGGCGGCCGACGGGCAGCGCGGCGAGGTCGGTTTCCTTCAGAAAGCGCAGCGCCGCGTCCATGTTGCGGCTGAGACCCAAATACTTTTCGAGGTTTTCAAACGTGTCGTAGATCATGCAAACCCATCCCTTCTTAGGCACCCCCGCACAATTCGGCGGCACGTCGGGCGATGTCTTTTCCGCCATCTGCGGCATGCGAATTCCTCGATTTACCTCCAGTAAGCCTTCGAAATTTGCATTTGCATCTGACGAAAAATCCATTCGCCGGCCGGTCACCTCATTTGTGCGGCGTTACCCGGGGTTTTATGAATCGTCCGTCGTTTCCGCGCCGGACGATTTCTACGAAAACAAAGGAGCGATTTTTCATGGGCTGGCAGTTTCGCAAGAGCATCAATCTGGGCAAGGGCTTTAAGCTGAACATCAGCAAAAGCGGCGTAGGTCTTTCCGGCGGCGTGAAGGGCGCGCGCGTGAGCGTCGGTCCCCGTGGCGTGCGGCGCACCTTCTCCATCCCCGGCACGGGCATCAGCAACACCAAGACCTATTCCACCAAGAAGATCAAGCAGAAGGCGCAGTCCGGCTGCGCGACGATGCTTTTGTCCCTCATCGGGCTGATCGTGCTTTTGCTGGTATTCATCCTGCTCTGATCAAGTTTACACAAATGTTCTTGACAGGCCGCCCGCGCAAGACTATAATCCATTTCAATCCGACGGAAAGACGGAGTTCTGTCCCCCGCAAGGCGCACAAGAGAGCGCGCGTCGCAGGCTGAAAGCGCGCGCGGCACACCGCGGAACGGACGCACCACCTCCCGACTGTCGGCGCGAAAAGCGCGATACAGCTTTCAAAAGCGGCGCGGCATATCCGCGTCAGTTGGGTGGAACCACGGGCATCACCGCTCGTCCCTTCATGGAGGGACGGGCGTTTTTGTTTCCGGAAAAACAGACATGGGAGGCAATCACATGAAAATCACGTATCAGGGAGAAATTCGCGAGTTTGCGGACGGCATGAACGCACTGGACATGGCCGGTGAAATCGATAAGGAGCTGAAAAAGGCGGCGCTGGCCGCGCGCGTAAACGGCGAGGTCGCCGAGCTGGTAAAGCCCGTTCCGGACGGCGCGACCGTTGAGTTCCTCACCGGCAGCGACGCGGACGGTCTGCGCGTGCTCCGCCACACCGCCAGCCACGTGCTGGCGCAGGCCGTGAAGGCCGTCCGCCCCGAGGCGAAGCTGGCCATCGGCCCCGCCATCGCCAACGGCTTCTACTACGATTTCGACGTCGCCACCCCGTTCACAAACGAGGATCTGGCCGCCATCGAAAAGGAAATGACCCGCATCATCAAGAAGAACGAGCGTCTGGAGCGCTTTGAGCTGCCCCGTGCGGAAGCGCTGGAACTGATGAAGGACGAGCCGTACAAGGTCGAGCTGATCAACGATCTGCCCGAGGACGCGACGATTTCCTTCTACCGTCAGGGCGATTTCACCGACCTGTGCGCGGGCCCGCATCTGCCCTCCACCGGCAAGGTGAAGGCCGTGAAGCTGACCAGCATCGCCGGCGCGTACTGGCGCGGCAGCGAGAAGAACAAGATGCTTCAGCGCATCTACGGCACCGCCTTCGCCACCAAGGAAGAGCTGGACGCCTACGTCGCCGAGCGCAAGGAAGCGCTGAAGCGCGACCACAACAAGCTGGGCCGCGACCTTGAGTACTTCACCACCGTGGACGTGGTGGGTCAGGGTCTGCCGATCATGCTGCCCAAGGGCGCGCGCGTGATTCAGCTTCTGCAGCGCTGGGTGGAGGACACCGAACAGAAGAAGGGCTACCTGCTTACCAAGACGCCGCTGATGGCCAAGCGCGACCTGTACCGCATTTCCGGCCACTGGGATCACTACCTGGACGGCATGTTCGTGATGGGCGACCCGAACGACGAAACCAAGGAATGCTTCGCGCTGCGCCCGATGACCTGCCCGTTCCAGTATCAGGTTTACCTGAACCGCCAGCGCTCCTACCGCGAGCTGCCGATGCGTCTGGGCGAGACCTCCACGCTGTTCCGCAACGAGGATTCCGGCGAAATGCACGGCCTGATCCGCGTGCGCCAGTTCACCATCTCCGAAGGCCACCTGATTCTCCGTCCCGATCAGCTGGAGGAGGAATTCAAGGGCTGTCTGGAGCTAGCGAAGTACATGCTGGACACCGTCGGCATGCTGGAGAACTGCACGTTCCGCTTCTCCCAGTGGGATCCGGCCAACCCGAAGAACAAGTACGAGGGCACGCCCGAGCAGTGGCATGAAGCGCAGGAGATCATGGGACGCATCCTCGATCACCTGGGCGTGAAGTACACCATCGGCATCGACGAAGCCGCGTTCTACGGCCCGAAGCTGGACATTCAGTACAAGAACGTCTTCGGCAAAGAAGACACCATCGTCACCATCCAGATCGACATGCTGCTGGCCGAGCGCTTCGGCATGGAGTACGTGGACGCGGACGGCCAGAAGAAGCGCCCGTACATCATTCACAGAACGTCGCTGGGCTGCTACGAGCGCACGCTGGCCTATCTGATTGAAAAGTACGCCGGCGCGCTGCCCACCTGGATGGCGCCCGAGCAGGTACGCGTGCTCTCCGTTACCGACCGCGCCGCCGACTACGCGAACGCGCTCGTGGCCAAGCTGAGCGAGCTGGGCTACCGCGCCGAAGCGGATATTACCGGCGAGAAGATCGGCAAGAAGATTCGTCTGGCGCAGATGGACAAGGTGCCCTACATGCTCGTGGTCGGCGACCGCGACATGGCCGAAAACACCGTCTCCGTGCGTCACCGCGCCGAGGGCGATCTGGGCGCCATGAGCTTTGACAGCTTCGCCGCGCTGCTGAAGGACGTTGTGGACAGCAAGGCAAAGAAGTAATTGATCAATTTCATATCGGAAGAAGGAGGATCATCCGCATGAACGTTACCGTAAACGGCGCGCTCCGTGAATTTCCGGACGGCATGAATGCGCTGGACATAGCGGGCGAACTCGACAGGGAGCTGAAAAAGACTGCGCTGGCCGCGCGCGTGAACGGCACGGTTCAGGATCTGGCGAAGCCCGTTCCGGACGGAAGCCAGCTTGAAATTCTCACGGCGGATGACCCGGACGGTCTGCGCGTGCTCCGGCACACGGCCAGTCACGTGCTCGCGCAGGCCGTAAAAACCCTGAAGCCCGGGGCGAAGCTCGCCATCGGCCCCGCCATTGACAACGGCTTCTACTACGATTTCGACGTGGACGAGCCGTTCACGCCCGAATTCCTCGCGGCCGTCGAAAAGGAAATGGCGCGGATCATCAAGAAAAATTCCCGTCTGGAACGCTTTGAGCTGCCCCGCGCGGAAGCGCTGGAACTGATGAAGGACGAGCCGTACAAGGTCGAGCTGATCAACGACCTGCCCGAGGACGAACCGATTTCGTTCTATCGGCAGGAGGGCTTCACTGACCTGTGCGCCGGGCCGCATCTGCCCTCCACCGGGCGCATTAAGGCGTTCAAGGTGCTTTCCGCCGCCGGCGCGTACTGGCGCGGCAGCGAGAAAAACAAGATGCTTCAGCGCATCTACGCCACCGCGTTCACCAGCAAGGACGCGCTGGACGCGTACCTGACCCGCATGGAGGAAGCAAAGAAGCGCGACCATCGCAAGCTGGGTCGTCAGCTCGATCTGTTCGACATCTTCGACGAGGGTCCCGGCTTCCCGTTCTTTTTCCCCAAGGGAATGATTCTGCGCAACCAGTTGGAGGATTACTGGCGCAAAATCCACCGCAAGCACGGCCGATGCTTTTCGCCGTCCGGGCCGGTATAGGTGAGGTCAAAGCGCTCGGGCAGGTTCATGTCCAGCTGAATGGTGCCGCACTGCCACGCGCCGCGCGCGTGCACGAAGTCCGCCACCGCCTTCAGGTTTGGATAAATCATCTCGCGCCACATGCGCGGGCTGAACAGCATGCTCCGCTGCGAGCCCCAGTCGTCCGACACGTGAATCATGTCCACGCCCAGATCCAGCATGTTGGACGCGAACCGCTTCGTCCATTCCGCCTGACGCGTGTACAGCTCCATGAGCTCATCCGGATACAGCGCCAGATCCATCAGCTGGTTCTCGATGCCGAGCGGATCGTTGAACTGCTCGAAGAAGCCCGGCGTCTGCACATAGCAGAAGCGCCCCCTCTGCTTATGGAACGCCAGCGCCCTGCGGACGTTCTCGTAGTCCTCCATTCGGTCGACGGGCATGAACGGAATGTCCAGCAGTGTTTCGGGCGTAATTTCCTCGCCCACGTCCCGAAGCTTCTGAATTTCCTCTTTATTGAACGTAGACGGCCCGCCGAAGATGTGCGCCGCGTCGAACTCGTATTTGTCCTCAAACGCCGCCACCGAGCCGCAGGCCCGCGTGAGCTCGTCGGTCAGATTGGCGGACAGCCAGCCATACATCGGCGTTCGGTCGACTGCCTGCCCGGTAATGGCTCTTTTCACCCGTTCCGTCGAATTCATGCCTTTCCCTCCATCGATGTTTGAATCGCTTCCCATTCCTCCCTCGACATCTCATAAACGCTTGTAACGCCGTTTTCGTCATCCGGATATTCGCCCGCGAAGTGACAGCCCCACGAAATCGCGGTGCGCGCGGACGGAAGCCTTCTATTCTCATAGCACTTATTTCCGACATACCGAATCCCGCCCCGCCACCAGCGATTTTGATGTCTGATGTCCGAAATGTGTCCGGTCGTTGTGCATACTGCTGCCATTTACGCCGCAACTGCGCAGGAATTTTGTACAGAATGCCCTGCTCTTCTCATGCACCGAACATTTGACCTCTGGTTTTGGAGATGAGCACGTTATATTGTGCTTACTTCATATTTAGCTACTATATATTGATTTTCTCGCCATTTGCGCCCTGAAATGGCTGTAAGAATATGCAAATACAAAAAAGCTCCGAGCCAACCTATAGATTGGTCTCGAAGCTAACTTTGGTTATGAAGATGACGTTTTTTGCTTCCTCATCATTGGTTTTGGAGATGACGACAGTTGCTGTATTCCACAGCGTTGATTTTGGGGATAGATGTGACTGCCGCGTACTTCAATGCCGTTTTATCCCTTGCGCCGGCTCTTTTTTCTCATTTTGAGCGCAACATTTCAGTGCTGTAGCGCGTCTCAGCGTCACCCGGCATTCTTCTCCGCAGCAGCGGTGTTCGTTTCTTTTCTTTCCAGCTGAATCGCCTGCCGAAGGTCAAATTCGATCAGGTTCTGTTCCGTGACTATGCGTCCCGGCACTCGGTAGGAGTGTGCTATTTCCCAGCGCCCATCTCTGTAAAGCAGGCGAACCAGCGCCTTGCTCTTGATTTCGCAGCTGTCTCCCAATTTCAGTCTTGGGCTTCGATGCGATCCGGGCACTTCCTCTTTGCACGCCTGAATCGCAAACCGCTTCTCGGATGAATTATAGAGGAACCGATAAAAGGCTGGCCAGTGCAAATCCTCCAGCACACTCTTGAAAACCGTAATTCTCCCGTCTGCGAAACTAAACGTTATGTAGCGTACATCAGGATGCCACGCCTTCTGTGGCCTGTCGCTCATCCTACACCCCTCCTCGGCTCATGAGTTCTGCCTTGTGAGCATTCCAGACGTTACATAGCCGTCCATCTGTCTGATTTCCGAATCCAGCGCATGCTGTTCCACTGGCACGCCAAAAGTACCCGCGATATCATCCGGGTAGAAGCCTTTTTTCGCAGTTCCAGCTTTCGCTTCTGTCTGCTTGGACTCGCCCACGCCGTTTTCGCTGGATTGCCGGCCTTCATGAAAGATTTCCGGCACCAGCAGATCGAACACATACAGCGTTATTCCCTCAAAGCAAATCCGATAGCCCAGTATCTTATACCGGCAGGATTTGTCCCAACCCATTTCATTATAGACCAATTCCGAAAATGGGCGGCAGGACATTTTCCTGCTCTTTCGCTTGTCCGGCTTTTCGATGCACCAACGCAAGGCGTCTTTGTCATTCTCGTTGCAGCCTCGCACTACCAGCCTTTTCAGTTCCTTATTGAACATGACATGCACATACACCACATTCTCCAGTCCGGTAATACAGGCCGTATTAAATGTAATGCTGTCATTTCGAATGACGATTGCCGGATCCCGCAGATGGGCGAAAAGCTCCTTTCGAACCACCTGGTATCCGTCATACGAAAATGTTCGTTCCAGTTCTTCCTGACGCTCTTCTCTCGCGGCGTCCTGCTTCGTCAAAGCTTCCTCTTCAAGCATCCGCGCTCAACCACCCTTCCATAATCCTTTCCGCTTCATGCAGCATCCCGCGCATGTCCTCTGCCATAAAGAGGTTATATTCCTTGAGTTCCGTAGCCGGCCGCAGAACGTCCCAGTTCCCGGCATAGTGCCGCTGCTCCAGCAGTTCCGCCCGAGCGATACTGTGAATCGGTCTTCCAAACGTTCCAGCCCATTCCGGCGGGAAAATGTAAATGGCTTTGCTGATGGCCTTTCCTTCCGATTCCTCCGCAGTCTTTGGCGGCAGAACAATTTTCTCCACCTTGATCATTTCCGGCTCATCCAGTTCAAAGAGCATAAGCTTGTCGCCATCATTTTCTATGAACTCTCCCCGGAAGCGATAGCGGATTTCCCGCTCCCAATCCATGATGTCAAACAGCGTTCTCGCCAAACCTTTGCAGCCAACGGAGGTGGCGCACCATCGCCCTGCCTTCAGCCTTCCCCAGCGAATCGCATTCGGGTTGTCCTTCGAACACGGCCGAATCGCAATGCTGCGGTTTACCGAATTCAGAAGAAGTTCTACATACTCCACATTCTCAAATTTCTGCAGACACGCCGTATTAAAGCGCAGTTTCCCATTGGAAATCGTCATCGCAGGATTCCGAAGCGTAGAAAAATACTGTGCCCGAACAATTTCATAGCCATGCAGCTCAAGCCTGTTGCTCACATTTGCTTTTACCGTTTCTTTCGGCGCATCCTTCATCACGCTTTCCGATGCCTTCTGATATTCATCCACCGAGAATCCCATCCAATCCTTGTCAAAGGGCACATACCCTTTCAGGATTCCGTCGGCCACGACGCTCAGCACCGGAAGCGGATGGGATTTCCTGCCATAGCTCCGAGACGCCCTCAGCCGGTTGGCCGCATGGAAGACTTCCCGGCTCACAATCGCCTCGTGATGGTCGCGCTGGCGATACTGCGTCCGATCATTTCGGTTCTTTTTGGATTTGTGCGTCAAGAAATTTGGCGTGAAGGTCTTTCTCGCCAGAACGTCTCCGCAATGCCGCTCATTGGCAATGACTCCGGCCAGGGAAGACGAGTTCCATTCTGTGTTGCCCATCTTTGTCCTGCGCCCATAATCGGTCAGAAGTTCGGCGATTTCCTTGAACGAATAGCCATTCAGATAGAGATAGAAAATCACCTTGACCGTTTCCGCCTCTTCCGGGTTGATTACCAGGTTTCCGTTCTCATCCCGATCGTATCCCAGAAGCTCTGGGGTAAGAAACAGACCCCGCTGGAATCTGCGATCCACCGACCAGTTCATGATGATCGACTTGGAGTGTGATTCCTCCTCTGCCACGGATGCAAGGATTGTCAGAATCAATCGACCGTTGGTATCCAGCGTATAGATATTGTCGGCTTCAAATTGCACTCCGACAGGAGGTTCCAGATTTTTCAGCGTTTCAATCACCGACAGGCAATCAACGATATTTCTGGCAAAGCGGGCGATGGATTTTGTCAGGATCAGGTCGATCTTCCCGCCCCGGCAGTCTTCAATCATCTGCTGCATCCCTTTTCGATGCTCCAGCGACGTTCCGCTGATTCCCTCATCCGCTGCTGTACAGAAAGGACTAATAATTTCACGCCGTACAGGACTCCCGGCGC
>ERZ824488.943-NODE-943-length-34922-cov-6.986090_pt1 | contig 34922 bp, 41 predicted proteins | sample MGYA00519936_ERZ824488 | MGnify/ENA primary metagenome ERZ824488 (study PRJEB31778, sample SAMEA3449153) | human gut metagenome | biome: human gut; feature: human-associated habitat; material: faeces | place: United Kingdom | collected 2010/2012 ... | reverse complement strand
TCCATCCTTATGCATCTCCTCCAGTGCCGGGATGGCAATGGTCAGGAGCTGTATAATGATGGATGAAGTAATATAAGGCGTAATACTTAACGCGAAAATAGACATTTTCTCGAAGGAGCCACCGGTAAATGCAGAAAAGAAATTAAACGCATCGTTGGACTGCTGTGCAAACCACTGTGAAAAGTAGTTGCGGTTTACTCCCGGAATCGGAAGCTGCGAGCCCATACGAATGACAACCATCATACAGAATGTGTAGAATAATTTCTTTCGAATATCCTTAATTCTGAACGCATTTTTCAGTGTCTCGAGCATGTTAGATCACCTCTGCTTTTCCGCCCAGCTCCTCAATTTTCGCTTTTGCACTCTCACTGTAAGCGTTTACTTTTACGCTCAGCTTCTTTGTAAGAGTACCATTGCCAAGGATCTTTACGCCATCCTTTGCACTCTTGATGATGCCTTTCTCAAGCAGAGCCTCTACGGTTACTTCTGCATCATTATCAAATGCTTCCAGTGCGCCAAGATTGATAGCTTCGATATCCAGAGAATTTCTGTTGGTGAAGCCTCTCTTCGGCAGACGTCTGTATAACGGCATCTGACCACCCTCGAAACCGATTCTCGGAGCTCCGGAACGAGCCTTCTGACCTTTATGTCCCTTACCTGCCGTCTTACCATTTCCTGAACCGTGACCACGTCCTCTTCTGAAGTTATCGCTGTGTACGCTGCCAGCTGCCGGCTTTAAGTTTGATAAATCCATGATGACACCTCCTTATCTGAAATATAACTTATGCTTCCTCTACTTTTACCAGGTGTGATACCTGAGCGATCATTCCCTTGACTGCATCGTTGTTCGGAAGCTCTACAGTCTTCTGCAGCTTGGTCAGGCCAAGAGCCTTAACCGTTGCGCGGTGCTTCGGGATAGCACTAATCGGGGATTTTACTAATGTAACTTTCAGTTTCTCTGCCATTGTTCAGACCTCCTAGCCCAGAATCTCTTCTACAGATTTTCCGCGAAGTCTTGCAACTTCCTCCGGAGACTTCATCTGCTTCAGTGCTTCCAGCGTAGCAAGAACGACGTTCTGCTTGTTGTTGGAGCCAAGTGACTTTGTACGGATATTCTTGATTCCTGCGATCTCCAGAACGTTACGTGCCGGACCACCAGCGATGATACCGGTACCTTCCGGAGCTCTCTTCAGCAGTACGGAAGCGCCGCCGAACTTACCGATGAAATCATGCGGTACGCTCTTGTTTGCATCCATATCTACGTGAATCAGCTTCTTCATGGCATCTTCTTTTCCCTTGCGGATTGCTTCCGGAATTTCTGTTGCCTTTCCAAGTCCTGCACCGATATGACCGTTTCCATCACCTACAACTACCAGAGCCGTAAAACGCATGGTACGTCCGCCCTTAACAGTCTTGGATACACGCTTGATTGACACTACCTTGTCAGTCAGCTCGAACTGGCTCGGGTCAATAATTTCATGTCTCATGTGTCTTATCCTCCCTTATTAGAATTCCAGTCCAGCTTCTCTTGCTGCTTCAGCAAGTGCTTTGACTTTACCCTGATAGATGAAGCCGCCACGGTCAAAGACAACTTCCTTGATGCCCTTTTCCAGTGCACGCTCTGCGATTACTTTTCCAAGGTATGCAGCTGCATCTACGTCGTTGGTCTTCTCCAGCTCTGCTTTTACTTCCTTCTGAAGTGTGCTTGCAGATACCAGTGTATTTCCAACTGAATCGTCGATGATCTGAGCATACATGTGGTTATTACTTCTGAATACTGCAAGACGCGGTCTCTCAGCTGTGCCAGCGAAACGATTGCGCATTCTTCTATGTTTATTCAGGCGAACTTTTGCTCTTGATTCCTTGCTAACCATTCTTCACACTCTCCTTATTTATTTTTTACCAGTCTTACCAACTTTACGTCTGATCACTTCATCAGCGTACTTGATTCCCTTGCCCTTATACGGCTCCGGTCTTCTCTTGTCTCTGATCTCAGCTGCGTACTGGCCAACCTTCTCTTTGCTGATTCCGGATACGACGATCTTGTTGCCGTCTACCTTTGTCTCGATACCTTCCGGATCTTCCATCTCTACCGGATGAGAATATCCAAGGTTCAGGGTCAGCTTCTTGCCTGCCTTAGCAGCTCTGTAACCAACACCGTTTACTTCCAGAGTCTTTGTATAGCCCTCGCTTACACCGATCGTCATGTTGTGGATCAGTGTTCTGGTAAGACCATGGAGAGATTTCATTCTCTTCAGATCGTTCGGTCTTGAAACGATTACGTGGCCATCCTCAATTTTGATTTCCATTTCGTGCGGAAGCTCTCTTACCAGAGTTCCCTTCGGTCCTTTAACGGTAACTACGTTACCCTCTGCAATCTCAACAGTAACTCCTGCCGGAATTGCGACTGGCATTCTACCAATTCGTGACATGCCTTTTTCCTCCTTACTTAGATTTTCGGAGAGGGACATGCGCCCCCTCTGTTTTCAGTGAGCTGTATATATAAATATAAATAACTCGCAAAATTACCAAACAAATGCAAGTACTTCTCCGCCTACCTGAAGCTTTCTTGCCTGCTTGTCAGTGATAACGCCCTGGTTTGTGGACAGGATCGCAACACCAAGTCCGCCGAGAACCTTCGGAAGGTTGTCCTTGCCAGCGTACACACGAAGACCCGGCTTGGAGATTCTCTTGATGCCGGTGATGATCTTCTCGTTCTTATCTGCACCGTACTTCAGGGTGATGTGCATAGTCTTTACAGCGCCATCCTCGGTCAGATCATATTTTGTGATATATCCCTCGTCCACCAGGATGTCTGCGATAGCAATTTTCATCTTGGAAGCCGGTACATCTACAGTGTCATGTTTTGCAGTGTTTGCGTTACGGATTCTTGTAAGCATATCTGCGATCGGATCGCTCATTGTCATGATAGTTTCCTCCTAAATATTTAATCAGACTTTTCACGTTAACGTTGAGAACTGCCTCAAAATGAGAAATCAGGCCGTGCAGGCTTGCCTGCTAAGGACTGAATTTCCATTTTGATTCACGGCGAAACGCCGTGAACGAAGAAATGCTTCGCATTTCTGAGTCTGGCAGTTCGGAGTAGTGAGATACACGTGCTTCTCACTACATCCCCCTTCCGGCCGCCGCTTCTTGCCGCGCCCCGTCCGGGTCATTTGCCACTCATGTTTCTTACTCTATAAAACGCTTCTTACCAGGATGCTTTCTTCACACCCGGGATCTGGCCCTTGTATGCCAGCTCACGGAAGCAAACACGGCAGATGCCGTATTTTCTCAGGACTGAATGCGGACGTCCGCAAATTCTGCAGCGTGTATATGCTCTGGTAGAGAACTTCGGTGTACGCTGCTGTTTAATCTTCATTGCTGTTTTAGCCATGAAATTTCCCTCCTATGAATACCATGCCGGATTATTTCTGGAACGGCATATTAAACAGTCTCAGTAACTCACGAGCTTCCTCGTCGGTCTTAGCGGTAGTAACGAAAATAACGTCCATACCTCTTACCTTATCGATCTTATCGTACTCGATTTCCGGGAAAATCAGCTGCTCTTTGATACCAAGAGCGTAGTTTCCTCTGCCATCGAATGCGTTCGCATTCACGCCGCGGAAGTCACGGACACGCGGAAGTGCAAGATTGATAAGACGGTCTACGAAATCATACATCTTCTCACCACGAAGTGTGGTCTTGCAGCCGATTGCCATGCCCTCTCTGATCTTGAAGTTTGCCACTGAATTTTTAGCTTTTGTCAGGACAGCCTTCTGACCGGTGATGGTCTCCATATCCTTAACGGCAGATTCCAGAAGCTTTGCATTGTCCTTTGCCTCACCAACACCCATGTTGATAACGACCTTGTCAAGCTTCGGAACTTCCATGATGTTCTTATATCCAAATTTCTTGATCATAGCATCTACGATCTCATTCTGATAAACTTCTTTAAGTCTGCTCACCTGTACGACCTCCTCTCTTTAATTAGTCAATTACTTCTCCCGTAGCCTTTGCTACGCGGACCTTCTTGTCGCCATCCATCTTGAAGCCGACTCTTGTTGCCTTGCCGCCAACGAGAAGCATAACATTGGATGCATCGATATAGGACTCTTTGTTCACGATGCCGCCCTGCTGATTAGCAGCTGACGGTTTTGTGTGCTTTGTTACCATGCCGATACCCTCAACGAGAACCTTGCCGTCCTTTACTGCGAGAACTTTACCGTCTTTACCTTTATCTTTACCTGCGATTACTCTTACTGTATCGCCAGTCTTGATCTTATTCATCTTCAGGTCCTCCTTATAATACTTCCGGAGCCAGAGAAACGATCTTCATAAACTTCTTGTCACGAAGCTCTCTTGCTACCGGTCCAAAAATACGAGTTCCTCTCGGGTTCAGATCATCCTTGATGATAACTGCTGCGTTCTCATCGAACTTGATATATGAACCGTCTTTACGGCGAACACCCTTTACTGTACGAACTACGACAGCCTTTACAACATCGCCCTTTTTAACAACACCACCTGGCGTTGCATCTTTAACCGAAGCAACGATGATATCGCCAATACCTGCATATCTCCTGGTGGAACCGCCCATAACGCGAATGCAAAGAAGCTCTTTTGCACCGGTGTTATCAGCAACTTTCAGTCTGGTTTCCTGCTGTACCATGCCGATATACCTCCTAATATACTATTTAACCTTTTCAACGATCTCGACAAGTCTCCATCTCTTATCCTTAGAGAGCGGTCTTGTCTCCATAACTTTTACTGTATCTCCGATGCTGCACTCATTGTTCTCATCATGAGCCTTCAGCTTGTAAGTCTTCTTTACGATCTTGTTGTAAAGCGGATGTCTTACATGGTCTTCTACTGCAACAACGATTGTTTTGTCCATTTTATTGCTGACAACCTTACCCGTACGGGTCTTTCTAAGATTTCTTTCCACGGAAATTTCTCCTTTCTTTCAATCTGCGCGTCTGTGACGGATCTGCCGCAGAAGCTTACGCATTAGCCTTCTCTGTGATAACGGTCTGAATTCTGGCGATGTTCTTGCGAACCTCTTTAATTCTGCTGGTGTTATCAAGCTGGTTCGTTGCGTTCTGGAATCTCAGATTGAAAAGTTCCTTCTTAGCAGCTACTAATTCATCATTTAATTCTGCAGCTGATTTTGCCTTTAAATCTTCTACATACTTATTAATTTTCACTGTTATCACCGCCTTCTAAGTCTGCACGAGAAACGATTTTACATTTGCAGGGTAACTTGTGCATAGCAAGACGCAGAGCCTCACGAGCAACATCTTCGGGTACGCCAGCCAGCTCGAACAGTACGCGTCCGGGTTTTACTACTGCTACCCAGTACTCCAGAGTACCTTTACCGGAACCCATTCGAGTCTCAGCGGGTTTTGCGGTTACAGGTTTATCCGGGAAAATTTTGATCCAAACTTTACCACCACGTTTGATATAACGGGTCATAGCCACACGGGCTGCCTCGATCTGATTGGATTTAATCCAGCAGGGTTCGGTTGCAACTAAACCATATTCACCATTGGAGATGGTGTTTCCTCTAAGCGCTTTTCCGGCCATGGAGCCACGGAACTGTTTACGGCGCTTTACTCTCTTCGGCATTAACATTATTTATCGCTCCCTTCCTTATGTGCTTTTGTCGGAAGAACCTCGCCTTTGTAGATCCAAACTTTAACACCAAGTTTTCCGTATGTGGTGTCAGCCTCGGCGAAGCCATAGTCAATATCTGCTCTTAATGTCTGCAGGGGAATGGTTCCCTCGCTGTAGAACTCGGTACGCGCAATATCTGCACCGCCCACACGTCCGGCAACAGCGGTCTTGATACCTTTGATGCCAGATTTCATGGAACGACCCATGCAGGATTTCATAGCACGACGGAAGGAAACACGGTTTTCCAGCTGGAGTGCGATGTTCTCTGCTACAAGCTGAGCATCACGATCCGGTCTCTTCACTTCCTTGATGTCTACTACAATTTTCTTGGAAGTCAGTTTCTGAACTTCTGCTTTTACTTTTTCGATTTCTGCGCCGCCTTTACCGATTACAACGCCCGGTTTTGCGGTGTAGATGATAACCTTTACTCTGTCGGAAGCTCTTTCAATCTCGATACGGGAAACTCCGGCACTATATAATCTCTTCTTCAGGTATGTTCTGATGTTGTAATCCTCAACAAGATTGTCAGCGAAGTCAGCTTCTGCATACCATTTAGAATCCCAGTCCTTAATAACGCCGACTCTCAGGCCGTGCGGATTAACTTTCTGTCCCATGCTTTACCTCCTAATTATCTCTCATTCAGCACAACGGTGATGTGGCTCATTCTCTTTTCGATTCTGTAAGCTCTGCCCTGTGCTCTCGGTCTGATTCTCTTCATGGTCGGTCCCTGGTTTGCGTAGCACTCCTCTACATAAAGATTATCAACATTCATTCCATTATTGTTTTCAGCGTTTGCGATTGCTGATTTCAGTAATTTTTCAACTAAGGTGGAAGCATATCTCGGATTGTACATAACAATACCAAGAGCAGTCTTCACGTCCTTACCTCTGATGGCATCTAATACGAAGCATGCTTTCTGAACAGATACGCGAGCGTAAGATAAAGTAGCTGACGGTCTGGTATCCTTCTTTGCATTTCTTTCACGTTTAATCTGACTTCTATGTCCCTTTGCCATTGATGTAACCTCCTTTCAAAAGTACGAATTATTTACGAACGCCGGACTTCTTCTCGTCTTTACCGTGACCTCTGTAGGTTCTGGTAGCAACGAACTCACCCAGTTTATGTCCAACCATATCCTCGGTTACATAAACGGGCACATGTTTTCTGCCGTCGTGAACTGCGATTGTATGTCCAACCATCTGCGGGAAAATAGTGGAACGGCGGGACCAGGTTTTGATAACCTGTTTGTTACCTGCAGCGTTCATAGCATCTACTTTTTTCAGTAAGCTTTCATCGGCAAATGGTCCTTTTTTCAGTGAACGAGCCATGAGTGTTAACCTCCTTGTTTACTATCCTTGTTAATTAGTTGATTGCCTTGCCGTCGCGTCTTCTTACAATCATCTTATTAGATTTCTTGTTTTTCTTTCTGGTCTTCAGGCCAAGAGCAGGTTTGCCCCACGGTGTGCAGGGACCCGGACGTCCGATACCAGTCTTTCCTTCTCCACCACCATGCGGATGGTCGTTCGGGTTCATTACGGAACCACGGACAGTCGGTCTGATACCCATGTGACGTTTTCTACCAGCTTTACCGATGTTGATCAGATTGTGCTCAGCGTTGCCAACCACACCCACGGTTGCTCTACAAATAATCGGAACCATTCTCATCTCACCAGAGGGAAGACGAAGAGTTGCGTATTTACCTTCTTTAGCCATCAGCTGTGCGCCGTTTCCAGCAGAACGAACAAGCTGTCCGCCTTTGCCCGGATAAAGCTCAACGTTGTGAACCATGGTACCTACTGCAATCTCGGAAAGGGGCAGGCAGTTACCGACTCTAACCTCGGCTTCCGGTCCATTCATAACCTTCATGCCAACCTTCAGTCCCTCGGGAGCAAGGATATATGCTTTCTCACCATCTGCGTAGCAGATCAGTGCGATGTTTGCTGTTCTGTTCGGATCGTACTCGATTCCAACTACAGTTGCGGGGATTCCATCTTTTCTTCTCTTGAAGTCGATGATTCTGTATTTCTTTCTGCTTCCACCGCCCTGGTGTCTTACAGTGATTTTACCCTGATTGTTACGTCCAGCGTTTTTCTGGAGAGATACAAGCAGGCTTTTCTCCGGTGTAGTCTTTGTGATTTCAGAGAAATCGGAACCGGTCATATGTCTTCTGGAAGGGGTATATGGATTATATACTTTAATTCCCATTGTTGTTTCTCCTTTCGATGTTTATCATCATGCTATCGAAGCAGCATATAGATTAAGGACAAAGATTAAAGTCCTTCGAAGATCTCGATATCCTTGCTGTCAGCAGTAAGGGTAACGATTGCTTTCTTGGTCTTGGAAGTCTTGCCAACTACCATTCCACGGCGACGGTTCTTTCCGTCCTGGTTCATGGTATTTACGCTTTTAACTTTTGTTCCCTCGAACATTTTTTCAACGGCTTCCTTGATCTGATTCTTAGTAGCATCGGTATGAACCAGGAAAGTGTATTTTTTCTCAGCCATAGCGTTCATGCTTTTCTCGGTAACAACCGGTTTCAGGATGACATCATAGTACTTTACGTCTGCCATTATGCGTACACCTCCTCGATTGCTGCTACAGCGTCCTTGGTCAGGACTACGGTATTGTATTTCATTACATCGTATACGTTAATGGTGTTTACCAGAGCGGTCTTTACATCCGGGATATTTCTTGCGGAAAGAACCACGTTTGCATCGTTCTCTTTGGTAACTACCAGAGCTTTGTTCACGTTCAGGCTGTTCAGTACGTTCTGCATAGCCTTTGTTTTCGGAGCATCCATGGTCAGCTGATCCAGTACGATGAGCTTGTTAGCCTGTACACGGCTGGTCAGAGCGGACTTCAGAGCTGCTCTCTTTTCTTTTTTGTTCATTTTAAAAGAATAGTCTCTCGGAACCGGTGCGAATACCATTCCGCCGCCTGTCCACTGCGGAGCTCTTGTTGAACCCTGTCTTGCATGACCGGTTCCTTTCTGTCTCCAGGGCTTTCTTCCGCCGCCAGATACTTCAGAACGGGTTTTGGCCTTCTGTGTACCCTGACGATTATTTGCAAGCTGGTTTACAACTGCCATGTGTACGAGGTGCTCGTTGATCTCTACACCAAATACAGCATCGTTCAGTTCGATGGTACCAACTTCTTTACCTTCCATATTGTAAACGGTTACGTTTGCCATTCTGTTGTTCCTCCTTTCCTAAAAAGTGCCTTATTTACCGGACTTAACGGTCTCTTTAACAGTTACTAATGCTTTCTTCGGTCCCGGTACGGCACCTTTCACTAAGAGAAGATTGTTTTCTACGTCAACTTTTACGATCTCCAGGTTCTGAACAGTGATCTGTTTGTGACCCATGTGACCCGGCATTCCTTTTCCTTTGAAAACTTTGGACGGATCGGAGCAAGCGCCGTTGGAACCCTGATGACGATGGAATTTGGAACCATGAGCCATCGGACCTCTGTGCTGTCCGTTTTTCTTGATTGCGCCCTGGAAGCCTTTACCTTTGGAGATTGCAGTAGCGTCGATCTTGTCACCAGCGGTGAAGATGTCTGCTTTGATCTCCTGAGCAACTGCGTACTCCTCTGCGTTTTCAAATTTGAACTCTCTTACATATCTCTTGTAAGACACGCCAGCCTTGTCAAAGTGGCCTTTCATCGGTTTGTTGATGAGTTTCTCTCTCTTGTCAACAAAACCTACCTGTACTGCTTTGTAACCGTCGTTGTCTTCGGTCTTCACCTGAGTTACTACACAGGGACCAGCCTGAAGTACGGTTACCGGGGTTAATACTCCGTCTTCGTTGAAGATCTGAGTCATTCCGACTTTTGTAGCTAAGATCGCTTTCTTCATTCTTTTTACCTCCTGTTTTTCTACAGCGGATCACAGTTTGTGATCATCCTAGTCAAACAGTCAATATAAGTGGAACTTGACGTTACTTCTATATCAACCTTTTAGGATTCGCTCTAATTAAAGAATTGTGTTGGCTTATCAGCCTTTTGCTTTCATCTTGATGTCAACATAGACACCAGCGGGCATTTCCAGTCTGGACAGTGCATCTACTGTCTTCTGGGTCGGAGCGGTGATATCGATCAGTCTCTTGTGAGTTCTCTGCTCAAACTGTTCTCTGGAATCTTTGTACTTATGAACGGCACGAAGAATGGTTACTACCTCTTTCTTAGTGGGAAGGGGAACCGGTCCGCTCACCTGTGCTCCATTTTTCTTTACAGTTTCAATGATTTTTTTAGCAGATGCATCGATTAACTGATGATCATACGCTTTGAGAGTGATTCTCATTACCTGACTTGCCATAAAAAAAGTCGCCTCCTTATTCGCACTTTTAATGAGTACGACAAGCGGTGACTGTACACGCTCCCGGGTGTTTCACGAACATTCCGGGTTGTTTTCCATCAAGGCCTGGTGTGTTTCAGGCTCCCGAACACAATTATGTTCCTTTTCTGTGATGGTCAGTTTTAGTACAGTGACTTGTCGCCAGTTTTTAAACTTGACATTCGCTCCACGGAAAACCTGCGGATACCCGCAGCAACCTCACGTTTCAACGCTATCAAGGTCACAACAGTTTGTATTATAATGGAAACGGTTCCAAAATGCAAGAGGTTTTTTCAAATTTTTTTAATTTTTTTCTAATTTTCTTTTTCAGGGCATTTTTCCAGGAAAAATGCCGGTCCGGCGGAGCTTTTTCCACCGGATCGGCACAGTTTCTTCCTTATATAATATAATAGGTTCTTATCTGAGATAAAGTGCTGCCACAGCTTCGATGCCGCCCGGATGTTTCTCATTCCAGGTATTGAAATCCTCTCCGCTCTCAGCAACAGCTTTGCCTAAAGCCACAAGAAATTCCGGAATATCGGCCTCAGCCATGGTTCCGGCCTCGTGGCCCATGGTCTCCTCTCCCTGGCGCTCACAGCCGTTGATATAGAGGACAAAGCCGGATTCCAGTTTTCCATCCACCTTTACGGAAGCGCCGCGGAAGCCCAGAGCGCCTGTCTGGTGGGTACCACAGGAGGAAGGACAGCCGGAGATATGGATCTGGGGCAGGGTTCCGTCGGCAAGACCCGCTTCCTTTACCCGCTCCACACAGGCCCGCAGAAGTCCCTGGGAATCCCGAAGGCCCACCTGGCAGACGGAAGCGCCGATGCAGCTGACAGAGGTTTCAAAAAGACTCTGAGCCATATCTTTCTGAATGATCGTGTTGAGACGCTCTGCCTCCGCTCCGGTCAGATTGATGATGTAGGCTGTCTCATAGGGTGCCAGCCGAAGCTCCACTCCCTCGATCTCTTCCATGGCGTCTGCGAGCTCACAGAAGACTGCCGGGTCCGGCATACCGCCGATCGGATGCCAGGCCAGAGCATAGAGACCTTCCTGTTTCTGCTCAATGGCGTTGCTGCCGGTGAAAACGGTTTCATCGCCTGTTTTCATGCTGTTTTTCGCGGAAGCTTCTTTAAGATCTTTCAGCTTCAGGTCTTCGCCGGAGGCACAGACCTCTTTTAATTTTTCCTGAAAAGCTTCCTTATATTTCTCCGGACTGCCTAAAGACTCCTGCATATAGCGGGTTCTCGCCTTGCCGCGGTTCTCGTAGTTTCCGTAGGTGCGGAAGGTCAGCCACATAGCCCTGATATAAAAGAGGATATCATCCGGCTCCACGGCCTCCGCCACTTTCACACCAAACCGGGGATTGTTTCCCAGGCCGCCGGCGCTGTAGACATCAAATTTTCCGTCTTCCCTGGCCGCAAAGCCCAGATCACGGTAGGTAGCATGGGTGAGGTTCGCCGGTGAGCTGGAAAAGCCGACTTTCAGCTTTCTCGGCATCTTCTCCGCCTTGATAAAGTACATCAGATAATCGCCTGCGGCTTTGGCATAAGGCTGAACGTTGAAATATTCGCCTTTCTCCACGCCGGCCAGCGGGGAGCACATAATATTCCGGGGGAAATCTCCGCCTCCGCCCATGGTGACGATCCCCGCATCCAGGGCTTTCTCCATAATCTCACAGACAGCCGTCTCATTCAGGTCATGAAGCTGGATGGACTGACAGGTGGTAAAATGCATCCTTTTCACCTGGTATTCCCGGATCATTTTTGCGATAAAACATACTTTTTCTCTGGAAACGGCTCCCGCCGTCATACGGAGACGAAGCATACTGGCTTTTCCATCCTTCTGGGCATAGCTTCCATAAAGACCGGAGAAGCCCTTGTAATCATTTTTCTTCAGCTCGCCTTTGTAAAAGGCCGCTGTTTTTTCCCGGAAAGCAGGAAGGTCCTGCTTCCACTCCTGTGGATCTATCGGTTTCATGAGGTACTTCCTTTCCTTTAATTACACGGATTGTTCCGTGCTTCGCACTCTCACAATCCTTCCTGAAATTAAGTATAACATAAAAGAAGCCAGGGAACAATGAAAAAGCCTTCTGTTCCCCGGCGAATTTTCGTATTTTAAAGGAAAGGCATGCCCCTGTCCAAGGATCAGCTTCCATATTCCACCCGACGGGTTGGGAAGGAGGGGTGCCGGATGAAAACGGACAGAGACATGCAGTTGACACCAGAATTATTTTACACTATTTTTTCCGCTTTGGTATATTTAGACATAAATTTAGACATTTTTTCACTTTGACTCTGTATCACTTGACATTCTCTTTTCCCGGTCATACAATATTTTATATTTGCGTAACTGTTCACTACTTTCATAGTTATATTTGCACTTTACATTTTTTTGCAAAGGAGGACCTTCCATTGTCCGATTTTTCCGATCTTCTGGATCATGCTATTGCCCGTTCCAATCTCTCCATGCTCGAACTGCAGGAAGCCAGCGGCATTCCGATCAGCTATCTTTACAAGCTCCGCAAGGGAGTACGTTTTACGAAAAAATATACCCCCAACGTTCTGTCCCTGATCTACGCTCTCCAGTGCCCCAAGGCCGAAGAAGCCCGGCTGCTTCAGGAGTTCCAGATCGAAACCATCGGAAAAGAAACTTTCCGTTGTCTCCATTCCATCCGCGACATCATCGCTTCCATCGGCCCCAGGGATCTCCGGGAGTTTCCGCCGGTTTCTTCAGAAACCCATGATTTTTCCTCTTCTGCCCGTCTCTCCGGCGAGCTGGAGATCAATGCCTGTTTAAGGAAACTTCTCCTGGAGCAGGCGGCTCAGAAGGAAAAAGGCTCTGTGCTGATGCTGGGAGGCGAGCAGCATTCTTTCTTAAAAGAAACCATTCCGCCGATCCTCCACAATTCCGACGTGCAGGTGAGGCATCTCTTCCGTCTCGACAGCCATACCTACCCGGAAAGCGAATCCCACAATCTGGAGACCTTAAAGCCCATTCTCCGATACTTTTTCTGTGGTTTTGGTTATCATCCGAAATATATCTATACTTACAATGACAGTTATGACCGCAGGATTACGATTTTCGATACGCTGCTCATTTTCGGCCACAAGATTGCCATCGCCATGACCGGCGAGGATCATGGTCTGGTGCTGACCAGTCCGGATGAAATCGCTTTCTTCGAGGCGCGTTTTCAGGATCTCTACAACTCCGGTCAGACTCTTATGACTTCCATTTCCGGGCTTATGGGTCTGCAGAACGCTTTTATGGATGCAGAAGCCACAGTGAAAAATTATACTTACTATTCCCTTGAAAATTCCTTCTGTTCCCTTTCCTTCCTGAGCAAGGATATGCTCTTTGCCCATCTGGCAGTACGGGATGAGGAGACAGAGCAGCTTCTGGCTGATTTTCTCAGACGCTCCGAATATCTTCTGGAGCAGAAGCGTGTTTTCTATTACACGAAGGATTCCGTCCGCCAGTTTCTCGCCGACGGAAAGCTCGAATACCTTCCACAGGATCTCTACACGCCTCTGAATCCCCAGGAACGGCTGCTGGTGCTCCGGCGTCTCTTGAACCGCTGCACCCATCCCACCAGGAATCTGGAATATCATCTGATTTTGGACAACGCTTTCCCCATTCATCCCAATGCCATGATCGATGCCCTCTCCAAGAGCGCCAACTTCGTGGGTTACTATAACAACGACGATGTCTTTGAAACCTACCGCATTAAAGAGCCCAACCTCTCCAAATGGATCTATTTCTTTCTGGAGTCCCTGGCCTCCAGCGACTGGGTATATAGCAATGAAGAACAGGCAGCGTTTCTTGAGGATGAGATTCAGAAGTTTTCACAGGAACATTAAAAAGGACCGGAAATCTTGTAATTTTGTCAAGGTTTCCGATCCTTTTTTATTTAAAGCGTATCATAGCCAGTAACCTGGCAGCTTAAGGGGTAGCCGCCGCTTCCGCAAACATAAGCGGAATCGGCGAAGGCCAGCTCGGTATCGTAATAAGCACCATCCACAATAGTCCAGCAATGGCGGGTGAAGCCGTCTGCGGCCCCGTCACGAGTGCCGTGGATACGGCCTCGGACCAAAGTGACATCGCAGCCTGCGGCGTTGGTCAGATGTGCGAAGGCTGCTGCGAAGTTGTAGCAGTTTCCCATATGGGTCGTCAGCATCTCATAAGCGTAGTCCACATCCCAGCCGTCGTAGTAGCTATAATTTCTCCAGGTCATGTAGCTGAAATTGCTGTGGCTTACCATATAATTATAGCAGGCCCGGATCTTATCAGAACGGCTCATGGAATCGTTGGTGATCTGGCTTAAGATCTCCTGGCATTTGAGTTCCAGAAGCTCGGATCTGTTCAGAGGCGCCTCTCCGTTGGCGCTGATCGTTGTTCCGGCGATGGTACGGTTTTTGATCATCTCACCGGTTTTCGGACTGAAATAGTATTTCTTTCCGTCGATGATCTGCCAGCCGGTCAGCATCTCTCCGCGGTAGGAGAAATAGTACTGTTTTTTTCCGATGGTCTGGATTCCCGGCAGGGCCCGGCCCCGCTCACTGAAATAAAACTGCTTCTTATTGATCTTCTGCCAGCCGGTGAGGAACTGCCCTCTTCTGTTGGCAAAATAGACGATCGAGCCTTTCCGGATAAAGCGGCTGGTCATGAGACGGCCCCGTGCATCAAAGCAGTAAATTTTTCCGTTGATGCCGATGATCGCATCTTTCACCATCTTGCCTTTGGAATTAAACCAGTACTTATATCCCTTATAAGTGACCCAGCGGTTGATACGGGGACTGACCTGAGCCACCCCTCCTAAATTGTCAGAAGTGCTTACTGTCTTTACGCTTTCCACAGAATCAGCTGCCGCCACGGGGGCTGCAGCTGAACCTGCCAGCAGAACAACCGCACTTATGAAAGCCAGTGCTCTTGTTTGCTTCATCTTTTATTCTCTCCTTATTCCTCTTAAAGTGCTACATGAAGGATTGGATGGAGCTCATAGACTCCGTAGGGAGCTCCATAATATTTATTATAATTCTTCGCCTCCGCAAAGAGCGGATCGTAAACCAGGCCGTTGATCTCCGCCCAGCTGTGAGCCAGGCCCCAGGTGCCGTCGGAATCCGTGCAGACATAGATATTTGTGTAGCCGATGGCCTTTGCCAGATAAGCAAAAGCGCAGGCATCGGACTCACAGTTTCCGCCGCCCAGCAGGAAATGATCATTGGCATAAAGTGCCGGCCATCCCGGCTCATTGACAAATTTCCGTCTCATGACGTAGGGCTTCTTGATAACCCAGTCAAAGCAGGCTTTCAGCTTCTGCTCCTGCGTCATGCTGGAATTGGTGATCTCCGCAGCGATCTTTTTTGCCCGCTCCAGAGTCTCGATATCCTGCACCTTCACGTCGCTGAGTTTCTTGCCGTCACCGTCATAGTAGAGATTTCCGTTCTGAGTGGCGACTTTTTTCATCTCCAGTCTTCCCCGGTCAGAGAGGTAATAGGTGGTGTTGCCCACAGTCTGGGTTCCGGTGAGAAGAATACCCTTCTGACTGAAAAGATAGGCCTTGCCGTTGATGGTCTGAAGTCCTTTTCTAAGCGCTCCGTCATTTCCGAAGTAGGCGAGTCCGTAAGGAAACTGCTGCCAGCCTTTTCTTGCGCTTCCGTCTGCTTTCAGAGAATAAAATTTTCCATCTACGCACACAAAGCAGTTCTTTTTGATCGTTCCCCAGTGATCTGCCCGGTATTTTTTCCCTTTATAAAAGACCCAGGAATCCTTTACCAGCTTTCCTCTCTGATTGAAATAACAGGTCTTGTTCTTGATTCTGACAAAACCTTTTGCAATTTTTCCATTCTTATAATAATAGGCGACGCCATCTGAGGCTTTCTGCCAGCCTTCTTTTTTCGTCTCTGCGGCAGAAACCGGAAGACTCAGAAGAAGGCAGATCAGCAGGGCAAAAAAGCCAATCTTTCTCTTTTTCATCATGTTCCCTCTTTTCCAGAAATCTTAGTATTCTTCTCTTGCGGTGCTTCCGTCGGAGTAGGTGATCTCGTAGTAGCCGTGGCCGCTGCCATCACAGTCGTCATAAGCCTGACGGCTCACCTCGTATTTACCCTGGGGAGCTGCTGCGCTCTGGCCGGAAGAAGCCTGGGATGCTGCCTGCTGGGCTGCGGCTGCAGCTGCTGCCGCCTGAGCCTCCGCTGCTGCCTGGGCCTGAGCGGCCTCCTCGGCTTTCACTGCGGCGTCTGCGCTCTCTTTATCTTTACTCAGGAAAGAGCGGGCAATATAGCCGGTGGTTTCACCCATCACAACCTTATACCACTTGGGAGCAGCTCCGGTCACGGTCACTTCCTGGCCTAAGGATGCCACCGCCAGGGCCTCGGAATCGCCGTTGGCCTCTGCCCGGACATAAACGTCATTTACCACATACATGGTGACTTCCTTGTCAAACTCCACCTCGTCTGCGGTCTCGGCAGCCTCTTTGTCCTTGCCCTCCGCATTCTTGTACTCGATGTAAAGGAAACCATTATCCTTTACCAGTACGGGATCAGTCATGGCTGTCACATCCGCATCCGCGAAAACATGAACCTCTCCGTCCTCGCCGGTCAGGGTAAGTCCTGTAACGGTGCCTTCGCTCTCCGCTTCGGTCTCAGTCTCTGCGGTCTCGGTCTCTTCCTCTGCTGCGCCGACAACGGCCTCTTTTACGACATAGCCGGACTCATTTTTCAGAGTCACGATGGTCTCGCCGTCTTTTTTCACTTCCACATCGGGAGCGGCCTCGGTCTCAGCTTCGGTTTCCTCTGTCTCTGTCTCCAGTTCGGTGCTGACGGTCTCTGTTTCCGTCTCTGCCGCTGACACGGCGGGTGCTGTCATTCCAAGGACGGACACGACTGCCAGTCCCAGCATTGCTTTTACTGCCTGTCTTTTCATTGTGTGATCTCCTCCGTTATTTCATTATCATATATTTTTTCAAGCGTTTCTCCGCGGTCCGTGAGGATTTCCACCCGGTCCCCCGCCCCGGAAAGCTTATCCGTGGAAAGATAGAGCGTGAAGGCAGTATCGCTGCCCTCCTCACTTCTCGGGAACGCTTCATAAACCATCTGTCCGTTGATACGCAGATAAATTTTGGAATCCCAGTCCAGATACTGAGGATCTATCTTTCCTGTGATCTGGAAAAAGAGTCCCTGGCGGCGCATCGTGAGATTCTCTGCTCCTTCCGCTGCCACCTCGTCCTCCTCTTTGTCAAGAAGTGTGAGGCTTTCTTCCAGCACCGGCGGATTTTTCGCCATCTCCGGCAGGAAACGCTCGGCCCGCTCCACCACGACGGTGTCCGCGTTCTGGGTATCCACGTCGCTCAGCTGATAGGGAACGCCCCTGGAAAAATAGGCGTTGGCGTAGGCATCCGCAAAAAAGGGAAGCAGGGTATTTCCAAAGGAATCCCGGTACATCACGAGACTGCCTTCCTTCACCGGATTCACTGTCGTGATCTTCGGATCGAAATTGCTCTCCACCTCGCCCACATAGGCAAAGGTCGTTGTCTTGTCGTAATAGACCTCGTCCTCCGGTGTCAGGGCTTTGGGATAAAGCATCTTGTCGAGATCGCCGATATGATCGGTCCGGACCTCGTAAGCTTCGTCCTTGTAAGAATCGTGCATTTTCACCAGATCCGTCATGATTGCATCTGCCGCGAGAGCCGCTCCCTTGTTGTTCCAGTGGGAGTCCCGCTCGTGGTAAAGCACCTCGCCCTGGGCCTCAAAAAGACTTTTGAGATCCGTATAATTGACCCCTTCCTTTTCCAGAATCGGTGTCAGCCGGGCCAGATTGTTGACCTCGGTGACTTTCAGGGAATCGTAATAGGGCATGTGTTCCCCGTAAAGAGAGTTCTTATTCGGGGCCACGGTAAAGAGAAATTTTTTTCCCCGGGCCGTGAGATTTTTCTGCATCATGGAAAGGGTGTGGGCCACGTTGAAAAGCCCCCGGTCCGAAAGCTGGTTGATTCCCAGATAATCGTCGAGGGAATCCTTATAATAGAGCCAGCCGCCGGTTCCCTGAATCACGCCGGAAGCCGTGGACACCTGAAAGATTTTGCCGTTCACCAGGGCATTTGCCGTCACCAGTTCATTCCGAAAGGCAAAATGATCCTGAAAGTAGTCTCCCGCGTCGGAGAGCCAGTTTACGTTCAGCCCTTCCTCGGTCTTCAGGGCCGGAAAAGCGCTGAGAGTCCGGTTTTCCGAGGAGGCCTCCTCTTTGGTCAGCCCCATGCCGACAAGAGGCGTCAGGCAGACGCCGAAAAACAGGACACTGTATGCCAATTTCCATTTTTTCATCGTCTCTGCCTCCTAAAACCGAAAATAAATAAAGGGATTGTAGGTGCCGCTGGCAAGACTCAGCATCGAGAGAGCCAGAAGCACCAGACTGCCGATGGCTGTCACCGCCTCGTAAGCACCGGATTTTTTCACCAGGTTCTTCACCGGACAGCAGGCCACGATGCCCACTGCCAGAGTCACGAGATAAAGCGGAGTCAGCTGCTCCAGGGCCAGTGACATGGCCGCGGGGTTTGCGCCAAAGCCGGTAAACATCGTTTTTACCCAGGCCACTCCCTGACTCATCGTGTCCGCCCGGAAGAAAACAAAGCCGATCAGAACTACCAGCAGAGCGTAAATGTGCTGGAAAACGCTTTTTACCCTGCCGCCCTTTTCCCGGATAGCCGGAACGAACTCCTCCAGCATCAGGAAACAGCCGTGGTACAGACCCCAGAAAAGGAAGGTCACGTTGGCTCCGTGCCAGATACCGGTGCAGAGGAAGACGATAAATTTGTTGATAACCGTCCGCACTTTGCCCTTCCGGTTGCCGCCCAACGGAATGTAGAGGTATTCCTGGAACCAGCCCGAGAGGGACATATGCCATCTGCGCCAGAATTCCCGGATGCTTCCGGAAATATAGGGATAATTAAAGTTCTCCTTAAAGTGGAAGCCAAACATCTCTCCGAGGCCGATGGCCATATCGCTGTAGCCGCTGAAATCAAAGTAAATCTGCAGCATATAGGAGATGGCTCCGATCCAGGTTGCCGCCGCGTTAAGCCCCGAGATATCCGCTGCAAAAAGCGTGTCTGCCACGAGGCCGACGGTGTTGGAAATCAGCACCTTTTTGGAGAGACCGGCAATAAAACGGCGGATTCCGTTCATGACGCCGTCCACCGTCTGAGTCCGATTCTCGATCTCCTGGGCGATATCGTGGTATTTCACGATGGGGCCGGCGATGAGCTGCGGGAAGAAGGAAATGTAGAGAAGCACTTTTCCGAAATTCTTCTGGGGCTCAGTCACGCCCCGGTAAACGTCGATGACGTAGGACATGGCCTGGAAGGTGAAAAAGGAAATTCCGATGGGAAGCCGGATGGCCGGCACCGGAACCGCCGTGCCAAAAATGGCGTTGAAGGACTCTGCCAGGAAGCCGGTGTATTTAAAGAGCACCAGCACACCCAGATTCAGAATCACGTTGATGGTCATGACCGCTTTTTTCCCGGAGGGCTTTTTCTCAATGAGAAGGGCCGAGAGGTAATTGACAAAAGCGGAGGCGATCATCAGAAGTACATAGACCGGTTCTCCATAGGCATAAAACACCAGGCTTGCCAGAAGGAGCATCCAGTTCTTTGCCCGGATTCCCGGAAGAATCAGGTGAAGCAGGAAAACCACGGGCAGAAAGATACACAAAAATACCATGGAACTGAAAACCATTGCTTCTGTACTCCTTATTTCGCGATGAGGCCGAAGAAGATTTCGCTTCCGTCCGTATTCTCATGAGCGGAGATCTGGAAATTCTTGTAGGTGTAAACGATATCGTAGCCGTCACCGTAGCAGCCTTCCAGTCTCTGCACCTTCAGAGGTTTCAGGCCGATGTTCTTAAGAATCCTTTTTAAGGTGGCGGTACTCTCTCCGTATTTGCAGGCAGCCCGGAGCTTTGCGCTGATGCTGGTGTTGAGCTTGCCGGTCTGGGAAGAAAATACATAGAAGCGGTTGTTGACTACATAGGTTCCTTTCAGCATCGCGCCCACCCGGTCAAAGCCGTAGTAAGCACCGCTGATTCTTTTTACTGCGGGAACTAATGCGCCATACTGTCTGGTTCCGGCGTAAGCGGCTCCGGTGGGTCCAAAGTAGGCTTTATAGGTTTTTCCGTACCATTTTACCCATCTCCATCTGTTTTTCAGCTTCACGCCATTCACATAGTAATAGAATTTTCCGTTCTCACGTTTGAAGCCGTTTTTCCTGGCTGCGTTCTGGAGCGTGTTTTCACTGGAAGCGACTGCTTTTGCAGCGGTATTGTCCGCCGGAGCTGCTGCTCCTGCTGCCACCGGCGCCTGAAGAGCCAACGTGCAGGCGAGAAGAGCTGTCATTGCTTTGTTCTTTCTCATATCTCAGATTCCTTTCTTCTCTTAAACTCAGATTTTTACTTCCACATAGGTGGGATTTCCAGTGCCGTTAACTCCTTTGTAGAGCTTGCCGACCATGGAGCTGCGTTTCTGTTTGTAGAAGGATTTGCCCTTGGCGGCAGGATTTTTAATTCCCTGCGGGTTATTTTTTGCGGCCATAGCAAGATTTGGATCAAATGTATACCAGGTCTTGCCAATCTGCACCTCGCACCAGGCATGTGGTTGAGTCTCATTAGATTTTTCTTTGAAAACATTCGTGCTTCCCATGCCGATTCTCACTGGAAGCCCGGTCACACGTTTCACCAGATAAGCATAAGTAGCTGCAAAGCTGTAACAGTTTCCAGCATATTTTCCTTGATCCGTTCGCACCGTAAGCATTTTCCCTGCATAGGAAATATCCCAGCCTTTCTGTGATGCTGTAGGAAACTCTTCCCGGCGATATGCACAAGAATTTCTCATATAATTATAAATCTTCAACATTGCCGTATTACTTCCAGTTTTATAAGTAATACCCAGTTTCCTGATAAGGCTGTCAGCAGCTGTGATGAGCGTCTTATCTGCGCTCTTCGTGTACTTCGCCTGCATCACTCCTCTGACATTGAAATAATAGGTCTTGTATCCGGTCCTTTCCTTAATGGTATACCAGCCTGTCTTGGCTGCTCCGTCTGCTCCCAGATAATACTTCTTTCCGCTCACTCTTACCCAGCGGTTTTTCAGCATGGTTCCATTGCTGTAGTAATAATATTTACCACCCTTATGTACCAGCCCGGTGGTCTTTTTGGCCGTAGCCGTAGAAAGGCTCTCTGCTGCTGCCGTGGTCTCCGGCTCCTCTGCCGCCTGGGCCAGGATACCGCTTCCCTGAGGCACGGTTAAAACTGTTGCCATAAGAAGTGCTGCCATTCTCTTGCTGTTGTTCATAGAATACACTCTCCTCTCATATTACTCCGGCAGACTGCTGTCTGCACATTCTTTTTTATTATACCATTTTCTTCCATGGCAGTTCAACCAAAATAGCGATAAAAAACCGGCCCATGAAATTATATATCCATGAACCGGTTCTCTTACTGTTTTTATTCTCTTCCGTCCCAGCAATAGGTACAGAGTTTGCATTTGGGAAGTCCGATGGACTCCACCAGATCGTCCAGACGATGGAAACGAAGGGAAGTGAAATTCAGTCTCTTGCGGATCTCCTCCACCATCTCCGCGTAATTCTGGCTGTCGGGATCTGCATAATTCTGAAGCACCTCGTCACTTGGGTTGGCTCCCTCTCTCTCCTGAATGATCCGTCTCGTGATCAGATCCAGCTCTGAGGAAGAACGGGAGAAATTCAGGAATTTACAGCCGTATACCAGCGGCGGGCAGGCCGGACGGATATGTACTTCCTTGGCTCCGCTGTGGTAGAGGAACTCGGTGGTTTCCCGAAGCTGGGTTCCGCGGACGATGGAATCATCGATGAGAAGCAGCTTTTTGTCCCGGATCAGGCCGTCCACGGGAATCAGTTTCATCTTCGCGATGAGGTTTCTCTGGCTCTGGGTCGTCGGCATGAAGGAGCGGGGCCAGGTCGGTGTGTATTTGATAAAAGGACGGGCAAAAGGAATGCCGGACTCGTTGGCATAGCCGACGGCATGGGCGATACCGGAATCCGGAACGCCGGCCACACTGTCGGGATGCACGTTGTCCTTATCCCGTCTGGCCAGCATGCGGCCGCAGGCATAACGCATCTCCTCTACGTTTACCCCTTCATAGGTGGATGTGGGATAGCCATAGTAAACCCACAGGAAGGAACAGATCTTCATCTCTTCACCCGGCTCGCTGACGGTCTCGACGCCTTCCGGAGTCATGTAGACGATCTCCGCAGGCCCCAGGTCCTTCAGATGATCATATCCCAGGTTCAGATAAGCGAAGCTCTCAAAGGAAGCACAGTAGGCTCCTTCTTTTTTGCCCAGGATCACCGGCGTACGGCCCAGACGGTCTCTGGAACAGTAAACTCCTTTGTCCGTCATGACCAGAACAGTCATGGAACCGTTTATCATCTCCTGAACAAACTTCAGGCCTTCCACGATCGATTCTTTCTGATTGATCAGCGCTGCCACGATCTCTGTCTGATTGATATTTCCGTTGCTCATCTCCAAAAAATGGCTGAAACCTTTTTCAAAACATTCCTGCATCAGTTCCTCGGCATTGTTGATCTTGCCGACGCAGGTAATTGCGAAGCTTCCCAGATGGGAATGTACCAGAAGAGGCTGGGGATCAAAGTCTGAAATGCAGCCGATTCCGATGTTTCCATCCAGTTCTTCCACATCCCGCTCAAATTTCGTACGGAAAGGGGAATTCTGAATGTTGTGGATTGCCCGGTTGAAGCCATCCGGTCCGTGGACCGCCATACCGGCTCTTCTCGTACCCAGGTGTGAATGATAGTCAGTTCCGAAAAACAGGTCAAGTACACAATTTTCTTTTGAAGCTACTGCAAAAAATCCACCCATGATCAAATCTCCTTTGTCTGTCTTGGTGTGAAACACTATAAAAACTCTTTAAGGATAGCAATAAACTATTGAAAAATCAATCCATTTTTTTCAAAAAGTCTTTGCATTCCAATAGGAATTCCATTACAATAGGGAACGATGCTAAAAATGACAGCTTTAACAGAAAGGATGATCTGCATGCTAGACGTTTTACTCGACGCAGTTCTTGATTCTCTGAAAACCCTGCCCTTCCTTTTCGGCGCTTTCCTTCTGATGGAAGCCGCAGAAAAGCATTATGGAAAACATATGGACACGATCCTGAAAAAATCCAAATGGGGCGGCCCTCTGGCCGGGTCCATTCTCGGCTGTATCCCACAGTGCGGTTTTTCCGTCATCGCCTCCAACCTCTACGCCGGAGGTCTGATCACACTCGGAACCCTTCTTTCCGTCTATCTCTCCACCTCGGACGAGGCCATCATTCTTCTGCTGGCCGATTCCAGCCGGGGAAGCGATATCCTGAAGCTCATGGTCACGAAGGTCATCATCGGTATCATCGCCGGTTATCTCGTGGATCTGATCTTCTTCAAACAGCGCCAGGGACGGAATATGGATCAGATCTGTTCCGACTGCCACTGTGAGGAAGAAACCAGTATCCTGAAACCGGCCCTCCATCACACCGTTCACCTCTTCGTCTGGCTTCTGGCTCTGACCCTGATCCTGAACGTCGTCATGGAAGTTGCCGGCGCAGACCGGATCTCCGCCTGGCTTCTGGGAGACACAGTGTTCCAGCCGGTTCTGGCCGCTCTCATCGGCCTGATCCCCAACTGTGCGGCCTCCGTAATCCTGACCCAGCTTTACTTAAGCGGAGCCATCAGCTTCGCCTCCGTCGTGGCCGGGCTCTGTACCGGCGCAGGCGCGGGCCTTCTCGTGCTTTTCAAAATGAATAAGGACAGAAAAGAAAATTTAAAGGTGCTCGGCCTTCTCTATGTGATCGCCGTCATCGCAGGAATTGTTCTCGAACTCTTCGCCTGAAAAAAAGGCTGCCTCTCCATGATCGTGGAAAGGCAGTTTTTTTATCTTTTTATTTTTCCCAGCGTCCGGAGGCTCCGCAGGGCAACACCAGACCGGTCTTTGTCACCGGCAGGCCGATTTCCTGGGAATCCACATGGCCGCCGAAACGTTTCAGCTCCGTGGAGAGCATGTAGGTCAGCACCGCGGGAGCCAGCCCTGTGGTGTAGGAATTGACCAGGAAGAACAGCGGGGCGTCGCTGAGGATCTGGGTGCAGAGTTTGATGAAATCGTAGATGGAATCCTCGATCTTCCAGATCTCGCCTTTCGGTCCTCTTCCGTAGGAGGGCGGGTCCATGATGATGCCGTCGTAGTGATTTCCGCGGCGGATCTCCCGCTCCACGAATTTCATGCAGTCATCCACCAGCCAGCGGATGGGCGCCGCCTCAAGGCCGGAGGACTTCGCATTCTCTTTTGCCCAGTTTACCATACCCTTGGAGGCGTCCACATGAGTCACAGCCGCTCCGGCTGCCGCTGCCGCCAGCGTCGCTCCGCCGGTGTAGGCGAAAAGGTTCAGCACCTTCACCGGACGGCCGGCGTTTTTGATTTTATCGGAGAACCAGTCCCAGTTCACCGCCTGCTCCGGGAAAAGTCCCGTATGTTTGAAGCTGAAAGGTTTTAGGTTGAAGCGGAGATCTTTATAAGCGATCTCCCACTGTTTGGGAAGATCGAAAAACTCCCACTCTCCGCCGCCCTTACTGCTTCTGTAATAATGGCCGTTCATTTTCCGCCAGCCCGGAAGGTCCTTCGGCGTATTCCAGATGACCTGGGGGTCCGGCCGCACCAGGAGATAATCTCCCCAGCGCTCCAGTTTTTCCCCGCCTGAGGTATCCAGCACTTCATAATCTTTCCACTGATCCGCAATCCACATATCTTTATCCTTTCTCTTTAACTGATCTCATTCTGTGTCCCGGTGACGTTTTTTGCCCGGAACCAGTAAGTATAGAAATCTTCATAGCCTAATGTTGTATACAGATGTTTCGCGTGAACATTTCCCTTCACCACCTGAAGGTAGGCATGCTCTGCGCCTTTCTTTTTCGCCTCAGAGAGAATCGAGCTGCAGATACAACGGCCCAGTCCTTTTCTCCGGCAGCTGGCGTCCACATAAATCGCATAAAGTCCCACATGGCCACGGTCCAGAATGCCCAGTCCCACAGCCACCGTCCGGCCATCAATCTCCACGCTGGCCACAATGGTCTCCTTCGGAATCGCCTTAAACATAGAAGGAACGATCCGGCGAAGCGTCGGATTGGAGGTGCCGTTTAAACGGAACAGAGAGTTGATCCACTCCTCGGTGATCCGGTCCCGGAGCTGCACGATCGTCTCGTCAGGGTAATAAATCGAAGACGGCAGCCCGGAATTCCTTCCATAATATTCATACTCCACAGAAAGAGGCTCATAGGCGTTGAGCTTCTTAAGGTCCATCGTCATCACTTCCGTGGTGTGCTGGATCTCATAGCCTCTCTCTTCCAGCATCCGGTCAAAGGCAGGATCCAGAAGAGGACTGATCTTGAAAATGGCCGGCGTATGGTAGTTGGCATACATGGCCTCGCAGTAGGCCACCTTTTCCTCCACAGGAATGGAAGAAGCCCCTACCTGCTGCACGCTGTTGGTCCGGTGTGTATAATTATGAGAAAACCGTATGAGCCAGCCGTCGTAGAGCTCGATCTTGTGAGACGGCCAGGCATTCAGTGAGATCTCCTCGATGAGTTTCATATATGCTTCACGATTCACGCTGCGTTCCTTCTTTCTTTCGGAAATGTTATCTCAAAAGCCTTATCGTGCAGGCACGAACGGCTCTTGAAGCTTTGAACCTTAGTATCTTAGTATAATGTAAAAATCCTCGAGAATCAATATAAAACTTGACCTTCTCCCCTTATTTTGGTACAGTGAATACAGCGTGCCGGCAAGAGCTCTTTGCTTCTCTTCCGGCGCACGCGTGATACAGAAAGTCTGCCGCTCTGCGGCGCTGCATTGACAAGGAGGCCTGATACTATGCGGTTAGGTTTTATTGGCTGTGGAAATATGGGAGGCGCCATGGTCAGCGGGATTCTGAAAAAGCAGCTTCTCGCCAGTGAAGATATGATCGCTTCCGCTCTCCATGAAGAATCCAGAAAGGCTCTGCGGGAAAAATTCGGAATTACAGTCACCTCAGACAACTCTGAGGTCGCTGCCTTCTCCGATATTCTTATTCTGGCGGTGAAGCCCCAGTTCTACGCGGAAGTCATCCATGAAATCCGGGAAATTGTCCAGCCGGATACCCTGGTGGTATCCATTGCTCCGGGCAAGACCCATCAGTGGCTTGAGGAACAGTTCGGCCGCCCGGTGAAAACCGTCCGGTGCATGCCAAACACCCCGGCCATGATCGGTGCAGGAATCACCGGCGTTGCTCCGGGAGAACAGGTCACGGAAAAAGAGACCGCGCAGCTTCTCCGTCTTCTCTCCGCTCTGGGAGAAACAGAAATCGTTCCGGAACGCCTCATGGACGTGGTGGGTTCCGTCAGCGGCTGCTCTCCCGCCTATGTCTTCATGTTCATTGAAGCCATGGCAGATGCGGCGGTGGCCGACGGCATGCCGAGAGCCCAGGCTTATCATTTTGCAGCCCAGGCTGTCCTTGGCAGCGCGGAAATGGTGCTCAAAACCGGCAGACATCCCGGTGAACTCAAAGATATGGTATGCTCCCCGGGAGGTACCACCATCGAGGGCTTATCCGTTCTGGAGGAAAAAGGCATGCGAAGCGCCGTCATCGACGCGCTCCGGGCCTGCACCAGAAAAAGCAAAGGAATCTAATAAGGAGGAACTTTTTAAAATGGAAAGAAAAATCGCATGGGAAAAATATTCCCAGGAAGAGATGGACAAAGTATTTACATTTGCAGAAGATTACCGTCAGTTCTTAAGCCACGGCAAAACCGAGCGTGAGTGTGTAAAATTAGCAGTGGCTGAGGCAAAGGCTCACGGCTACGAAGACCTGAATGACGTCATCGCAGCCGGCAAGACCCTGAAGGCCGGCGACAAAGTTTACTCTGTCTGCATGGGCAAAACCCTTGCCATGTTCCAGATCGGTGAGGAACCCCTGGAAAATGGTATGAACATCGTTGGAGCCCACATCGACTCCCCGCGTATCGACCTGAAACAGAATCCGCTCTATGAGGATAACGACATGGCTATGTTCGATACCCACTACTACGGCGGAATTAAGAAATATCAGTGGGTAGCTCTTCCGCTGGCTCTCTACGGCGTTGTTGCGAAAAAAGACGGCACAACCGTAGATATCGCTATCGGTGACGACCACGGCGATCCGGTATTCGGAATCTCCGATCTGCTTCCTCATCTGGCCCGTGAGCAGATGGCAAAAACAGCTGCAAAAATCATCGAGGGTGAGGATCTGAACCTGCTGATCGGCAGCATCCCTGTAAAGGGTGAGGAGAAAGAGGCGGTTAAGAAAAACATCCTGGCTATCCTGAAAGAAAAATATGACATCGAAGAGGACGATTTCATCTCTGCAGAACTCGAGGTTGTTCCCGCAGGTGCTGCAAGAGACTACGGCTTCGACCGCAGCATGATCATGGGCTACGGCCACGACGACCGCGTTTGCGCTTACCCGTCCTACAAGGCAATGTTCGAGCTTGGCAGCGTAAAACGTACCGCTGTCTGCCTGCTTGTTGATAAAGAGGAAATCGGAAGCGTCGGCGCTACCGGAATGACCTCCTTCTACTTCGAGAACACCGTTGCCGAAGTCATCAATGCCTGCGGCGATTACAGCGATATCAAAGTAAGAAGAGCCCTCAATAACTCCCGTATGCTCTCCTCCGATGTCAGCGCGGGCTTCGATCCCAACTATCCCTCCGTTATGGAGAAAAACAACTCCGCATTCCTTGGCAAGGGACTGACCTTCAACAAATACACCGGTTCCGGCGGAAAGAGCGGTTCCAACGATGCCAACGCCGAGTACGTTGCCCTGGTTCGCAAAATCATGGACGACGCTGACGTGACCTGGCAAACCGCAGAGCTCGGTAAAGTCGATGTAGGAGGCGGCGGAACCATCGCTTACCTTATGGCAAAATACGGCATGAACGTGATCGACAGCGGAGTTCCCGTACTGAGCATGCACGCTCCCTGGGAGATCATCAGCAAAGCCGACCTCTACGAGGCCCTGAAAGGCTATATTGCTTTCCTGAACGCTTAATGCCATAACAAAAAGACCTTCGTTCCTTACGTTCTGTAAGGCGAAGGTCTTTTTTTGAATTACTTTTTTAATTCCTGTAGAACTTCTTCTACACAAGCCACGGTGTCTTCTGCCTGGCAGACATTTTTCACCAGCTCATTGATGGTTTCAGCCAGTGCAGCTTTGTCGATTCCGACGGAGGCTGCCAGCTTTGCAGCATATGCGGCTCTTGAGACACAGTAACAGAAGCTTCTGGCGTACTGTTTATTATACTGAACGGTACCGCAGACTTCCACCATTCCTTTTTTCTTGATGGAACGCAGCATGTTCAGAATATATTCCTGATTCCAACCGTGATCTTTGCTCAGTTCGGTCAGCTCTACGCTGGTGAGCGGACGGTTTTCGACCCAGAAAATATTCATCAGATCTTCTTCGCTCGGTGTCAAAACAAATGGTTTCTTCATTTCATGTCCCTCCTGATTAGTCCACAAATCTTCCTACCCGTCCCCTATTATAAACAGTCTTTTTTCTTTTGTCCACAAAAACCTCACAACAATTCCCATATCTCTTGACTTTTTTGTCACTTCCATGGATAATAGGAATCAAAGGATCGGTGTTCTCTTCGGACACTCCTATTTTTTTTGATTTTTTCTTTCTACAGATGAAAAGGAGGTTATTCTTTGGACAAACAACATGAAAATCCCCTGGGCGTGGAACCGATCAACCATCTGATGGCCCGCTTCGCCATTCCCAGTATCATCGCCATGCTCGTGAGCGCCCTCTACAATATGGTAGACCAGTTCTTCATCGGCCACAGCGTCGGTATGCAGGGAAACGCTGCCACCAACGTCGCTTTCCCCCTGACCATCACCTGCACCGCGGTCTCCCTGCTCTTCGGCATCGGCGGCGCGGCCAACTTCAATCTTTCCATGGGCCGGAAAAAGCCCGAGGAGGCAAAGCACTTTATCGGAAATGCCATTTTCCTCATGCTCTCTTTCGGGATCACTCTCTGCCTTCTGGTCTTCCTTTTTCTGGACCCGCTTCTGAAGCTTTTCGGAGCCACGGCAGATATCCTGACTTACTCCCGGACCTACACTTCCATCACGGCCTTCGGTTTCCCCTTTGTAATCCTGGCCACCGGCGGTTCCAACCTGGTCCGGGCCGATGGAAGCCCTAATTTTTCCATGGCCTGCACCCTCATCGGCTGCCTCATCAATCTGGTTCTGGATCCGCTCTTTATCTTTGTCTTCCATATGGGAATGGCAGGAGCGGCCTGGGCCACAATCATCGGTCAGATCATCTCGGCTTCCATGGTAATCTGGTACCTGACCCGCTTTAAGACCGTGAAGCTTACCTTAAAAGAACTCCGTCCCAGAGCCTTCGCCTGCCGCCGGATTCTTTCCCTTGGAATGTCACCCTTCCTGAATCAGCTGGCTATCATGATCGTACAGGTGGTCATGAACAACGTCCTGGTATTCTACGGCGGCCAGTCCGTCTACGGAAGTGAGATTCCGCTGGCCTGCGCCGGTATCATCAGCAAGGTAAACATGATCTTCTTCTCCATCTCCATCGGTCTCTCCCAGGGTATGCAGCCCATCGCGAGCTTCAACTACGGGGCGGAGAATTACGGCCGTGTCCGAGAAGCCGTCATCAAGACCATGACCGCATCCACGCTGATCTGTACCGTGGCCTTCATTCTGTTCCAGCTGTTCCCCAGACAGATCACCGGCATCTTCGGTTCCGGAAGCGAGGAATATTTCACCTTCGCCAGCCGGTATTTCCGGATTTTCCTGTTCTTCACCTTCCTGAACGGCATCCAGCCCGTGGCCGGAAACTTCTTCACCGCCATCGGCAAACCGGTTTACGGAATCTTCATCTCCCTGACGAGACAGATTCTCTTCCTGCTGCCGCTGATCCTGATTCTTCCGCGGTTCTTCGGCATCGACGGTGTCCTCTATTCTGCTCCCATCGCAGACTTCATGGCTGCCGTCCTGGCCTTCTTCCTTACTTTCAGGCAGTTAAACAAACTGGGAAAATGATCGCCATTAAAAAATCCCACATGCAGAGTTTTTTCGTTCCCTGCATGCGGGATTTCTTTGTATACACGCTTTATACCGTGTATACAAGACAGTTTTAAGTTTCTTCCAGCATCTCATTCATGAGGTACATTCCTGCGATATCCGTCACCGGCAGGGAAAATACCACCGCCCGAGCCTTTGTCTGAAGGCCGGCATGATCCATGATAGAGCGCATAATCTCATTCTTTTTCTCCTGACGGGCCACGATGAGAACCATCTCTTTTTCCGCCACCAGGCTGACTCCCAGGAATTTCTCCGCTTTGTCCGTGCCGGTCCCCTTGGCGTGAATAATGGTGCCGCCGGCCGCATGGACCTTTCTCGCCGCATCCATGACCAGCTCCGTGTATCCCTGATTGGTGATCGCCACCAAAAGCTCATATTTCGTTTCCTTCAAGGCACTTTCCTCCCCTTTGACAAATTCCTGTCCCTCAGTAAAAAACTCCAGTGACTTTCTGCCTCCCACGCTGCTGAAGGGAATCAGAAACACGATGCCGGAACCCGGAAGATCGATGCGGAACTGCCGCTTCAGAGCGGGCAGGAACCGTTCATAATTTTTCCCTGTAACCGTATGAAACAGAAGGCTTCGCTCTCTTCCGCCCAGGCCGAAGAAATCCCGGATCTCGCTGGAGGCTGTTCCGTGGCCGAGGGTCGTAAGGGAAACCTCAAGCCCCTGTTCCCGGTAAAAATTCAGAAATTTCTTTTCCAGCTTTCTGTCTGTGATCGTCACCATCAGATATAAAGTATCCATTCCTCACCTCCGTCGTTACAGTTCAATGATTGCGTCGTCTTCGAGATACTCAAGGCCGTTTCCGGTCGTGCTGGATACAGGATTCTTCTGCTTCTTGAGCCTGTATACAAGACCCAGGATCTGGATTGTGATAAGCGGCGTCATGGCTACCATGGCCACCACACCAAAGGCATCCGTCACCATATTTCCGCCCACTGCCATGCAGGCTCCCTGGGCAAAAGGAAGCAGGAAGGTCGCCGTCATCGGACCGGAGGCCACTCCACCGGAGTCAAAGGCGATCGCCGTAAAGATTTTCGGCACAAAGAAGGAAAGGCCGATGGCAATGCCGTAACCCGGAACCAGGAAATAAAGAATCGGAAGGCCGGTGAGGACGCGCACCATAGAGAGGGCCACAGAGGCCGCCACGCCAAGGGAAAGGCTGATTCCCATGGCTTTCGCCGGGATCGCGCCGTCGGTGATCTCCTCCACCTGATGGTTCAGCACATAGACTGCAGGCTCCGCTTTTACAATGAAATAGCCCATGAGAGCTCCCACGGGAACGATAAGCCAGTTGGCCGAAAGGCCCGCCATGGCCTGACCGAGATACCGGCCTGCCGGCATAAAGCCCATGTTGGCTCCCGTCATGAAAAGTACCAGCCCGACGTATGTATACACCATACCAATGCCGATCCGCTTCAGTTCTTTCCCCGGAAGCCGCTCAGAAAAGAGCTGAAAGAGACCGAAGGCAAGCACAATCGGAAGGAGGGAAATCATCATCTCCTTTAAGTATACAGGAAAGCCTCCCAGAAACTGCTTTGCCAGCTCCATGGAATCCTCGATGTTTTTCATGGCCTCCAGCTCATAGTTTCCCTCTGCCGGATGGTAGATCATGCCGAGGACCATCACCGCAAGAATCGGACCGATGGAGCAAAGACCGACGAGACCGAAGCTGTCGTCCGCCGCATGCCGGTCGTTTCGCACTGCTGAGATACCGACACCCAGAGCCATAATAAAAGGTACCGTCATCGGTCCCGTCGTCACGCCGCCGGAGTCAAAGGCCACCGCCCGGAAGCCCTCCGGCACCAGAAAGGCCAGAAAAAAGACCAGGGCGTAAAAGCCCACCAGCATCACCGGAAGGGCGATACCAAAGAGCATTCGCAAAATCGCGATCGCCAGGAAAACGCCGACTCCCGCCGCCACAAAGAGGATCAGCACCTCATTTGGCACCGAGGGCACCAACTCCGCCAGAACCTGAAGATCCGGCTCCGAGACTGTGATGATCACCCCTAGGAGGAAAGCTAGCACCAGAACGACCCAGAGCTTTCGGCTTTTTGTCATAGCCGGGCCCACCCGTTCACCGATGGGCGACATGGCCATCTCCGCTCCCAGATTAAAGAACATCATTCCTACCGTCAGAAGCACCGCTCCGGCAAGGAAGCAGAGTAAGATTCCCGAGGGCACCGGCACCAGCGCAAAGCACAGCACCAGGACAATCCCCGCAATCGGCAGCACCGCCGCCGTTGATTCTCTCAGTTTCTCCAGAAGTTTTTCTGTATACTCTCTCAAACCATCCCTCCGTTTCTTGTTGTTTTACAGAACTTATCCGTTCTGCGTGTTTTTCAGTCTCCGCATCGTGCTCTCCAGCACCGCCATATCCAGCGTTTTGGAGATATTGGCGTTCATTCCCGCGCAAGGCTGTTGTTCACATCCTCCACAAAGGCATTGGCCGTCATGGCAATGATCGGGATTTCCCTGCCCAGCTCGTTCTCTCCGCTTCGGATCAGCCGCGCTGCTCCAGATCCGATTGACTTCTTTTTCCAGATCCTTGAAGAAAAACGGCCGGGAAAGCTTTCCGCTGACATCGGTCTGTCTCCAGCGGTTCTCATCTTTCGATAAGAACAGGAGCTTAAAGGTTCCATCTTCGCATCTTCTTCCTGATCTATGGTAAGATCCAGGCAGATACGCACGCAGCTTCTTTAAAACGTTATGCTTACCGGATATCGTAGACGCTCCGGATCTTTAAGCCTTCCGTATTTCCGGAAAGCACACGGATCTTCCGTGTGCCGGGCTGCATATCGAAGTAGTTGTCCTCCAGCAGCAGCCGGTCTTCCTCATTTTTGATTTCCACGCTTCTCGCGTAAGCGTCAGAGGTGACGATAAGGTACTCTCCCTCTGTCTTCACAGTCAGCTGCGGATTGCGGAAATGAAAATGCTTCGGTGCACAGAAGAGAACACTGCCGTAAGACACGGTCTCTCCCTTTTCCAGAAGCTCATAGGAAACATATTCCTCGTGAATATCTGCCTCCGGAAACTCATTCTTCCCGATCCAGACGGAGGAAAGGGCCGGAACGGTCAGCTCCTCGCGGCCTTCTTTTTCCACGGTTCCGTCTGCCCGGCAGAGTCTCCAGATCACCTGAACCTCTTTTTCTTCCATGGTCTCGTTGACCACACAGAAGGTTGCTGATTTTTTCAGCTCGAAGGGTTCTGCATTGACGTTCGTATTCTGGCTTAAGATACCCTCCTCCTGGCAGGAGATCATGAGGGGGGCAAAGAAACGTTTCGCATAATACTGGACGGCTTTCCAGCGGCCTTCATAGTCGATCATGGCCCAGCTTGCCACCGGCCAGCAGTCGTTGAGCTGCCAGATCACGGTTCCCATGCAGCGGCCCCGGTTTCTCCGGAAATGCTCCACGCCGTAGCGCATGGCCTCTGCCTGAAGAAGCTGGGACGCATAGAGAAGGGTGTCAAAATCGTTGGGATAGAGGAAGGTCTGGCCCAGGTAGTTCATGATCTTTCCGTTTGCAGACTGATTTCTCTGGTGTTTCTCCATGACATAGGAGAAAATGTTCCGGTCCCCGGGCTCGGTGAAGGTCTCGACGGTCTTTAAGGACGGGAAGGACTGGAAACCAAACTCGGAGAGATAGCGGAAATAGAATTTCCGGAACTCTGTGATCGGCTTGTTTCCATGCCATACATCCCAGTAATGAACATCACCGCGGTTCTCATCATTGGGTGCATCGAAACCGCCGCCTGAGGAGGGGCTGGCGGGCCAGTAGAAGGTAGCGGGATCGTAGACCTCCAGCACCTTCGGAATGATGTACTCGTACATTTTGAAGTAATCGCTGAGCTGGGAGGGCTTCTTGCACCAGCCCGCGGTATCGCCTGCGATAAACATCTCCATCTCGTTGTTTCCGCACCAGAGGCCCAGAGATGCATGATGACGGATACGCTTCACATTGTCGATGAACTCCTGGGTGATGGTCGCTTCAAATTCTTTCGTGAGATCATAGGAACAGCAGGCAAACATGAAGTCCTGCCATACGATCAGACCAAGCTCATCGCAGATATCATAGAAGAAATCGTCGGGATAATAGCCGCCACCCCAGACACGGATGCAGTTGAAATGGCAGTCCCGGGCATCGGTGAGAAGCTGACGGGTCCGTTCCGGCGTCACTCTCGGAAGCACGTTGTCCTCGGGGATATAGTCGGCTCCCATGGCAAAGATCCGGACGCCATTGACCTCATGGCAGAAACACTCGCCCCACTGGTCTTTTTCCCGTGCCACGGTCATGGTCCGAAGACCGATCCGTTTCTCCCAGACATCCAGGACCTTTTCCCCGTCCAGAAGCTCGATCTTCACGCCGTAAAGATTCTGTTTTCCGTAGCCATTCGGCCACCAGAGCTCGGGCTTCTCCACATGAATGGAGGCCGGGCTGTTCCCGTAAACCTCGCTCTTTCCCTCCGGTGTAGTCAGGGTCACGCGGTAAGCAAAGGGCTCCGGGCTCTCCGTTACCGTCTCTGTCCCCACAAAAAGGGCTAAATCTACCTGTCCATCCACATGTTTCTGAGAAATCCGCACATTATCAAATCTGGCCTTCGTGATACCGAGAAGCTTCACCTCACGAAAGATTCCTGCATCCGGAAGGCGGGGCCCCGTCTCCCTTAATTAAAGATATTGTTGGGTAAAAAAGAAAGGTCAGTCGATTTTGCCGA
>ERZ824488.941-NODE-941-length-34983-cov-4.920780_pt1 | contig 34983 bp, 30 predicted proteins | sample MGYA00519936_ERZ824488 | MGnify/ENA primary metagenome ERZ824488 (study PRJEB31778, sample SAMEA3449153) | human gut metagenome | biome: human gut; feature: human-associated habitat; material: faeces | place: United Kingdom | collected 2010/2012 ... | reverse complement strand
GCGCCAAGTTCGAGGCGGCCGGCATCGAGTACTTCTACACGCTCATCGACGACGCCGTGGCCCGCATCATGAAGGCCGAGGGCGGCTTCATCTGGGCCTGCAAGAACTACGACGGCGACGTCATGAGCGACATGCTCTCCTCCGCCTTCGGAAGCCTTGCCATGATGACCTCGGTCCTGGTGAGCCCGCACGGTTACTACGAGTACGAGGCCGCCCACGGCACGGTCCAGCGCCACTACTACAAGCACCTCAAGGGCGAACCCACCAGCACCAACTCCGTAGCCACGATCTTTGCCTGGACGGGTGCCCTGCGCAAGCGCGGAGAGCTCGACGGCACGCCGGAACTCGTCGACTTTGCCAACCGCCTGGAGGCGGCAACGCTGCACACCATCGAGGCGGGCAGGATGACCGGGGACCTCGCCCGCATCACCACCCTCCCCAACCCCACGACGCTGGGCACGCGCGAGTTCATTCTTGCCGTTCGTGAGACGCTGGAGGCCGAAGCGGTATAACGTTCAGGCAGCGCGTTACACTAGGCAACAACCGCAGCATTGGCGCCCGTCGGCTCCCCTGGAATCGGCGGGCGCCTTCTCACCCTCGTGAAAGGAACGAGAAGAAGATGGCTAAGAACACCGTGCTCACCCTCAAGAAGAAGGTGGACGAGGGCGGCAAGGTCACCATGGTGACCTCCTACGACTACACCATGGCCGCGCTCGTCGAGGAGGCCGGGATTGACATGATCTTGGTCGGAGACTCCCTCGGCATGACCATGATGGGCTATGACTCCACCATTCCCGTGACCATGGACGACATGGTCCATCACACCCGCTGCGTCACCCGCGCGACGAGCAACACCTTCGTCGTCGGCGACATGCCCTTCCTCTCCTACGAGCAGGACGTGGCCACGGCCGTCAGCAACGCCGGCCGCCTCATGAAGGAGGGCCGTTGCCAGGCCGTCAAGCTCGAGGGCGGCATCGAGGTCTGCCCCCAGGTCAAGGCCATGGTGGAGGCCGGCATCCCCGTCGTGGGCCACATCGGCCTGACGCCGCAGTCCGTCAACGCCTTCGGCGGCTTCAAGGTCCAGGGCAAGAGCGCCAAGGCAGCCAAGAAGCTCGTCGCCGACGCCCTCGCGCTCGAGCAGGCCGGCGCCTTCGCCATCGTCCTCGAGTGCGTGCCCGCCAACCTGGGCGCCTACATCACAGAGCAGCTCACCTCGGCCTTCACCATCGGCATCGGCGCGGGCGCCGGCACCGACGGCCAGGTCCTCGTGGTCCAGGACATGCTTGCCATGACCGCCGGCGGCTTCAAGCCCAAGATGGTCCGCCAGTTTGCCCAGGTGGGCGAGGCCATCAAGCAGGCCTACCACGACTACGATGCCGCCGTCCAGGACGGCTCCTTCCCCGCCGCCGCGGAGAGCTACAAGGACATCGACCCGGAGCTCATGGAAGAGGTCAAGCGCGCCTAGACCAGGCGCGCCGCCAAACGTCACTATAGGATTCTTCATCAGAGGAGAAACATATCATGCAGGCAGTTTCCACCATCGCCGAGGTCCGCGAGCAGGTGCGCCAGTGGCGCCGCGAGGGCCTGACCATTGGCCTCGTCCCCACCATGGGCTACCTCCACGAGGGCCACAAGAGCCTCATCCTCCGCGCCGCCGCCGAGAACGACCGCGTCGTGGTCTCCGACTTTGTGAACCCCACGCAGTTTGGCCCCACCGAGGACCTCGAGAGCTACCCGCGCGACTTTGACCGCGACTGCAAGCTCTGCGAGGAGGCCGGCGCCGCCCTGGTCTTCCACCCCGAGCCCTCCGAGATGTACGCCCCCAACGCGTGCACCTACGTCAACATGGACGAGCTCACCCACGAGCTCTGCGGCCTCACGCGCCCTATCCACTTCCGCGGCGTGTGCACCGTCGTCTCCAAGCTCTTCAACATCGTGACGCCTGACCGCGCCTACTTTGGCCAGAAGGACGCCCAGCAGCTCGCCGTCATCCGCCGCATGGTGCGCGACCTCAACTTTGGCATCCAAATCGTCGGCTGCCCCATCATCCGCGAGGAGGACGGCCTGGCCAAGAGCTCTCGCAACACCTACCTCTCCGCCGAGGAGCGCCAGGCGGCCCTATGCCTGTCTCGCGCCGTCTTTGCCGGTCAGAAGATGGTCCAGGACGGCGAACGCGACGCCAAGGTCGTGCTCGATGCCATGAAGGCCATCATCGAGGCCGAGCCCATGGCCAAGATCGACTACGTCAAGATGGTCGACTTCGAGAACATCGTCCAGGTGGAGAAGATCGAGAGCGAGCCCGTCCTGTGCGCCATGGCCGTCTACATCGGCAAGACCCGCCTCATCGATAACTTCATCTTTGACCCATCCTGCAACTGCTCCGGTAGCGAGACCGAGGGCCACTGCTGCTGCGGCCACTGCTCCGAGTAGCCATGGCCGCCCGCGTCTCCTTCATCGGCGCCGGCAAGGTGGGCTGCTCCCTGGCCCGCTACCTGGCCGCCGACCCCGCACGGGGGCAGAAGGACGTCGAGCTCGCGGGCTTCTTCAGCGCAAGCGCCGAATCAGCACGCGCGGCTGCCGACTTTGCCGGTGGCCGCGCGTTTGCGTCTGCCGAGGAAGCCACCCGGGAAGCCGAGCTCGTGTTTGTAACCACGCCCGACGGTCGCATCGCCGAGATTGCCGCCCAGCTGGCGGCTGCTGCAGACGCCAGTGCCCTCGACCTTGCAGGAAAAGTCTTTACCCACTGCTCGGGAGCCCTTGCGTCAGACGTGCTCTCTCCCCTGCGCGAGCGCGGCGCCGCGGTCTGCTCCGCCCACCCCCTCTACGCCGTGAGCAGCCGCTTCGACTGCTGGCGGGAGCTCTCTCAGGCATGGTTCACCCTCGAGGGGGACAACGAGGCAACCTCGCTCCTGCAAGATCTTCTCGCCGTACGGGGCAACCACGTGGCACGCATCCCCGCAGACCAGAAGACCCGTTACCACGCCGCCGCCGTCATGGCCTCAAACCTGGTTGTTGGCCTCTACGACATGGCAGCCTCCGAGCTTGCCGCCTGCGGATTTGCCCCCGCGGACGCCGAGGCGGCCCTGGCCGCGCTCTTTCTGGGAAACGCCCACCACATAGCCGAGGACGGCGTGGAGGCCTCGCTCACCGGACCGGCCGCCCGTGGCGACCAGGCAACGATAGACGCCCATCTGAGCTGTCTTTCTGGAGATAGCCGGGAGGTATACCGCCTGCTCACCGAGGTGTTGTACCGTATAGCGTCGCGACGAGCAACGCCGCACCGCTAACGAGCCAAGCCAGGAGTTCCCACAAATGATGCTCAACATGCTCAAGGGCAAGATCCACCGTGCCACCGTCGTCCAGGCGGAGGTCGACTACGTCGGTTCCATCACCATCGACGAGGACCTCATGGACGCCGCCGGCATCCTCGAGTATGAGAAGGTCCAGGTCGCCGACGTCAACAACGGCAGCCGCCTTGAGACCTACGTCATCGCCGGAGAGCGCGCCAGCGGCATGATTTGCCTCAACGGCGCCGCGGCCCGCTTTGTGTCCGTGGGCGACAAGGTCATCATCATGTGCTACGCCCAGATGGACCAGGACGAGGCCCGCGGCTTCAAGCCCCACGTGGTCTTTGTCGACGAGAACAACCACGTCTCTCGCCTCACGCGCTACGAGAAGCACGGCCTCTTGGAGGACATGGCGTAGGACGCGCGTCCTCCTTACAAACAGACTTCCCGCCCGTTCGCGGGCAAAAGCGGGCACGTCACGGGGTTGGCGTGCCCGCCTTGCTGTCTCTTCTCGCCGGTTTCGGGCAAAATTTTGACCACTGGTCAGTTTTGCTCACGAGAGGAGACCCCATGAGCTTCAAGAAGGTAGTCGTCGCTGGCGGCGGAGTCCTGGGCAGCATCGGTCGCACCCAGCCCAAGCTGGACAACCTGAAGAAGACCTACGAGGAGGCCATCGAGTCCATGGCCGCGGGCACCAGCCCCTGGTGCGCCGGCATCGCCGACTCCGACGCCCCGCTCGACAAGGAGGCTTGCCTCGCCCGCGTCCAGACCGCCTACGAGGGCCTCAAGCTCGAGCTCGACATGACGGCCGCCGTGGCCGACGCGGACCTGGTCATTGAGTCCATGGCCGAGGACCCCAAAGCAAAGATCGAGTTCTACCAGAAGATGGCACCGCTACTTCCGGCCAAGACCGTCATCGCCACCAACTCGTCCACGCTGCTGCCCAGCCAGTTTGCCAAGTACACGGGACGGCCCGAGAAGTACCTGTCGCTGCACTTTGCAAACTCCATCTGGAAGAACAACACCGCAGAGGTCATGGGTCAGGCCCAGACCACGCCGGCTGTCTTTGACCAGCTCGTCGAGTTTGCCAACCAGATCCGCATGATTGCCCTGCCCGTGCGCAAAGAGAAGAACGGCTACCTGCTCAACTCCATGCTCGTCCCATTCCTGCTCTCCGGCCTGGACCTGTGGGCCAGCGGCGTCTCTGACCCCAAGAGCATCGACATCGCCTGGACGCACGGCACCGGCGCCCCCAAGGGTCCGTTCCAGATCATCGACACGGTGGGCCTGGCCACGGCGCTCAACATCGTCAACCAGTACCAGAGCGTGCCGGGACTGCTCTCTCCCCTGCTCAAGAAGATGATGATGCCCTACAACTTCAAGACCACGTCCAAGCTCCTCCAGGACATGCTGGACAAGGGCGAGAAGTTCTACGAGTAGCCACTCCCGCCGACGCAATCCCTCGAGGTCCCGCCGCGCCACGCACGCGACGGGGCCTTCCCTCCCTTCACCCCTTGCACACATCTGACGCGTGTTGGACATCGCAAAAGTTCGTCTGGGTACACTTTCAACAGTTAAGTAAGCCAACACTAACTTTGAAAGGTGGCAGACATGAGCAAGATCGCCAAGGTGTACGGCCGCGAGGTCCTGGACTCCCGCGGCAACCCCACCGTCGAGGTGGAGGTCACGCTGGAGGGCGGCTCCTTTGGCCGCGCCATCGTTCCGTCCGGCGCCTCTACCGGCGAGTTCGAGGCCGTTGAGCTGCGTGACGGCGACAAGGACCGCTACCAGGGCAAGGGCGTCCAGGCCGCCGTCTCCCACGTCAACGGCGAGCTCGCGGCGCTTCTCGTCGGACGTGAGGCCACCGACCAGCGCGGCGCCGACGAGGCCATGATCGCCGCCGACGGCACCCCCAACAAGGGCAACTTTGGCGCCAACGCCATCCTGGGCTGCTCGCTGGCCATAGCCCGCGCGGCCGCGACCAGCGCCGGCCTGCCGCTCTACGCCTACCTCGGCGGCCCCAACGCCCACACCCTCCCCGTCCCGATGATGAACATCCTGAACGGCGGCGTGCACGCGGACAACAACGTGGACTTCCAGGAGTTCATGATCATGCCCGTCGGCGCGCCCGACTTCAAGACCGGCCTGCGTTGGTGCACGCAGGTCTACCACACCCTCAAGGACACCCTGAAGAAGGCCGGCCTCTCCACCGGAGTCGGCGACGAGGGCGGCTTTGCCCCTGACCTCAAGACCAACGCCGAGCCCTTCGTCTACCTGACGGAGGCCGTGGAGGCCGCCGGCTTCACCCCCGGCAAGGACTTCATGTTTGCCATGGACCCCGCCACCTCCGAGTGCTTCAACAAGGAGACCGGCCTCTACGAGCTCAAGGGCGAGGGCCGCACCCTCACCTCCGACCAGATGGTGGACTACTGGGCAGAGCTCGTCGAGAAGTACCCCATCGTCTCCATCGAGGACGGCCTGGCCGAGGAGGACTGGGACGGCTGGGTCAAGCTCACCGAGCGCTTGGGCAAGAAGGTCCAGCTCGTGGGCGACGACCTCTTCGTCACCAACACCGCCCGCCTCAAGAAGGGCATCGAGCTGGGCGCCGCCAACGCCATCCTTATCAAGGTCAACCAGATCGGCAGCCTGACCGAGACCCTGGACGCCATCGAGACCGCCAAGCGCGCGGGCTACACCGCCGTGGTCTCCCACCGTTCCGGCGAGACCGAAGACACCACCATCGCCGACCTGGCCGTGGCCACCAACGCCGGCCAGATCAAGACCGGCGCCCCCGCCCGCACGGACCGCGTGGCCAAGTACAACCAGCTCCTGCGCATCGAGGACGAGCTGGGTACCTCTGCCGACTACCTGCAGAAGGCGGCCTTCTACAACCTGGCGTAGCCACAACGTCGCGCATGAAACGCCAAGGCCCCGGACCCGCTCCGGGGCCTTTTGCGTGCCCCAGCGCACTTCTGGCCATCTGCCGTGCGCTATCCTAGCTGCATCAACCATCACGAGAGGAGCCCCATGTCAGGCGAGAAGAACATCCTAGTCGGCCAGTCCGGCGGTCCCACGGCGGCAATCAACGCAAGCCTTGCGGGCGTCGTCGCGGCGGCGCGCGAGGAGGGCTGCCGCGTCACGGGCATGCGCCACGGCATCCAGGGGTTTCTCGCCAGCCGGACCGTCGACCTGGGCGAGGCCCTTCCTGACCAGGAGAGCCTGACGCTGCTGAGGCAGACGCCGGCAAGCTGGCTGGGAAGCTGCCGCTTCAAACTGCCCGACCTCTCTGACCAGGCATTCTATGAGGACGCCCTTGCACGCCTGGACGCAGCCGGCATTGACGCCGTGTTCTACATCGGCGGCAATGACTCCATGGACACCATCGCCAAGCTGGGCACCTACGGCGCGCGCGTGGGCAGCCCCATCCGCTTCATCGGTGTGCCCAAAACCATCGACAACGACCTCGTGGGCACCGACCACACGCCCGGCTACGGCAGCGCGGCAAAGTTCGTGGCCACCTCCTGCGGCGAGCTCTTCCGCGACGCCGACGTCTACGACCTCAAAAGCGTGACCTTCGTGGAGATCATGGGCCGCGACGCCGGCTGGCTCGCCGGGGCCTGCGCCCTTGCGGGGCCGCACGGCGCCGGTAGGCCCGACCTGGTTCTTCTCCCCGAGGTGCCGCTTGGCGAGGATGCCCTGATGGAGCGCATCGCAGAGCTTCTGAGCAGGCAGAACACCGTTATGGTGGGCGTCTCGGAGGGCGTGCGCACGGCCGACGGCACCCTCATCTGCGAGAGGACCGTGGCCGCGGGCACCGGCACGGACGAGTTCGGCCACCTGGCCCAGCTCTCCGGCACGAGCCGCTACCTGGCCGGCCTTGCCAAGTCGCGTCTGGGTTGCAAGACCCGCGCGGTGGAGCTCTCCACGCTACAGCGCTGCGCCTCTCACGTGGCCAGCAGGACCGACCTCGACGAGGCCTTTGAACTGGGACGCGCCGGCGTCCGCGCCGCGCTTGACGGCCAGACGGCCAAGATGTGCGCCCTCACGCGCGTGAGCGACGAGCCCTACCGGACCGTGCCGGCGCTGTTGGACGTGGTCGAGATTGCCAACAGGGTCAAGCCCGTGCCGCGGGCCTGGATAAGCGCCGACGGCATGGACGTCACCGAGGACTTCGAGCGCTACGCCCGCCCGCTCATCGACGGCATCCCCGCCCGTCTGGCCCCGCTGGCGCAATAGACCCCACACGCCGTGCCAAAGGGGACACCCTTCTCGATCCTTACCTGCCGCCCACGTGCATGACGGTGCCGGTCATGCGGGCCACGGGCGTGCCGAGGTCGTCCTCGATCAGGCAGTCGTAGAAGCCCAGCGTGTGGCCGCGCTTGTCCTCGTCGGCGGTGGCAATGAGCCGGCCACCCTTGGGCGCGCTCATGAAGTTGACGTTGAACGCCACGGAGACTGTGTCGGGCACGCCCACGGTTGCCGCCACCACGATGGCAAAGTCGCCCAGCGAGAAGATCGTGCCGCCCATGACGCCGCCCTTCTCGTTGAGGTGGCGCTCCTCCAGGTCAAAGGCGCAGACGGCATGCCCGGCGGCCGCCTCCAGGATCTGCGCCCCAAGCGCCTCGGACACAAACCGGTCATGCGAGAAGTGCTCGCGCACCTCCTCGAGACTGGCCTCGGCGGGTATGGCAAGACTGGCATCGGCCATGGGGCTCCCTTCCACAGGTTGACCGCTCCAGTCTAGCGCCGGACGGCGACCGCACGCCCCGGCGGCTACTCCTGCCCGCCAGCCTGGTGGCGCACCAGGCGCCGCGAGAAGAGCCTGGTCTCGTGGCGGTTCTCCCAGAGCTTGAAGAGCTCGGCCACCAGGGTGGGCACCACGGCCAGCGCGCACGCCACCGCCCAGCGCACCCAGCCCACAGCAGACATGCCAAAGACGGCGCCCAGGGGCTCCACCAGCACCAGCGCGGAGAAGACCGCCACCATGGCCGCGGCGCTCCACACCAGCGGCATGTTGTCGCGCACGGTGCGGCAGAAAACCGAGCCGCGACTGCGCACGGTGAAGACGTGCAGCACGCTCGTCACCGCCATGACGAAGAAGCACATGGTCTGCCCCACGCCAAAGCCCGCTGCCACGGCGCCCGGCAGCTCCACGAGGCGACCCAGCCAGAACGCCAGCAGACCCACCGCGGAGAACGCCACCGTCTGCTGCAGCGTGGCCCGCACCACCAGCGGCGAGAAGAAGCTCTCGTTGCGGCCAATGGGCTTGCGGCGCATGATGCGCTCGTCGGAGGTGTCCTGGGCCAGGTGCAGGCCCGGGATGCCGTCTCCCAGCACGTTGGTGAGCAGCAGCATGACCGGCGTGAGCGCCGTGCCCCAGCCCGCGAGCTGGGCTCCCAGCATGACCACGATCTCGGACAGGTTGCAAGACACCAGGAAGTACACGGTGCGCTTGATGTTTGAGAAGACGTTTCTTCCCTCGCGCACGGCCTCCACGATGGTTGCGAAGTTGTCGTCGGTCAGCACCATGTCGGCGGCCGCCTTAGCAACCTCGGTGCCGGCCGCGCCCATGGCAACGCCCACGTCGGCGGCCTTGAGCGCCGGGGCGTCGTTGACGCCGTCGCCCGTCATGCTCACGACCTCGCCTTGCTCCTGCCAGGCCTCCACGATGCGGATCTTGTCCTCGGGAGAGACGCGCGCGTACACGGAGTAGCCGCGCACGTTGGCCACGAGCTCCTCGTCCGTCATGGCGGCCAGCTGCTTGCCCGTGACCACCGCGCCCTTCTCGCCGAGAATGCCGATCTGCCGTGCGATGGCCGCGGCCGTGGCGGCGTGGTCGCCGGTGATCATGACCGTGCGGATGCCAGCGCGGCGGGCCGTCTCGATGGCGGCCGCCACCTCGGGGCGCGGTGGGTCGATGAGGCCGATGATGCCCTCAAAGGTGAGGTCGCGCTCGAGCTCCTCCAGGTCCCCGCTGGCGGGAAGCTCGTCCACCACGCGGCTGCCCAGCGCGATGACGCGCAGCGCATCCGCGGCAAACCCGTCGTGGACCTCCTGGCGGCGCCGCAGCTCCTCCGCAGGCGCCGGCGAGAAAGGCAGCCGGTCGAAGGCTCCCTTGGTGAGCACCAGGTAGCCGCCCTGCGGCAGCGCGTGCACGCTCGTCATCATCTTGCGGGCGGACGAGAAGGGCACCTCGCCCACGCGCGGCCGCTCGCGCTCAAGCTCCTCGCGGGTCTGGCCGCCCTCCATGAGCAGGCGCATGATGGCCGTCTCAGTAGCGTCTCCCACGATGCGCGTGCCGCCCTCGCCGTCGGGCTCCACGGTGGCGTTGCTGGCCAGCGCGAGCTTGCCAAGCAGGTCGAGCTCGGCCATGCCCTCCACCGGGCCGTCCACCGCCACGGGCACGCTCGCGGGCAGGAGCGGCGAGGCCGCCCACATGCGCCGGATGGTCATGCGGTTCTGCGTGAGGGTGCCGGTCTTGTCGGAGCAGATGACCGAGACCGAGCCCAGCGTCTCCACAGCGGGTAGCTTGCGCACCAGCGCGTGCTTCTGGACCATGTTGTGGACGCCCTGGGTGAGCGTGAGGGTGACGATGAGCTGCAGGGTCTCGGGCACGGCGGCCACGGCCAGGCTCACGGCCGCCAGCACCATGGCCCAGAACTCCTCGCCCTGCTGCAGGCCCGTTGCCAGAAGGATTGCCGCGGCCACCATGGCGACGGCGCTGATGGCGCGCACCACGCGGACCAGCCGCAGCTGGAGCGGGGTCTGCATCTTCTGGGCGTCGTTGAGGTAGCCGGCAATGCGGCCCATCTCGGTGCCCATGCCGGTGGCGGTCACCACGGCCGTGGCGTTGCCGGCCGTGACCAGGCAGCCCGAGAAGACCATGCTCGTGCGGTCTCCCAGCGCGGCGTCGTCCTCGGGCGTGGCGCAGGCGTCCTTCTCGGCGGCCTCGGACTCTCCGGTGAGGGAGGACTCGTCCACGGCCAGGCCCGCAGCCTCTATGAGGCGGGCGTCCGCGGCCACGAGGTCACCAGTCTTGAGCAGGAGGATGTCTCCGGGCACCACGTCGGCGGTGTCCACCTCCATGCGGGCGCCGTCGCGCAGCACCAGGCAGGTGGGGCTGTTGAGGTTGGAGAGCGCCTCCAGGGCGCGCTCGGCGCCGCGCTCCTGCGTTACCGCCAGGACCACGTTCAGGCAGATGATGACCAGGATGACCGCAGGCTCCAGGTAGCCTGCGCCCTCGCGGACGGCAAGCGCCAGCGAGAGCGCGGCCGCCACCAGCAGGATGACGTTGGAGACGTCCCTGAACTGGCGCAGGGCCTGCGCGGCAACGCTCTCGCCCTTTGCCTGCTGGTAGGCGTTTGCGCCGTGGGCTGCCAGGCGGCCGGCCGCCTCGGCGGAGGAGAGGCCCGTCCGGCTAGACGTGCCCTGCTCGTGGATGAGCTGCTCGATGGGGGTGTTCCAGTGCTTCATGTCCCTCGTTTCGTGCGACGCGCGAGCGGGAGACGGGCGCCCCCAACCGCGGGGGCGTCTCACATTCGCTGGTTTTCAAGGTGCGCCGGCCGTCCGGCCGCGCAACGTTTGGTTAAATACCCCCTTTCGAGGGGGTTTATACGCCCTGGCTTGGAGCCCGCGGCAAGAAGGGCTTCTCGCCGGGAGGCTGGGGCAGGCGGCAGTGCTTGTCGCAAAAACCGACTTGGGTGTCCACGCGCCAATACCCAAGTCGGCTTTTTTCGCCAATTGACCGGCAATCCCGAGTTGGGTGTCCACCGCTGGATACCCAAGTCGGTGTTTCTGGCACCCGTCCTCGCCGAGAAACACGCGCTACCATAGGAGGTCTATGCCAAAACGTCCCCCCACCGCCTCGAGGAGCGCCCATGACCCCTGACTTCTATGACCTTCTGTACAACGGCTACACCGGCGAGTACCAGCTCATGAGCTCGCTGTACCGCAACGGCCTGGACGCCGTGCGCCCGCCCGCGGACATGGGCATTGACGTGATCTCGCTCAACCTCAAGGACCAGCTCGAGAACCCCGACCACGCACCAGAGACGTTCTTCTTCCAGGTCAAGACCGCCGTCACCTCAATCGAGAAGAGCGACGACCACCCCGGCGTGCTCGTCACCGTCACCTTCAAGCTCAAGCCAAGCGAGGTGGACCTGCTGTGCGCCGACGCCAGCCGCGCCCTTATTTGCTACGTCTACAACCAGCAGAGCGACGCGCTCACCAACGCCTACGAGAGCCCGTTCATCTGCTTCTGGATTGACGGTGCGCGCCTTGCCGCCATCCGCGAGGCGGCCCTCTTCCAGCGCCCCGGGGACTCCAAGCTCACCCTGGCCTGCCAGCTGCGCAGGCCCGCCCACGAGGGCGGCCACTGGTACGCCGTGATCGTCGACGAGAGGGGCCAGCAGGTCCCCGAGGGCTACCTGGGCACGGTGGACTCCGAGAACGAGATCACGCAGGCCTCCGACGGCGCCGACCACTACAGCGTCCGCGGCTACCTGGACTATGCGCGCGGCAAGCGCGGGCAGGCGGGGCGGACGCCGCAGGCGGCGCCGGCGGCCCCGAAGGAGCCCCTCGATCCCGAGGGCGCCTTCAGGGCCTAGAACGCCACCTCCTCGGCGAGCTCCTGCGCCAGACGGGCATCCCACTCGGCAATGAGCTCCTCGAGCTCCTGCGGGCTGAGCACCTCCTCGGCCTGCGCCCGAGCCTGGTCGCGCTTCTCGCAGAAGTCCTGGTAGCGGGGGTGCCTCTCCAGCTGGTACGCCCCGTCTGCCACGCCCTTCTGGCCGCGGCAGAACAGCCACCAGGTGCCTTGGGGCGTCTCGAGCAGCGTGGTGGGCGTGCGACCCGCGCGAGTGGAGAAGTACCGCGCGGTGCGCTCGTCCTGGAAGGCCAGCACCAGATGGCGGTCGCAGTTGCCCACGATGGAGTTGGCCGAGGCCTCGCCGTAGCGCGCCTCCAGCTGGCTCACCGTCTGACAGACCACGGTGCAGCTGATCTCCCTGCTGCGGATGACGGAGAGCACGTCGTCAAAGTCCGGCAGGCGCAGGTTGGCAAAGTCGTCCAGCATGAAGCGGACCGGCACGGGCAGCCGGCCTCCCTCGGAGGCGTCGGCCTCGTCGCACAGCGAGCAGAACGCCTGGCGCACAAACAGGCTGGTCAGCGCGGTCAAGCTGTGGTCGAGGTCGTCCATGGTCACAAAGAGGGCACACTTCTTGTGGCCAAGCGCGGCAAAGTCGACCTGCTGGGGGCGCTCGTAGCTTGCCATGGCAGCCTCGTGCGAGAAGGGCAGGATGTCCGCGGCGATGATGCCCATGATGCTCGCGTGCATCTTCTCCGCCCGGGCCGTGGCGCGGGCGCGGCGGTAGAGCGAGACGGCAAAGCTGCCCGGGTTGTCGTGCTCCAGGTCTTCAAAGAGCTCGCCCGCGTGCCCGTCCGTCGCCTGCTCGAAGACGCGCACCACCGAGGCCATGTTGCAGGAGCGCTCGGGCACTGCCTCAAGGACATAGGCCACGTAGCTGGCCAGGTAGTTGGCGGCGGCGTGGCCCCAGAAGGGGTCGCTGCCCATGTCCTCGGCCGAACAGACGGCGTTTGCCACCGCAATGACGTCCTGCGTGTTGGGACGGCCGTGGCTCCAGCGGACGTGCGCCAGCGGGTCGTAGCCCACGGTGCCCGCGCCCTCGCGGGTGAAGTCGAGCTGGTCCACCTGGTAGCCGTTGGCGCGCAGGTACGGTGCGAGCTCGTCGTAGAGCGTCCCCTTGCCGTCAAGGACCACGTAGGACCCCTGGCACTGGAGCAGGTTGGGCACCAGGTGGTTCCTGGTCTTTCCCCCGCCGGAGCAGCCCAGCACCAGCACGTTGTTGTTGAGGCCGGTCTGCCAGGCGTCCGTGCTGGCGGAGTGGTTGGCGGTGAGGAGCAGCTCGCCGGCATAGGCGGCGCGCGGGTTGGCGGGGGCGGCGAGAACGTCTGCGTTCTTGTCGATGTTCATCTATTTATCCCTTTCCAAAGGACGGCGAGAAGTGCGTACGGCTAGAGGCTTGCGACGACCGCGTCGGCCAGGCCGGCCTCCACGGCCGCCTCCGCCTCGAAGTAGGTGTCCTGCGCGGTGAGCTCGAAGACGCGCTCCAGCGTCATGCCCGTGTGGCGGGCGAGCACCTCTCCGGTGATGTCGCGGATGCGCATGAGGTCGTCGGCGCGAGCCTTGACGGAAAGGGCGCTGCCGCCAAGGCCGCCGCCGATGAGCGGGTCATGGATCATGACGCGACTGTGCGGAAGCATTTCTCGCCGAGCGCCAGAGACAAAGACCAGTGCCGCCATGCTTGCGGCCATGCCCAGGCAGATGGTGGTGACGGGGCAGGAGAGCGTCTGCATGACGTCGTAGAGCGCAAGGCCGGACTGGACCTCGCCGCCCGGGCTGTTGATGAACATCTTGATGGGAGCGACGGCGTCGGCGCGCTGCAGGTAGAGCAGGTTCCTGATAAGGATGGCGGCCGACTCGGCGTCAATGGGGCCGCAGAGCTCCAGCTCGCGGTTGGCAAGCATCTGGTCACGCACGTCGAAGCGGCAGATGCCCTCGCAGGTCTCTTGCAGGACCTGCGGCTGGTAAAGGGGGTAGATGGGTTGGCTCATGGGGAGCTCCTTCCAGAGGTTTGGCCGGTCGCAGGTGCGCGACCAGACAGCGTTTGGGTAGCAGTCATGGTTAGCTGCCATATTTTTTCTCTGGGTTGTGGAGCTTCCGCCGCATACGTCTGGGCGGTGAGCGTATCACGCACTCTAGCACATCGGCCGGACGGTTGCACGAGTTTTTTCTGGCGAGAAGGGCACTCCTTTGGGCGCCGCAAATACCGACCTGGGTATTCTCCGGCCAATACCCAAGTCGGCTTTTCTCGCCAGATGACCGCTAATCCCGACCTGGGTATCCGCTTTTGGACACCCAGCTCGGTTTTTGTGGCACCGCCACCCCTGCGGCAGCCCGCTCCGCCTCTAGCCATTCGTGGCGACTCCGTCGCGGCTCTTGCCCTGGAGCGCGCTCATCGGCAAGGACATCACCGGCAGCTCCCTCAAGCACCACCTGGCCTTCGCCCGCGCCAACGGCGTGACCCAGACCGAGATGGCCGAGCTCCTGGCCCACATCTCCTTGAAAGCTGTCTAACTAGTTAAATTGCCAATACCAACCGGCACCATCGGTTTTCACAATATTGTGAAGCTGCACTGTATTTCAGTACCAGCTAGTTTATTTCTTTAACTTCCACTACGAACGACTGAACCGAGCAAAATCACTTCGCGCTACACATGTAGCGGCCATGTAGCGGATTTGTAGCGCGAAGGAAAGACGATGGCTAAAACCTACTCGGCCGGCGGCGGCGCTCACCGCGCTGCGCCAAAGGCGCGACGAGATCTGCCCCTGCGTTGGCAGAACTGGGATGAGGACCGGCAGATGCCCCTTGTCCGCCACACGCTCGCGAAGGGCGAAAACGGCGGCTTCGTCCTTCGCGACAACCCGAAAGACCCCTCCGGGCGAGACGCCTTCCGAGACATCCCCGTGCCCTCGACGCTGGCGACCGCGCTCGCCACCCCCAAGCGCGCCACGATGGACCGGCCCGGCGACTTCTACGGCTAGATTCACGTTTTGTGCCCCGAGCCCACCCATTTGCCGGCGCCTCACTCGTGCCGTCGACGCAGCGGCGTCCCGTTCGGGAATACCCCGCCCGGGACTTTGGCAACGAGCGCCATTGTGCTGTCAGCAGATCCGGACATCGAGAGGACCCGCCGTGGACGATCGGAAGCTCAAGTACCTCACCATCCCCCAACCGTCGCGGAGTCCCGCGTCGGCTACTCGCGCCCGCTCTCGGTTGACGAGGCCGCCGCACGGGCGGGGGGTCAGCCGCAACACGATTTACAAGCTTTGCAAGCAGGGCATGCTCGGGCGCCGCGTCAACAGGATCTACTACATCGGGCAGCACGAACTCGCGCAGCTGTTCCTCTCGGAGGCCGACCGCGAGAGGATCGGTCGATTTCGAAGGACGGCGCAAAACGGCAGGTGAAGCCCTTCCACGATAGGGCCCGTTGGATCCGGCGCGCCCTCGTCTACAATACCGGCAGTAGCCAAAGCGCCGGCGCCGAGGGAGGGGCCATGAGGTTTACGGGCGGGTTCGAGGACCTCGAGAGGCTTGTTCCCTGCTACGGCAGCCTGGCGGACGGTAGGGAGGTTTTCCTTCACCGATCATATCCCGCGATGGGGCGCTTCAGGGCCATCGTCAGGGACCCCGGATTCCGCTACCGCGAGGCGGTTGTTTCCGCGGAGGAGGTCTGCGCCGTAGACAGCGCACCCGAGGGGCTGAGGGGACGCTCGCCGAAGGGGTTCTGGATCGGGCGCCACGGCGCCGTATACGCGCTCGGCGCCGGCAACATGATGGGCAAGGCCTCTGCCCACGATGGGGACATCGGCTGGGTGCAGGTCGACCCCTCAGTGGTCGAGTACGCCGTGGCCCGATTCCAGCCGACAAAGGTTGAGGACTGGGAAGCGTTCGCGTTCATCGCGAGGAGAAGGCCCGGCTACAGCCCGGAGGCAATCGCGCGCGACCTCATCGAGTACTGGTCCTGGACGCCCGAGGGCATCGAGGGAAAAAGGCGACCGACTGGCACATGAAGGTGCCCGAGATCGCCGACGCCATGCGCAGGAGAACGACGCCCGAAGCGCTCGAGGAACGCCGGCTCCTGCTGGAGACGCGATTCAATGCCGGCGACGTCGTGACCCTCAGGGACGGGAGAACGGTCCTGATCACCGTAGGGGACGAGGGCGAGAAGGGCGCGCACCTGAAGCTCGGAACCATGCGCCCCTTGTTCATCACCGACCCGCTCGCACCCGAGAAGGGGTGGGAGACGGTCAAGGTCCGGGACGTCGCCCGTGTGGTGAGCAAGGGAGAGATGACCGTTGAGGAGGCGAGGAAGCATCTGGGCGAGTCCATGTGGGAGAACTCCCACATGGAGGTCAAGGAGGAGTACGAGCAGAGACAGCGGGAGGAGCTCAATCGCAAGCGGCGCGAGCGATTGGAGAAGGCGCCCGGGAGACGTCTTCTGCTCCGGCTCCTGCGTGAGTTAAACACACTGCGCAGGCCCCCTGCCCCCGAAGGGGAAGACGAGTACCTTGATGATGAGGAGGGCGAATGCCCGGAGGCGGAAGAAGCGTCTGTGAGGATTTCCGCCGCGGAGCTCCTGGACACCACCGCGAAGAGAACAGTGGCGCTCGCCGAACTCTTAGAGTCGGGACGGGCGGATGCCCTAGAGCTCGCCCGCAGGGTTGCGGCTATGGACGCGACGCCCGCAGGCGGCCAGGCGGCCGAAGCCGAGCTGGAGCCCTGGGACACCGGGCTGCTGCTTGACGTGCTGGCAGAGTTCGAGGGCGGCCGCGAGCTTCTGGCGCAGCCGGGTCGGTTGCGCCAGCCCTCGCTAGGGCCACCGCCCAGCACGGGACCACGGGTTCGGTCGCCGTGACAACCGAAAGCAAGGCGGTCGCCCGGCCCTTTCTCCTCCGCAACCTCCGCCTTTTCGGCGCAGCGGCCCTATCTCCGAATCTAGCGCCGCCGCATTGGTCTTCGGGTTCTCGGACATGGCAACCTCAGCCGAACTGACGAGCCTCCTTCTATCAGCTTCGTCCGACTCATCGTCAAGCATCGCGAGCTCTTCCAAAGTTTCAATCGCAGCTGAGGCCCAAGGGTACGGGCTACCGCAATCGGGGCAATACTTGGGAGCCGTCGGGCTAAATCCGATACGCACAACGCCGCTATCGATGAGGTCACCCCCCCCCCGAATCTTTCCGCCGCAGTTGGGACATGCGGAGATTGCCTTCGCGCCGCACTCATATGCAGAACTTTGAGTCCACGTGAAAGTGTTCAAGCTCATCCGTCAGCGCATGGCCGTTCATTCATACAAGCATGCTGCAGTAGTCAGAAGCGCTTATTCCACCGCACCACCTTCATCGAAGAGGGGGGCCGTCTTCGTAACCGATACGCCATGTGCCCTCTCAACCGACTTCACCTGCGCTTCTTTTAGGCTCATTGCAGTCACGTCGTTCTCCATAATGAAGTTCCCGCCGATAATGCCGTACGCAATGTTCGACGCGTCGGCAATGTCGCGAGCCGCGGCAGCCTTTGCGAGCACGGTTTCATCGTCGATTTTGTTGTCACCCTTTACCTCAATCAATTCAATCGTGCCATCACTCTTTTTGACATAAAAGTCGGGGTAATAGCTACGAATTCGGTGCGACTCGGGGTCGACGTACTGAATCGCGAGTTCCGATTGTCCCGAGGTGAACATGCCGGTAAAGAAGACCTCCTCGGTCTTGTCCGAATAAACGAGCTGATTGAACAGCTCCTTCTCGGGTCGCGAGTCGAAGCAGTACGTATCGGCGTGAAAGCTCTTCTCGGCGCAGTCGTCGTATTCGGACTCCGAGCGCCTGACGACGAGCTCAGGCTTGGCGGAGAATTCGTAATAGGCAGAGTCCTTCGGCGCTTTGAGGAGGCTCACCTCAACAGGCTCCGCCTTCTTATCGACCTTAACCTCGAATAGGTGCTCGAAAATTCTAGGAACGATCACGTCGTAGATAAGCTCGTTGTGCTTGTTCACATAAGAAAGCACGCCCTCGACGCCTTCAGCTGAGCCCTCGATCAGCTTTTCGATGGCAAGGCAGGTTACTGTCGGGCCAAGCTGCCTCGCCACTTCCGCAACGAGTGTCATTTCCGAGTAGACAACCTGCTCGCCGGAGAAATCTGCCTTGACCTCCTTCAAGGAGAGGTCATGGGTTAAGCTTGCCTTCTCGTATACGTATGACTCGTATCGGCTCAGGTCGAGCTTGTCGAGCCCGAAGCAGATACCCTCTCCGCCAGCGCGTTTCTCGAGCCGATATTCACGCCGAATCTTGGAGAGCTTGACCTTCCGCTCCGGAGGGACCATCCTCACCTGAAACACATGCCGTTTGTCGCCGCTGTCCTTGAGGTCGGAAACGGTCATGTTGAAGTTCTTGTTGAGCTCGCTGTTGAGCGTCTCGAAGTTCGCCTCGGAAAGGAATACGGTGGCTCTCTGCTGCCCGACGCCGATCTGCCTCAGGCATCGCATCGTTGCCTGAAGGACAAAGATCTTAGACTTTGGTTCTCGGTCGAGTGCTACGCCGAAGAGCGACCTGCAGTTCCACCCCTCGCGGCCCTTGCCTACGAGAATGATGAACTGCTTGTCGTTTCCGCCCGCGTTCGGATTGTCCAGGTTGTTGAAGATATGGATGTCCTCGGTTTTGGTGAGCTTGGCGTCTCCTGTGTTCACGAGAATCTTCGAGGTGTCGATACCGAGTTCGGCAAGAATCTTCTCGCAGGCAGGGAGAACCCCGTTCTCAACCTCCTCGATCTTCGTTGCGAAAATCGCCAGCTTGGGAAGAAGGCCCTCCACCTTGTTTTCGCCGTACGTATTCCAAAACTCGGTGATTGCACTACGCAGAAACGACTCGCTTCGCACGTGTTCATACTTGCGCACGCGAGCGGACTTGAGGTAGCCGCGGTTGATCGACTCGGCAAGGCCGTAAGCATAGAGGACGTCAGGGAGCACCTTGTTCTGCACATACGGCGTACCGGTGAAGTTGTAGCACGCGACGACTCCCGACCCCTTGTTGGTCAGGGCCTCGTCAAGCAGGTTGATTGTGCGGCGAAGGCCGTTCTCCGTCTTTTTGTCAGAAAGGGATCTCTCCAACGCCTTGCCGAAGAGGTGGTGCGCCTCATCAACGTATATGCCCATCTGACCAAGTCGACATAGCTTTGCGAAACGCTGGTTAAGGATGAGGTCGCCCTCGTCCTGAGAGTCGGCATCGGCGTCGTCGCCATAGACGACGCTCAGAAGCCCCGACGGCATCGTGAAAAGACGCTCTGCCGCAGACGTCTCGGCATGCTTCCTCTTCGCGATGATCTTCTGGTCGTTGGAGATGACGAGGTTGAAGTCCGATTCGTCGAGCGTATGAAGGGTGGTTCCCGTGTCCTCCAGGAAGTGCACCCGAAGGTTCTGGTCGATGACGGAAACGTATTCAGGAGGGACGACGAGCGACTTGTCGAAGGTCGGAATCTCCTTGAGCGACTGAAGCACCGTTTTGTCGGGCGCGAACACGAGGGCATTGTGGCAGAACCTCTCGTCCCGCGGGAACTTGTTAGCAAGCAGGAACTCGTAGAAGATGCAGGTGGCCATCAGGATGGTCTTACCCAGTCCCATCGTCAGGGCAAAGATGTAGTTGGGGTAGTTCTCCGAGACGTTCCTCATCTGCTTGAAGAGCGTCGCGGTCTGCTTGTCGCTCGCGGTGTCGAAGAGCGTCTCCTGGCCACGCGAGTAGAACGATGCGTCAGCGAAGACGCCCCGTCTCTTACGCCAATCGTCGAAGATCTCGTACATCGGCCTGTTCCCGAGAAACTCCTTCACGAAGACGTACATCTCGAACGCCTCGAACTGCGGAGGCCGCAGGAAGGCATCGGGGTTAACTGCTCGGTCGTTGTAGTCGAGGATCTTAAGGGTGATCCGCTTGTAGTTCTTGCGGATGCGTCCCTTGTTGTCCAAGTAGTAATGTCTTAGCTGCTCATAGAAGGCAAACGTCTCATCGTACTGTTTCGCCATGGCCTATCCCACCTCGACCTCAAGCGACTCGGAGAGCACGTCAGTGATCTTCACCTTGATACGGCCGGCATCGGCAGGAACGTCGTAGACGCCCGCGACGAGCCCGTTCTTTTCGGGAATATCGATAACTGCCGGCTCGAGCACGGCTCCGTCGTAGTTCCAGTCGACAAGCACCGACTCCACGAGCTCGCGCCAATCGCCGACTGATTCTTTCTGCAGGCTCAGTTTCTGGAGCAGGTTCATCGGATAGAACGACTTGATCGTGAGCTTGCCGTCCTCAACGATGACGCTCGCCTCGGCCTCGCGCTTGAACTCGAGTTCCTTCTTGTCGCGTAGAATGTCGACGATTTCGACATCGACCACGTATTCACTTAACTCGCCCTCAAGTGCGGCTTTGAGGTCGGGCTCGTGCCCCATACAAACAAGCGTGATGTGGTCGACAGCTGCGGACGGATTCTCCTCCTTATGTGCGTCGTATACGGCGTAAGGCAGGTTGGCGACAAGTCCCTCGAGATCCGCTCGGGTCGCGATGCGGTTCGTCGGGAGGATCTTCACCTTCCTGCCATCAAGCTCGCCGTCGAAGACGTTGTCGGTTGTAAACGGCTGGATGTCAAGCGCCTGGATGAGCAGCTCTTTTGCCTCGACCGGGTTCCGGAAGAAGTCGTAGTTATTGACGTTATATACCTCAAAGCCTGCCGTTTGCGTGCCTACATTCAGCCTAGATTCTAGGTCATTCATTTGAATCAGCAGCCGCTTCGTCGTTGTTTGCACAGCGCCCAAATTAATATCAGCGCCGATATAACGTCGTCCCGTATTAATAGCTGCGGCCTGAGTAGTACCGGAGCCCATGAAACAATCGAATACGAGATCATTCGGATTTGTAGATGCTTCAATAATTCTTTCAATTAGTTTTACAGGCTTTTGAGTCGGATAGTTTTGCCGATCTTTCGCCACCGGGTTTACAGGGGGAATATCATTCCAGACCGAATCGATAATATCTCCCTCAACTTCGTCAAGATAAATTATCCTGCTACCGCCACCAGTGGGGTTAACGTCATCACGATATAGACGCCCGTTTTCGTCTTTTTTGAAGCGCTTAATATAGTCATCAGAATGAGGCTTGTACTGTACATGCCATGTGTACTCTGCGCTCTTCGTATATGAATAAATAAGATCATGCTTCTGCGGAAACTTCTTTGAAGTAGCCCGCTTGAAACCAAAATACGACCAGACAATTTCATTTCTGAAATTGCTCGGGCCAAAAACCTCGTCAAGCAGCATCCGAAGCTGAGCGGCACGGTGCCAATCACAGTGAAGGTAAATGCTGCCGTCTGAAGCCAATAGTTCGCGCAGTAGTATCAGCCGTTCATACATAAACTGAAGGTACTCATCGCTCGACCAAATGTCCCCGTACTGCTTTTCCTCAAAAGCAGACGAGTCATTGGCCGCGCTTTTGCCCTTGAGCTTAATCTTCTTCTTGTAGTCTGCCTTCGAATCGAAAGGCGGGTCGATATAGATAAGGTCAACCTTTCCGCGATACTCCTTGAGCAGGTGGCTCATCACCTGGAGGTTGTCACCCCAGAAGATTTTGTTCATCCAGCCGTCGGTCGGCTCGCCGTAGCTCTCTTTGAGCTGTGCGGGGAAGTACTGCGTTGAGCGGTATGGGCGCTTTCCCGTCCACCTCAGCTCGGGGTATCCCTTGATTACGGGTCGGTCGTCGAACTCAAAGAGCTCTCCGGTCTCGTTTTGTGCCATATTTAACTCCTAGTTTTTGCAGTAGTAGCGGAAGTCGCAGTTTTCGCAGAGCCGCGCGTTTGTGGCACGGCAGGAATACTCTCTCCTCATTATCTTATGGGCAACGTCGTCGAACTCGGCCGCGACGGCGTCGATTGATCGCTTGTCGCGGCTGAAGGTGATTACAGGGTTCCCCGACTCCTCTCCGGTGTAGTAGAGCTTCATCTTGCCCACGGCCCTGCCAGTCTTCTCCTCGATAAGGTGCGCGTAGAGGAGGAGCTGTTTGCGATACGTCTCGAGCAGCTCATAGTCGCGATTGACGTCGGGCTTGCGTTCTGACTTGAAATCGACAATGTCTACCGTACCGTTGTCGCCCTCAATGAGGTCGACGGTGCCGTGGATGATGTAATCGGGCTTGGAAAGGCCAATCTGCACCTCGGCCTCCACGATATCATCCCACCTGCCGGAACGCCTTTCGATGTAGCGCCTGACCTGACGCTTTGCGGCATCGATTACGACCTTGCTCAAGTAAGCGTGCTGGCTCGTGGAGAGCGTCTCGTAGTTCGACTGGAGCCAATCGTCCGCGTTCTCCAATGTGATGCGGTCACATTCGCCCCGCAGCGCCGCACGGTGCACGTCCTCGATCGTTTGGTGCACAAGCTGGCCGAAGAGCGTCGCACCCACGCGAACGGGGGTGAAGCCGAGCTCGCGAAAGAGCTTGTACTGCACGGAGCATCCCTCGTAGAGGGAGATGTCGGATGTGAACGAATAGACGGGCTTGAGGTCGCTCTCCTTCACGTGGTGGAAGACGAACTTGTCGAACGGGAACGTGTCGGGATTGCAGGTGGGCAACTCGCCGTAGGGCTCCTCGAACGCCTTGCCAATCTTCCTGGTTCCCTCTCGGTGTGTGAGAACGAGCAAGTCTTGGGCACGCGAGAACGCGGTGTAGTAGAGCCGCCAGAAGTCGAAGTACTTGATGGAGTCGATGGGCTCATATGCCTCTCGGGCGCCGTAGCGGTCCTTGATGCCCTGGAGCACCTCGTCGCCGGCCTTCGTGGGCGTCGCGTAGAGCGAATCCACAACGACAATGGGGAACTCCATCCCCTTCGACTGATGGATGGTCAAGAAGGGCACGCAACCGCTCGGCACGTATTCCGTCTCGTCTTCATACTCGTCAATGCCGCCTAACATAAGGAAGCGAAGATAGGTGTTGAAAAAGCGTTCGAGGGTAGCGTCGATTCTTTCGGCGGTGAAGATGTCTACGCGCTGCAGGTACTCGAACTTGCTCGTGATTCCAACGAGAATCGAGAGATTGCGCACTGACCTCTGGTCATGGACGCCCGTATCAAGGGGCGTGTCGATAATCGACTTGAAGGGCTCAAACTCAAAGAGCTGGTAGACAAGTCCCGAAAATGCGTAGTCCGTGTTCTTCGCCATAGTGGTATGCGCACGTCCCGTGGCGGCAATCCACTTGCGAAGAGCCGCGTTGTCCTCGTCCTTAAGCAGCTCGTTCGCCTTCAGGATACACGAGACGTAGTAGCGGATGCTTGTCTCGTCCGCATACTTAAAATCACCTGTCTCGAGGCGCTGCACGTATCTCGGAAAAAGCAGCAGCAGAATTCCGATTGCCAGCTTTACCTCGCTGCGCTCGAAGAAGACATCCGAGCGCGGCGAGTAAACACTGACTCCGCGCTCTTCAAATCGCTCGGCAAGGTCGCGAGCGTTTCTGTGCTTGACCGATTTGAAGAGGAATGCGATCTGGTTGTAGTCGTCGATTGCGCCGCGCTTCTTAAGCTGCAAGACAAAGTCGCAAACGGTATCGCACCAATTGTCCTCGTCATCGCCGATCTTGACCACGGCCGGCGCACCATCGACGCCTTTCCTCGTAGCGTTTATCGTCTTCTCGAAGCGATAGCCCTCCCAGTCGAATCGAAAGCGTGGACCAGCGGTGCGCTCCATCCACTCGTTATAGAACGCAACGATCCCTGGGTCGGAACGGTAGTTGTCGGTAAGGGCGATGCGCACGCAATCGCCATCGCCGAACTTGTCAGGAAACTCCAGGATGTTTCGAATCGTGGCGCCTCGAAAACGGTAGAGGCCCTGGTCGTCGTCCCCGACAACACAGACGTTATGGCTTTTCTTGGAAAGAAGGAGGGTCAACCGTTCCTGGATATAGTTCGTGTCCTGATACTCATCGACCATGACGTACTTGATCTGGTCATGTACCTCGGAGAGAACGTTCGGATGCCAAGCGAGCAGCTGGTACGCCTCAAGCTGGATATGAGCGAAATCGAGCCAGTTCTTTTCGGTCAGCATCTCGTTGTACGCTTCGGCTACCTCGGCATAAGCGAGCGTGACGGGGTCATCGCTCTTGAGCATCTCACCAACGTCGACGAGCTCCTCAGACATCGCATTGGCGATGCTGCAGATCTGCTCGCACGCATCCCACACGCGCGTTTTCTTTGGGAGCTCGGCGAAGTGCTCAAGCGATTTGAAACGACTCCAGTAGTTCTGATACACGAGATATTGCTGGTCGAAGGAATCAGCAACCCTGTAGTTCTTTCTTACGTTCGAGTATTCGATATGCTCCTTGATAAGCCTTAGGCATATCGAATGGAACGTACCAACGTACATCTCATTGACGTCGAGCTCGACGCCGTTGGCGGCGAGCTCGTTGGAGATTCTCGTCACAAGCTCCTTTGCGGCCTTTTCGGTAAATGTCGCAACAAGAATGCTCGAAGGGTCGACGTGGTTTTCTTGCACAAGGTAGGAGACACGCTTAACGAGAGTGAACGTTTTTCCGGTCCCGGGCCCCGCGGTGATAAGGAGCGGCCCCTCAGTCGTGGTGATCGCACGACGTTGGGCGTCGCTCGCATCGCCGAACCCGAATCCACGCATTGCAGACCTCACCTTTAATCTCTGAATTACGCTTTGAAACAATATGCGACAGATTTTAGCATCATGCATGGACAATTAATTCTACCTGCTGTTCAATCGCTCGTTGCTACGCTGGTTTTCATTCATTTTCTTATTTTCTGCCTCCTGCACACGCACCGCCGGCACGACCGTTGCCAATCGTCGAGGACCGCGCCTTGCGGCCGTCTGAGCCACGCAAGCGAGCCCATGCTAGCTTGACCCGAGCCCGCTGCGCCAGCCGCGTCTGTCTGTGCGATGGGAGCGACAGCGAGTCGGGCAACCCGTAACGCCACCCGCAGCGTCCGAGGCCGTCACGGCGACAGGGCAGTCAGGTTTACCGAGCCGCACTACCATAGTGATTTAGTCGCCAGTTGAATCGGGCAGCCGGCCGAGGTGAGATGATCTGCGCAACAAAGCACTCGCCCAGAAAGGAGCGCACCATGTCCCTCTTCAAGCGCCTGTTCGGCCCCGACGAGCCCGAGGAAGCATCCGACGGCGAGGTGGCTATCGAGCTCGCCCAAGACCAGTCGCTCTCCCCCATGACCCCGGGCGAACTCGCCGCGCTCGAATCGTCATCGCGCTCAGTGACGCTCCCCGCAGGCGAGAGGGTGGCCGCCGCCGCAGCCGGTTACCGCAAGGCACCGAATGCAGCCGGCAGCCGACATCCGGCAGCGTCGGGCTGCAAGGCAATCTCGCCAGAGCTCACGAAGAGATTCCGCACCCGAAGAGACCAAGCACCCGCGACTCTCTCAAACCCGAAGACCGACAGCCCCAACTTAGCAGCTTAACGGACCAGCACAATTCAAAGAGCGCCGCTGGGAACGCCATCCCAGCTCGCCGGCGGATCACGTGCGTATTACAAAGCAGCTATCTTCCTCGCAGCATGAAGCATCTCGTACTCGCGACCGCTCCATACGGGAAGGGACGCGGCGCAGACGGCGGCCCGACACACGTCGAGGAACTCCGTAGCGCTCTCGCAGAAGCACTCGCGCGCAAACTCGCCCGTGCCGTGGGCAACGGCGTCTCCATCGGCGCAGAGCGTCCAGATAGCGGGCGTGCGGTCGTCGCCGCCCTCAAAGGCAATCTGCAACACGTGGGGCGTGTCCTCGGCGAGAAGCTCGCTCTCGAGCCTCCCCACGGAGAAGCGCATCTGGTGGGCGAGACAATCCTTGGCAAGCGCCGAGATGTATCCGCTCGGCTCATCGAGAAGGTGCATGCGCCTCGGCTTGGCAGTCAGGTTGTGGAAGTCGTGCTCTTCGCGCGCAGAGAAATCGTCCATGTTGGACCCCTTTCATCGATGCTGGCAGGACCACCGTGCCTCTCGGCCGGTTGGTGTCGGGATCATCGAGCCAACTCTCTACCCCGACTCTGGATAAAATGACCCGAGCAATACGGGCGAAAGGCAGTCTACCAGCACGCGCACATGCGATGCAAGGGGTCGTCGCGAAGGGCAAGAGGAACCTTATCCGGCCCAGCCCGCATGGCCAACCGCAGCCAGCTGCTCGCGAAGGCCGCCGACAGCGGAGAGTAGCAAGACGGCCAGCGCTTCTCGTCTGGCGCAAGCGAAGACGAGAAGCGCACCTGGACAAAGACGCCGTAGCGCCAAGAGCGGGGCAATCGAATAAGGCGGTCGAAGCCCCCTAGAGCGTGGCGTCGACGGCGCGGATGAGGGCGGCGCGCAGGCCGGAGGCCTCCAGCTCGGCCACGCCGCGGATGGTGGCGCCACCTGGGGAGCAGACCGCATCCTTCATGGCAGCCGGGTGCTCACCAGTCTCTAGCTGCAGCTTTGCCGTGCCAAGCATCATCTGGCTCACGATTCTGTACGCGTCCGCACGCGGGATGCCATGCTTGACGGCGGCGTCGGCCAGGGCCTCGATGCCCATGGCGACAAACGCGGGAGAGCAGCCGCCCACCGTTCCGCCCACAAACAGCAGGCGGCTCTCAAGCTCCACCACCAGGCCAAGCTTGCCCAGCAGGTCAAGCACCTCGGCGCGTATCTCCGCGCCCATCGTTGAGGCGCGCTCCACCGCGATGACGCCCTCGTTGACGGAAACCGGCGTGTTGGGCACGCAGGAGAGGTGCGCCGCACCAGGCAGGAGCTCCTCCCACTTGGCGCAGTCCCAGCCCCAGGCAACGGAGAGCACGGCCTTGCCGGAGAGCTCATCTGCCAGCGGCCCCACGACCTCGGCGATAAGGTGCGGCTTCACGGCAACAATCAGCAGGTCAGACGCCGCGACGACCTCCGCCGCACCCGAGCAGGCCGTCATGCCGCGCACCTCGCAGCGCTCGCGCAGCGCGTCAAAGTGCCCCGCGCAGGCGCTCATCCGCCCCGCGTCCACACCCGCGGCAATCCAGCCGTCCGCCATGGCGCTCGCCATGTTGCCAAAGCCAATGAAGCCAATCCTCATAGCTGCCCCTTCCACGATGCCTTTCGCCGCCAGTATGCCAGAGCATGCCCGCACGGACGCCTCCAACCGTGCATACGCAAAACAGCGTACATAAACGCAAGAGGCCCTTCTCGCCAACTGGGCAAACGCGGCGAGAAGGGCCTTCCGTTCATCTAATTGTACACTGGCACCAGAGCGTCCCATTTACCCTCGTCCCCAACGGCACGTCAGCTGGCCGGAACGGCTTACCTGAGAGACATTCCCTCGCTCCGGGCCTTGCCCACGACTGGGCCGCGGGTGCGGTAGGCGCGCAGGGCCGGGTCGAAGGTGACGGGGCTGAGCTTGCCCAGGTCAACCACGTCGTCGGCGAGGATGGACTCGTCGGCCTGCTCTGCAACCGCGCGGCCCAGCAGGTGCCCGGAGGCCTCGTCGGAGCTCATCTGGAAGACGCCGTAGCCTAGCTGCGGAATCTTGTTGCCGTCGTTCATGGTGATGACCTGCATGCGGCTAGCCCCTTGCGGTCTGGGAGTGCTGTTGCCAACCACCAGCATGCGGCCTCTGCGTCAGAAACGGTAATGCAACCTCCGACGCCATTCATGCACCGTACGCATACGTCAGCGAGAAGGGCGCGGGCAACGACCACCTAGCGCAGGGCTAAACTCCGCAATAGCGAAAATTGTTCGATATTGCGGAGTTTGGGCCCAGTTCTATTACGCAATATTGCAGTCCAGCTGAGAGGAACGTCCCTACACCAGCCTGGCGTAGTCCTGACTCTGGTGAAAAACGTGGGCTACGTAGACCTTCTCGCCTTTGACACGGTACAGAGCAAGATAGCCCTCTAGCGCCGCCTTGCAATATCCCAAGTGGGCAAGCCGCGACTCCCTGGCTGTGGGATACATCAGCGGAAACGCCTCGACCTTGGCCACAAAGCCATCGAAGGCGTCCAGCAGGTCGCCCGCTGCCGCAGGGGCACCCAGGGACTCCGTCAGATACAGCACGGCCGCCTCGAGGTCTTTCTTGGCCTCGTCGGTGACCACGACCTTACAGGCCATACTTGGCCCTCAGGCCTGCAGAGACCTCGCGCGCATCGGTCACCCTGCCGGCGGCGATATCCGCCTCGGCGCGGTCGATGGCCTGGTAAAGCTTGGCCCGAGCCGCCTCGGCGCAAAGGGCCTCGTAGCCGCTCATGGAGAGGGCGACAAACGCCTCTCGCCCGTTCTTGGTCACCAGGACCGGGCCGGCAGCATTCTGGACGGTGTCCGTGAACTCCGCCGTATTCTTGAGCTCCTTCATGGGCACGCAGGTAGCAGGCGCCATCTTGGCATTCCCTTCTTCTCGGTAGCTCAAAATATACCACGATTGTGGTATTTCTCAAGCAGCAGCAAGAAGGAGCCACCCAAACTACACCACCCGCGCTGCCAGCCCTACCCGCGGTACCTCGCCGACGGGAGGAACTTCTCACCAGAAAAGATGGACTCCACGGCAACCCGGTACTCCCCCACCTTGCGGGCAGACCTCACCCTGCGGCGAACGGATTTCTCGTCAGCAAACGCACAGCTGGCGTAGAGCCACCACTCCTTCATGCGCATCACCGCGTTGCCGCCCATCTCATCCGCGTAGGCGGCAAAGAGCGCGTCGTGAAAGCGCCGCAGCTCGTCGGCCGCAAGCGGCGCACCCCCGGAGAGCACGCGCGGCAGGGCGGGATTGCCAAGCACGCCGCGGCCCAGCATCACGTGGCGCGTCTGCGGATACGCGCTGGTCAGGCGCCTGAAGTCATCGACATCAAAGATGTCTCCGTTGTAGGCCACGGCAAAGGGTGCCTCCTCCAGCGTCCGCCCGTAGGGCTCCCAGCGCGGCGTTCCCCGGTAGGCGTCTACCCGCAGCCTCGGGTGCACAATCAGCTCCGCCAGGTGACAGCGGCAGTAGGCGGCCAGGACCTCTCCGTACTCGTCGTCCTTCTCCACGCCGATGCGTGTCTTGACCGAGACCGGCAGAGGCGACCTCTCGCACACGTCCCGCAAAAACGCCTCCAGCTCCCGCGGCTCCCGTAGGAAGCCCGCGCCCTTGCCCTTGGAGACCACGGTACCCGAGGGGCAGCCCGCGTTGAGGTTGACCTCGCGGTAGCCCATCTGCTGCAGAAGGCCGGCCGCCCACACAAAGCGGTCAGCGTCGCGGGTCAGCAGCTGGGGAACCACGTCCAGCCCCTCGTTGGCCACGGGGTCCAGCTCCTTCTTGGCGCGGCCGACAAACCCCTTGCCCACCTGCGGCGGAGCCACAAACGGCGTGTAGTAGCGGTCGAGCGCGCCAAAGCACTCGGCGTGGACACGCCTGAACACGTGCCCCGTGACCCCCTCCATGGGGGCAAGCGAAAGAATCATCCTTCTCTCCGTTCTTCTCCCCGCCATTGTGGCATGCCGGCCCGCCGGGCAGAAGCGCCGGCAGGGCGCCGAGCTCGCCCGCGGGCATGCGCCGGCTCTTCTCGCCTACCTCACGAACACCATGAGCAGCGTGCCGGCAACGATGAGCGCCAATCCGGCGCCGGAGCGAGCCGTGAGCTTCTCGCCAAACACCAGGCGAGAAAGGCCAATGGTCACGAGGATGCTCAGCTTGTCTATGGGCACCACGACGCTGGCCAGGCCGTCCTGGAGCGCCTTGTAGTAGCAGAGCCACGAGGCGCCCGTGGCCAGGCCGGAGAGGCAGATGAAGAGAAGCTCGCGGCGGGGAACGGCGCGGACCGTGCCCGCCTTGCCCGTCACGTCGACCATGACCCAGGACATGACCAGCACCACGACGGTCCTGACGGCCGTGCCCAGGTTGGACTCCACGCCCTCGATGCCCACCTTGCCCAGGATGGCCGTCAGGCTGGCAAACACCGCGGAGAGCACGGCAAACACCAGCCAGGAGCCCCCCGCGGCAGGGGCGCCCGTCGAAGTCGCGTCTGCCGCCGCAGTCGGCTTGCGCTCGACCATCATCAGCGTGCCGGCGAGGATGAGCGCCATGGCGACGACGCTTGGCCAGCTCAGGGGCTCACCCAGCAGCAGAAAGGCAAGGAGCATGGTGAGGACGGTGCTGGACTTGTCGATGGGCACTACCTTGTTGACGTCTCCAAACTGGAGCGCCTTGAAGTAGCACAGCCACGAGGCACCCGTAGCCAGGCCGGAGAGGCCCAAGAACGCCCAGGTCATAGGCGTAATCGAGCCAATCTGCCCTGCCGAGCCCGCCACCGCGACCATGACCCAGGCAAACGCCAGGACAACGATGGTCCTGATCGCGGTGGCAACCGTCGAGTCGGTCTCGCGGATGCCGCACTTGGCCAGGATGGCCGTGATTCCCGCAAAGAACGCCGACCCGCACGCAAACGCAACCCACATGGCAAAGCCTCCGAACCAAAAATCGCACCAAGGGCAGCGATCCAGCATAGTCCTCGCGCGTAACGGGGGCGTAAAGAGGTGCGGCCGCGGGGACGCGCTAGCCCAGGTAGCGCCCCGTGACGCTCTGGGGGCAGGCGGCAACCTGCTCGGGGGTGCCGCAGGCCACCACGCGACCGCCGGCCTCGCCTCCGCCCGGGCCCATGTCTATGACCCAGTCCGCGTTGGCTATGAAATCCAGGTCGTGCTCCACGACCACGACGGTGGCCCCCTGGTCCACCAGACGCTGGAACACGCCCAGGAGGGTCTCCACGTCGCGCGGATGCAGGCCGATGGTCGGCTCGTCAAACACAAAGACGGCGTCCGCCTGGCCGCGACCCATCTCGCTAGCGAGCTTGAGGCGCTGGGCCTCGCCACCAGAGAGCGCAGGCGTGGCCTCCCCCAGCGTGAGGTAGCCCAGGCCCAGGTCGTGCAGGGTCTGGAGCTTCTCGCGGGCGCGCTTGAGATCGGCCACGTGCGGCAGGGCCTCGTCCACGGAGAGGGCCATGAGCTCCGGCAGGCTGAGGCCCAGGCCGTCCGCGCCCTTCTCCGCGCGCCGGACGCCTGCGGCCGCGGCACCGTAGCGGCTTGCGCGGCAGTCCGGGCAGTCGATGTCCACGTCGGGCAGAAACTGCACGTCAAGCGATATCTGGCCTGTGCCGTCGCAGGTCGGGCAGCGCAGGCGGCCCGTGTTGTACGAGAAGTCCCCGGCCTTGTAGCCCGCCTCGCGCGCTGCGTCCGTGCGCGCGTAGGCCCGGCGCAGGTCGTCGAGGACGCCGCAGTAGGTTGCCACCGTGGAGCGCACATTGGTGCCGATGGGCGTGGCGTCTACGAGGTTGACGCGCGAGACGCCCGCGGCGTCAAGCGCCGTCACGTGGGCGGGCAGCGGCTCGCCCGCCGCCGCGGCCGCAAGCGCGGGAACGAGCGTCTCGAGCACGAGCGTGGTCTTTCCGGAGCCGGAGACGCCCGTCACGGCCACCAGACGCCCCTTGGGAACGTCCACGCAAAGCGGCCTCACCGTGTGGAGGCCGCTCGACTCAAGGTGAATGCGCCCCAGGTCAAACATGTCGTCCGCCGCGGTCCTCGGCCGGGCCTCCACGCGCTTCTCGCCACTCAGGTACGGGCCGATGAGGGACTCCGGGCACGCGGCCACCTCGTCCACGCCACCCTGCGCCACCACGGTTCCGCCGTCCGCTCCCGCCGCCGGGCCCATCTCCACCAGGTGGTCGGCCGCCGCGAGGATGCGCGTGTCGTGGTCGACCATGACCACGGAGTTGCCGTCCGCAATGAGGTCCCGCATCACGCCCAGAAGGCCGTCCACATTGGCCGGGTGCAGGCCAATGGAGGGCTCGTCCATGACGTAGAGCACGCCCGTGGTGCGGTTGCGCACGGAGCGCGCCAGCTGGACGCGCTGCCGCTCGCCCGTGGAGAGCGTGGAGCCCGCGCGGTCAAGCGAGAGGTAGCCCAGGCCAAGCTCAAGGAGCCGCCGCGCCGTGGACTGGAAGGACTCGCAGATGGAGGCCGCCATGGGACGCATCTCGGTGGGCAGGCCCTCCGGCACGCCCGTCATCCAGGCGCAGGCCTCGTCAAGCGTCATCTGCGTGGCCTCGGCCAGGTTGATGCCGCGCACGAGGGGACCTCGCGCCGCGGCCGAGAGTCGCGTGCCGCCGCAGTCCGGGCACGGGCCCTCAACCAGGAACTTTGCCACGCGCTTCAGGCCCTTCTCGTCCTTTGCCTTGGTAAGGGAGTTCTCCACCGTGCGCACGGCGTTGAAGTAGGTGAAGTCCAGCTCGGCAAAGTTGTCGCCCTTCTTGGCCTTGTACAGGATGTGGCGCTTCTCGGCGGGGCCGTCAAAGACGATGGCACGCTCCTCGGGCGTGAGCTCGCAGAAGGGCACGTTGGTGCGCACGCCCATGGCGCCGCAGACCTGCTTCATGAGGTCCCACATGAGCGAGCCCCACACCACCACGGCGCCCTCGTCTATGGACTTGCTCTCGTCGGGCACCAGCGCCGCGCGGTTGACGGTGCGGGCCACGCCGGTGCCGCCGCAGGTGGGGCAGGCGCCGCCGCTGTTGAAGGCCAGCTCCTCGGCGCCGGGGCCGCGGAACTTCTGTCCGCACGCGGGGCAGGTCAGGGGCAGCTCGGCCGCCACGTTGAGGCTCGGCGGCACGCGGGCGCCGCAGTGCGGACACACGTGGCTGCCCACGCGCGAGAAGAGCAGGCGCAGGCTGTTGAGAAGCTCGCTCGAGGTGCCAAAGGTGGAGCGCACGCCGGGCACCGCCGGGCGCTGGTGGAGGGCCAGCGCCGCCGGAACGTAGCGGACGTCGTCGACCGCGGCCTTGCCCGCCTGCGAGATGCGGCGGCGCGTGTAGGTGGAGAGGGCCTCCAGGTAGCGACGCGAGCCCTCGGCGTAGAGCACGCCCAGGGCCAGCGAGCTCTTGCCGGATCCGGAGACGCCAGCCACGCCCACCAGCTCCCCCAGCGGGATGTCCACGCTCACGTTCTTGAGGTTGTGCACGCGCGCGCCGCGCACCTCGATGTGGTCGATGCGGTCGGGGTTCTTGGCCTGGCTCTTCTCCATGTGCTTCCTTGCCGTTGGGGTTTCTTGCCCCCAAGGGTAGCGCCGACGCGACGCGCTTGTCACGGCTGGGGATGACGGCTGAAAAATCGGTAGCAAATGCCCGAACCGTGCGGCTCGCAACGTGAGTTGGGCAGACTATACGTCAAGACTGGCGCCGACCAGGCAAGAAGGGCACTCGCCCCGCTCATCCCCCGCCTGCACGCAGCCACCCCACCCGCGCTGGTAAAGTGGTGTCCTGCAACCATGCACAGCCGCCGCGCCGGGCGCGGCCTTCAGCGGGAGGAACCCATGACGCAGATGTCCGCCTTTGAGGTCCTTGGCCCCATCATGATCGGCCCCTCGAGCTCTCACACGGCCGGCGCCCTGCGCTGCGCCCAGACGGCCCTCGCGCTGTGCGCCAGCGAGCCCGCCTCCGTCACCTTCACGTTGTGGAACAGCTTCGCCCACACCTACCGCGGCCACGGCACCGATCGCGCACTTCTCGGCGGCATCCTGGGCTTTGACACCGACGACGAGCGCATTCGCGACTCGTTCCAGATTGCCGGCGAGCGCGGCCTGGCCTACCGCTTTGCCATCGGCGGGGACGACCCGGCCCTGCACCCCAACACCGTCGACATCGCCATCACGGAGTCCGGCGGCGGCACGCTCGAGGTCCGCGGCGAGAGCCTGGGCGGCGGCCGCGTCCGCCTCTGCCGCATCAACGGCGTCTCCGTGGACATCCTGGGCGAGTACGAGACGGTCTTTGTCTCCCACCGAGACGTGCCCGGAGCGCTGGCTAGCATCATTGCCTGCGTGGCGGACGACGGCGTGAACATCGCCTTCATGAAGACCTATCGCTCCGAGCGCGGCGGCATGGCCTACACCGTGCTGGAGATGGACGACGCCCCGGCAGACACCGTTTTGCAGCGGCTCTCCCAGCTAGCACCCGTCACCTCCGCGCGGCGCATCCACATCCCCGGCGCCACCCGCCCCGGCGGCGAGGGCAGCTCGCCCTACCTGTTTGCCAATGGCCGCGAGCTGCTGGACCTCTGCAAGAGGCACGACGCCGGCATCGGCACGGTCATGCGCCTGCGCGAGGAGTCGCTCTTCTCGCCTGGGTTTGACGAGCGCATGGCCCACGTGCTTCAGGTGATGCGCGAGTCCTCTACCCGCGCCATCGAGAATCCCCGCCCGTCGCTCGGCGGCTTCATTGGCGGAGAGGCGCGGCTGCTGTCCCAGGCATCCGACACCGCCGCGGCCTCGCTCGTGGGCGCCCCGCTCACGCAGGCCGTCACGCGCGCCATGGCCGTCCTCGAGCAGAACGCCACCATGGGCGTCATCGTGGCGGCACCCACCGCGGGCTCCTCGGGCGTGGTACCCGGATGCGTCATCTCCGCAGGCGAGGCCCTTGGCACAGGCGAGAAGGACGTCCAGCAGGCGCTCTGGTGCGCCGCGGCCGTGGGCATGTTGCTCTCCCGCAACGCCAGCGTGGCCGGCGCCGAGGGCGGCTGCCAGGCGGAGGTGGGTTCGGCCGCGGCCATGGCGGCGGCAGCGCTCGCGCAGATGCTCGGCGGCACCCCCGAGCAGGCGCTCAACGCCTCCTCCATTGCCCTGGGCAACCTGCTGGGCCTTGCGTGCGACCCCATCGGCGGCCTGGTGGAGGCGCCCTGCCAGAACCGAAACGCCATCGGCGTGGCCTGCGCGTTCACCGCGACGCAGCTCTCGCTCGCGGGCATCAAGGCGCCCGTCCCCTTCGACGAGGCCGCCGACGCCATGCTGCGCGTGGGCCGCATGCTCCCCCTCGAGCTGCGCGAGACCGCCCTCGGTGGCCTGGCCACCTGTCCCAGCGTCTGCTCCGCCTGCGGAGCCTCTTGAGGACGTTGCCGTTGAACATGGCGTCGAGCGTGGCCTTCATGGCGGCGGCACCGGCTCCAGCCCGTCCAAGCTCCCCGACACCGGCGACGACAGCCTCCTCGGCAGGCTGCCGAGGAGTTAGCCGGGCGCCAAAATCATGCGACCCGGGCGTTGCCTACCGAAAAATCGGTAGG
>ERZ824488.939-NODE-939-length-35030-cov-7.223674_pt1 | contig 35030 bp, 36 predicted proteins | sample MGYA00519936_ERZ824488 | MGnify/ENA primary metagenome ERZ824488 (study PRJEB31778, sample SAMEA3449153) | human gut metagenome | biome: human gut; feature: human-associated habitat; material: faeces | place: United Kingdom | collected 2010/2012 ... | reverse complement strand
CGCTACACCGGCGTGTATGTGATCGGCAAGCGGGCGGTTCTCGAAGTAGGCGGCAACAGAAGCCGCCTGAAGGACAGAGAATCATGGTACATCATCCCCGACCATCACCCGGCCATCGTCGAGAAAGCTGTGTTTGATACCGTGCAGGCCAGCCAGCTCCGCTTTTCTCAGCCCAACAAAAAGAAACGGGACTACCTGCTGAAAGGAAAAGCCTTCTGTGGCTGCTGCGGTCATGCGCTGTCCCGTACCATGCAGAAAACCTCGTATTATTACTGCCGCCATTCCGAAGCTGACGAGAAAAGCCGCTGCCATAAAATGAGGATCAATGCGGCGGAACTGGAAAAGGCAGTATTTATCACACTGAAAAAGCAAATGGAAGCTGCCGCATCCCTTAACCCCGATGGCACCGTCCGTCTGGAAGTTGCCGTCCCTGAACGCTCTGAATATGAGCAGCAGATCGAAGAACTCCAGGATGGCAAGCGGTTACTGTATGAACGGTATCTCTTGGGAGAAATCGACCTTGACACCTACAAGGCAGAAAAGACGGCGTGTGATGAACTGCTTTTGAAAACAAAAAATGCCTGTGCCGCAGTATTGGCACAGGCGAAACAGAAGCAGGAAGAACGATCACGGCAGGAAAGCCGTGAGGAAGCAGCCAAGGCGATTTTGGATGCCGACACTCTGACAACCGAGCTGGCAGACTTTTTGATTGATCGGGTGCTTGTGTACCCCGACAACCGCATTGAAATCGCATATAAAATCAAGGACATTTTCGATTGAGGTAACGACCATAAAGATTGTGTCCTATTGTAGAGTGGATAGATAGGACTTCGGCTTTGGCCTTCCCGAAGATGCTGAAACGCTCCGCGAGTTTTTCACGGAGGATTGGGATAAAGTCGTGTTGGCAAGGTAAAAATTGCAAAAAATATGTCGCATTTTAATTTTTTCGTGCTATAATAAAAGCATAGATTTGTCAAGCCTTAACTGGCGGATTTCGTTCAAATTCACAGTTTTAGCATTTCCAAATGCAGCAAAACACTCTCAAGCAATGAAATAAGGAGGCGGTTATAGATGCCTAATCATCAGGCTTCCGAACAGATGCTGGGATATTTGTATCAGGTGCGCTATGCGTTGGCTTTGTTGTTAGAAAATGACAACTCTGACTGCCAGATAAGTATAGAGAAGTTTGATGATGTCGCTTTCAGCAAAGATGATATACCGATACAGCTTATCCAGCTAAAGCATCATATTCAGCACCAAGGCAACCTCGCAGATGCGAGCACAGATATGTGGAGAACCATAAAAGTATGGCTAGATGCTATCTCTGAAACTCCAGATATATTAGATGGAACGAACTTCTTGATAATTACCACGGCTACTGCTCCAATTGACTCAGCCGCTTTTTTGCTTAAGAAGGATAGCAATCGTAATCCGGATACTGCGTATCAAAAGCTAAAAACTGTGTGTTTTAGCTCAGTGAATCAAGCTCATCAAAGGTATTATGATGCTTTTAGGGAAGCCGGTGAAGATACGGTCAAGCAGTTAATCAGGCAAATATATATTATTGACTGTGCCAGCAATATAATTGATGTTGAAAAGGACATTCTAAAGCACATTCGGTACAGTTGTATCCCAAAGCACCAGAAGATGATATACGAGCGGCTTGAAGGCTGGTGGTTTAAAAAGGCAATTGATGCACTATGCTGTGATACGCCAGTTTTCGTGAATCAAAACCAAGTACGATCTTTCATTGTATCCGTAAGTCAGGAGTATGCGGACGATAATTTGCCCATAGATATTTTGGATATTGACGATTTGCAAGAAAGTAATTTCAGTGCTAACGAAAAGATTTTTCACGAACAATTGAAGCTCATTTGCCTTGGTAATCATCGTATGCAACTTGCTTTGCGCGATTATTATCGAGCGTTTAGGCAGAGAGCAAGTTGGGTGCGAAATGATCTTCTTTATGTCAATGAGCTAGGGCAGTATGAACAACGATTAATTGACGAATGGGAACACGCATTTGCTGCAATGGAAGAGACTCTTTCAGAAACAAACAACGCTACAGAAGAAGAAAAGGCAAAAGAAGGCCGCCAACTCTTTTCTGATATAGAAAAAAGAGATATTCGTATTCGGCCAAAATGCCAAGAGGCTTTCATAATGCGTGGAAGCTATCATATCCTAGCAAATCAGTTGAAGATTGGCTGGCATGTTGACTTTTTTGACCGTCTCAAACAGTTACTTAATACATAGGAGGCGATATAGTTGTGAATAGCTGGAATAAGCGTACACGCGAAGTCGCTTACCTACTTAACCCTGCTTTTTGCGGAAGAATGCTATATTCAGCAATAAATGCCTATAGCATCAAGACGAAAAGAGCTTTCCCGTTTCCATTAGTCTACTTAGTTCTCCCGTTAGTGTTGCATAAGGAAACAAGAGCAAATATAAACAGCCGAACGCAATTACACCTATGGGTTCAACAGCATCCTCAGTTATTGATAGATTTTCCGCAACGAACAACTGAACTAATTCCAATTACAAACGAGGCTGTTGAGCTACTCCTTCAAACAGGGAAACTTGTTCTAACTCCAAATGCAGAATTGGAGGTATCGCCGACTTCGCGCATTTTGAGTAAAACCAAATATGTTGATTCTGAAATAGCAGAGTGCCTTTTGAAATGTGAACATATTGCCAGATGGTTTGCAACCGCTGGAAAAGTTGAAAACATATATATAGAGTTGGGGGTGAGACCATGATGCAAATACGAGAACTTGTGCTCTATGGATACAATGGAAAAGTGCGGCATCTGCCCTTCGCGTTGGGTAAAGTAAACATTATTACCGGACGATCAAAGTCTGGAAAGTCTGCAATAGGAGATATTATTGACTATTGCATGGGTGGGGACTCCTGCAATATTGCAGATGGAATAGTTCGCGATAATGTAGCATGGTACGGCTTGCTCCTTCAGTTCGATAATGAGCGGATTTTTGTAGCGCGCAAAAATCCTGACAAAGGTCAACAGACAACTTCCACTTCCTATATCGAAATTGGTGAAGAAATTGAGGTTCCAGAATCGTGTGATTTTATCTCTAATACAAATTCGTCTGGGATAGAAAAAACATTAACCCAACGAATTGGGATTTCAGAGAACCTGAACACGCCGCCAGAAGGGCAAAGCAGATTGCCGCTTGCCGCAAATATTCGCCATGCCTTGTATTATTGTTTTCAGGGTCAAGACGAAATTGCCGCAAAGAATTTTTTGTTTCACCGTCAATCCGATGACTTTGTGACGCAAGCAATTAAGGATACCATCCCATACTTCTTAGGTGCAATCAATGAAGAAGCACTGGCATTAGAAAATGAGCGAGCTGTGCTCAAACGCAGGTTAACTATCGAACGTCGCCGACTTGAGGAAAATCGCCACTTAATGGGCGGCGGTTTTGAGCGGGCGGTAAAGTTGATTGGAGAGGCCAGACAGGTTGGGCTAATCGATTCATCAACACAAGTCGATTATCAAAATTATCAAGAGGTTTTTTCGCTACTTCAGGATACTTTGAACTGGTCTCCCCAAATGGTGAGTTCCGGAAGTGGAATGGATCGATTAACTTTTTTACAAAGTAAACTTCAAGAAGCTCGAAATGAATACGATGAAATCGGAGTAAGCCTCGACAATGCTCGTAAATTTGTTGGAGAAGCTTCTGGGTATTCAAGTGAAGCTCAACATCAGAAAGTGCGTCTTGAATCTATAGGCCTTTTTGAGCATATTGATTTTGATCCAGGGAAATGCCCTCTCTGCTCAGGAACACTTGAAAATCCTCTACCTAGCGTAGAAATGATACGTACCTCTATTGTTAATCTGGACAAGTCAATTGCAAATGTTACCCGTGAACAGCCGAAACTACGGGCGTTCATTTCAACCTTAGAGCAGGAACGGCAAAAAAAGCAAGAGGAAATCAGGGCACTAGAAGCAGAGATTGATGGAATCTACCAACAGGAGGACGAAAGAGCACGGCTGAGAGATATAAACGCCAGAAAAGGTAAAGTCGTTGGCCGAATAAGTCTCTGGGTCGAAAGCGTACAGAATGATACGGAATCTGAACAGCAGGAACAAGTTATCCGAGAAATAGAAAAACGCGTACAAGAGATTGACTCGATTCTTGATACAGACTCTGTGGATGAACGCAAACAATCCGCACTTTCTAGAATACAGGAAGATATGACAAAATGGGCAAAGGAATTGCAACTTGAGCACTGCGATAATCCTTACAGACTTGATTTGACTAAGGTTACCGTTATTGTAGATAAACCTGAACGTCCCGTTCCTCTTAAGCAGTTGGGAAGCGGGTCTAACTGGGTAGGGGTTCACCTTATTGCCTATTTTGCATTGCAGCACTATTTTATCGGTGCAAAGCGTCCGGTCCCAAGATTCATGTTCCTCGATCAGCCCTCTCAGGTCTACTTTCCATCTGAGTTTGACGAGAAGAAAACCGATTGGAATGAAGTCAACAAAATATATCAGTTTGTTATTGACCGGACAACTGAACTTCAAGGACAGTTGCAGGTCATCATTGTGGATCATGCAGACCTGAAAAAGGATTCTTTCAGGGAGTTTATTCGTGAAAATTGGTGGCCAGACGATAAAAATCTAGTACCGATTGATTGGTATAAGTCAGAGTAAAAACAGAAATCCCAGACTATCAGAATCTATTGATAGCTTGGGATTTCTGCTTTTGCAGAGATTTATTTTTTGTCGTGTGCTTGACATACGGGTGACGAAGATCGTGATAGCGAATTTTCCGCAGGCCATGCTTCTTCAGCAGCTTTGCAAAGGCTTCGGTGAGATAATGCGGGGAGAGCAGCCTTCCCATTTCATCCACACAGATGTAACCCGGATAGTCCTTGTTATAACTTTTGCCGCACATACGCTGAAATTCGTTCTGCTGTTGCTTTTTATGCTGCAAAAGCTCCTTGAAAGCCGGGATCAGGGGCAGCGTTCTCATGCTGGATTTCGTTTTGGTTATGTCCTGAGCCTTCTGTACTTGCTTTCCGTCAATGTAACAGGATACAACCGTATGCCGGATGGTGATCGTGTCGTTCTGGAAGTCGATGGCATCCCATTTCAAGCCGATAGCCTCACTTCTGCGCAGACCATAAAACGCTCCGAGAAAGATGGGGATTTCAAGCTTACTCCCTTTTGCAGCTTCAAAGAGCTTCTGGACTTCGGCACTATCGTAAAAGCTGCCGACGAATGGGGCGGCTTTCGGACGATCCACCTTATCCACCGGGTTGGCATCGATCAGTTCGATTTTTACGGCGTACTTCAGCGCCCGGTGCAGCAGCGTGTGATAGTGGATCACCGTTCTTGCAGAAACCCTTTCCAGATGTTTCAAATAGAATGCTTGAATGTCGATGGCTTTCAGTTCGGCGAGTGGGATCGCCTTCTTCTTAAAATAGGGAACAACAATTTTCTGTACGATGGACGAGTAAGAAGCATAGGTCGTGGTGGCAACCGTCGGCTTGATAATTTGCAGCCATTGGAGCATGTAATCCGAGAAATTGATTTCTGCATCCATCGGCTTCTCCACCGGGACAAACGTCTGACGAATCTCTGACAGCATTTTCTCGGCTTTCTTCTTGTTCCCCTTTACCGGAAGCTTGGTTGAAATCCATTTGTTTTTCCGTTTTCCATTTGCGCTTGGGTAGGATAGCACCATGTAATAGATGCCGTTTTTTTCTTGCAGATGTCCTGCTACCATAAAAATATTCCTCCTTTATGTAGGTCGATTGGACTTCTGCTGTTGGCAGATACCAGTTTATCTGGTTCAGCAGCAGAAGTCCAATGTGCGATTAGGAAACCGGCGAGGATTTCATAACCAAGCGCATATACGAAAGAAGGTGTGCTTTGGGAATTCGATAAGAGCGCCCGACTTTTAAGCTTTCGATCTTGTTTTCCCGGATCAGCTTGTAGCCAGTTTTAGTGCTGATGCTCAGCGCCCGGCTCATTTCCTCCACGGTCAGCACATCCGGGTAGTCCTTGAGAACACTTCGATAAACATCGCTAAAACCCATTTTTGCCTCCTGTATAAATTGATTGTAATTCTGATGAATCGGGAAAATAAGAGTCTGTTGTTTCTTTCGGCAGATGAGAAGAGAATATGTCGAAAAATGACGAAAAGCGGCGATAAAGACCGATTTATCTGTTATCGGCTCTATCATCTTCTTAAATCTTTGGATTTGGGAGGATATACCAATGACAGCTGTACAGGACATTCTGCGATCTTTTGGCATTACAAGATGCTACAAAGGCTTTAAACACACCGAGTACGCCATCTGTCTGGCCATCCAGGATGAATCTCGCCTTGAGGCGATCACAAAAGAAATCTACATGGAAACTGCCGAGCACTTTGAATGCAATTGGACAGCCGTCGAAAGAAACATCCGCACTGCCGTTTCCCGCGCATGGTCTGTCAATCCCGATCTGCTCTGCCAGATGGCAGGTTATCCATTGGAATCTGAACCAACTTCCTCGCAATTTATCGAGATAATCTCTTCCTACATAATTCGTTCGCACCAGCCGCAGCCGCTTGTTCTGCCTTAATCCGCTTTACTTTTTCCCGGTACGTCCTGCCCGATGCTGATCTCGATGCAGCGGCGGATGGCATCCATCTGCCGGGCATCAAAAGACCCCAGATACTGTCGGCATTGGCGCTTGTCAATCGTCGTGATTTGCTCCAAGAGGACGATGCTCCCATCTCGCAGGAACGTTGTTGGCGGCACCGGATACTGCGTCACCTGGCAGCCATGCTTCCGCGGTCGGGACGTAATCGGCGCGACGATCAGTGTGGGCGCGTAGAGATTTCCGATGTTGTTTTGCAGAATGACGACCGGACGGCGGCCATGCTCCACCGAGCCCGGCTCGGCTCGCAGCTCTGCCATGAACACGTCGCCCCGGCGGAATCCTTCGTTTGTCATGAATCAACCTCCGAAATCTCTTTTTCACAAATCGCTAAAAACCGGTACTTTCCCCCGGACGCATAGGGGTGACAGGTGAGAAGCGTCAGCAATTCTCTTCCCGGCTGTATCATAACGGAGGCAATATCATCCGGAGCAATGACGGCAACGCCCGACACGCGGTAATGATCTACGCGCCAGAGCGTCGTCAAGATCACCTCATCGCCCTCGGTCAGCGTGGACAGATAGCGGAAATAATCCGCGCCGTTAAACCCGCAATGCCCGGCAAGAACGCAGTTCGTATTTTCGCCGCCAATAGGCAGACTCGTCTGCGAAAGATGCGCTGCGCCCTTCGTCATGTTTTCCTCCGAAGCGCCGAGATAAATGGGCAGCACTACGCCGAGCTTAGGGATGCATACCGTCCCGAAGACCCCGTCATCTATGCCGTAATCCGAGAGACGTAAGGAGGGTTCCTGATACGCCGAAATGCTGGTAAAGCCCACCTGCCGGTTACGATACAGCGCCTCGTTATATGCCTGCGCTGCCCGGAAAAGCTCCGGATATGGCAAATCCCCGTCTTCCAATTCCGTGAAAGACGGGGATTCTTCGTTCTTGTTTTCCAAGACAGTTTCATTAAATCTTTCCGCGGCTTGTTCCGCCTGCGATTCCAGGCGGTGCCCGGAGAAGGAAGGAATCAAAATAATCAAAAGCCCTAAGAGGAAAAGAATCAACGCAACGGCAAGTGATTTCGTTTTCACCGGCTCAGCGCCTCCTTTCTCCGGTGATCCCGGCGCGTCTCCCGTACAACGACCCATACAAGGACTACGGTGTCCGCCAGAATAACGCCGTAATATATGCCGTCGAAGTACTGCTGCTGCCAGCTGGAAACTCTGCTATTCTCTTCAGCTGTTTCTGTAATCTTCGTTGAAACGGCTTCCGGCTCATAGGAGACACGATGCCCTTGCACCAGCAGACGGTGCGTATTGACGCCATACGGCGTACAGGTGATGAGCGTGCACATGTCTTCATCCTGCTGGATGCTGAGATGCGACGTATCATCCGGGAGGACAGTAAAAATATCCTGCACTTCATACGCCAGCGTCCGGTCCAGCACATGCAGAAAAAACCGGTCTCCGACCTTCATCTTTTCCAAGTCTGTCAGCATCTTTTCTCTGGAGAGGCCGGAGTGACCGGTCAGGACGGCATGCGTCCCTTTTCCGCCTACGGGAAAGGACGATCCCAGCAGATGCCCTACGCCTTTCTCCAGCGTGCTGCCGTCCGTGCCGTGGTAGATCGGCAGGCAAATATCCAGCTCTGGGATTTCCAGCTGTCCCATAATGCCGCTTTCGTTAACAGCGAGGATCTCGTCATATTCTTTCTGCGCTGCAGTCAAGCCAGTTAAAGAAAACGCGCCGTCCGCGGAAACGGATATTGGGGACAGCGCGGCGTTGTACGTCTCCGCTGCGGCAAGTATCTCTGCTACGCGGGTATCTGTCATCTCCTCCACGGCTCTGGAATACTCGGTCATTACAAGGCTCTTGTTCTTCTCCGCCAACGCGTTTCCCAAAATCGGGTACAGAATCAATCCGGCAGCGAGGAAGAGACACGCTGCACCGGAAACAAAATAAATCATTCTTTTGTATTTCATCGGATGCTCCTTTTTCATATCTCCTCAAGTTATTCGCTTTAAGGTTCCTTAAAGCGAATAACTTTTTCTTTAAAACGAATAACTCATATGTATGGGAGAGACTTGCCTGTTTTTCCGCCTCTCCCATGTGTCAAGGTTATTTCCCTAGCTTCTTTCTGCGGGCGCTTACCAGGATGATCGCGGCGGCGACCATCAGAACAGTACCGGCAACGCCGTACATCCAGGTACCATGCCCGCCGGTCTGCGGCAGGTTGAAGCCGCGGGTGTTGACAACAGTCAGCGGCACGATGGCATTGGCCGATTCGCCGTCGGCATCCATCGTCACAGTGTTGCTGTCCACCTTGGCGGAAGCAGTCAGAAGACAGTGCTCCAGATGCTTCCGCGGCATGTTCTTATAGAGACCTTCCGGAACATCCGCATACCGTGGATCGTTCTGCAGAACGCCCAGCACATCGGTGACGTAGATATCACAGAGAGCATCGCTCTTCGCTGCCTCGATCACGATCTGGATATCGTCGCGGAGCAGCGTGTAGCCGTTGGCCGTCTGAATCTCGGTGGCGATGTATGTGTCATCCTCCAGCCCTTTCACGAGGATGGAGCCGTCTGCCGTAGGAGTGAACCGGGTGGCATCGTTTCTTCCGGGTATGTGACCGGTCACATAGTAGATACTTTCGCTCTCGTTCGGCTCCGCCGTGACGAAGTATCCGTCGGTGTCGTTATAAAGGAGGAATTCCACCTTGGAGAAGTCACCCTGCCCGTCGCTGAATTCCTTGGTAAGGTCAAGACTGTAGCTGTACACATGGCAGTCGTCCACGAGTGTATCGTAGTAGCTGCTGTTGGTGCGCTTCCATACCAGCACAACGTCGTTGCTGTTCCCATCGTCGCCGCAGACAAGGCTTTTATCGGGGTTGAGCTTCGCCGAATAGGTGATGCGCACGGTGCAGTCGGAATAGCCGGAATTTATCATGTCAGACTTGGTATACACAGCATAGCTGCCGTTGATCTCCGCAAGGCCGTCTGCTGTCATGGAGATGGTCATGCCGGGCGTGTCATTATAGGATACGGAGAACTTTCCGTCGCCTTCGTTCCAGACGGTGATTCGGTCGTCTGCGTTGCAAGTGCTGTTGCGGAAGAATTCGATTTTTACATCGTTTTTGCGGTACGAGAGGCCAGCGTCCAGCGTGTCCACGAAGGAGTAATCCGTCAGGTAGGTGGCTTCGGAGGTGATGCTCGGCAGGGTCGAGAGGATCTGGTATTCCATCGTGTCATTGGCAGACGCTGTAGCAGCATGAGCGAAACCATCGGTAATGGCATCGGAGCCGCCGCTCTTGCCGGTGTCCGCAAGCGCTTCGCGCACGGTCTTCTCCAATGTCGGGATGCCGGTGAGGTTCTTGGGGTATACGGTGACATCGTATATCCAGCGTTCGCCGCCGTCATCGGTGTTGCTGCCGTTCACGGACGTCATAGGCAGGGAAAGGAAAAACGGCGCGGTGGTTTCTGTGACCATTTCAGGCACTTTCGTTTCAACGATAAGATACAGTCCGAGAGGAAGGTTGCTCGCGGAGGTGTGGCCGTAGCTGTCGGTCAGCGGCATTGCTGTGCCGCCATTTTCGCGCACGAAGCGCTCTAAAGCGTTCTTCACCGTGATGGCGTTGCTTGCCAACGCGGATTTCAAGCCGTTGATAAGAGTATCGGAACGGTAGAAATACATAGCGCCGTCCTCCGAATCTGCCGGTACATACCGGTCTCCGGCACTCACACCGATGGCGGACAGGAACGTGTTGTTGGCGTCGTTCTGCGTGATCCCGTAGAGAACTTCCACATGTGACGCGCTGTTCTCTTCCTCGGTATAGGTACGGATATCGGCAACTTTCAGGTAGGTGAACTCAACGCCCTTAATGGCATATCCGTTGACTTCTCCGTTCGCGTTCAGCGAGCTCTTTCTCGTATCGCCGCCGAGGACATCCTCCACGCCGGAATCACGGACGCCGGTGGAGACGTAGCTGGAATCCCACACGCCGTCTTTTTCCGCATTTGTAATGTCGTACTTGTAGATGTCAAAGGAGCCGTTCCAGTCGGTATTGATCGTGGATACATTCACCGTCAGGGCAAAGGCGGATACGGTCGTTGTCAGCACGACCAACACTGCCATGATAACGGAAAAGAACTTCTTGCCGGTTTTCTTCATTGCATGCAGTCCCTTCTTTTATTTTTGGAAATGATGATAAGAAAAAGGCCCATACACGCCGCGGCAAAGCCGGCGGAGAGTACAGGCCAGAGGCCGGTTCCTCCGGTCATAGGGAGAAGATAGGTTGGGGAGTTGCTGATGGTGACGGAAACATTGTAGATCGTAGATTCTTCGCTTTCTCGGGGCAGCGTTCCGAGCTCTACCGGCTCCGTCAGGAGCACATAGCCGTTGACGGTGGCGATCTCCGTAATACGATAACGGACATTTTTATCCGCCCGGAGGCCATTGAAAATAGCAATGCCATCAGCTCCCGTAATGAGCATACCGTCGCTGAGGCCGTCGGAGGTGCATCCGCCGATCTCTTTTGCCGGAACATCGGTATGGAACACCGTTGTCCAGATCTCCCCATCTTCGGAGTACTCCAGCAAAAACGCCGCGCCGGGGATTGGGTTGCCGCTGCTGTCCGTTTTGGCCACGGTTACGGAACCGGGGATACGGAAGTTTTCCCGCTGGATCTCGATCTTCTGTCCGTCCGCAGTCACGGAGAAAACATAGGGCGTTCTATCGATTTTGTAGCCGTTCGGAGCTTCCAGCTCTTCGAGATAGTAGTCGCCGAAGGGGATGTTCTCAAAAACCAGAATGCCGTTTGCGTCCGTCGTCCCTTCGGCAAACGGATTTCCGGCGCTGTCCAGAAGCCGGAACCGTGCGCCGGGCAGAGCCTGTCCGCTGTCCTTGTCCACCTTCTGGATCGTCAGCGAGCCTTTGAATATCTCGTTTCGGATCGCCAGAGAAACCGTATCCCCGTCAGAAGTGATATTCACTTCGTGCAGGGTAGCATCAAGGGCATAGCCCTCCCAACCGGACAGCTGGCGGACAAGATAAATGCCGTAGGGCAGCATTTTGGAGAGAGCGGTTCCATTCTCTCCGCAGGTGAGGATATCTCGTTCTGCCTCCGCGGCTGCATCATAGCTGCCAGCGGATTTCAAAAACACCTCAAAACTCGCCCCGGCCTCGGGTGCTTCCGTCCCTGCGGTGCTGTTCACGGCGAGCTTGGAAATTGAAAGCCGCCCGAGGATCGGGGTTTCCTTCACGGTCAGGGTCAAGTCGTTCTTGATGGAGGGAAGCTGATCCGCCGCGGCGGGAACGGGATACACCGTCGTATCCAGAAGATATCCGGGAGATGGCGCGATCTCCCGAATCGTCCAGCCATCCCCAGCCTCGTAGTAGCCGGTGATGAACTGCCCGTTGGCGTCGGTGGTACAGGTCTCGATCAGGGTGTCGCCGTGATAGAGGCCATAGACCGCTCCGGCGAGTATCCCGTCGCCCTGCGCTGTTCCGGTGATGCCGTCCTCCTTGGTCACGGTAATGCGAAACTCCTTGCGGTTGGCTTTTAATGTGAGGTAGCCCGTCATGCCGCCGACGGCCTCTACACCGACAACGACATCCTGCCGCGTTGTTGAGCCGTAGGGTGTGAACGTGGAGACCGCCGTATACGCAGAGTTTCGCGTTGCTACCACGGTGACAGGAGCAGATATCGGCGATGCGGAACGGAGAATCAGCTGATTCCCGGATACTTCAACGGAAACAACGGCGTCCGAAGCGGAGAACGAATAGTTTCCGATCACGCTGTTTGTATCGGTCAGCGTAATGGAATATGTGGTGCCGTCATAAGACAGTTCCTCCTGCGGCGCAGAAGCGCTTACAGCGGTCATGAAGCTGGGCAGCGTCATGTAGCTCAGCATGTACGAGAGGACCGTATCATAGATCTGCCCGATTTCCGCATTCTGGCCGTTGGATACGAGACAGGTATATATTTCGTCGTTGCCTCTGGCGTATGGCGGGGACGGCTGCCGCGCTCCGGTGATGAATTCCCAGATCAGCATCTGCGTGGCGGTCTGCTGGCAGCTGGGTGTGCCGGGGAGATTGCTGCTGTTGCCGGCGCGGCCGCAGAGGAGCGCCAGCTTGATGGCGTTTTGCTGCTCATACGAAAAGCTGTTCCAGACGTCGATGACGTCCGAACGGAGAACATCGCCGTGGGCGAGCATGATGCCGGGCTCAATGCAGTAAGCCTCCTGCCCGTTGGCAAAATCGTTGAGACGCATATCCCCATACCCACCGGTCGGGCCGCCGTTATAATAAAAGGGATGCTGGTAGTAAACGTACTGCCCGGCGGAGTCGTAGACATAGTCGAAGGTGATGAGCGCCGTGGCGGCAGCGGCTTTCAGCATGGGAGCCTTGACCAGAGGAATCGTTTGCTCTGGCTGCTCTGCGCCCTCCTCTTCCTGCACGTCTTCCGCAGACGGCGCTGCTTCTTCTACAGATTCGTCCCCCTCCGGCTCCGCCGCCAGAACCGCAGGACACGGAAAACTCAGAAGGCAAAGAAGCGCAAGGACGAGAGCCAGGATTTTGTATTGTGTTTTCAAAGGGGTGTTTTCCTCCTTGCCGTAGTGTGGGGTGTGCTCGCGTATCCGTCCGGCGGCACTCCGTGGAAAAACCAGATTGGGAACATGGGTGTCCCTCCTTTCTCTTTTTATGTAGGCCCGTATTTGTCCTCGACACCCCCGGACAGGGAAGTCACCAGACGGCAGCGTGCCGGGCTGCTCCATGAGAATTGCACTCCTCCGAGGATCTCTCCGAGCCGCCCCCATTGTGTGAACTGTGGCTGGGCGGAAGTATCATTGTCCCCATGCGCGGTCATGGCCGTGCCGGCGGCTGTCCGGCAGTTCCGGGCTGACGGTATCGCTCTCCATAAGGGTCATGGCGTGTCACCCGGCGGGCTTCGCTCTCGCGGCACATGGGAATGTGTCTGGTGAATGGCTATGAACTTGTCAAGGTGCGGTGAGGGAAAAATCACCCTCTCACCCAACGCGGATTTTTCGCTCATTTGTTACCCCCTTTTTTCAAAATTTTTGAAATTTTCTTTTTCCCGGCCATGACGGACTTGAATACGTTCTTGGCAGATACGCCCTCTGCCTCCGCGATCTCCCGGTACGTCATGCCCTTGCAGTACATCCGGATGCGGCGGTACTGCTTTTCTGTTACAATCCCGCGGATCTTCTGCAAGGAGCTTTGCGCAAACATTACGCTCTCTCGCCGGTCAATTCGGGCAAGAATTGTTTCTTCCGGAGATTGCTCCGTGACAGAGAACTCGGTAAGCGGCGACGTGTGGTCTGAGTAAATATGATCCGCAAGCTCCCAGTTGTGGTAATCTTCATCCGACCACGTTTTCCAGAAGTGGAACTCCTCCTCAGACGAAAACTGCTCGGGCGTGAGCGGATGATCCTGCTCAAAGGCGTCCGGGCAGAGGATGGCGCGGCTGTTCCGCTTGTTTCGTGAATACAGGCTTTTCCTATCGTGCATTGTATGTACCTCCGATTGTTTTTGGTGGGAAACAATCGGGGGCTACGGGTATGCAGCGATCCAGCATTGCCAGCGCGAGATAAACAAAAAGCACCCTTTCAGCAAATTCGCTGAAAGAGTGCTTTTTGCTCGTCTATGCGAGTACGGGCGCTTTATATTCTGCATCTATTCTTTCGAAACAGAGCGGCGGCCTATTGCCAACTATTATGCTGTTTTTAATAAAAACTGGCGCGTTTTCCTTAAGGGGACGCACAGAATGCTATGCTTTATTGATTTTGGGTCAATATACCTCCTAACGGCAATTCCATGGCGCTTCGGTAAACTGCGATTTCAGAATATTGGGATTGCTTTCTTCCGTTTTTGTGTCCACAAGATATTCCAGGGCATCCTGCCATTCTCTGGCGACAAATTGGTCTGCCGATATTTCCTCAATGCATCGTTTCAGCATACGGCACTCTGTACTGTTGATGCTGCGCAGGTCGCTTAAATACATACACCCGGCCTTGTTGGCAAGAAAATCCAGAAGAGAAATCAGCTGATTTGTACTCATATGCCGTAATCCTTTGCTCCTTATTTTGATAGGCTTTGAGGATTTCTATGTTCTGTGTAATACCATTCCAGAAAGTTGTTGTGCATTGCCTCTCCGCACCTTCTGGCTTTCACAGCATCTTCCAGTTTGTCAAAGGAACCAAGATAGCAGGTTTTTCGTTTGAATGTAATCTGCGCCTGCCATTTTCCGCTTTTTGCAGAGTGATGCACGCCGGTGTATCCGCTGATGTTGGAGGAAATGGTGTGGCGTTTTTAGACGCCTCTAAAATTGCTGCTGATGTACCGTCACACAGCTTCAGATTGTCGATAATGCTGGCCGCCTGCAGACAGCCGCAGCTTTTTGTCTTTCCGGTCTGCAGCAGGGTCTGCCCTACAATGATTTCTCTACCGCAGTCGCACCGGCATTTCCAATATCGTCACCATTTTATATTGCGCCCCTGTGTTCTTCCAGCGCAGACCGGGCAGCCGTTCTCCTGCGCACCGGCGCGGGAGTAAACCACCGCTTTCCAACGGTGGCCGGCCGGGCACTTCCACCAGACCTTCTGATGGCTGCCTGCTGTCACCATCTGCGGCGTCAGTGTCCCGTTCAGTTCCGGATCCCATTGCGCGGCAAGGCGTGGCTTGACGGTCGCAAGATCGTTAAAGCCGGGAAGCACTTTCTTGTTTGTACAATACGGGCATTCCGACTTGTAACGGACTCTGTGCGCAATGGACGTGCAGAAGGAATGTCCCTGTTCGCAGCGCCACCATACGCGGCGGTTGGACGAGGCCGCTACCGAATCCGGCGTGCAGTCGGTATTTTTCTCCCAATCCCATTGCGCCGCAATTTCCGGAAACTTTGTCTGCAGGTCGTTTTCGCCCGTCAGAACAGCCTTTCCGGCGCAAATCGGGCAGCCGTTGCCGCCGCTTGTCCGGGAAGAGATATTGGTTCTGTAGCTGTGTCCGTTTGGACATATCCACCAGACGCGGCGCGAGGTTCCCGGCAGCACCTGCTCCGGTGTCAGCGGCGCGTTCTTTTCATAATCCCATTCCTGCGCAATCAGCGGAAACCGGTCTGCCAGAGTGTTTTCTCCGGCGACCGGAATATGGTTTGTACAGATCGGGCAGCCGGTTCCCTGCGCTCGGCTATGGACGGACGCCTGCCACTCGTGGCCCTGCGCGCATTTCCACCAGACCTTTCTATGGGTATGCGGTGTGACGTCTGCGGGCGTTAACGGTGCATTTTTTACGGCATCCCATTGCTTTGCCAATTCCGGATAAACGGAGGCAAGGTCGTTGCCTCCGGACTCGACCGCTTTCCCAGCGCAATAGGGGCACCCTGCTCCCGCGGAGCGGTTATATACCGCGGCCTGCCAGGAATGTCCCTCCCTGCAGTGCCACCAGAGTTTCTTTTTGCTGCCGTAGCTTACGGTTTTCGGGGTCAGCGGCGCATTCCGTTCGTCCCATTGTCCCAGCAGCTCTGTATTTCCCGTATGGACGCAGCGGTCATAGAACAATTCTCGAACGTGGGTTAATTCCTTTTCGTTGGTTACGCAAATTGATTTTTCGCATCACAGGATCTGGGGAGAGTAGGAGACGGCCAGCCGTCCGTCCCTATCCCGGGACACATGAATCTCCACCGGATTATCTCCGGCCCATTCCGGATTCTTCGCAGCGCTTTCCTTCCACTTTTGGATAAACGCCGCCGTTTCTCCGAAAAGCAGCGCCTCCGCGCTCTTTCTGGCCGCCGCGGCTTCCTCAATGCTGTCGTATGTGCCGAGAAAATACTGCTTTTTCTGAAATACGATTTTCGCCAGATACTTGCCCCGCACCAGATAAACGCCTTTATAGCCGGTGGTGTTCTCGCGGGGGAGCTTTTGACTTTGGATCATCTCCAGGCTTGTCCCGCCTACATGGGTCAGAAGAGTACCAAGCTCCTGATCGTGCTCCTTCTTCCGGCAGCCGCAGCTCTGCTGGCCGCAATACATCAGGTTGTTGTAGGAAACATCCGGCTCGTTGCCGCAATCACAGCGGCAATGCCAGATCACGAAGCCTTTTGCGTCACGCTTTTTCGTTGGGTACATCGCGGTCAGCCGGCCGAAGCGCTGCCCGGTAATATTGGAAGTAGCATAGCTCCTCACACTTTTGCAGCCGCAATGGGTCTTGCGCCCGGACACGAGCTCCGCTGCCGTGGCTTCGCAGGTGTAGCCGCAGCTGCACAGGCACGTCCAGTACGCCCCCATCTCGGTACGCTTTCTGCTGCGGCCGATCACACGCAATTCGCCGAAGGTCTGCCCAAGTAAATTGTAAGCCGTTGCCTGGTAAGCCCGTTCTTTGCGCAGGCAGCCGCAGCTCTGGGAGCCGCCATATTTCAATGAACGCTCCAGTACATACCTTTCCGTACCGCAGTCGCAGCGGCAAAGATATTTCTTTTCGCCCTGCGCTGAAAAAACATATCTGTCCAGAATGGTCCAGCGTCCGAAATGCTGTCCGGGATTAAATCCGTACTCTATTTTCTTCATACCAAGTATTCACACCTCCCCGTTGGTGCGCTCGCAGAAGACGGTGACGCGCTTCGTCGTGTCCCAGTTGCAGGTGTAGAGCGTAAGTGCGTAACCTCTGTTCATCACGGCGTCCGAATCGTCCGGGGAAACGCTTGTCAGTTCCCGTACGGCATAGGTGAACGTGTTCCCGTCCACATCCGTAAACGTTACGATGTCGCCCAGTTGAAGCTCGAACAGAACGCCAAAATGCGTATTGTAGTTATGCCCCGCCACAACGAGATTGTCATTGTACACGCTGCCGGTGTGCCGACAGGGGGAGATCTCCAAGGCAGGAAAGCTCCACGTTGCCGCGACGGGCATCGTGAGACCGTAGCCCGGAAAATCGAGATAGCCGATGTAGTCGTAAGCGCCGGAGTGCACCGTCGGCATATCGAGCGCCGGAGGCGCGGGCAGGCCGTTCGAGCCGATCCCCGTTCCGGCGGGGGACGGCATTCCGGGAGACGACGAGACGTCAGGTGCGGGAGTCGCATCGGTCTCATCCTTTGCTTTGCGCTCAGTCATGGCGTCTTCCAGCTGTTGAAGCGTCTTTTCCGCGTTTTCCCCAGCCTTTTTATCTTCTATACGGTTATGAAAAAAAAGGAGTAGTGCGGCAAACACCAGCACTACTCCCGCTGTCAATAAGATGAGTCCTGTTTTGTCAAGCTTTTTCATTCTTCTTTTTCTTGGAAATGACTACGAGACCGCAAACAATCAACGCCGCTCCCAACGTGCCGAAAACGGCGACCGGCCAGTTGAGTTGGCCAGTAGAAATCAAAGGATCCTTGTTGTTGAAGCCCTCAACCGTACAGAGCCAGTCCACTTCACCAACACGGTAGGCGTACTCGTTGCCGAGCTCCGCGGGAACATGGAGCACCGCTTCAAGCTTCGCGCTCTTGCCCTTGGCGAAGGTGCCGAGAAGGACACTATCGGTGAGCTGCGCGCTCTTATCGGGCGAAGCGGAGAAAATACTCTGCTTCGTGCCGTCCGCATTCACGAGATAAATTTCCATCGAGAGCTTGGAGAGAAAGTCCGCCATGGTGGCGACGGTCTCGTCGCGCTCACCGTCTACGTTCTGCTGATCCTTGCCGTCCTCGTTTTCAAACTTCTCGTCGTAGGTGAGTAGGTTGCCCAGCTCATCGTGCGGCACGGCGCGGATGTAGAGCTTCACATAGTCAAAGCCGTTGACACTGTTTTTGATTGTGATGGTCTCGGTGCGCTCGTCGCCGGGCATGACGTCTTTAAAATTATTAAAGAGGTCGGTGTCCGTGTAGCCGCTGCCGGTGGTTTCGATCACAAGCCCGCTGGTTCCGTCGCGGCGGACGACCGCATCGGCGGCAAGAGCCGGAATAGTCAGCACTGCAACGGCTATGAGAACCAGCCCGAGAGAAAGGAGCCTGTTTGTCATTTTTTTCACGTTCCAGCTCCTCCTTAGTTCCCGAGGGCGGGTGTTAGCTTGCCATCGACGATAGTCGCACCCCATGCCTGCTGAACGGCTTCGGCGGGTTCGCTCTGGATAGCTTCTGCCAAAACTTCAACGGAAAGCGTATATTCCGGATTTTCCGGGTATGTAACCGCACAATCCAGAGGACGCTCTTCTGTTGAACTGCCGGGGGAAACCGGCAGCGAATAGTAGAAATATCCGTCCGCGCCTTTATTCCAGTAGCTGCCCAAATTTTCTGTCAGAGTATAGGAGTAGCCATCGGGAACAGAGACGGCAACATTTCTGTTCCCATCGCGCCACGTTACAACATAGGTGGCGCGGATATAGGCGGCAGTATTGCCGGTGTTTTTGATCTGCACATTTTCCTTCGAGCCTGTTACCTCGCAGGAAACCTTAGCGTACTCGAAGGAGTTTTCCACTGGTTTGGTTTGCGTCGTCAGGAAGGCGACGGTAGAGCCAACCGCTGCGCCGAGAAGCAGGAGGACGGCAATAATCAGAACTGCCGCCTTGTTCGTGCGAACCCTCGGCTTACTGTTTTCATTAAAATGATTTCCCTGATTCATATCTGCCGCCTCCTTTCTCACTTGTTCCCAAATACAATCTTGCTATACGCATTGCCGCTCAGCCATTTGGAATTGCTGACGTTGTTTGTAAAGCTGACCTCATTGGTCTGCGCACCCTGCAAGGTTATACTCTGAGAGCCGCCGGTCGTGCCGCACCGCCAGTTCCAATTGGTTCCTTCTGTGACAGTATAGGAGCCGATTTTTAAATTCTTTATTGTCACAGAGCTGTTTCCGTTAACCGCTACTTTTATCCCGCTTTCCGGCAAGTCTCCGCCGGTAACAACATAGATGAATGTCTGATTCTCATCCGCAATCCCGCCGTCCTGCTTGATGGTGAGATCGGCCACGGCGTAGTCAAACTTGGCGTAGTACGTCGCGGCTTCATAGCCCGTGACGGGGGATTCTGCCGTGCCGTAATTCTTGGTCTTGTCCGGTTTCAGCATATTGCCAGTGACCCAGCCTGCATTCACGGCTTCAGTGCAGGCTTCATTTTTGTACCAGCCGACGAACTTGAAGCCAGGATTGGCGGTGGGAGTGGAGCCGACCGCTGTGCCGCTCTCTACCATCACGGTTTCGCTCGCCGAGTCAACGGAGCCGAAGCTCGCACCCGCAGGGCCGACAGGCACATAGTTGATATTCACTGTCTCTTCAGTCGGTTCTTCCGTAGTCGGTTCTTCCGTAGTCGGTCCTTCCGTAGTCGGTCCTTCCGTAGTCGGTCCTTCCGTCGACGCGGTCTTCTTCACATACAGATCAAACTGAACATATGCGCCGACGTTCTCCTGCCCATTGCCATCCAGAATTCCGCTTGTGAAGGCAAAGTCATCATAGTAAACATTCTCATCACACACCGTAGTTATCTGGGTTACGTTAGTCCCTTCTTTCCAGTTTCGGATTGTCTTGGACACATTATTCAACTCATACCCACTATTTTCGGCAGGCACAATTGCGAAACGAATAGGATACCCCGGACCATCTGCTTTACGCTGAAGAATGACATGGTTATTATCGCGACTGTCACCCAGATATGCAGTGTCATACGCATTATCATTCGGATCCTTTACAACGGTGTACGGCGCGTCAATATTCACGACGCCGCTCGCGTCCGATGTTCCGGTAAACATGACCAGTCCGTTGCTCCACTCAGGCAACGGGTCATTTTCTCCGTAATACGGAGAGTAAAGATCGCGCCGCACTTCAACAGGCACATCCGGCCGCAGTGTTGCGTTATTGTTATCGTCTACGCAAAAGACGTTGATTTTAATGTGGATATGTCTCGCCGCAGGCTCTGTGACAGGGCTGTCGGTTCCCTCAGCCGCCGCAGCAGTTCCCATAACCGACGTATAGAAAGGACAGCCCTCCCCGTGTGGCTCGCCCTCGGCGGGCTTTGGGTCGCAGGTGCAGCCCTTTTCTTCCACAGAGTTCTCCGGCGTGGGGACCGGAGTATCTTCCGCGAGTGTCAAATTTTCATTCTCGGCAGACGGATCGCCGGAAAACGCCAGCGTGCCGGGAAGTACCATGCTGATAATCAGGGTCAGACAAATGATTAGTGCGATTCCTTTTTTGCGCGTCATATAGCTCCCCCCTTACACTTTCGGCCAGCCCTGCGCGTCCATGGCAGTATTCCCGTTGTTGGCGCTCTGCGTGGCCTGCGCGAAAATATCAATCGTTGCCGTTGCATTCTGATACGCGTTGCTCATATCGGCATGAAAGCTCACGGCAGTGCAAACCGGCGCTGTGACCTCTCCGGGCTTTAAGACTTTGTTGTAATAATAGTAGCCGTCCTTCTCCGTCCAGTCGGCAGTGTTGCACGCCAGCTCCACCAGAGAAGCATCCGGTGTGATGCTCTCGGTCGGAAGAACGATCTTCTTATCCACCATCACCCGCACCCACGCGTCGGATACGCCGGTGTTTTTGATCTCCACGATTTTGGTAACGGTGGTTTCGGGCATCACGCCGGTCACATCTTCAAAGGGCTTTGTTCTCTCCTCGTCCGCCCATTCCTGCACCGCAATCTGCACGCCGCCGGTTGTGATGACGTTGTGCGCCTTGCTGTCCGCGGTGAAGTACGCAATGGTTTCGGCGGCAAACAGGGAGAAACAGAGGGCCAGCACCGACAGAATCAAAAATTTTCGCTTCACAGTTTTTCTCCTATCAAGCTATAATTGGGAAGACCTTCCCCGGATCGAAAACAAAACCGCATGGCCATGTTTGACCATATGAGAACACCCGCGTTCACCGGGTGCTCTCATATGGTCTGTACCCCGAAGGGTACAGACCACGGCGATAGGGAGTTGGCGCAGCTCATCGAAGAAGCCGCGCAAAGGAGGAATTATTTAAAGGCAGTCCACGCAGCGGCGGCATTGGCAAAGCCCTCGGCCTGGATGGCGTCGGCCTCAACCAGAACAGGGAACACACCGCTGGGATAGGGGCCATTCTCGCCGAAGAGCGCTTCGCTCTGAGCACTGGTGACAGTGGTATCCATGTGAATGGTGCCCCAGACGTTCCAGTAGGTCATCTCGCCGGGAGCCAGAGGATCGATGCGGGTGAAGGTGTAGACGTTGTACTTGACGCCGTCACGTTCTACGGTGCCAGACTGATCAATTGCCATGGTGAATTCTTTATCCATGGCGGTAGAGGTGTACATGCTGCTGTTCAGAACTGCGGTGTCCAGATCGGCGGGGATCATCACACGGATGCGGATGTAGGCATCGTTGGCGCCGACATTCTTGACATAGGGCATCTTGTGATAGGAACGGCCGGGGATAAGCTGCACGTTTTCACACGTATACTCTGCCGCGTTCGCTTCGATCTGCGCATCGGTGTAGAAGGTATCGCCAGCTTTGTACTTGCTGGTATTGCCGGTGCCTTCCTTGGCTACATCAGACCACAGTTCAGAAGTAGAGGTTGCGCCGTTGGCGACGCCAGCGTTTTCACGGTGCAGGCTGGACTCCAACAGGGCGATCTTGACATTTCCCACGGTAAACGTATTGGTGGCAGATTTGGTGTCGGTGAAATAAGCGAGGGATGCGCCCACGACGGCGACCGCCAGCAGGGCGACGCAGAGGCAAAGCGCGGTGACTTTCTTTTTCATGTGCTGTTACTCCTTTTGTGTATTATGTTTTCTACGTACATGCGCAGAAAAATGCTTAAAAATCAGAGCAAGGGTTAGCTATTGCTTATGCGGCACACCTTTGCCGAACCATATGAGAGCGCCCGTGTTTGCCGGGGGCTCTCATATGGTCTGTACCCCGAGGGGTACAGACCACGGCGATAGGAAGTTGGCGCAGCTCATCGAAGAAGCCGCGCAAAGGAGGAATTATTTAAAGGCAGCCCACGCAGCGGCGGCATCGGCGAAGCCCTCGGCCTGGATGGCATCGGCCTCGACCAGAACGTTCAGGGTCATGACCTTAGCGCCGTCGGTCTCGACAACCTTGATGGCACCGGCGTCAATGGCCTTCTGGATATCGGCGCTGGTCGCAGTCTTGTCAATGCCGATGTAGTTCCAGACGTTCCACTCGGTCATAGCGCCGGCCTTCAGAGGCTGGATGCGGGTGAAGGTGTAAACGTCATAGGTAACGCCGTCCTTGGTAACACTGGCCTTATCAATCGCAGGAGCATTGTTCCAGCCGCCACCCTTACCATCGATGAATTCGCCGTTCTTAATGGAGGTGGTGCACCACTGGTTGGTGATTACGCCGCCGACATTCACAGCAACAAAGTCATTGTTGGCCGCAGAGGGGATCATCACACGGATGCGGATGTAAGCATCGTTCGCGCCGGTGTTGACGACATACGGGCACTTGGCAACGCCGCGGCCGGGAACCATGTTCTCGCCCTTCACGGCCAGATAGTCGGTCGCATAGGTCTTAGCGTCTGCCTTGATCTCATCATTGGTGAAGATCGTCCAGTTGTCCGGGACGAACTCCATGCCCGAAGCCTTCGTTGTCGGATCGGGGAGGGAGGTATCGCCGGAGTTGTCGCTGCCGGTGCGGTGGAACCGGGACTCGATCAGGTCAATCTTGACGTTTCCCACGGTAAACGTATTGGTGGCAGACTTCGTGTCGGTGAAGTAAGCGAGGGATGCGCCCACAACGGCGACCGCCAGCAGGGCGACGCAGAGGCACAATGCGGTGATTTTCTTTTTCATGTGGTTGTTGCTCCTTTTATGTATCATTTCTGCGCCCGTGCGCAGGTGTGGGTACTCATTGACGCGGCTCTTTGAAAAGACTGCGTGACCTACAGGACAATTACGCCTGTGCGTCGAATGCGGCGAAGGCCGACTTGGCATTCGCAAAGCCCTCGGCCTGGATAGCGTCGGCCTGCACCAGAACGTTTACGGTCATCGTGCCGTCCTCCGATACAAGGATAGCTCCCTTATTGACAGCCTTCTGGATGTTTGCGCTGGTAGCTTCATCCGCAATACCGATGTAGTTCCAGACGTTCCATTCGGTCATCTCACCGGGCTTCAGGGGCTCGGTGCGGATGAAGGTGTAAACATCGTACTTTACGCCGTTCTCATCCACATAGCCTCTGCCGCTGGCATCAATAAACGGGTTGTAGGTCGTTTTGTCGTTGTGCATAAACTCGCCGCTGGTGATGGCAGTGGTGCAGAACTGGCTTTCGATTACGCCGCCGCTGCGAGCCTGCCAGTAATCACGGTTCGCATCGGAGGGGATCATCACACGGATGCGGATGTAGGCGTCATTCGCACCGGTGTTGATGACATAAGGGGACTTGGCAATGTTCTTGCCAGGAACCATGTTTTTACCGCGCTCGCCGATGTAGGCGGAGTAATTCGCAGCATCCGTCTTGATCTCTTCATCGGTGTAAATCGTAGCGCCGTCGGAGACATACTTCATGCCGCTCGCGGTCTGGGTGGGGGCGGGGATAGAGGTATCGCCGGAGCTGCCGGAGCCCTGACGGTGGTATCTGGACTCGATCAGGTCGATCTTGACATTTCCCACGGTAAACGTATTGGTGGCAGACTTCGTGTCGGTGAAATAAGCGAGGGATGCGCCTACAACGGCGACCGCCAGCAGGGCGACGCAGAGGCACAGTGCGGTGATTTTCTTTTTCATGTGCTTTACTCTTTCTATTTTTTATTTTTTTGCGCTGCATGTAAGGAAATGCTCAGGAGTTATTCGCCGCTGCCCACGCGGTAGCTGCATCGCCAATACCGTCGCGCTGGACAGCGTAGGCCGTGAACGACAGCTGGGGCTGGGTTCCAGAAGCAATGCTGTCAACTTCTGCCTTGGTCAGCTCCTTGCTGACCGCAACAACGCCGTTCACATCGTACTCCACACCAGTTTTGGCATCCTCCGCGCTGACTTCGCGATAGTAAACGCCGGGATAGCTGCTGAGAGGTGTCCAGCCGCTGGTTCCCCCGGCAACGGAGTAGGAAACCTTCGCCGTACCGTTCGCGTCCGGGAAGTGCGACCAGTTCGTTCCCTCTACCTTCACAAACAGCCAGCAGGCTTCGGAGTTCGGATCGACCGTCACCTTCAGGGATCTCTTGATATCAACGCCGGGGATGATTTTGAGCGGCTGACTCTCCGATTCCCCGGTCAATTTGATATTGATGTCTCCGAGGGTGAACGTACTGACAGAAGACTCCGACTCGCTGACGAGCCAGGCGACCGTTCCGTCTACAGCACAGCCGACTACCATCGTCAATGCCAGCATTACGAAAACGGACAGTATCGCAATGAACTTTTTGTTGCTCATGCGGCGGCGGTTTGCACGGTGTTTCATTTTTCTTTTTCCTCCTTCCCTCGGATATTTGCGGTTGGTTTTATTTCAACAGGCAAAACGTTTCCATTGGGATCGTCTGCCTGCTGCAATTCTTTTTGCGGCAAGTTTAATCCGTCCGGTTTTCGCCGATCGTTTTCTCCGATGCTGCTTTGGAGGCAGCGGCTTTGTATTCTGCCGTATGTCTGCCTTTGCCGGGCCGGGAGAGTTTTATTTCCTCGTCCCGGTCATCCGGAAACATGTCGGGGAGGAACATCAGCAGCAGAAGTATCGCGCCTGCGGAAATCGCAACGTACATTCCGGGCGGGTGCTGGATGTAATTTGTCGCATAGCCCAGATATGGGATGGAGAAAACCGGCGTACCAATGACGTTTTTATAATGAACAAGCCGAGCGTCTTCTGCTTCGTTTGCGTCGCCCTTGGTGCGGAAGCGGATCACGGTGGGGTCTTCCTCGTCGGGGACAATGCCCACAACGCGGTGCGTGGCCACGGTGTTTTCATCCAGCATAAACGTGATGGGCTGCCCCTCCTGAATGGCGTAAGGGTCTACCTTTTTTACATAGATCAGCGAGCCTGTATGATATGTTGGCTCCATGGAGCCGGACAGCACGGTGAACACCTGCAATCCGGCAACTCTTGCGCCCACCAGCAGAAGCGCCAGAATCACCACCAGCGCAACCAGAATGCTGCTGACCACATTCCATACCTTTTTGAGAGATTTGCTCATATAGCTTCTTCCTGATTCCTTAATGCTTCCACTTATTTTTAGACATAATTCGCATTATGTCGGGAGCAAACAACATATTTATACAAAGTTTGCATTAATCTTTGATATTTTTATAGCACTTGCCGCTTGAAAATTCAAGTTTCCATTCAGAAAAAGTTCACAAAAAAGCGAAAAAAATCTAACCGCCGTACATATTGTCGAAAACGAGCAACGCAACAACACCCTCTGCGGCTTTATTTCAAAAAAACGTGGAAGGGGTTGTGTTTTTGCGCGCCCAAAATGGAAGATCATTTTCGTGTCGAACGCCCGCCGCTGCTGTTCCTTTGGACATAATTGGACATAATGCGAATTATGTCGGGCTTTTTTCTATACGACCAGCCCCAACCGTTCGAGCTTCTGGCGGTGCTCCGTGCCGGAGGTCATAATATAGATGCGGGTCGTATCTACGCTGCTGTGCCCTAAAATATCCGCCAGCTTTGCAATGTCCTTTTCGATGCCGTAAAAGGTTCTGGCAAAGAGTTTCCGCAGGTTATGGGGAAAGACCTTGCCCGGCTTTACCCCGGCGGCTTTGCACAGCCCTTTCATCTGCGCCCATATGGCTTTCCAATTCAGAGGTTTTCCGCGCCCCGTGAGAAAGATCACGCCGGAGCGGATTTTCTGTTTTCCGGCATAATCCAGCAGCAGCCGTCTCAGCTTGCCGGGAAGCAGGATCGTCCGGGTCTTGGCCTTGCAGCGCACAATAACCTCCCCGCGCCTCACCGCTTCCGCCGTAAAATATTTCAGTTCGGACACGCGGATGCCGGTGGAGCAAATGGTCTCCATCACCAGCCGAAGCTGCTCGTTCTGCCCTGCCGCTTTTAAAAGCCGCTCGTACTCTGCCTTTGTCAGCTCCTTTTCCTCCGCACAATAAACCTGATGCTGCACTTTGAGGAATTTCACCTTGCAGTCCGGCCAATCCATGAAAATCAGGAAGCTGTTCACGCTGGCCAGCATGGAATTGATGGACCGCACCGCATAGTTTTCTTCCAGCAGATGGTTTTTGTAATGGATAACCAGCTCCTTCTCTACTGGCGTTTTTCCGATAAAGGCTTGAAAAGCACGGATGTCCCGGAGGTATTTCTCCACGGTGACCGCGCTCTTTTCGCCCCGGATCAGATATTGGCGAAAGGCCTGTATCGCTTCTTCGGTAATTCTTTTTTGTTCCATTGGTAATTTCGCCTGCTTTCCTTTTTGGTCTGCACATATTGTAATCATGTTTCGGACAAAGGGAAAAGCAGAGAAACAACTTTAATAAAATCGTAGGTTCAGCACGACATGCGCAGGACGAGAAAAAGCACCTGTCCAGCGGATTTACTGAACGGGTGCTTTTGGCAGGTTAGGGAAGGCGCATATCAGGCCTGCCAACCGACGGCAGACAAAACCAAAGGAATGGATACGGATAGTTTAACTGAACAATTTAATTGTACTAACAGTTCCATTTTCGGACTCCTCCCATTTTGTCAACTTGTCGGATTTATTTTACCTTTTTTCTTCCATTTCTGCAATCTAACAATTCGATAACATCCAGCCTTCCACGAAGGGATCTATCCATAATAGAGTAAAACCGGATTTAGTAACCGACGACATATAATAACCGGAGAGCCCAAAGCAGGGCTCTCCGGATTTTAGTACGCCGGCAAACCGTACCCGAAGATGCAGGTGGTGCCTACATAGTAGCGTCCCCGGGTGCAGTCGTCGTTGACGTTGCCCTCGATAGTATACGCCAGACCGCCTTCGCATCTTTCAACAATGCCCACATGATCCGGGCATCTTTCCATTCGCTGACGCCGCACGTTGCGAAGCTCTGCGGCGAGGACACGGCGGCCCTCTACGGGGAATGCGCCGCGCTGTGCGAAGAAGCGGCGTTCAGCACACACGAAATGAACGAGGAACAGCGAGAGAAGCTCAAGCACCTGTGCGACGCGCTTCTCACCAGCCTGAAGCAGAACACCAAATTCTTCCGGCGTCTGGCGCTAAGATTCTTTGTGGTGCACAATATTAAGTAGGAAAACCGCCCGGCGGAGGAGAGTGTATCCCCGCTCGGGCGGCTTCTGTATGTACAGCTGAGTGGTCTGGGTATTTGTGTTTAGAATAATTTGCAGCATTATCACATGTTGCAAATGGGAAAAGATAACCCCTATGGGAATACTCAACTGGGAGCCATATTTTTTCATCACCTGTTTGTCCCAATATTCCCTTTGACATTTTCTGTTTTCTGGTAAGCAAAGGAATATAGTCAGGCCAAAGCATCCTAGCAGAAATATATTTACAGACACAAACCGGTGTCCTTCAATGAAGCCAATGAAAAGATTGATCGTTATATTCACTTCTACAACCACGAGCGCATCCAGACAAAGACCGGAGTGGCGCCGCTGACGCTGCGCCACTCCGCTTAAACTTCATATCGCCTACATGGGGGTTTTTATGCTGACCGCACAAACTGGAGCAGTTCAATTCGCTGAAAGAGTGCTTTTTGCTCGTCTGTGCGAGTTCAGGCGCTTTGTATTCTGCATCTATTCTTGTTAAACAGGCAGTCAGCCTGTCAAAACTCATGCATTTTCAATGTCCAAATATAAAGAAAAAACCTTCCATGATACGGCACAGTCAGATTCGGCAGCGAACAACAGGCAGTATCAAAGAAGGTTTCTTATGAATGATGGAAAAAAGGAAATTTCCAAAGATCCAGCAGCGCGGCGGAGTGAGCTGTTACACTGTTGCCATTCTGATAAACGGAGGTTTTCTCATGGCACAGATCTTTGGCTATGCGCGGGTATCGACCCGCGAGCAGAATGAGGCGCGCCAGCTGCTGGCGCTGCGCGAATTCGGCGTGGAGGATGAGCGCATCTTCACCGACCGGCAGTCCGGAAAGGACTTTGACCGCCCGGCCTACCGTCGGCTCGTGCGGCGGCTGCGCCCCGGCGACACGCTGGCCGTCAAATCCATTGACCGGTTAGGGCGGAACTACCGCGAAATTTTGGAGCAATGGCGAATTCTCACACACGAGCGGCGCGTGGGCGTCGTGGTGCTGGATATGCCGCTGCTCGATACGCGGCAGGAGCGCGATCTCGCCGGAACGCTGACGGCGGATATCGTTTTGCAGCTTCTCAGCTATGTGGCAGAAACGGAGCGTGCCTTCATCCGCCAACGGCAGGCCGAGGGCATTGCCGCCGCACGGGCGCGCGGGCAGACGTTCGGCCGCCCGCGGCTGGAAGTTCCGCCCGCATTCGCGGAGGTATACCGCCGCTGGAATAGCGGCGAGATGAGTTCGCGTGCCGCGGCGGAGCGGTTGGGCATATCGCAGCCGACGTTCCTGCGCTGGGTGCGCGAAACGCCGTAGGTCACGCCATGCGGCGCAGCCGTTCAAAGCGGCACTCCGTCCAGAGCTCCAGCCCAAGGGGGAGAAGGCACAGAAAGGCGTAGCCCACCGCAGAGGCGGCGGCGAGGCCGTTCAGCGGCTTCCAGAGAATGACCGGGTCGTAGAACATCTCCGTCGCGCCGAGGATGGCGCCCATGCCGGTCAGAATGATGCCGGAAAAGAGCGCGATGACGAAAGCGCGGTCGCGGTTATCAAAGCGATAAATAGAAAACGCCGTCCGGCCGCGGAGTGCACTTCCCCGGCTCTTCATGGCGTCCGCCTCCAGCGCGAGCGCCTGAATGAGCCATGTAATGAGCATGGAGAAAATGCGAAGGCAATGCACAAACCGTTCCCAGACGTTCCCTTGATTACTGCCCCGGCCGATGCCCTTTTGGGCGAGATCGATGCGCCCGGCCTCGCGGTTCAGGCGCGGGATGAGCCGCAGCAGTATCGTGAGAAAGAGCGCGAGCCGCGGACTCACGCGCCCGAAGAGATACACGACCTTGTCGGACGACACGACGCGGAACAGGCAGCTGCACCACATGCACACGCACGCCGCGCGCGCGCCGAGGACAAGCCCGTAGACAAGGCTCTCCGCTGTCATGTTGTTCCCAATGAAGTTCTGCCGCAGCACGGTCACGCCGAAGTGATGGCTTCCGGCGTAACAGAGCGCAAAAACCAAAACGAGCGGCACGAGACAGAGGTCAAACACAAGCGCGCGCCGTCCACCCCGCCGGACGCTGTAAGCGAACGCGGCGGCGCAGGCGATGGCAAGAAACGCGGGGTGTGAGAACGCGATACTGCCATAGAGCACGGCGGCGAAGAAAATAAAATTCACCGCCGGGTGGCAGAACTCAAACCCCATCGTCTTCCCCCATCCCGTATTGGAGCTTCACGCGGTCGAGCTTTTCGAGCAGGGGCTTTCCGAAAATCAGCATCGTGAGCAGCGTGCAGATGCCCTGGCTCAGATTGACCGGGAAGCCGGATACATAGAGCGGCCACGCCGTCTGCGCGTTGATGACCGGCAGCGTAAGGAACACGGTGCAGGTGTCGAGCAGCGGCCCGACGAACAGCAGCACGGCGAGAAAGCCGAACACACCCATCACAACAGGCTTTTTCGGCAGGCGGTTTTTCGCAAACAGGAACCCGGCGAGCATGCCGCCCGCACCGTAGGCAAACATCTGCCACGGCGTATACGCGCCCTGCCCATAGAAAAAGTTGCTCGCGAGTGCGCTGACCGCGCCCACCATAAAGCCTGCCTCCGGCCCGAACGCGATGCCGGAGAGCATGATAACGGCGAAGATCGCCTTGAAGTGCGGCAGCGGGATCACCACGCGTGCGGCCACGGCCAGTGCGGAAAGCACCGCGATCACCACGAGCTCGCGCGCCTGCGGCCTGCGGCTTTCAAACGCCAGCAGAAACGGCACGATCAGCTCCACAATGACGAGGGTGCTTGTGATATAGTAGCCCCGGCCGGGGAGACGCATACAAAGGAACAGTGTCAGCGGAATAACAAGGAGAAAATCCGCAAGCATCACGATATGGGACTTTTTCACAGCTCAGTCCTCCTTGTTTTGCCGGTAAAGGTCTATGACGTCCTCCGCTGTGACGGCCATGTTGAACACATGGCGGCTCATGCGGTGCGCCGCGGTCGTATAGAAGCTGTTGTTTCCGAAGAACCGGCGCGGCGTATCGGTCGTGAGGATCTGCCCATCGAAGAACATGGACACGCGGTCGGCGTACCGGGCGCAGAATTCCACATCATGCGACACCATGACGATCGTGATGCCCTGCTTTTTCAGATCGGCGAGGATCGCGGCGAACGTCTCCTTGAAGAAGCTGTCGATGCCCTTTGTCGGCTCGTCGAGCAGCAGGAGCTTCGGCTCGGTGAGCAGCACCTTCGCGAGCGCCGCGCGCTGCTGCTCGCCGCCGGAGAGATCGTAGGGGTGGCTCTCGAGCAGCGGCGTGATCTGACAGATCTCCGCCGTGCGCGCGATCTTTTCCGCGTCGGCGGTCATCTCCGCGAGGTCTTCCCGCACGGTCTTTTTCACGAACAGGCTCTTGGGATCCTGCGGCAGCATGGCGATGCAGCCGCGGAACAGCTCCTTCGTGCTGTATTTCTCCATCGGCTTGCCGAAGAGCCGGATTTTCCCTCGGTATGGGCGGCAGATGCCGCAGATGGCTTTGAGCGTTGTGGATTTGCCCGCGCCGTTGCCGCCGAGAATGGCGGAAATTTCCCCGGCAGGGATCTCCGCGGACACGCCGCGCAGGATGTCCCGGCCGTCTTTTTCGTACCGGAACCACAGTTCCTTCAAGCTCAGCGCCGGATTTTCGACTTCCGTCGGGGCGCTCGCGGGTTCGGCCTTGATTTTCGGCGCGGCGGGGAATTCGCCGCTCAGCCAGTTTCGCCCCTGCCGGACGGTCAGCGGGCTCTCTCCGGTGCAGCCCGCGCCGTAAAAGACGCGCACGGGCGTGGGCATGGCGGCGAACATGGGATTCTTCTGCTCGAAGAGCAGCTGCCCGACGTTCGCGGGCGCGCCGTCTGCGATGATCTTCCCGCCGTCCATCACGACGGCGCGGTCGGCGTAGGGGAAAATGTCCTCGAGCCGGTGCTCGGTGATGATGACGGTCGTGCCGAGCTCGGTGTTGATCTTGCGCACGGTATTGAGAAAATCGCTCGCGGCGATGGGGTCCAGCTGGCTCGTAGGCTCGTCGAGGATCAGCACCTCCGGCTGCATCGCCATGATGGAAGCGAGATTCAAAAGCTGCTTCTGTCCGCCGGAGAGCGTGGCCACATCGCGGTGGAACCAGTCCTGAATGCCGAAATAGCAGGCCATCTCCGCCACGCGCGTGCGCATGGCCGTCTGGTCGCAGCCGAGACTTTCGAGCCCGAACGCGAGCTCGTGCCAGACCTTGTCCGTGACGATCTGATCGTCCGGGTTCTGCATCACGAAGCCGATCTTCGCGGCCTGGTCGCGCCCGGATACCTGCGCGAGCGGCGTGCCGCAGAAGAGAATCTCGCCGCTGCGCTTGCCGTTCGGCGTGAGCACCGTCTTGAGATGGCGCAGCAGCGTGGTCTTGCCGCTGCCGGAGCGTCCGCAGAGCACGAGAAATTCCCCCGCGCGGATGCGCAGCGAAACGCCGTCAAGCGAGAGCTTGCCCTTCGCCGCGGCATGGGAAAAGGTCAGATTCTGGATATCGAAATGTTCCATTGAACGGTCTCCTTTATATGTAGAACGGTGGGGATCAGAAGAAACACGGCGTAAGCGGCAAAGCCGAGCACCGGCAGCCCCCGGAGGGGAGCAATATAGAGGTCCGGCGTATACGCCGCTTCAGCGTCGCCGAAAGCAAGAACGAGCACCGGCAGCGCGATCTCCAGCGCAAGCAGCAGCCAGTCCGTGCCGGTCATCGCGTAGCGCTGGAAGCTCGTTCGCTTCGCGCAGCCGTAGCCGCGGCTGCGCATGGAGTCCGCCGTTACGATACCGCCCTCGAGCGCCCACGATGTCAGCGTACCGAGCACGGTCATCCCCTCGGCGAGCTTTTCCTTTGTGCCGTCCTGTTCGGAAACGCCCCGCCCGATGGACGCTCTGGCCCCGGCGATCTGCCGGGCCTTTCGCATCAGATTGGGGATCATGCGCAGCACCATCACGAGCAAAAGCGAGAGCGCCGGAATCAGATTGCCGAAAAGGCTCGTGAACTTGTCGCTTGTCAGCACGGCGTTATAGCAGCCGAACCAGAGCAGCATATTGACGAACACCGCCGCGAGCGCCGCGCCGTAATAAAGTGCTTCGAGCGTGTACGGGCGGTCAAAGTATGTAAAGAGCAGCGTCGCCCCGTATGTATTAAAGAGCGGATTGACCGCCGTGAACACGAGAAACAGGGGAACAAGACCCCCGATGAACCGCCAGCCCCGCCGCCCATGCAGCAGAAGATAATAAGCCGCGCCGCTGACGACCCCCGCGAGCAGATACGCCGGGTGCTGGTTGAGCATCCCGCCGAGAATGGCGCCGAGGAAGAACACAAAGTTTACCGCCGGGTGGCGCTTGGAAAAGGCGTCTGCTCTCATTTCGCCATAACCGCCGCGCCGACGTCGTCGCCGAGCCCGGCGCAGGTGTAGCACCAGACGATTTCCTCGCCGCCCGTGAGCACATAGCTTGAACAGCCGTAGTTGGGGAACGTGCCGTTGACCTTGTACATCCAGCCGGACTCCGGTCCGGCGTCGAACTCATAGAGATGACCGATGCCTTCAATATAATAGCTGTCGTAGAGCGGCGTCCAGCTGTATTCGAGCTGCAGCTCTGCCGCGGTGCAGACGCGCTGCAATACGCCGAACGCCGTCTCTCCCTCGGCAAAGGATACCGTCGTCTCCGGCAGCATCACGCCGTCGCGCGGGACATAGGGGAGTTTCTCCTCGCGTAGTGAATCAAGGCTTTGGAGCACGGTGTCGCACCGGATCGTGATGGTGCATGTGAGTTCCTGCTCCGGCTCGGTCAGTGCATTATCATTCAATTTTTGTATATGGTACTCCGTGCCGAGCGCGGCAGGGGCGGCGTCCCTTTGGCTGAACGCCCAGAGCCCGCCGCCGGCGGCGAGCATCGCAATGATGAGCACCATGATGAGATTGGCGATTTTTTTCTTCTGCATGGGGCAAAACCACCCTTTCTGCCATTTGGACTTTCCATTTTCGTATCATAGCATAGCTTTTTCGGTTTTTCTATCCCTTTCTCCGGCATGTTGCGGCGAAGAAAGCACATGATTTTGCCAAAACCGCTCGAAATAATGGTAGACTTTTTGTTTCAAAGGAGCAATCGAAGATATAGCGATGTATTTGTTTTTTATATACTATATCTTGACATTTTAAAACATACCACAGGTAAAAGGAATTGTCTGCTTTTTGTTTCAGTCACTCAACTGAATAGGTCTGCAAGGACACATAGCCGTCCGCTGTAAAGGCTCAGCAACGAGTCAGGCGCCGGTGAAAAAAGAAAAGGGGTGCGAATCCCCTTGCACGCACGGTACTGTATGCGTGAGTCCGTACCGAAGCGGCGAAAGCCGTCGGGACGAAAGTCCGCCATTTCGGAGCAAGGCTCCGGGAGAAGGTAGGATACGGGCGCGGAGAAGCGATTCTCCAGATCGTAAGCCAGAAGAATTATCATGTCCGGGACCATCTGACAGCGGGCGAGCTCTCCGTATGTACAGTAATGAAGACGAATCCGCTGATCCTTTCCCGCAAGGGAAAGAGGTCGGCGTTTTTTGTTTTCCGAAGACGGAAAAGGCCGAAAAACTCCCACAGCGGGAATAGCGGCATTTTCGCGTCTCCGGGCATTGCTATGTCAAAAAACTGTACGAGGAGAGGCACACGATGTCGAACAAAATGACGGCGAAATCGCGCGCCATGCTGAATCAGGCGCATATCCAGCAGGTTCTGGCCGAACCGGTGCGAAAGGCCGCGGAGGAGCAATTCGCCCGCGACCACGCGAACGACACGGACGAGGAGCTCTATGCGCTGCTCAAGGAAATGAAGCGCAAGCAGGGGAAAAACCTCAAGCCCGTGAAAACCGTCGGCCTGCAATACTTTGAAGCGCGGCTCGGCCGCTGGACGGACGTGATGGGCCGCATCAACCGCGAGCTGGAAGCCGAACAGGCGGAAACGCTCGGCATCTCCGCCGCGGAATGGGAGCTGCTGCGCACCATGCGCCAACTCTCCAGCGGGCATGTGACCGTCACGGTGAAAAAAGGCGAGATCAAGGCCATCCGCACGCAGGAGCCGCCCCGCGCCGAAACTACCTCCGCCGCCGTCGCCGCGGCTCTCTGATACCGAAGTCTCCTATTTATATAAGGAAAGAGAGCGGTATCGGGAAGCAGAGCTAAAGGCTCCCTCTTCGAGGGAGCTGTCGAGCGGAGCGAGACTGAGGGAGTGAACTCCTTCCGTCTCGGCT
>ERZ824488.934-NODE-934-length-35158-cov-9.706236_pt1 | contig 35158 bp, 51 predicted proteins | sample MGYA00519936_ERZ824488 | MGnify/ENA primary metagenome ERZ824488 (study PRJEB31778, sample SAMEA3449153) | human gut metagenome | biome: human gut; feature: human-associated habitat; material: faeces | place: United Kingdom | collected 2010/2012 ... | reverse complement strand
GTAGAATAACAGTTAGACATCAAGGTGGAGGAAACAGACAAAAATATAGAATAATTGATTTTAAAAGAAAAAAAGATAACATGGAAGCACAAGTTATCGGAATTGAATACGATCCAAATCGTACAAGTAATATAGCTTTAATTCAATATGAAGATGGAGAAAAAGCTTATATACTAGCTCCAGTTGGATTAACAAATGGAGACAAAGTTATATCTGGTGAGAACGTAGATATAAAACCAGGAAACTGCTTACCAATAGCAAATATTCCAGTAGGTACTTTAATTCATAACATAGAATTAAACCCAGGCCAAGGTGGAAAAATGGTAAAGGCAGCTGGTGGAGAAGCTCAATTAATGGCAAAAGAAGGAGAATACGCACATGTTAGATTACCTTCTGGAGAAATGAGATTAGTAAGAGCAAAATGTAGAGCAACAATAGGAACAATAGGAAACTTAGACCATGCAAACATTAAATTAGGAAAAGCAGGAAGAACAAGACACTTAGGTATAAGACCAACAGTTAGAGGTTCTGTAATGAACCCAGTAGATCACCCACATGGTGGTGGTGAAGGTAGAGCACCAGTAGGACATAGTGGACCACTTACTCCTTGGGGCAAACCAGCATTAGGATATAAGACAAGAAAGAAAAATAATAAAACAGATAAATATATAGTTAAGAGAAGAAAATAATTAAAAGGAGGAAAATCTAATGTCAAGATCTAGTAAGAAAAAACCATTCGTAGAAGAAAGATTATTAAACAGAATCAAAGCTATGAATGAAAGCGGAACAAAACAAGTTTTAAAAACTTGGTCAAGAGCTTCTACAATATACCCACAAATGGTAGGTCATACTATAGCAGTTCATGATGGAAGAAAACATGTTCCAGTATATATATCAGAAGAAATGATAGGACATAAATTAGGAGAATTTGCTCCAACAAGAACATTTAGAGGACATTCAGGAGAAAAGAAAACAGACGTAAAATAGTCTAAAAAATATTAATAGGAGGTAACTTAGAATGCCAGAAGAAAATAAAGTACTAGAAGCAACAGCTACTTTAAAGTTTTCAAGAATATCAGCTAGAAAAGTTAAAATCGTAGCAGACCTTATAAGAGGCAAAAAAGTTGATGAAGCTTTAGCAATTGTTAAATTTACACCAAAAGCATCATCTGAAACAATAGAAAAATTATTAAAATCTGCAATAGCAAATGCAGAAAACAACCACAACATGAACAGAGGCAACCTAATAGTTAGCGAAATTTACGCAAACCAAGGTCCAACAATGAAGAGAATAAGACCAGCAGCTAAAGGTTCAGCTTCAAGAATTAGAAAAAGAACAAGTCATGTTACAATTAAGTTAAGAGAAGTTTAAGGAGGGAGATTGAATATGGGACAAAAAATGCACCCACATGGATTAAGAGTTGGTGTTATTAGTGATTGGAATTCTAAATGGTATGCAGATTCAAAGAATTATGCTGATTATTTAGTAGAAGACCACAAAATCCGTGAATATGTAAAGAAAAAATTATTTGTTAGCGGTATTTCTAAAGTAGAAATAGAAAGAACAGCTAAATTTGTTAAAGTAAATGTTTATACAGCTAAACCAGGTGTTGTTATAGGAAAAGGCGGAAGCTTAGCTGAAAGTTTAAAACAAGAATTATCAAAAATGATTGGTAAAGAAGTAAGTTTAAATATAGTTGAAGTTAAAGATGTTGATACTAATGCTCAATTAGTAGCAGAAAACATTGCAAACCAACTAGAAAGAAGAATTTCATTTAGAAGAGCAATGAAACAATGTATGCAAAAAGCAATGAAAGCAGGTGCTTTAGGTATTAAAACATCTGTATCTGGACGTTTAGGTGGAGCTGATATGGCAAGAACAGAATTCTACAAAGAAGGAACTATTCCACTACAAACACTAAGAGCAGATATTGATTATGGATTTGCAGAAGCAGATACAACTTATGGAAAAATAGGTGTAAAAGTTTGGATATATAAAGGAGAGGTTCTTCCAACTAAAAAAGTAGCAAAAGAAGGAGGGGAACAATAATGCCAGTAATGCCAAAAAGAACAAAATATAGAAAAATGCAAAAAGGTAGAAATAGAGGAAAAGCAACAAGAGGAAATGTTGTAAATGAAGGCCAATACGGATTACAAACATTAGAAGCAGGACTTATTACAGCAAACCAAATAGAAGCAGCACGTATTGCTATGACTCGTTATATTAAAAGAGGTGGAAAAGTTTGGATTAAAATATTCCCAAACAAACCAATAAGCAAAAAACCTGCTGAAACTCGTATGGGTAAAGGTAAAGGAGCAGTTGAATATTGGGTAGCACCAGTTAAACCAGGTAGAATATTATTTGAATTAGCAGATGTTACAGAAGATATTGCAAGAGAAGCTTTAAGATTAGCTGCACACAAACTACCTGTAAAAACAAAATTTGTTACAAGAGAAATTGAACAGGGTGGTGATGTTTAAATGAAGATAGAAAAAATTAGAGAAATGTCTTCAGAAGACTTAAATAAAGAATTAAGCGAATTAAAAACAGAGTTATTTAAACTAAGATTTAATTTAGCTACAAACGGATTAGATAATCCTATGAAAATAAAAGAAACAAAGAAAGATATAGCTAGAATAAACACAGTTTTAAAAGAAAGAGAACTAGCTTAAGTAGTTAAAAGGAGGATTAAATAATGGAAGAAAGAAATCTTCGTAAAGTTATGATTGGTACAGTTACATCTAACAAAATGGATAAAACAGTAGTTGTATCAGTTGAAACAAGTGTTAAGCACAAACTATATGGTAAAATCGTTAAAAGAACATACAAACTAAAAGCACATGATGAAGAAAACATTTGCCAAATAGGTGATAAAGTTAAAGTAATGGAAACTAGACCTCTATCAAAAGACAAAAGATGGAGAGTAGTTGAAGTTGTAGAAAAAGCAGTTATTAAATAAAGAAAATTATAAGGAGGAAACCTAGATGATTCAACAACAATCAAGATTAAAAGTTGCAGATAACACAGGAGCAAAAGAATTAATGTGTATCAGATGTTTAGGTGGTTCACATAGAAAATTTGCAGGTGTTGGAGATGTTATAATAGCATCAGTTAAAAGTGCTATACCAACAGGTGTTGTAAAAAAAGGTGATGTTGTAAAAGCAGTTATAGTTAGAACAACAAAACCTATAAGAAGAGCTGATGGATCTTATGTAAGATTTGATGAAAATGCAGCAGTTATAATACGTGATGATGGAACACCAAAAGGAACACGTATATTTGGACCTATAGCTAGAGAATTAAGAGATAAAGATTATATGAAAATATTATCACTAGCTCCAGAAGTTTTATAGAATTAAGTAAAAAAGGAGGGAAAACCTTTATGAAAATAAGAAAAGGTGATACAGTTCAAGTTTTATCAGGAAATGATAAAGGAAAAACTGGAGAAGTTTTAAAAGTAATGCCAAAACAAGAAAAATTAGTTGTTAAAGGTATAAATATTAGAAAAAAACACATCAAACCTAGAAAACAAGGCGATGAAGGTGGAATAGTACCAGTAGAAGTTGCAATACATTCAAGCAAAGTAAATGTTTTATGTTCAAAATGCAACAAACCTGCAAGAATAGGTTACAAAATGGAAAAAGATGAAAAAGTTCGTATTTGTAAAAGATGTGGAACAGTTATAAAATAAAAAGGAGGTAAAAATTAAGCATGGAAGTATTAAAAGAACAATATCAAGAAAAAATAGTACCTGCATTAATGAAAAAATTTGGTTACAAATCAATAATGCAAGTTCCAAAACTTGAAAAAATAGTTATAAACATTGGCTTAGGAGATACTAAAGAAAATCCTAAAGCATTAGATAATGCAATTGCTGATTTAACAGCTATAACAGGTCAAAAACCAGTTATAACAAAAGCTAAAAAATCAATTGCAGCATTCAAATTAAGAGAAGGTGCAAATGTTGGATGCAAAGTTACATTAAGAAATGATAAAATGTATGATTTTGCATACAAACTATTCAATGTATCTCTACCAAGAGTAAGAGATTTCAGAGGATTACCAAACAATTCATTTGATGGTAAAGGAAACTATTCTTTAGGAATTAAAGAACAAGTTATATTCCCTGAAATTGAATATGAAAAAATAGATAAAATAAGAGGTATGGATATTATATTCGTTACTACAGCTAATTCTGATGAAGAAGCTAAAGAATTACTAACAGAGTTAGGAATGCCTTTTAGAGCTTAAACCAATTAAAAAGGAGGAAAATAAAAAACATGGCTAAAAAATCTATGATTGTTAAACAACAAAAAGAACAAAAATTCAAAACAAGAGAATATAATAGATGTAAATTATGCGGAAGACCTCATGGATATATTAGAAAATATGGAATCTGCCGTATATGCTTTAGAGAATTAGCACATAAAGGTGAGATACCAGGAGTAAAAAAATCAAGCTGGTAATTAAAGATTAATTAAAAAGGAGGATTAAAAATGGTTACAACAGATCCAATTGCAGATATGTTAACAAGAATAAGAAATGCAAGTCAAGCAAATTTCAAAACAGTTGATGTTCCAGCATCAAATATGAAAAGAGATATTGCAGAAATATTATTTAATGAAGGATATATTAAAGCATTCGAAGAAATCCAAAATGAAAATCAAGGAATTTTAAGAATAAGCTTAAAATATACAGAAAAAGGTAAAAAAGTTATATCTGGATTAAGAAGAATAAGCAAACCAGGTTTAAGAATATATGCTTCTAAGGAAGAACTTCCTAAAGTATTAAATGGTTTAGGAATAGCTCTAATTTCAACATCAAAAGGAATTATGACTGATAGAAAAGCTCGTGAATTAGGTGTTGGTGGAGAAGTATTAGCATACATTTGGTAATTAAATTTTAGAGAGGAGAAAAGTATTATGTCAAGAATAGGAAATAAGCCAATTACAGTTCCAGAGAATGTTGAAGTAACTTTAGATGGAAATAAATTAACTGTAAAAGGACCTAAAGGAACTCTAGTAAAAGAATTTCATCCAAACATGAAAATAACTGTAGAAAACAAAGTTATTACAGTTACAAGACCAGATGATGAACCTCAAAACAGAAGTTTACATGGTTTAACAAGAACATTAATTAATAATATGATTGATGGTGTTGTAAATGAATATACTAGAGCACTAGAAATAAATGGTGTAGGTTACAGAGCTGCAAAACAAGGAAATAAATTAGTTCTAACACTTGGATATTCACATCCAGTAGAAATGGTAGAACCAGAAGGAATTAAATATGAAGTTCCAACACCAAACCAAATAATAGTAAGAGGAATGGATAAAGAATTGGTTGGAGAAATGGCAGCAGTTATCAGAACAAAGAGACCACCTGAAGTTTATAGAGGTAAAGGTATTAAATATGCTGAAGAACATATTAGACGTAAAGTTGGTAAGACAGGTAAAAAATAAAATTAAAGGATTTTAGAAAGGAGTAATAAAAATGGTTTCTAAAACTAATAGAAAATTAGAAAGAGAAAGAAGACATAGAAGAGTACGTACAAAAGTTATGGGAACAGCAGAATGTCCAAGACTATGCGTGTTCAGAAGTAACGCAAATGTATATGCTCAAGTAATTGATGATACAAAGGGTGTAACACTTGTTCAAGCTTCAACATTAGATAAAGAAGTTAAAACAAAACACTCAAACAAAGAAGCAGCTAAAGAAGTAGGAACACTAGTTGCAAAAAGAGCCTTAGAAAAAAATATCAAAACAGTAGTTTATGATAGAGGCGGATATGTATATCATGGTGTTGTTAAGGAATTAGCTGAAGCTGCAAGAGAAGCAGGGTTAGAGTTCTAATTTATAGAAAGGAGTATTAATTTTAATGGAAGAAAAGACAATGGAATTTAAAGAAAAAGTTGTAGCTATTAACAGAGTTGCAAAAGTTGTTAAAGGTGGTAGAAATTTCAGATTCAGCGCAGTAGTTGTAGTTGGAGATGGAAATGGACACGTAGGTATTGGAAATGGTAAAGCAGCTGAAGTTCCAGATGCAATAAAAAAAGCTATTGAAGATGCTAAAAAGAATTTAATAGAAGTTCCAATCGTTGGAACAACTGTACCTCATGAATTCTTAGGAACATTTGGTTCAGCAAGTGTACTTATTAAACCAGGAGCAGAAGGTTCTGGATTAATTGCAGGAGGTAGCGTAAGACCAATTCTTGAACTTGCAGGTTATAGAGATATCAAAACAAAAGTTATTGGTACAAACAACCCAAGAAATGTAGGATATGCTACAATGAATGCATTGGAAAATATGGCAACAGCTGATGCAATAGCTCAAAAAAGAGGAAAGAAAGTAGAAGAAATAGTATAACAAAGTGCACTATGTAAGCGAGTAGTGAAAAAGAATAAGGAGGGAAATCAATGAAATTAGGAAACATAAAGTCATCATCTGAAAAAGAAACAAGAAGAAGAGTTGGTCGTGGAATTGGCTCTGGACTTGGAAAAACTTCAGGAAGAGGACATAAAGGACAAAAAGCAAGATCAGGCGGAGGCGTAAGACGTGGATTTGAAGGTGGTCAAACACCACTATATAGAAGATTACCTAAAAGAGGATTCAAAAACATCTTTGCTAAAAACTATACAGAAGTAACTTTAACAATGTTAAATAAAGTTACAACAGAAGAAGTTACAGCTGAAAGTTTAATTAAAGATGGAATAATTAGCAAGGCAAATGATGGAATCGTTATATTAGGAACTGGAAAATTAGATAAAAAATTAACAGTTAAAGCAACCAGATTCACAGCATCTGCTGCAAAAGCAATAGAAACAGCTGGTGGAAAAGTAGAGGTGATTTAGTTGTTTAAAACAATAAAAAATGCCTTAAAAACACCAGAAATAAGAGACAGAATTTTATACACACTATTAATTATAGTGATATTTAGATTAGGATGTCATATCACAGTTCCAGGAGTTGATGGATTAGCATTAGAAAAAATAATGTCTAATTCCACAAACTCAATATCAGGACTAATTGATATAATTTCCGGAGGTGCTTTTTCAAAATTATCAATATTTGCAATGACAATTTCACCATACATTACAGCATCAATAGTAATCCAATTACTAGGTATGGTTATACCTTCTTTAGAAAGAGCAATTAAAGAAGGTGGAGAAGAAGGAAAAGCAAAAGTAAACAGATATACAAGAATACTTACATTAGTACTTGCTCTTGTTGAAGCTATAGGATTATACCTAACATATAGTAGAGGATATAAAGACTATGGAGTATTTGTAAATCCAGGATTTGGAACAGGTGCAATATTTGTTTTATCATTAGTTGCAGGAACTGCATTCCTAATGTGGCTTGGAGAACAAATAACAAATAAAGGTATTGGAAATGGAATATCATTAATAATCTTTATAGGTATCATATCTTCATTACCATCAGCAGTTACAACTCTATATAGATTATGTTACACTTCAGGTGTTGGAATAAGCACAACAGGTGTAATAACATCACTTGCAATGATAATTGGTGCATTAATACTAGTAGCAGGAGTTGTATTTGTACAAGAAGCTGAAAGAAGAGTACCAGTTCAATATGCTAAAAAAGTTGTTGGAAGAAAAATGTATGGAGGACAAAATACACATATACCATTAAAACTTGCTATGGCAGGTGTAATGCCAGTTATTTTTGCTTCATCAATACTAACATTCCCAGCAATGATAATTCCAATGTTCAATAGCAATATTGCTACAGCTTCAGGATTCTGGGCAGGAGTATATAAATTCTCAATGTCAACTTCATCAGCACAATTTGGAATTGGATATACAATCGCAAATGCTTTAGTATATTTGCTATTAATAGTAGCATTTACTTACTTCTATACTTATGCAACATTTAATCCAGCAGAAGTATCAAGTAACATAAAGAAAAATGGTGGTTTCATACCAGGTATTAGAGCAGGTAAACCTACAACAGAATACCTATCATCAATAATGAAAAAATTAACATTATTTGGTGGTATGTTCTTAAGTTTAATTGCTATTTTACCAATGCTTTTAAGCTTTACAAAATTAAATATAACCTTTGGAGGAACATCAATATTAATCGTAGTAGGTGTTGCGCTAGAAACAGTACAACAACTAGAATCAAGATTAGTAATGAGACACTATAAAGGATTTTTAGAGTAAATATGAGGAACGACGTTTTTTAGTCGTTCCATATTGCCGTAAAAAAAGGAGAATGTAATATGTTTATAGTATTATTAGGAGCTCCACGGAAGTGGAAAAGGAACAGTAGGAAAAATATTAGCTGAAAATCTTAAATTAGCTCATATTTCAACAGGAGACTTATTCAGAGAAAATTTAAAAAATGAAACAGAACTTGGAAAAGAAGCAAAATCATACATGGATAAGGGAGAACTTGTTCCAGATGAAATTACTGTTAAAATGCTTGAAAAAAGAATGGAAGAAAATGATGTTCAAAATGGAGCAATATTAGATGGATTCCCAAGAACAGAAAATCAGGCTAAAGTATTAGATGAACTATTAAGTTCAAAAGGAAACAAAGTAGATATGGCTTTAAATATCGAAGTACCATTTGATGAAATAGTAGAAAGAATAGCAAATAGAAGAAGTTGTAGAGGATGCAATGAAATCTATAATGTAGTATTTAACCCACCAAAACAAGAAGGAATATGCGATAAATGTGGTGGAGAATTATATCAAAGAGAAGACCAAAAACCAGAAGTTATTCAAAATAGACTTGAAGTGTATAAAAAAACTTCAGAAGAACTTATTAAGTACTATGAAGCAAAAAATGTATTAAGAACAGAAAAAGCAGGAGACAAAGCTGGTAGAACATCTTATGATGTTGCTAAAGAAGTAGAAGAATCTTTAAGAAAATAGAAATGTACTTAAAAATAGAGGTATAAAAAATGGTGGAGATAAAATCAAAAAGAGAAATTGAGTTAATGAGAGAAGCTTCAAAAATAGCTTCTCAAACTCAAAAATTAGTCGAAAGCTTAATAAAACCAGGAATATCAACAATTGAACTTGATAAAGCTGCAGAGAAATTTATTTTAGATAATAATGCTATCCCAGCACAAAAAAATTATCCACATTATGAAAAAGGAGTAGCACCATTTCCAGCAACTTTATGTATTTCAATAAATGATGTAGTTATTCATGGAATTCCTTCTAAAAAGCTTATTTTAAAAGAAGGAGACATAGTAAGTGTTGACTTAGTTGTATATAAAAATGGATTCCATGGAGACTGTGCAAGAACATATATTGTAGGAAACACAACTTCAGAAGCCAAAAGACTAGTTGAAACTACAAAACAAGCCTTTTTTGAAGGCATAAAATTTGCAAAGGCAGGAAATAGAATAGGTGATATTTCACATGCCATAGGTGAATTTGTAAATAAAAATGGATATTCTGTTGTTAGAGAATTTGAGGGACATGGAATTGGAAGACAAATGCATGAAGAACCAGAGGTTCCAAACTTTGGACCAGCAGGAAAAGGAACAAGATTAGTCCCAGGAATGACAATAGCCGTAGAACCAATGGTAATTATGGGAAAACCAGATATTTGCCAATTAGATGATGGCTGGACAATAATAACAGAAGATGGAAGTTTAGCGGCACATTATGAAAATACAATTTTAATTACAGAAAAAGAGCCGGAAATATTGACAATTTAGAGAAAATAGTGTATAATAAACAAGTTATGTAATGTAAATTTTAGAAAATTTATAGGAGGAACGAAAATTGTCTAAAGAAGATGTTATAGAAGTTGAAGGAAGAGTAGTTGAAAGTTTACCAAATACAGAATTTAAGGTAGAACTTGAAAATGGACATCAAGTATTAGCACATATTTCAGGAAAACTTAGAATGAACTATATAAAAATCCTTCCAGGCGATAAAGTAAAATTAGAATTATCACCATACGATTTGACAAAAGGTAGAATCACATGGAGAGATAAATAAAACTATTATTTAATGAGGTGAAGAAAAATGAAAGTAAGACCATCAGTAAAGAAAATGTGTGAAAAATGCAAAGTAATTAAAAGAAAAGGTGTTACAAGAGTAATTTGTGAAAACCCTAAACACAAACAAAGACAAGGGTAATTAATTTTGCTAATATATAAAAATAGTGCGGCTGTCTTAAAATATTAAGAATATCTATTTTTATTTATTAATATATACAATCCAAAAAGAAATAAATTAAAGAGGTGAAAGAAAATTATGGCACGTATAGCAGGTGTTGACTTACCAAAAGAAAAAAGAGTTGAAATAGGACTAACATATATCTATGGAATAGGTAGAGCAAGTTCTAACAAAATATTAGCAGCAGCTAATGTAAACCCAGATATCAGAGTTAAAGATTTAACAGATGATCAAGTACAAGATATCAGAAAAGCTATGGAAGGATACAAAGTTGAAGGTGACTTAAGAAGAGAAGTAGCTTTAAATATTAAAAGATTAGTTGAAATAGGATGCTTTAGAGGAACAAGACATAAAAAAGGCTTACCAGTTAGAGGACAAAGAACAAAAACAAATGCAAGAACAAGAAAAGGTCCAAGAAAAGTAGTAAGCAAAAAAAGCAGTAAGTAATAAATAAATGTTGTACAGGAACAACATAAATATTAAGATTTAAGGAGGAAAAACTTAAAATGGCAAAACCAACAACACAAAAAGTAACTAGAAGAAGAGACAGAAAAAACATTGAAAAAGGTGAAGCACATATTCATTCTAGTTTTAATAATACAATTGTTACAATAACAGATGAAAGAGGAAATGTAATTTCATGGGCAAGTGCTGGAGAACTAGGATTCAAAGGTTCAAGAAAAAGCACACCATTTGCTGCAGGAGAAGCTGCTTTAACAGCTGCAAAAGCAGGAATGGAACATGGATTGAAAAGTGTTGCAGTATTTGTAAAAGGACCTGGTTCAGGAAGAGAAGCAGCAATAAGATCACTTCAAACAGCAGGACTTGAAATAACAGCAATAAAAGATGTAACACCAATCCCACATAATGGTTGTAGACCACCAAAAAGAAGAAGAGTATAGAATAAGGAGGAAAGGAAATGTCAAGATATAAAGACGAACAATGTCGTATTTGCCGTAGAGAAGGGCAAAAATTGTTCTTAAAAGGTTCAAGATGTTATACAGATAAATGCAGTGTAACAAGAAGAAACTATGCACCAGGAGAACACGGACAAGGTAAAAAGAAATTATCTGAATACGGAACACAATTAAGAGAAAAACAAAAAACAAAATCATTTTACGGAGTAGGAGAAAAACAATTCAGAAAATACTTCGAAATGGCTGAAAATAAAAAAGGAATTACAGGTGAAAATTTACTACAAATATTAGAAAGCAGATTAGATAATGTAGTATATAGAGCAGGCTTTGGAACATCCAGAGCACAAGCAAGACAATTAGTAAACCATGGACAATTTGATGTAAATGGTCAAAAGGTTGATATACCATCATACCTAATAAAAGCAGGAGATGTAATTACAGTTAGAGAAAATAAACAAGATAATAAAACAATAAAAGAAAACATCGAAGCTAATAAAGCAAGACCAATTCCAGAATGGATGGAAAAAGATAATGATAAATTACAAATAAAAGTAATTAGACTAGCATCAAGAGAAGATGTAGATATTCCAGTTGAAGAACACTTAATTGTAGAATTATATTCTAAATAGAGTTTAAAATTTAGAGTTTGGAATTTAGAATTTTATGTATTTAAAATTCTAAATACAAAACTAAATTAGGAGGTTAAAATTAATGATTGAATTTGAAAAACCAAATATTGAGTGCCTAGCAATAAATGAAGATGAAAGCTATGGAAAATTCGTATGTGAACCATTGGAGAGAGGATATGGAATGACAATAGGAAATTCTTTAAGAAGAATACTTTTATCATCATTACCAGGAGCAGCTATAACAAGCGTAAAAATCGAAGGTGTTTTGCATGAGTTCTCTAGCATACCAAATGTAGTAGAAGATGTACCAGATATTATAGTAAACTTAAAAAGTGTAAGATTAAAGATGCACGATAATGAAGTAAAAACTATAAAAATAGACTATAAAGGCGAAGGCGAAGTTAAAGCAGGGGATATAATAACAGATTCATCTATAGAAATATTAAATCCAGACTTACATATAGCAACTGTAGCTGAAGGTGGTTCTTTAAAAATGGAAATGACAGTTGATAGAGGAAGAGGATACAATGTTGCAGAAAAGAATAAAGTTCCAAATCAAGCAATAGATGTATTACCAATAGACTCTATATTTACACCAGTAAAGAAAGTAAACTACACAGTAGAAAACACTAGAGTTGGGCAAACAGTTGACTATGATAAACTAACAATCGAAGTGTGGACAGATGGAAGTCTAAAGGCTTATGAAGCCTTAAGTTTAGCAGCAAAAGTTATGACAGGACATTTGGAATTATTCATAGATCTTTCTGAAACAGCTAGAAATACAAAAGTAATGGTAGAAAAAGCTGAATCAAAGAGAGAAAGAATATTAGAAATGCCAATTGAAGACTTAGAATTATCAGTAAGGTCATACAATTGCTTAAAAAGAGCAAATATATCAACAGTGCAAGACTTAGCAAATAAGACAGAAGCAGATATGATGAAAGTAAGAAATTTAGGTAAAAAATCATTAGATGAGGTTATAAATAAATTACATTCATTAGAATTAGATTTTGCTTCTGAAGAAGAATAATTAAAAGAGGAGGCTGAAAAAAGTGGCTAGAAAATTAGGAAGAACAACAGACCAAAGAATGGCAATGCTTAAAAACTTAACAACTGACTTATTAGTAAATGGAAGAGTGGAAACAACAGAAGCTAGAGCTAAAGAAGTAAGAAGCTTAGCTGAAAACCTAATAGCTATTGCTATAAAAGAAAAAGACAACTTTGAAACAGTTGAAACAAAAGTTGTAAAAGCAAAATTAGATAGTAAAGGTAATAAAGAACTTGAAAAAGTTACAAGTAAAAATGGTAAAGAATATTTAAGAGTAGTTAAAGTTGAAACTATGGAAAAAAGACAAAAAGATATGCCAACAAGACTAAATGCAAGAAGAAAAATAATGGCTAGAACAAACAAGGTAAAAGACAGCGAAGGAAATAAAATAGACTTACCAGCAAAACTTTTTGGAGAAATGGCAGAAAAATATGCAGGAAGACAAGGCGGATATACTAGAATATATAAAATGGGTCCAAGAAGAGGAGATGCAGCTGAAAGAGTTATAATCGAATTAGTATAAAGGAGATGAAAGAAATGCTTGCAAAATCATGGAAAAAAATATGTTTAGTAATATTAGTTGTTGCGTGTTTGTGTAGCATTATTTCAAAACTAAACAGAGTAGTATCATACAAAACTGTTGTAAATACTATTCAAACAAAACAAGACTCTGAGGTAAATACTAAAAGAAAATAACATTTTAAACAGCAAAAAATATTTAAAAGGAGTGAAATCGAAATGAAAAAAGAAATACAACCACAATATGGTGAAACAACAATAACTTGTGCATGTGGAAAAGTGTACACTGTTGGTTCAACAAAAAAAGATTTAAAAGTAGATATATGCTCTAATTGCCATGCTTTTTGGACAGGTAACTTAAAAAGAGATACAACAGGTGGAAGAGCAGACAAATTCAAAAAGAAATATGGAATTGAGTAAAAAAGTACTAATAAGAAAGAGCATATGCTCTTTTTTATTTTGTGAAAAAGGTCTTAAATTGCAGAAAAATGTACAAAAAATATGTCGTAAAACGAGTAAATATGAAAAAATACGAAATATTACAACAAAAAATAGAGTATAGCATTGAAATATAAAGAAAAAAGACATACGAAAATAATAAAAAAATACAATTTTTTGCTGTTTTTATATTGATTTTTCTGTAAAAATATGGTATTTTATTGTATAGAAAAAATCTAGTTTTTCCCAAGAATGAAATTAAACATTAGAAAAAAAGGAGAGTGCAAATATGGTAAATAAACAAATCCTTAAACTAAGAGAAGAACTAAATAATAGCATTTTAAACGAAGAAAAATACGAAAAAATTTATAAGATAAGCATAGAATTGGATGAATTAATTTCCCAGTATTATAGGGAAGAAATAAATAAATAGAACCTAATAAAATAGGTTCTATTTATTTATTTTTAAGTATATAATTAACTAAAAAACACACAAATTTTGCTAAATAACTATACAAATTGGAAAAAAAATATTATAATAGATAATGGTAATTTAAAATATTTCTGAATAAGAAAATGAAACTTTCAAGGAGGAAAAAATATGAAGTTAAAATCAATGATTTCAGGTATAGAAGGACTAAAAGCAAAAGGCGATTTAGATATAGATATTACAGGAATAGAAAGCGATTCAAGAAAGATAAGCAATAATACTATGTTCATAGCCATTGTTGGATTTGAAACTGATGGACATAAATACATTAAACAAGCTATAGCTAATGGCGCAAAGGCTATTATGATTCAAGAAGGTGCAAAGCTAAATAAAAGTGATATAACTTCGGATGTAACAATAGTAATGGCACCAGATACTAGAATTGCAGCAGCTAAAGTTGCTTGTAACTTTTATCAAAATCCTTCAAGAAAGTTTAAATTAATTGGAATCACTGGGACAAAAGGAAAAACAACAACATCATTTATGATTAAGGAAATTTTAGAAACACAAGGCAAAAAAGTTGGACTCATTGGTACAGTTGCAAATTATATAGGTAGCAAAAATCTAGGGGAAAGCTCAAGAACAACACCAGATAGCATTGAATTGCAAAGACTTTTTGCTGAAATGGTAGAAGAAAAAGTGGATTGTGTAGTAATGGAAGTATCCTCACAATCACTAAAATTACATAGAGTAGATGGATGTGATTTTGATATTGGAATTTTTACAAACTTCTCAGAAGACCACATAAGTGAACATGAACATCCAGATATGCAGGATTATTTCAATTCAAAATTAAAATTAATGGAAATGAGCAAAATCTGTTTCATAAATGCAGATGATTTTAGGGTGTCAAAAATCAAAAAACTATTACCAAACAAAGATGTAAAATCCTATGGAATAGATAATGAAACAGACTTACTTGCAAAGGATATTACAATAACTAATTCAAGTGTAGATTTCAAAGTTAAAATAGATGGTAAGAATGAAAGGGTAAAAACTGGAATACCAGGCAGATTTAGTGTATATAATTCACTTGCAGCAATTTGTGCAACAACAGCTTTAGGAGCTAATGCTGAAACCATAAAAGAAGCATTGCTAAAAGTAAGAGTTCCTGGAAGAAGTGAATTAGTAGATAATAAAAAGGGATTAACAATAATGATAGATTATGCACACTCACCAGAAAGTTTACAAAGCATATTAAGTGCAGTAAAAAGCTATACTAGAGGTAATGTAATTTCTGTATTTGGCTGTGGAGGAGATAGGGACAAAACAAAAAGACCTATTATGGGACAAATTTCAGCAAGCATTGCAGATTTTACAATAATAACATCAGATAATCCTAGAACAGAGAAGCCAGAGAGCATTGTACAGGAAATAGAAGTAGGAGCAAAGAAATCAAAAGGGAAATATATAACTATAGTAGATAGAACAGAAGCAATAAAATATGCAATAAATATGGCAACAAAAAACGATATTATTGTTTTAGCAGGAAAGGGCCATGAAACATATCAAGAAATAAATGGAGTAAAAAAGCATTACGATGAAAGAGAAATAATAAAGGAGGTAATTTAATTGTATTTCCAAACAAGAATACTGTTTGTGTCTTTTTTTGCAACAGTTATTCTAGCAATATTTATAATACCAATTCTTAGAAAATTCAAAATAGGCCAAATAGAAAGAGAAGAAGGACCAGAGAGTCATTTAGGCAAAAAAGGAACTCCAACAATGGGGGGATTAATCATAGCCCTTCGGAATAATTATAGGTACAATAGGTGGCTATATTTATTATTCAAAAACTGACAAAGAAGTTGGAGAAAGACTTTTACCATTGCTTCTAATATCAATTGGATTTGGACTTATAGGATTTATAGATGACTATAAAAAGTTAGTATTAAAAAACACAAAAGGGCTAAAACCTTCAAGCAAAATGCTTGGCCTTCTTATAATAGCTGTATTGTTTACATTGTACTTGTTAAAAGGGGTAAATTTAGGGACAGCAACAATTATTCCATTCTTAAAAAAAGAAGTAATACTACCAGTTTTGTTTTATATACCTTTTGCAATTTTTGTAATGCTTGGAACTACTAATGCAGTAAACCTAACAGATGGAATAGATGGACTAAGCACAAGTGTTGCAGCAATTATAACAACATGCTTAACTGTTATTGCAATTATTTTAGATGTAAAAGAAATAGTAGTATTTGGAAGTATAATTGTTGGAGCATGCCTTGGATTTTTAATTTTCAACTTAAATACAGCCAAAGTATTTATGGGAGATACAGGCTCATTACTACTTCGGAGGTGTAATTTCAGCAATGGCATTATATTTACGAATGCCACTAATACTATTAATTATTGCAGCTATACCAGTAGTTGAAACAATATCAGTAGTTATGCAAGTGTTTTACTTTAAAAAGACTGGAGGAAAAAGACTTTTCAAAATGGCACCATTACATCACCATTTTGAGTTATCAGGCTGGAAAGAGAATAAAGTTGTTTCAGTATTTTGTGTATTTACATTAATGCTGTGCATCATAGGGCTTTGTTCTATATAAACAAATGAAACATATTATATAAAAGAGGTAATTATGAAAATAAAAACAAATAGTGATAAAAATAAATCATTTGATTTCATATTGTTTTTGGTAGTGCTAGTATTACTAGGAATGGGAGTAACAATGGTACTATCAGCAAGTTCACCATTAGCGCTATCAACAACATCAAGCAGTTACACATATGTTAGCAAACAGGCCTTTGCGGCAGTACTAGGAATTATAGTAATGCTTGTAATTTCAAGAATAGACTATAGAGTTTTAGAAAAATTCTGTAACATTATATTAATTGTATCAACAATCTTATCAGCAGCAGTATTAATACCGGGAATTGGTATAGATGTAAACGGAGCATTGCGATGGATAAAATTTCCGATATTTAAACAAATACAACCATCAGAAATCACAAAAATTGGTTTAATAATATTTTATGCAGGATACCTTACAAAACACAGAAGTGATTTGAAAAGTCTAGGAAAAGGCTTTTTCAAACCAATATTATTTGCAGTACCTGCATTAATCATTATTTTAGTTGTACAATCACACTTAAGTGCATCAATTGTAATAGTACTTACAATTTCTGTTATGATGCTAGTAGCAGGGTGTAAAGTATGGCCATTCCTTGTTTTTGGAGGGATAGGAGGCACAGTAGGGGGCACAGCCTTATTTATCTTAGCTAAATACTTTAATGTAAGACCAGATAGAATACAAAGACTTTTTGCGTTTATTGACCCATGGAAAGACCCATTAGGCACAGGTTGGCAAATCATACAAGGTTTATATGCAATAGGCTCAGGAGGATTATTTGGTGTAGGACTTGGAAACAGTAGGCAAAAATACTTATACATATCAGAACCACATAATGACTATATATTTGCAGTTGTAGCCGAAGAATTAGGATTTATAGGTTGCATATTTGTAATGTTGCTATTTGGAATTTTCATATGGAGAGGAATTGTAACAGCAATGAAAGCTCCAGATATGTTTGGAAGCTTACTTGCTTGTGGAATAACAGCATTGATTGGATTCCAGGCAATAATAAACATAGCGGTTGTAACATCATCAATGCCAGTAACAGGAATTGCTTTGCCTTTCTTTAGTTATGGAGGAACATCACTAATAATATTACTTGCTTCAGTACGGAGTGTTACTAAATATTTCAAGGCAAACAAACAAAATATAGGAGGAAAAAGATGAAGGTAATAATAGCAGCAGCAGGAACAGGTGGGCATATAAACCCAGGAATAGCAATTGCAAATGTTATTAAAAAGCATAACCCAGATGCTGAAATAACTTTTGTAGGAACTCCGCGTGGACTAGAAAATGACTTAGTACCAAGAGCAGGATATAAGTTAAAAACAATAGAAGCTTATGGAATTAAGAGAAAAATAAGCTTTAGCAATTTTAAAAATGCCTGCAAAACTTTAAAAAGTTATAAAACTGCGAAAAATATAATAAAAGAAATAAAACCAGATATAGTAATTGGCACAGGTGGGTACATATGTGGGCCAGTATTTTCAAATGCTTTTAAATACTGCATACCAACATTAATACATGAAAGTAATGCTTTTCCAGGTGTGGCTGTTAAGGTTTTATCTAAAAAAGTAAATACAGTACTAGTGGGATTTGAAGATGCTAAAAAGAGATTACCAAAAGCTAAAAATATAGTTGTTACAGGAACACCAACAAAAATAAACAAAATCAACTTAACTGAAGAACAAAAAAGTAAAATAAGAGAAGAATTACATATAAACAACAAACTACCAACAGCACTTGTATTTGGAGGAAGCCAAGGAGCAGAATCAATCAACAAATGTTTTATGGATATTATAAATAACCAAAAAAACAAAGATTACCAAATAATATGGGCAGTAGGCAAAAAGAACTATGAAGAGATGAGAAAAAACATAACAAATGATTATAATGCAAAAATAGTTCCATACATATACAACATGGAGGAAATGCTAAATTTTGCAGACTTAGTAGTAGCAAGAAGTGGAGCCATGACAATAACGGAAGTTGCAAAATGCAATAAACCAGCAATTTTTATACCATATCCATATGCAACGGAAAATCATCAAGAATACAATGCAAAAGTACTAGCAAACATAGGTGCAGCCGAGATTATACTAGATAAAAACTTAAATCCAGATGAGCTAAACAGCAAAATAACAGGAATTTTAACAAATCAAGCAAAACTAAATCAAATGAGCAAAAACGCAGGAAAAGTTGCAATTGAGGATGTCCAAGAAAAAATTTATAGGGAAATTGAAAAATTAATTTAGAAGTCCAGGCACATTTATTTATTTGTAACATATAATTTGTTATAGATAAATGGAGGTGCTTGATTTGTTTATTTTATTAACAAGCTTTATAGAATTTTGCAAAACAGCTTTTTTCGTTTTAGGATACATATCAAATAATAATTTGTTTCCAGAACCTTTATCTCCTGAAGAAGAAAAAAGGTATTTGGAATTGTACATGGAAGGTGATGAGGAGGCTAGAAATGTTCTAATAGAGCGAAATTTGAGGCTCGTAGCTCATATTAGTAAAAAATACAACATACCAAATTTAGAAATGGATGATATAATCTCAATTGGAACAATAGGATTAATTAAAGGCATAAATACATTCAACCTAGATAAAAATGTGCGATTAGCAACATATGCTGCAAGATGTATTGAAAATGAAATATTAATGTTTTTGCGTTCAAACAAGAAAGTAAGTTCAGAGGTATATTTGAATGAACCAATAGGTAAAGATAAGGATGATAATGAAATATCGTTAATAGACATATTAGAAAGCGATAATAAAAATATAGAAGAGGAAATAGATTTTAAATTAAAAATGAGACAAATATTTGAAAAAATAAAGCAAGTTTTGAATAAAAGAGAGCAAATAATAATAGAATTAAGATTTGGACTTCGGAGGAAAGAAACCAAAAACGCAAAATGAAGTTGCCGAGATTTTAGGAATATCGCGTTCATATGTATCAAGAATAGAAACAAAAGCAGTAAAAACATTAAGTAATGAACTACAATAAAAAGTCTTAAGTTTAAACAACTTAAGACCTTCTATTATATTTTAAAAATTAGAAATGCTATTGTTTTCAATAAAGCGATTAATATTCTTAGCTGAAACTCCTGTACCAAAAGATAAACTATCAATAGATAATTCAGAAGGAGAATTTACTATAAAGTTATTTAAAGTATAAATATCTTGTTTATCTTTTGTCTCACAATTAGAACAAACACTACCTGAAGATGCGAAAAAACAGCCACATCTTGCACATCTTTTTAAATCCATATAATCAACTCCCTATAACATACATCACTTGCTACATTTTATCATAAAAAAACGAAAAAAGAAATATTTAAAGGAATTTTTTAGCAAAATATTTTCACTAATTCTATTGACATGGACAAAGATTAAAGGTAAAATAGAATAGTACAGAAATTAATATATAAAAAATTATAAAATATATATAAATCTGAACATTGAAAATTTAATAAGTAAAGAGGTGTTTATATGAATTCAACAGTAATTGCCATAATCACCTTTCTTATCTCAGCAGCTGTTTTTATTCCAGTAGGAATAGTAATTAGAAAAAAATCAGCTGAGTCTAAAATCAAAAGTGCGGAAAATGAAGCAAATAGAATTTTAGCAAATGCCAAAAAAGAAGCGGAAAATGCAAGAAAAGAAGAAATTCTAAAAGCTAAGGAAGAGGTTTTACAAACCAAAAATGAATTAGAAAATGAGATTAAAGAAAGAAGAGGCGAAGTACAACAACAAGAAAAAAGATTATTTCAAAGGGAAGAAGCATTAGAAAGGCGTTCTGATAGTTTTGAAAGAAAGGAAAAAGAACTTGAAAGAACAATTCAAGATGTAGACAAAAAGAAAAAAAGCTTAGAAGAAGTATATGACAAACAAATAGCAGAACTTCAAAGAATAGCTGGCTTATCTAAAGATGAAGCAAAAAAGATTTTGCTACAACAATTAGATAGAACATTAAGTGATGAAAAAGCAGCATTAATAAAAGCAGCAGAAACATCAATTAAAGAAACAGCTAATAAAAAAGCAAGGGAAATAATTAGTTACACAATACAAAAATGTGCAGCAGACCACACATCAGAAACAACAGTATCAGTAGTTGCACTTCCAAATGATGACATGAAAGGAAGAATAATAGGTCGTGAAGGGCGTAACATTAAACTATTAGAGACATTAACAGGAATAGACTTAATAATAGATGATACTCCTGAAGCAGTAATTCTTTCAGGATTTGACCCATTAAGAAGGGAAGTAGCAAGAATTGCACTAGAAAAATTAATAGAAGATGGAAGAATTCATCCAGCTAAAATTGAGGAAATGGTTGAAAAGGCTAAAGAAGAAGTTGAAGAAACAATTAAAGAAGAAGGAGAAAGAGCCGTAATGGAAACAGGAGTACACGGCTTACATCCAGACCTAGTAAAACTTCTTGGAAAACTAAAATACAGAACAAGTTATGGACAAAATGTTTTAAACCATTCTATTGAAGTATCAAACTTAGCTAGAATAATGGCAGAAGAACTAGGCCTAGATCCTAAAATTGCAAGAAGAGCAGGGTTATTACATGATATAGGAAAAGCCCTAGACCATGATATGGAAGGAACTCATGTTCAAATTGGTGTTGATGTATTGAAAAAATATAAAGAAAACGACATAATTTTAAATGCAGTTGAAGCACACCATGGAGATGTTGAACCAAAATCACTAGAAGCTGTACTAATACAAGCAGCAGATGCAATATCAGCATCAAGACCAGGAGCTAGAAGAGAAACACTAGAAGCATATATTAAGAGACTAGAAAAACTAGAAGAAATTGCAGATTCATTTGAAGGAGTAGAAAAATCATATGCAATACAAGCAGGTCGTGAAATTAGACTAGTTGTAAAACCAGAAAAAGTATCAGATAGCCAAATGGTAACAATGGCAAGAGAAGTTGCTCAGAAAGTTGAAAATGAAATGGAATATCCAGGACAAATAAAAGTAAATGTAATAAGAGAAACAAGAGCAATTGATTATGCAAAATAAATTCCAAAAGGTCCACAAAAATACGGACCTTTTTTGCATTTTTGAGCGAAAAGTGTCGAAAAACCAAAAGTTTTTGCTCATTTGAGCAAAAACTTGACAAAGTGTCTAGTATATAATATAATTAAATTGGTGATGGGAATGAAAACAATATATCGTAAAGAATATATAGAAAAACTGGAAAGTTTAAAAGAAAAGAGAATAATCAAAGTTTTAACAGGAATTAGAAGATGTGGAAAGTCAACAATTTTAAATGAGTTTAGAAAAAAAATAGTAGAAGAAGGCATTGATGAAAAAAATATAATTTCAATTAATTTTGATGACAATAGTTATAATTATCTATTGAATTCTAATAAGTTACATGAATACATAATAGAAAAAGCTGATCCTAAAAAAATGAACTATATTTTTTTAGATGAAATACAAAATGTACCAGAGTTTCAAAAATGTGTAGACAGTTTATTTTTAAGAGAGTATTTAGATATATACATTACCGGATCAAATTCATATATGTTATCAGGTGAACTTGCTACATACCTTACAGGAAGATATATACAAATTCATGTTTTACCATTATCATTTAAGGAGTATATTAGTTATTATGGTGAGACAGATGAATTAAAAAAATATAATGATTATATAGTTTATGGTGGATTTCCGTATTTAATTAACTTAGAAAATTCTACAGATAAAATATCTTATTTAGAGAGTATATATAACACTGTTATTATGAAAGATGTAATAAATAGGAAAAAGATTAATGACCCATTGATTTTAGAAAGCATGTGTAGATTCCTATTTGATAATATAGGATCAAATGTTTCAACAAAGAAAATTAGTGACACACTCTCATCAGCAGGAAGAAAAAATTCAGTTCATACAATAGAAGAATACTTGAATAGTTTATTGGAAAGTTATATATTGTACAAAGTGAATAGATATGATATTAAAGGAAAACAACTACTAAAAACACAGGAAAAATATTATTTATCAGACTTAGGGCTAAAAACATATCTGTTGGGAAAATCTTATGATAGAAATTTAGGACATATATTGGAAAATGTAATTTTCTTAGAATTAAAACGAAAAAATTATAGAGTATATATTGGGAAAAATGATGCAACTGAAATAGACTTTATTGTAGAAACGGAAGATGATTACATATATATACAAGTAGCACTTTCAGTAAGGGATAAAGCAACATTAGAACGAGAGCTAAAACCTTTAGCAGCAATATCTGATCATTATAGAAAATATATAATAACACTTGATTATGAAACTAATAATTACAATGGAATAAAACAGATAAGTGCAATAGATTTTTTGTTAGGAAGAACAGAGCTGTAAATAAAAAATTACATAAAATTTTTCTAAAACTATTGAAAATCTTATGTAAACATGCTATAATAATAAAATCATGTGCATTTAGCATATGAAATACTTTATTAAACAAGGAGTTTGTGCCTATGTTCAAATCTACAAAGTCTCAGAACGAAGTTGTAGAAAAAAAGAAAACCAGCATTGTGATGCCTGCTGATGAGGCTGTAAAGAGCCATGAGGCAAAGCGGAAACTAGAGCTGGATGAACGGATGAGTCAAACGATATGCTATGCGGATTCTGTTACAATAATTAACAATGCAATTCGTAGCTATGTAGAAGATGGTGGCAGTGTACAGCTTTTGAAGACCAAGGATGATAAGTATGTTTACAACCTTGACCCTGAAGCTGTAAAAGAAGCTGAAGTGTTTGGATATCAGATATCCAGAACTGATAGCAATGTTCTTGTCATAAAAATCGCTTAAAAGTCACCACATATCAACCCCGGAGGGAAGCAATTTCCCTTCCGGGGTTTCCTGTTTATATAAAAAGAAAAATCAATACATAAATGTTACAAAAATATTACAGTTATATTACATTTTTGTAATAATAGCAAAACATATTGAAAAAAACTGAGCCTTTGTGTAAAATTAATATATATTTTTGTGAAAGGATGAGAAATAATGAAGAAAAACAAAGGAATTACGCTAATTGCATTAATTATTACAATTATTGTGATGCTAATTTTAGTTGGGGTAGTAGTACAAGTGGTAATTCAAAGTGATTTACTAGGAACTGCGAAAACAACAGGAGACAAATTCAAAACAGCATATGAAGATGAGAGTAAAATGAGTGGAATCAAGGCTAATGGGAAGAATTATGATTCAATTGAAGACTATATGGCAGGAAAGGTTTCAATCCCAGAAATTCATAATTGGCAGAGAAATGGTGATGATTTAACATGTAGCCATTGTAATACAGCTTTAAAAATAGGTGATGAGTTAAGATATGTTCCAACAACTGGAACAGGAAGCTCAAGCATAAGTATGGAAAAAGCAGCAGGATATACAGGCCCAGATGCAGCGGAGCATGCACAAATAATACATAGCGATACAGATACAAGATGGGTAGTATTAGGAATTGAGGATTCAAATAATAATGGAACAAATGAAACATTATTATTAACAACAAAAACACCAACAACAGAAAAGATGCAATTATATGGAGCAGCAGCATATAATAACTGTATAGAAGAAATTAACAGAATGTGTGTGGAAATTTACGGAGAAGATGCAAGGGGAATGACAATAGATGATGTAAATGCATGCGTTCAATACACACCAACTGCTGGAATGTATATATTATCAGGAAGTACATGGAATATAACAGAAAATCTAACAACAAAATTAATAGATATAGAAGATTTGTGGAGCAAAATTGTGGATTATAATAAAGATAAGAAAAGTGGAATGTTTTATGACCCGGCAAATCCAGATGGAATAGAAAATAACGGAACAGTTTTGGGAGAATATAATCTAAATGGGTATGCGTATGTAGCGGATTCAACAGTTAGCAGTAGTACTCAGTCAGGAATGTCAATACTAACGGATAGCACAACTACAACCAAAACATTAATATTTGGAGAGGCAAATGATATAAATTATTGGTTAGCTTCTCGTGCTGTAACTGGAACGGGAAGTCAGGCCTTTTTTGGACCAGGAATGGTGAGTAAAGGTTCAGTAACTTCATATTCAGGATTATTTGGTTCTGGAGGTTTTTCGAGAAACCTTGAAAATTCTCTTCGTGCCGTAATTTCAATAAGAACAGATATCCCTGAAGTTGTGGACAGTTCTGAGAATGAACAAAAATAAAATATACTATAAGACAAAAAGGTATAGTGGCATAGTTAAATCTATGCCTATTATGCCGTTTTTTTTATTAGATTTGACTTTTGCAAAAAAAAGTAGTATAATTACAAAAGTGGTGCCTTTTAGAGGCCAGATTGAGATTTATAATATATGTTTATTAAAAGTAGGATTCGGAAAATTTAAGTGGTAGTATTATTTAGGGACAAATGGAGATTTTGTTCTGGATTTATGTGCGGATATTAGAATAGTTAAGAGGGGAGCTTTTAGGAGCATAAGAATAAATCAAAAGATTTTTTGAGGAGGAGAGATTTTTTAATAATGGAAGAAAATTTAGTAAAAGAGAAAACAAGAAGACCAAGACAACCTAGACAAAACAGGGTTAAGAAAGAAGAGAAAGGAGTATTTAAGAAATCTAATTTAAAAATAATTCCACTAGGTGGATTATTAGAAATTGGAAAAAACATTACAGTATTTGAATATGAGAATGATATTGTTATTGTTGACTGTGGATTAGGATTCCCAGAAGATGATATGCTAGGTGTAGACTTAGTTATACCAGATATAACATACCTAGAAAAAAACAAAGATAAAATAAGAGGAATGGTTATAACACATGGACATGAAGACCACATAGGTGGAATACCATATTTCTTAAAACAAATTAATGTACCAATATATGCAACAAAACTAACAGTAGGACTAATATCTAATAAACTAGAAGAACATAATTTATTAAGAAGCACAAAACTAAAAGAAGTAAGACCAGGACAAACAATTACACTAGGTTCAATGAAAGTTGAATTTATAAAAATAACACACAGCATACCAGATGCCTGTGCACTAGCTATACACACACCGGTTGGTACTGTTGTACACACAGGAGACTTCAAAGTTGACTACACACCAATAGATGGAGAAATAATAGACTTAGGAAGACTTGCAACACTAGGAAACAAAGGTGTTCTTGCACTTATGTCTGATAGTACTAATGCTGAAAGAAAAGGATACACAATGTCTGAAAGCACAGTAGGAGATGTGCTTGACAAACTTTTTGTAAATTGTACAAAAAGAATAGTTGTTGCAACATTCTCATCAAATGTACACAGAGTTCAGCAAATAGTAAACTCAGCTGTAAAATATAAAAGAAAAATAGCAGTATGTGGAAGAAGCATGTGCAATATGATAGAAACAGCAAGAAAATTTGGATACATCAAAGTTCCAGACAATGTTTTTATAGATATAGATAGTATAAAATCATATGCTGATGATAATCTAGTTATAATCACAACAGGTAGCCAAGGTGAACCAATGTCTGCATTAACAAGAATGGCAGCAGGAGAACACAAAAAAGTTCAAATAACACCAAATGACTTAATAATAATTTCAGCAAACCCAATACCAGGAAATGAAAAATATATATCAAAAGTAATAGATGACTTAATGGGAATAGGTGCAGAAGTTATATACAATGCACTTCAAGACATCCATGTATCAGGACATGCTTGCCAGGAAGAACAAAAATTAATGTTAACACTTGTAAAACCAAAATTTTTCATACCAGTTCATGGAGAATTTAGACAATTAATAGCACATGCAGAAACAGCAAGATCAATAGGAGTACCACCAGAGAACATATTCTTAACTGAAAATGGAAAAGTACTAGAACTAAATGAAAATGAAGCAAAATTTACAGGACATGTAACATCTGGAAAAGTTTTAGTAGATGGTTTAGGCATAGGAGATGTAGGAAACATAGTCCTAAAAGATAGACAAAAACTATCACAAGATGGATTAATAGTAGTAGTTCTAACACTAGATTCAAGAATAGGAAAAATAGTGGCTGGGCCAGACATTATAAGCCGTGGATTTGTATATGTAAGAGAATCTGAAAATTTGATGGAAGACATTAAACACTTGTTAAGAGAAGAACTAAGAAAGTGTGAATCAAAACATATAACAGATTGGACAACATTGAAAATGGTAATAAGAGAAGAATTAGGAGATTATATATACAAAAAAACAAAAAGAGAGCCAATGCTTATACCTATAATAATGGAAATATAGTAAAAAGGAAAGATTTAAGTATAATGAGTATAGTTCAATTTCCAATGCTGAAATTAAGTATAAAACTAAATAATGTGGCATTTTCAATTTTCAATGTAGAAATATATTGGTATGCCATACTTATAGTAACTGCAATGTTTTTAGGAGTGGTTTACTTCCAAAAAAGGGACGGAATGTACAATATTAAATTTGCAGATGTAGTAGATTTATTATTAGTACTAATTCCAATCTCAATAATTTCAGCAAGATTATATTATGTGATTTTTGATATAGAGCATTTCATAAAAAGCCCAGGACAAATTTTAAACTTTAGAACAGGAGGATTGGCCATATATGGCGGAATAATTGGAGGATTCATAACTTGCATAATTTTTTGCAAGAAAAGAAAAATTCAAATATTAGATTTATTAGACTTCATAGTACCAGCACTGCTACTTGGCCAAGCTATAGGGCGTTGGGGCAACTTTATAAATGTTGAAGCATATGGAACAGAAACAAAACTACCATGGAGAATGGGAATATATGAATTTGGAATTTACAAAGAAGTACATCCAACATTTCTTTATGAATCAATAGCAACATTTACACTATTTATAATACTTGCGAAAATAGCTCCAAAAAGGAAATTTACAGGGCAAATAACATATTTATACTTAATATGTTATGGACTAATTAGAATGCTAATAGAAGGGCTAAGAACAGACAGTTTAATGCTTGGCCCAATACGAATATCTCAATTAGTTTCAGCAATTTGCTTAGGTTTAGGAATTATATTATATAAAAAAAGTAATAGGCCAAAATAATTTGACCTATTATTTTTTATTTACCAGCCACCATTTAATTCACTCTTCAAAGTTAAATTAATTACTGAACCAATTTCAACAGAAGTATCAGCTGCAATATCTTGGCTTATTACAATTCCAGAACCATCTAAAGCAATATTTAGATTATGTTCTTTGGCAACATTCAAAGCTTCAGAAACAGACATTCCTTTAAAGCTTGGAACATTTACTGAAGTTGCTACATTGCTACTTTCAGTATATAAAAAGACTTGTGCATCTTTTAACAAAAGGGCTCCTTTTCTAGGCATTTGATTTGTAACCAATTCATCATCACTAACTGAACTATCTAAATGTACACCAAAACCAGCTTTTTCAAGTTCTGCTTTTGCTTCACGAACAGTTTTATTTTTTAAATCAGCAAGAGTAGTAGTTTTGTAATTTGAACTTGTATTAGCAGTTGAAGCAACACCAATATATGGTAAAATTTCTGTTAATATTTGTGCAACAACAGGTCCTGCAATTTCTCCACCTTGGAAAGATTTACCTTGTGGATTGTATAAAGCAACTAAAACAACAACTTGTGTATTTACTGTAGGTGAAAGACCTATAAATGAAGCAACATATGTACCATCACCTTTACCTAAGTTTTCAGATGTACCAGATTTTCCACCAATTGAATATCCTTTTACATCAGCATATTTTCCTGTACCATCACTTACGGCATAATCAAGCATTTCAAGAACTTCGTTAGCAGTTTTTTTTGAAACTACCTGTCTAACTGTAACAGGTTCAGGAGTTGTAACACTTCCCGTATTTGTATCAACAGTTTTTGCAATTATTCTAGGTTGCATTAGAACGCCTTCATTTGCAATAGCTGAAACAGCAGTTACAAGTTGCAAAGGTGTAACATTTATTCCTTGCCCAAAAGACATAGTTGCAAGTTCAAATTTTCTAATTGAACTACTATTATAAAAAATACTGTTTGATTCTCCATAAAACAGAGAATTTGTATTTGAGAGTAATCCGGAAGGCTTCGTAATATTTATAAAGAGTTGGGGCACCAATTTTTAAACCTAATTGTATAAATGCAGGGTTACATGAATTTGCTAAAGCCTGTTTTAAAGATTCGCCCTCATGTGGTCTTGTATATCTCCAACAATTAATTGGAACATTATCAACATACTCTGTACCTGCACAGTAGAAAGTATTTGCTGTATTTTCATCAACAATTCCCTCTTCAAGCCCTACAGCTGCAGTTATTATTTTAAAAACAGAACCAGGTTCATAAGTGTTTTGAACAGCTTTGTTTCTCCACATATCATATAAATAATCCGTTTGTTCTTGTGAAGACATTGAATCCCAAGAATTTAAAGTCTGTTCATTAGTTGGAGTAAAAGGTGTATTCAAATTATAATCTGGATAATTTGCCATGGCTAAAATATTACCTGTAGATGGTTCCATTATTATAGCTGTACCATAATCTGCAATATTATCAACAACAGCTTGAGATAGATATTTTTGGACAATAGATTGAATATTTACATCTATAGTAAGGTAAACATTACTACCATTTTGAGCCTCAATGTATGATTGCTGTTGGTTTGGTATCTCACTATTAACAGAGTCTGTAATAGAAACTACTTTACCAGCAGTACCGGAAAGCAATGAATCAAGAGAATTTTCTAGACCAAACAATCCATTACTATCAGTTCCCGTAAACCCTAGCATATGGCAGGCTAGGTTATTATATGGGTAATATCTTTTAACACTTGAATCTATATTAATTCCAGCATAAATATTATTTGTCTTCATCCATGTTCTTAATAAATCAATTTTATCACTTTCAACTTTAGAGGCAATAGTAACAGTTTTTGAATCAGAATTAAGCTTGTCTAAAATTTCAGATGAATCGATTCCAAAAATATTACTAAAAGAATTTGCAACAAAATCTTTATTAACCTCATTTCCCTTTGAATCTTTTAATTTAGAAGGATTAACTGAAACAGTATCAACCTCAGCACTTATCGCTAAAACCTTACCATTAGAATCATAAATTGTTCCTCTCGAAGGGTCAATAGTCCTTGTAGAAGTCTGTTGAGAACTAGCTTCCTTACTTAAAGAAGGCCCCTTAATAATCTGCAAATAAGCAAGCCTAACAACAAGCAAAACAAGCAAAAAATATAGCACTCCCTTAAATCTACTTAACCTTTTTATACTAGAATTGTTTATTTTTATAATTTTCCCAGATTTTTTCATAAGTTCCTCCATAAATAACATTATTTTATATTATAAATTACCAAAAATCAATACTTTTCTCTTGTTTTTTTGTATAAAAAGTTATATAATTATTTACATTAAAAAGAAGAGAGGATGAAGGTTTATGCAAGTAGGAAAAGAGGAAATTTTGCATATTGCAAAACTTGCTGCTTTGAATATTAGGGAAGATGAGATTGAGGAGTATAGAAAGAATCTTCAAGATATTTTGAACTTTGCTAATATTGTAAACAGTGTTGATACTGATAATGTAAGTGAGACAATTGGAAGTACAAATAATGTGAATATGTTTAGAGAAGATGAAATAAAGGAATTTGAAGATAAGGAAGCTTTATTGCAAAATGCACCAGAGAAACAGAACAATATGTTCAGCATTCCAAAAGTTATTTAAGGAGGAAAAGATGGAACTTTATGAATTAACAGTACATGAATTAATGGAAAAACTTGAAAAAAATGAAATAACATCAGAGGATATTATAAAAAGTTATTCAAAAAGAATAGATGAAAAAGAAAAAGATGTACAAGCATTTGTTACAGTTACAGCAGATGAAGCTTTAAAACAAGCTGAAAGTGTTGATAGAACAAAATCAAAATTAGCTGGTATTCCAATAGGAATTAAGGATAACATGTGTACAAAAGGGGTAAAAACAACTTGCAGTTCTAAAATGCTTGAAAACTTTGTTGCACCATATAATGCAACAGTTGTAGAAAAATTAAATAATGAAGGTGTGCTTAGCCTTGGAAAGCTTAACATGGATGAATTCGCTATGGGAGCTTCAACAGAATACTCTGCATTTAAGGTAACTAGAAACCCTTGGAACTTAAAGATGGCACCAGGTGGATCTAGTGGAGGAAGTGCTGCAGCAGTAGCCAGCCAAATGGTTCCATGGGCACTAGGCTCAGACACAGGTGGATCAATCCGTCAACCTGCTGCGCTTTGTGGAGTTGTTGGTTTAAAACCAACTTATGGACTAGTTTCAAGATATGGATTAGTTGCATTTGCATCTTCTTTAGACCAGATAGGACCAATTACACAAGATGTTACAGATAGTGCAATATTATTAAATGTTTTAGCTGGATTTGATGAAAAAGATTCAACATCTGAAAACTTACCTAAAAAGGACTATACAAAAAGTTTAGTTAAAGATGTTAGCAAATTCAAAATTGGTGTTCCAAAGGAATTCCTAGGAGAAGGAATAAATCCAGAAGTAAGAAACGCAATAGAAATGGCAGTGGAAAAATATAAAAGCTTAGGTGCAACGGTAGAAGAATGTACATTAGACATTGCAAACGAAGCATTAGCAACATACTACATTATTGCCTGTGCAGAAGCAAGCTCAAATTTAGGAAGATTTGATGGAATAAGATATGGTTATAGAACTAAAAATTATTCAAATCTAAACGATATTTTTGTTAATTCAAGAACAGAAGGATTTGGTGCAGAAGTAAAAAGAAGAATAATACTTGGAACTTATGTATTATCATCAGGATATTATGATGCTTATTATAAAAAGGCTCAAAAAGTTAGAACTATTATTAAACAAGAATTTGCAAAACTTTTTGAAAAATATGATTTATTATTAACTCCAACATCACCAACTGTGGCTTATGAAATTGGAACAAAATCAAATAATCCACTTGAAATGTATTTAGCAGACTTGTGTACAGTTTCAGTAAATATTGCTGGACTTCCAGGAATTTCAATTCCATGTGGAGTAGATAAAGCTGGATTACCAATAGGACTTCAATTAATAGGAAAACCATTTGGAGAAGAAACAATAATACAAGCAGCTTATACTTATGAGCAGGAAGTTAAATTTAGAGAAAATCATAAACCAACATTTAAAAATTAGGAGGAAAATATGTTAAGAGAAGATTATGAAGTTGTAATAGGACTAGAAGTACATGCAGAATTATCAACAAAAACTAAAATATTCTGCTCATGCCCTACAGAATTTGGTGGAGAGCCAAACACACACTGCTGCCCAGTTTGTATGGCAATGCCAGGAGCACTACCAGTATTAAATAAAAAAGTAGTTGAATATGCCATTAAAGCCGGACTTGCTACAAATTGTGATATAGCAAGAATAAGCAAAAATGATAGAAAAAACTATTTCTACCCAGACCTTCCAAAATCATACCAAATATCTCAATTTGATATGCCACTTTGCACAAAAGGTTATGTAGAAATTGAAACAGAAGATGGACCTAAAAAAATAGGGTTAGTTAGAATTCATATAGAAGAAGATGCTGGAAAATTAAATCATGATGAATTTGGAAGAGGAAGCTTAGTTGATTTAAACAGAAGTGGAGTTCCATTAATAGAAATTGTCTCAGAACCTGATATGAGAAGTACTAAAGAAGTAGAAAGCTATTTGAAAAAATTAAAATCAATCCTTGAATATATTGAAGTATCAGACTGCAAAATGCAGGAAGGTTCTTTAAGAGCCGATGTCAATGTTTCAGTTAGAAAAAAAGGAGATAAAGAATTTGGAACAAGAACTGAAATGAAGAATATGAACTCATTTAGGTCAATTACAAGAGCTATAGAATACGAGGCTATGCGCCAGGTAGAAGTTATAGAACAAGGTGGAAAGATATACCAAGAAACACTAAGATGGGATGAAGTATCAGGCAAAACATTTTCAATGAGAGATAAAGAAAATGCCCAAGATTATAGATATTTCCCAGAACCAGATTTAGGAATTATAAAAATTTCTGATGAAATGATAGAAAACATCAAAAAAACATTACCAGAGATGCCAGAAAGCAGAAAGGAAAGATATATAAAAGAATTTAAACTACCTGAATATGATAGTAATATTCTTACATCATCAAAATATCTATCAGACCTTTTTGAAAAAGCAACTGAAAAATGCCATAATCCTAAAGCAGTAAGCAACTGGATAATGACAGATATAACAAGAATTTTAAATGAAAAAGAACAAGAACCAAACGACATTCCATTTAAAGCAGAAGACCTTGGAAAGCTTGTAGAATTAATAGATAAAGGAACAATTAGCTCTAAAATTGCAAAACAAGTGTTAGAGGAAATGTTTGAAAATCCAAAAGACCCAGAGGACATAATAAAAGAAAAAGGTTGGATACAAATTTCAGATGAAGGAGCAATAAAGGAAGTTGTTACAAAAATTCTTGAAGCAAACCCTGCTTCAATTGCAGACTTTAAAGCTGGAAAGGATAGAGCTTTAGGCTTTTTAGTAGGCCAAGCAATGAAGGAAACTAGAGGAAAAGCTAATCCTCAAATGTTAAATAAAATGTTCTTAGAAGAGCTAAATAAATAGAAAAAATCCCTCAAGTCAAGAGGGATTTTTTATACTATATTTTTTTTAACCTTATTAAATACAAAAGCTCCAGTAAAAAAGCATACAAAAAACATAAGTGCTACTTTTTGAGATAAATAACCAATTTCAAAAACTGTGTGTGAAATTGGGTTTTGAATGTAAAAATATAATATGTAAGAAGCAAATAAACTAAGTACTAGGGAAAACTTAAATCCATTTTTCATAATATTTATAATTGAAATATCAATTTCTTTAAATTCATTAATAATTTTCATCATAAGTAAAACCTCCTAAGATTATGTTAACATAAAATTAAACAAAAATCAAAGGAAGTTTTAACCAATGTTATTTAATTATGTCTCTAATAACTTCACTTGCAATTAGTAAGCCTGCAACAGAAGGTACAAAAGCAATGCTACCAGGAATAGGCTTTCCATTATCGCCCAAAACGCCATTTTTAATGGGTTCTTCTTTAGAATATAAAACCTTTAAATGTTTAATCTCTCTAGCTTTTAATTCCTTTCTCATGACTTTAGCAAGAGGGCAAACTTGAGTTTTATAAATATCTGTAATTTCAAACAAACCGTGGGTTTAGTTTGTTTCCAGTTCCCATAGAAGAAATAATGGGAACATTAAGTTTTTCGGCTTGCATAACTAATTCTATTTTTGCTGTAACAGTATCTATTGCATCAACAATGTATGTAATGGAGTTATTCAAAATTTCTGAATTGCCTGGCATAAAAAATTCTGCAAAGGTTTCTACATTTGCAGTGGGGTTAATAGATAAAATTCTTTCTTTTTCAATATCAACTTTTAATCTACCAACAGTATTATGAGTTGCTATAATTTGTCTATTAATATTAGAAAGGCTCACAACATCTTTATCTACTAAAACGAAGTTTTGAACACCACTGCGAACCAAAGCTTCCACAACATATGAACCAACCCCGCCAAGGCCAAAAACTGCGACCTTAGCGTTTTTCAATTTTTCTAAACCTGGTTCACCAATCAACAATAAAGTTCTACTAAACTGATTCTCTTCCATAAGCTTAACCTGTCCTTTTCTTCAATTCTTCAAAAGCTTGTCTAACAGCAATAGCAAGCTGAGCACTGCAAGAAGTAGGCTTAGAACCACACTTAATATCCTTAAATAAAGCCTCTATTTCTTCAACAGTCTTACCCTCAACAACTCTGGAAATAGCTGCTAAATTACCAGGGCAACCACCATAAAAAGTAACATTACTAATAACATTACCATTAATATCAAAATCAATCCTTCTAGTACAAGTACCAGAAGTCTCATAACTATATCTCATATAAAACCTCCTAAAAATAAGATAAACAATTCTAATAAAATTATACAATTAAAACAGAAAAAAAGCAACTTGACAATTAAATTTTGCATGAAAAAGTATTGACATTAGGAATTAAATAGGATAAACTATAAATGTAAAATTTTAAAAAAAGTTTACAAAAAGCAAACAAACAACTAAAGTAAAAACTTAAAAAATTTTTAAGGAGGAGAACAGATAATGAATTTTAAATTAAAAAACAAATCTGGAATAACATTAATAGCCTTAATTATAACGATAATAGTAATGTTAATTCTAGTAGGAGTAGTAGTAACAGTAGTAATCCAAAGTAATTTACTTCGGAACAGCCAAAACAGCAGGAGACAAATACAAAACAGCATATGAAGATGAGAGTAATATGAGTG